>SDBT01001657.1_pt1 | contig 39547 bp, 52 predicted proteins | sample 2277101 | NCBI WGS metagenome assembly SDBT01 (sample SAMN10404973, study PRJNA504765) | marine sediment metagenome | isolation source: marine sediment core GS10_PC15, 103 cmbsf | place: Arctic Ocean: Southern Knipovich Ridge | collected 2010 | reverse complement strand
TTCGCCGCCAGTACTTTGATTTGCTCTTTCTCGTGTTCGAGCTTCGCCACGCGGTCATCGGGCTCGATGGTTTCCCGAACGATGTGCGTTCGGTAGGACCTTGACGCCTCGTCACGCTCAGCGCACAGCGACTTAATCACAAGTCGCTCGCCTGGGCCGCGCTGCCCAAGCACAGCGCAAGCTATCGACTCCGCTCGCCACCATATTTGGTGCATTAGTCGCTTCCACATCGGCATGCGGTACCACAATTCTCGGTACTGTGCCGAACTCATGATATCCCCCAGCCCTGCGACATGGCGTCCCCGAGCATCGTTCGCACTCGATTCGGCGACTCCGAATCCACGCCCGCCCTGTCCATTATCCCTATCAGCCTAGACATTTCTGTCCGAATTCCCCTGACTTCATCGAGGTTGAACGTCTGGGCGATGGCCACCAACACCGTGCTTCGACAGTCCTCTGCGCGCCTGGGCTTTTCAGGCGGCGACTTCGTGGCCGATTGCTTGCATGTGTCCCAATGACACACACGCCCGAAACCGCTGGGCAATCGGTGTCCATCTACGTCGTAGATCGAGACCGAGTGATGGTCCAAGACTGGATTGCATGCGACGTTACTACCGCTTGTTGCTGACTTTAGCCACAATATTTCTTCTCCGCACCGACGACACGTTGACTGATCCATGGGTGGTATCTTTCACTGGTCGACGATCACGCGTCGACTGCCTCATCCATATCAGATTTAGGCTCGGTCTGGTGGCGGAACAAGTGCCGCAGCGTATTCTGCGCGCCGAACAGCACGTCCAACCGTCGGTCTAGCTCGTCCCATCCATCCCCCTGCAGCATCCCGGTGATGCCGCACAGTTTTTCCATGACGCGCTCCACGTTCGCGTGCGGGTCCGACTTGCTCTCAGAATCCATTCTCGTCGCTTTGTACATCCTCACTCGCAGTCGGCCTAACTGAGCCCTGTAGTCAGTAGCAGCCGTATTCAGCAAGGCCTCCCGTTTGGCCGATTCGGCGACTGCCACCCGTGCTGCTCCAACTTTTGCGACCAGCGTGTCCCCGGCAAAGTCGAGGACTTGAGTAGAGACTAGCGCCAATTCTGCACGCATCATCCTCAGCTCATTCGGGTCGACAGAGATACCCAACCGCGCGGCCCGAATGATTCTCTGAATCGCAGACTCGCGACGATCCTCAGCAGGGCAGTCCGCACCCAACTCCCTCAGCTCTTTCGCGGCGCTCTCGAGGAACGCGATCGCGGAATGGACCGGGGTCTTGGTCTCGGTGACGATGTCTGTCCAACCCAGCTTGGAAGCCAACTCCATCACCCTATTCGCCATCGCGCCCGACTCCCTCCGGAGGTGGTCGGTAGCGACAGTCGCGGCATCGCGCTCGCCCTTCAGCGCGTCGATCTCGGCCTGGGCGTCCGACGAAAAGTCGCCATCGACCATGACTTCGGCGGCCGACTGCAGCCGTTCGAACAGCTCCATGAATGGGCGCCCGTTGGAGCTTTTCCGCGTCTTTGGCTCGTCGGTCAGCACCTCGGTCGGCCGGTCGACACCTAGGTTCTTCAGCAGGTCGGCCAAGCCTGAACCCGCGGGCCCATTCCCAATTTGCTTTCGAACTCGCTCCAGAATATCTGCCCCTTGCTTTGATGTGATGGTCACACCCAGAAAGCCCACGCGGTTGACCCGCGCGGGCTACTGTGTATCCAGCTCCGGAGAGCGCCTCCGAAGTGTCTTGTATGCGGGACTATTCGCTCACCGTCCCCGGCTTGAATCGAGTGTATGCCGGAGGCTCTACCGTACGAGCGATCGCGGCGTTTGCCCAGAAGACAGTCTCTTCGAGCCTGCTCCTGGCGAGTGACAACTCTCGGCTCTCCGGACAGAGCTCCCGTATCCTCACGGCCATGTCCTTCGCCATCCTCCGGATCGCCTCGTACTTCTCGGGCTGGCCCTTCTGCGGGGCGTGGTAGGTGAATACATTTTCTTCGTCGTATCTGTCAGTGTTCGGCATTGTCTAACCTCATCATCTCGAGCAATATCCGCATGCAACCTCGGACGTCGGCCATCGCGTCGTGCGCGTTCGTCAAGCTCTCGCCGGTGAAGTGCGCGTAGGACTCCGACAGCTTCGGAGTTTTGAACCCCGTCCGTCCGGACCTGACCATTCTCGGGGTCGGAGGTAGCTGCACGAGGTCCTTCGACATCTCCATCGTGCAGACTGGCACAGTTCGCATGAACTTTGCGAGGCCGCTCTTGTCATCGAGCCTAGTGCAATCGAACCGCAGCTGATTGTCGTCGAACCCGATATTGTGCGCCACCCGCAGCTCGGCGATATCGGCCGCGTTGAGCAGCAACTCCCATGCCGCCGCGAAAGGCACACCATACGCCACAGATGTCATCGTGGATATACCATGCACACCCTCGGCGCCCTTCGACACCTCATACCCCTGCGGAAGTTTGATCACTCCACTAAAGCTGGCCAGCTCCCGATACTCATCGCCAATCTGGGGCACCAGCGCGAGCACCCATGCAAGCTGAACAGTGCATGGCTGCAACGATACGGGTCCGCCCTTGTTGGGGAGTCCACTGGTCTCGGTGTCGAAGAAGAGTGCGGTTTTCCCGCGTTCATGCATCATCTCTTGGATTGTCGTCATGTCGTTCACAGTGCCCGTCTTTCCGATCTGTCAGCGGGCCTCTCACCCGCTCTCCGAACGTACCAGGATTCGAACCCGGCTAGCGTCCACCGGATGTCCGGTCTATTCCTCACCTACACCTCGTCTCCGAGGCGGGCGTTCGGTATCCCGTCTTCACCGTAGGGAGCACCCCGGCTCCACGTCCACCCACAGCCCATAGCCTCGGACTCTGTCGTGTAGCGCGTCGCCGTATCGCTCTCGAAACTTGGCCTCGCCCATGTTGGTCGTCAGGATCGTTCGAAGCTCGGCCTGGATTCGGTCGTCGATGATGCCGACGAACGCCCCCTGCGCGTACCCCCCGCGGTCCATATGCTCCCAGCCGAGGTCGTCAATCACTAGCAGCTTGGCCGTCGATATCCGCTCGAGATGCCGCTGCACTGCGACATCATGACCCCGCTGGAATAGCCACGTGCCAATGTGCCGGGCGTTGGCCCACCTTGGACAGCCCGAACCGGGACGCATCTGCGCGAGCACCTGGGCCGCCGCGTAGCTTTTACCGCGGCCGCGCTGCCCGGCCAGCACCAACACCTCGTGGTGCGCCTCGCCCAGCGCCAGCGCCCGCCAACCCATGGCCGACTCGAGCGCGTGGGTGGACTCGCACCGGTGCCCGTCCTTCAGCCGAGACACCTCTCGAGCGAGCTTCGTCGGGCAGCCTCGGTCTCGCATGGTGGTGAACAGGCCCATCCTCAGGTTCGCCGCTTCGCAAGCGTCCGGTGATGGGTCGGGCCGAACCTGGTATCCGTCGAGCAGATTCTCGAGCACCTCCGACATCAATGGTGGCTCCGTTCGCTTGGCCCTCATCCCAACACCTCCGACATCCCAACCGCCCCGCGAGCTCTCAACGTATCGTCGGGTCGCTCGCAATTCTCGAGGTCTTCCGACTTTTCATTTGCGCACTCTACCATCATCGCACCTGCCGTCGCCGCGCGAACCTCAGTTCGTGTTCGCAAAGCTAGCAGACCCGGGGACGCGTTGGCAAACCTCGAGAAGTTGCCAGGGCGCCAGTTGCTCACCCCGTCGAAATACGAGAGCGACTTCGCTGTCTCGGCGGCATCTTTGGCGCACTCCCGCAGCGCTGCTCGCACACCTTCGTATCCGTGCTCCCGCAGCGATCTTTCGACGGACCGCTTGGCGTGAGAGTCGAGTCGAATCGCCCTCGGTCCAGACCGGCCGGTCCGTCCGTGCTTGGCGAACGCCCAGACGCGGAGCTCTTGCTGGTACGCCCATAGCTCCGCGACCTCGTCTCGAGCTGCCCCTGGACTGACCAGCTCCAGCTGCGTGGCGGGCGACTGTTCGACCCCGTCCGATCCTGGTTCTAATCCTGGTTCCTCTAGTGTAGGGGGCGACAGGATTGTCGCTTTCGGGCGACAATCCTGTCGCCGGGTCACGACAATATTGACCGACGGATCGACAGACCTGTCGGCCTTGGCGACAATGTTGTCGGATGCCCACTCCGCCCGACTCCCGTCCGAACGCAGGGCGAGCAACCACCCCTCGTCGGTGGTCCGGATGTAGCCCGCTGTCTCGAGCCGCACGAGGTGTCTCTGCACCGTCCGCGGGTCCGACCCAATCATCTTGGCCAGCGTCGCCGTCCTGGGCCACACGATTGGCGTGTAGTGGCCTCGCGGGGTCAGCCGATACATGGCGGCCAGCAGGATCCTAGCTGCGCCGAGAGACCCGTCGGCGAGCGCGCTCTCAGGTATCTCCGCCATGCCGCACCCTGCGCTGTGCACATCCATGCTCTCGCCGTGGTAGATACTGGTTAGTTGCATGTCCCGTGGGTGGGGTTTGTTGCATGTCGTTCACGCTGAGAGCCGGGCCCTTTGACACGGGGGCCCGGCTTTTCTACGATTTCCTGGACATCCGTCTGCCGTCCATAGCCATTGTTAGCGAATAGCCGCGGAAACGTGCGCGCCCCCGCGGATCGGGCTTAGACACCGTTGTGATGAACCCTGACTCCGATAGCCGTTTTATGTGCTGTTGCATCCATCGAACAGAATATCCCGAGTATTCCGACATCTCCCGCGGATTGGTCCACGCGATCAGCGCGTCTGGTTCGGATAGAGAATACAGAAGTATCAGAGTCAGCCGCTCACCGGGGTCCAATGTGTCGTGTCTCGATAATATGGACGTCGGGAAGCGACCTGTAGCTCGCATTCGGGCACACTACCTGCGCATCGTGATTCGCGCAAACCTACCCCGCGCGAAAAAAAAACCGCGCGGCGGGCCTTGCGGTTGCCGTGCGGCGCCCTTGGTCGGCAGGGGGGCGCCCTCGATCGGGGACACGAGCCAGGGCGAGTCGACCGCAGGTGCCCGAGCCTAACACGCCAGCGCCCATCGCGGTCGGGGTATTGCCATGCGCACTCCAGTGCGGTAGCGGTAGATTGTGAACGACAACCAAGACACCGACAGCTACGAGCCGATCATGGAACTCGGCGACCCCGGGAGCACCCTAAATCCCCTATTGGCCGTCGCACTCGTCAAAGCGCAGGCGTCAGTCCAGGGGGTACAATTCGACGGCTGGAACAATCACCAGAACTATAAGTACGCGACAACTGGCGCTGTTCTGGATTGCGCACGAAAAGCGTTCGCGGCGGGAGGCTTGGCCATGCTCCGAATCGCCGAGAAGATGGTTCCGTGCGAGGGTCAGTTTGGGCGGCCCGAGAATTGCGCAGCTCCCTACGCGACGCTTCACGTCGAATATATGCTGATCCACGGGGAGTCTGGTGCGTGGCTGATGGTCCGCGGCAGCATGGCCGTACAACCCGGAAAAGGCCGCCCCGTAGACAAGGCAAAGTGTATTGCCTACACCACGCTCGAGAAGTACTTGCGCGCGGGCATCCTCGGGATTGACTGGGGCGATCGAGGTGCCGACATGGACCAACGCCCCGACCACCCATCTCAGCAGAAGCCAAAGCAGGGCCAGGACCCCCAGGACTCCGGGCATCCCAACGAGCCCCCCAAGGTCGCCGAGCGGCGCACGGTGAGCCAGGAGCCAGCGCCATCGCCATCGACCAATGGGAACGGGCCCTCCGAGCACGAGAATCCAAAACTGAGACACGCCCTGCAAGAGGTGCGACGGATCTTCGCCAATAGCCGCATCGAAACCGAGAGATTTTGGACGATCGCTACTGGCCTGTCGCAGATGCCTGGGAAGGCCGAGGCGCTCACACTGGCCGGGCACCTTCTTCTGGCCTGTCGACAAGCCGCGACCAACATAGAGAAATGTGACGAAGCCAATTGCGGACCCGACAAATGGACACATGAGGCGTACATCCAGACATGTATGAAGAACGGGTTCGACTTCGCCATGATAAACGGGTCGCCGACGACGGGCGGCGTCGAGTACGACAACGCCATGAAAGCCAATTCAGATGCATAGCCAAATAACACACACACGCGCCGCCGATACTGCACGGAAGCTCTTGCGAGCACGCGGAGATCTAATGGTCTCACCGGCGAATGCGATGAGACTCGCCAATGCGTACCTGGAGCTGCACGACTACATGGCCAGCACGGGTAATGGGGTCGCAGTATGCTTCGAAGACGGGCTCTCGGTGATGATCTCCGGCTCGACCACCGCGGACGAGCAGACCGGCATGCCAGCCACCGTCTCGGTCACCCGGATCGACGGCGACTCGCACGTGCGAGGGCTCTACGATTGGAGCAAAGACAACCTCCCTGCAGGCGAGTTTCGCCCCGTGGAGCTCGAAACCCGGAAGCCTAAGCGCCGTCCAACCCTCAGCCTCGTGAAAGCTCCGGAGGTGTCATGAACGATACGAGACATAAACTACCATGGTGGACGTGGGGGCCGTTCTTGCGGTGTATGAGCGAGCAGGCCTTCATTGCTCGGGTTCTGTGCCACTCGCGAGGAGAGCATCTAAGCGGCAGACAAAAGCTAGCCTCCATCGTCCAGTTCGCTCTCCTGTTCGCTCTGGCGGCCGCGTTCGCGTCTTCGCTTGGCATCCTCACCTGCCAGCCATTCGGTGCGCTTCCGCATAATTGACAGCGTGCACCAGAGCACGACGCACGAACCGATGATGATTGCGGTGGCCATCAAGTGCCCCACCCTGTTCGGTTCGTGATCACCTGGCCGACCAACCCGAACGACGCGACGAACCTGCGGATGGATTCGTTGCGAACATCTGACGACGCATGCATGATGTAGACCGAGTTGGCCCGCGGGGCGGTGTCAACAATTCCCCGCTTCAAAAACTTGAAGCGGCCCGTCACGAAGCACAGCGCTGCAGCGTGTGGCCAGACGTTGTCGGCCCACCATTCCGTGTCGTAGCTAGGTAGCATCAGCCCTACCGCTTCACACCTCGAGCTGCCGCCCGTGAAGATGGCCGCCTTTTCAACCCATGGCCCCGGGTCCGAGTATGGCGGGTTGTAGAACACAGTATTGGCGTCATTCCGCGCAGCCATGCATGTTTCCCACCAACTCACTTTCAACCCGTCGCGTGGGCCATTCTTCGCCCGCATGTCGATCCTCACGCGTGCTTTGACGATCCCATCTGTGTCTGCGCATGGATCCAATGTGATGCCCCGTCGCCAGTACCTATAAACCGGCGCGAGCGCAGGCTTTGGCGTGCAGTACCTATCCGTATCGAAGTCTTTATCTTTGTTGCTAGCTTTGTTTTTCGGCATCTTGTCCCCCCGTGCAGATCAAAAAGGGCGACGCCCATCGAGCGTCGCCCAGCCGCACCCACCTTTCCCGTCCCCGCAAGCGACCAACCTGCTGAAACCCGTCGATCGGCGCGACCGGTTGAGGTTGCTACGAATTCGCCTCCGCGTCACCATTGCGACACGCGACAGCAATACTCCAGGCGGCGCGCGTGAACATTTCAGCGTGCCTCAGGTCTGGACCTACACGCGCCCACACCGTCGACCATGCCGCGCGAGTGGGCTCGTCTGGCGGCCTCGATGGTTGCGACTGTACTGCGAGCCGTACTGCGCCCGTTATCCCGTGACGAAGCGCGGCAGGCAAACCTAAATCGGGCGCGCGGCGCAGCCTGTAGACATGGTGGTCATTCACATCGACAAACTACACCGCGCACCACAGCGCGTCAATCGTCAATGTTCTGCCCGTCAGGGCCCAGGCGCGCGAGGATCGTCGAGCAGCATTTCGCGCTGCGCGGCGCACTCGCTCGCCAGCTCCTCGACTAGTTCGTCCGGGAGCTGGATGCACATTGCGAGGGCCTCAGCGTACCGGCATGGTCTCCGGATACGCTCAAATGGCTCCGCGCCCTGTGCATGGACACACGCCTCAGCACGATCGACGAATGCCGATTTAGCCCTGACTAGAGTGGCGCACCCGGCGGTGATTGTGACGAGGACAACGAGCCCAGCAATGCAGATTGGTCGCATACGAGAATGGTACTCCCCCGTTCGGGTGAGCACGAGGGAGCTTCGGGACTTTCGCCTGGGGCCGACATTTCCGCTGTGGCTGTTATCTTAGCGGCGCGGCCGTCAGGATTTCAGCCTCGATCGCGTTCAAGCCGGGCGGCCTTCCCGGTATCGGTTTGCCCTCCGCAGCGGCTCTCACCATGCCCTCGAAATGTCTACCTTGTTGGACTAGCAGCACGCTGATTTGGCGGATGGTGCGTCCGTTGCGAGCGATTTGCTCGTCCTGCTGGAGCTCGTGATCCGCAACGGCGGATATCTGGCCATCCGTATGGTAGGCCCACGTGCCACCACCTCCGCCCATCAGTGCGATGACGGCCGATAGCACCATGAGCGGGCGTTTCACCGGTCCGGCGGCTGCCTCGGCCGCGGCTGATGCGAGTGCGGCGATATCGTTGTCGGTCATAGGAATGGCTCTTCGTCGAGAAATTCTTCCGTCTGCGTCACATTTCTGTTCGCGCCGGCGGCTCTCTGGCGCGCGCGCTCGCCCGGCGTCTCCGACACTCCGGAGACCGTCGGTCGCTGCGTCAGGACGTCCGGAGCGGGTTCGCCCTCCAGCTTCGTCAGGGCGGACTCGAGGTCGGGCACTGCCGAACAGCGGCAATTGACCGGGTGGCCCGGGTGCCCGTCCGGCGGGGGATTGGACCACAAGAATCGATCGCCATTGCGATCGTCGTGCTCTTCTCGAACCCGCTCGTCACCAACCGTGGTCCAGAAGTAGGCATCGACGCCTAGATTCTTCTGGCGCACCGACATCATGTTGCCGTGGTGCTTGCCGATTTGGTCCCTGGCGATGACCAATGCCCGGCGATCGCTGACGCCCTGGAGGTGCTTTATGTTGTCGCGGATCGACTCGACTCGGAGGTTCCTGCGTACCCCGTCGTTCAGGATGCGCTTCAATACTGTGAAGTGTTTGGTCGGTATCGGAGGGACGCGAACGCCTCCCTTGTCAACTATGAGCGACAGGTTGATGTCCCTGAACCGCCGTTTGAGTCCCGGTGTGATACCCGGCGATTCGTCGACAGCGAACAGAACTGCACTTTCTACGAGCTTCTGATTAGTCCGCGCCGACGCCGCAACATGCACTCGCCATTTCTTGAAGCTGTCGGCCTCGATATCTTCCGTGATGGCGTCTACGAATGCCGACGCCGCCTTCATGTTGAGAGCAGCCGTGTACTGAACTTTGAGATTTCCGATGACGTCGCGAACGATTGCGACGTCTTTGGCATCCTCGCGCTCGAGCAACGTGACGACACGCGCCGGCCCGAATCTCGAATCGACCCGAGCACTCGACGGCTCGACGCGGAGCTCGGGCACGAACTCGGTATAGAACGGCTGCCCGGTGTCTGGGTCGTAGTAGGGGTCCAGCTCCCACTCAACGTCGACCTGCGCCGAGTCTTCTCGACTCGTGTTGTCCCGCTCACGGTCGGCCTCGGCAATGATCTCTGGCAGGCGATCGAGCAGCTGGTCCGTAAGATCGTTCAGTATATTGGAGTACTGGCGAAAGAACGCTATGTGCAAGCGCTCCAGTTTTTTCGACGGTTCGAGCGAAGGCAGTGCTCGCCCGCCGCTATTCCGACGGCGCTTGTTCGTGCCGGGTGGTCGACGGCGCGCCATGGCTTAGATTACCGCGCTCAGGACGGGCGCGCGCTGGTCTAGCTTCGGAGGTTCCGGCAACTCCGCGACCCTTACTTGCTTCCGCGTTCCTGTATCCTCCGAGTTTTCCGTGTCCTTCACCTCGTCCTCCGAGAGTTTGTAGCTTTGTGCCACGTCATCCTGGCGCCGACCCTCGTCAGGCTCAATTATGCCAGACGTAACGTCGGTTGCACGGGCCGTCGCGTTCGATGCGTGTATCTGAGCGATCTCCAGTGGAGCCGATTCGAACAGCGGCCTCCACTTTATCACCAGACGCTCCGGGATCTCCGAGAGCGGAGACAGCCTCGAGCGCGTCAGTATCGTCAGATATTTGCGGGTGTTCGGCGAATACTTCTTCTTCTGAACCGCGCCGCAGTAGCTTGTCCACGCTTTCCATTCGCCCGCCGCCTCGCCGCTGTTCAACCCGCCCGGCACCTGGCCGAACAGGATCGATCGTGGCTGTGGCACCACGGCGACCAGCGCATCCGAGAAGGCCTCCAGAGCATCCTTGAAACCCGTCATCGACCGCTCAGAGACCTCGTACCCCTCGTTGCCGTCGGCGTCCACGACCATGTCGCCGATCACCGATAGCCCCCGCATCAGCGCCTGAAGTCGTTTTTTTACTCGCTTGTCGTTTGAGCCTTTGAGCGCTTTCTCGAGGCCCTTCAGTTTGAGGACTCCCTGGGTCAGCCGAGTGATGCTCTCGGCCATGTACTCGTGCGTGATGCACCAGTGAACGAACTGGTCCCACACCTGGTCGACGATGCTGCCCCCGAACCCGTCGTTCGAGAGTCGTAGTTGTCGAGACAACCGCTGGCCATCGAACATCAGCATGCGGTCGGCGTGGACCTCGAGCTGCCCCCTACCCATCGACAGTCTGAAGACTATGGGCCGCCCGAAGTGTTTGGACCCCAGGTCGTGAGACCACTGGGCGACCGAGATATCCGGACGCTCGAACACGTGCGTGTTTCGGATCGCCATAATTCGCGACATGTCGACCGGGGCGTGCTCTGGCCGGCCGTCGTCGACCTGCATGTAGATCCCGCCGCCGCCGAACAGCTGCCCCCAGCGTCCGGCGTCGGCGAACTTGGCCATCAACTCGACCTCCTCGAGATGATCGTCGAGCGCAATTTGGTCGGACTGCGGGATACCTACGAGCTCGAACCCCTCCCGCGTGCAGTCGTCCGGCTCGCGGTCGACGATCGTCCTAACCATCGCTGAGCCCGCGTAGACGCTCTCGAGCTGCCGCTGGTCCAGTCCCGGGCTCGGCACCCACCGGTTGCACTTGTTTCGCCCGTTCTTCCCCCCCAGCTGAGTGACGGGATTGTGCCAGGAGTCCGTCCGCATATCGCCGAATGGGTCGCTATCCACTCTGACGGGCGTGGTGCGACTCGGCTTGCGACGGGCAACGGCTGGCATGCTGCGCAGCATACCATCAGGCCGCCAGCAGCTCCGGTAATAGCTCCGGCACGAGCTCGGGTCGCCGCCTCGACATGTCGATCAGCCTCAGAGCCCAATCTAGATCGTCGTCCTCGGGCTCTGTATCCCTGTCGAGATCGTCGAATATCGACTCCAACGCGCCGGCGTGTTCCACGCGCATGGCCTGGCCATCGTCTCCATCGGCCAACAGAGATATCGCGGCCCACACGAGCGCGTCCATCCGGTCTGGGCTCTTCTGCTGCCGCCGAGGCAGGGTCGGGTCGAAGTGCGTCTGCTGGTACTCGAGCTGAGCGAAGTCGCTCTGGTCGTCGCATACATGGAACGCGCGACCTTGCGCGTAGATCGCAGCGACCGGTTGGGCCCGGGCACCTTTGGACTTGGTCGCGTGCACGATTTGCAATTCACAATCCCCGTTCCAGTCCTCGTGTTGCTGGATCGTGGTAGCCACCATGTCGCCGCCGAAGTTGGCCTCTGCCACGATCGCGCTCGCGCCCCACTCCCGGGCCAGGTGGATGGCACGCTGCGCCCACTCGTGCGCGGCCATGACTCCAGAGGCGTCGCACAGAACGAACAGTCGCTCGCGCTCGTCGATGCCCGCGACCACGATGCCGGTCTCGTCGTTCTTCTTCTCGTTCGATCCTCCGGCCGGGTCGACGGCGACCACGATGCGGAACAAGCCGGGCAGCTCGTCGCGGGATATGTGTTTGATGTTGTTGTGGGTCCAGAGTGCCCGACGGTTCGTGTCGAGGATCCGACCTTCGAGTTCCTGCTGCTCGAGATCGGTGCCTTTGAACCTGGCGTAGGTTCGCGCGATGTAGTCGGCGGCCAGGTTGCCCATGTTGTCCGCCGTCGACCCGTTCACGACTCGGACGTCGCGGTCGGTCGCCAATTGGACAATTAGGTCGATGGGCAGCGGCGTTGTCGTGATGACGCCCTTCGGAGAACGGCCGTGGCGGAGGAACATCTCGACGCCCTCGTCCCAAGATTTTTGCGGGTAGGCCCAGTGGGGCAGCTCGTCCGCCCAGACGAATCCGACCTGGGGCCCTCGTAGCTCGGTGGGATTGTGCGCGCTGTAGACGTGGCACACGACCCCGTTCGGCCAGACCAGTCGGCGCTTGGACGGGTAGTATTTCGGCCGGAACCACGGCTTCGAATGCGTGATGATGCCGGCCGGGCCCTCGATCATGTCGGCTCGGACGGCCCGGGGTGTCTTGCCAATGAGGGCCATCTCGCCGCCCACGTCTTCGGCTCGGTATTCTGCGGTCTCGTTGGTCGCCCCGGACCCCGTCCTGGTCTTACCCCACCCACGCCCGGCGAGGTACAGCGTGTATTTCTCCTTGCCCGGCTGCCAATACTGGTCTTTTCGCGCCCACAGTCGCCAGTCGTGGAGCAGCTCTCGCGCGCGTTTGGGGCCCAGGCGGCTGAGTATTTGGCGACGCTGAGGTCCTTTCTGTGTCCGCAGTAGTCTCAGAAGAGTCGGGTTCAGCAACTTCTGAACCCGATTGGGGATCAGGAGTCGTTTCACTCGTCCTCCAGCTGGCGAGCCTTCGGATCGACCGTCTCGGCGATTCGCTCTTCGAACGCGTCGAGGGCGGACTCGAGGTCTGAGATTGCCTCTCCTTGCTCTGAGGGCATCATATCGCCGGCATTCGTCCCGATGCCGGGTCGCTGGGCTGCCCGCCCGAAGTCGAGTGGGTACCGCTTCTCGAGCCACCACTGCGCCGTCTTTGGGTTGAACAGCGCGTCTCGGGTCACCACTTTCATCATCTTGCGTTTGGCAATCGCCTCAGCACGCTCGTACTCGAGCACGAATAGTGACCATTGGTCGTGCTCCGGGCATGCCCCTATCTCCGCCTCGATGTCGGCGACCGTCTCTGAGTTCGACTCGCGCTCGTCGTAGCGCGAGATCCACGCCTCGACTGCATCGCGTGTTGACCTACCTCGAGATAGCCAGCGCTGCACGGTGCTGGTGCCGACACGGCATAGCGGTGCCGCCTCGTGCTGGTAGTAGCAAGCGCGAATGTACCGGAGAAATCGATTCACCCGCTCCTCAGTGAACAGCCCCTCCGGTTCCGAGACCTTGACCACCTGTGGCTTGACCTTCTTCTTCGCCGCCTTCTTCTTCGTGACCTTCTTCTTCGCCGCCTTCTTCTTCGCGACAGGCTTCTTCTTCGCGACAGGCTTGTTCTTCGCTGCCTTCTTCTTCGCGACCTTCTTCTTTGGTGCGGCGTCGTGCCGCAGTCTCACGCGCCCAGGCCCTCCGAGTAGGCCTGTGGCGTCATCCGAACGGGCTCTACGGCCATCGGATCGTCAGACCTCAGCACGGTCTCGATCTGCGCGAGCCCGAGCTCGAACGCCAGGCGGAAGATTGTCGAGTCGGCCACGCCGTTGTACGTAGCTAGGCCAGACATTCTGTGCCGTTTTTCTCGAGCGATCCAGAACCTCACCGGCTCACGCACGCTGGCCAGCGCAGGTCGTACGTCGTCCAGCTCCAGCCCGAGGGCCCGCACGAGCATCTCGAATGCCTCTCGCTCGTTCTCGCTTGTGGTCAGATAGAAAATTGTCCCCTGCGACGGCATTGTAGCCAATCCGATCTGGCCGAGTGGCCTACGCGACGGTCTCGATCTCGAGTGCCACGTCCGAGAGTATCAGCTTCCCGACGAGGTTCGCGTCCGCGGTGAACGTGACATCGAAATTCTGCGCGCCAGGATTGGGCAGCGTGTATTGCTTGCGCAGCACAACCTGCTGGAAGAAGTTCGCCTGCTTACGGTCACCCCACGTGATCGCGGTTCCGGCCGATGGGCTGCCGATCTCGACGAAGTGCGACGAGATCGACAGAGCTTTCGACAGGACTTCGATCGCACCCGCGCCGACATCTATGATCTTGATCCGGCCGACGAACGCATCATCACCGTCCACGGAGTCGGTGTCTCGAGTCATCGTGAACGACAGGGTAAACAGGACGAACGTATTCGTGTCCTGCGGTCGGTTGCCCAGCGGGAACTGGAAGTTCTCGACTATGGCAACTTCGGGGCCCGTGCTCTCGTGCGGCCCCGCGAAAAATCCCATCGTCCTGCAGTGCTGATCGAGATACGTAGCCACCCACCTCTGGTCGCCCGTTGACGACGGTCCAAGCTGGACACGAATGTCGGTCTGGTCGGCAGCCGTCACCTTGTTTCGCAGCCAGACCATCCCCGACGGCGAGTTCGAATCCGTGGGGTCCACCAGCTTTGGCACCAACACTAGTGGCGAACCATTACCGAGGCTCTCCAGTTTGCAGGCATGACCGTCGACCGCGACCCCATGCAACCCATCTCCATTGTCCAGGCCCTGGCCGAGCACCGCGGGGATGTCTTGGTCTGTCGCCCCCGCATTCACACCGTGGATCGCAATCCCTGCCGCCGAGGTGGACGCGGCGAATACTCCGATACCTGGGCCGCCCCCGCCGTCCGAACCACCGATGCCGACGACCCCAGTGCCGCCCGCTTCCGCCAGCGAGCCGTCTCCACCATGCCCGAGTATGGCGAGCCCGTCGCCCGCGTTCTCGGCGGAGTCGATCAGCACCTGAAACCCTGCGACCGTGGGGTCGAACACCTCGATGTTCATGCCCGAGGCCTCGCCGGCCGGGTCCAAGAGTTCGGCCAGGAATCCGTCCGTGCCTATCGATCCTGCGCGGATGAGCAGCCCGGGGTCGTCGCTGATGTTGGTGGTAACGTCGATGCACGGGGAGCCGCTGGGCGAGCCATCGATCAGCAGCGTGGGAGCCACCAGCGCAGTGCTGCCTAGCAGATGGATGCCGGTGAGAGCTATGAACCCATCATCGTCGGTGATCATCACGCGACGGTCCTCGGCTCCATTCGGGCTGGCCCCCGCACCGAGCGAGTCGAACAAGAACGCGGCAACGATCGCAGTCAGGTTCTGCCAGTCGTTCTGCTCCGGTCCAGTCGATGCGAAGTCTTTTCCAGGGATGTGGCCGTTCGGCGCGACCGATGTCGAGTCGACCTTGGTCGGCGTCGTGATGTCGGGCCCGACGGAGTAGTTTACGAGACTCGCCCAGATTGGCGGCTTTGACGTTGGGATGGTGGGCGCTACCATGGGAGTGTTCCTAGAGTGGTCGGACGGACGCGAATCCGGCGTGGTCGGCGACGGGTATGGAGCCGATGATCGTGCTGGCCCAATGGCGCTCCACCGCGAACGGATTGGCTATCGAGGCCCACTCGAACACGCCGTTGGGATCGACGAAGACCCCCAGGGCGCAAATCCCCAGGCCTCGGCATAGCCCAATGACAGAGCCAGCGATCGTCTGCTCGTCGGCGGTCATGTCGAAGAAATAGATGCGGAAGCATGCGGGGAACACTTCCAAGAGCAGCACCTTCCCCGTCGGGCTTACAGTTTCGGCGATGTCGTAGATCGAGCCCGGCTCAGCCTGAGTGAAGATCGCTATCGTCGCGGCCTTGATGCCGCGCCGGTAGAGGTCGTCTCCTGCCCCCCGTCGCGGCAGGCCGACCATCTGCCCCCAGCCGTCCAGGTCCTCACCGGTCGCCTGGTCAATGCCTACGCGTTGCGCCTCGGTGACCGAATCTGAATCCAGCTCGGCGAACACCTCGGCGAAAAAAGTGCACAGCAGTTGGATGTTCGGGAGGTTCTCGAGGTGCTTCCACGTCATGCGTTTGCACATCGCGAAGAAATCGAACGACTCGAGCGCGCCGCCCCAGGTCTCCCCCCAGTCCATTCCCCAACCGGATTGGGGATTTTCGGGCAATTCTGCCATTAGATGATTTCCACATCGATTCGGGCTGCAGCGAACTGCGCCCATTCTCGATCGCCTATTATGATGTCGGACGCCGACAATGGCGGCGTGGGCTCAGAGGGGGTGGCAGTCACGCCCATGGTGACGGTCACTGATTGCGTACGTGCGCCCCTGCCTGGCTGGTCGTCTCCGATCCTGCCTGTGATGGTGGACGTCACCCTGCCGATTTGCTCGTCGATATAGACGTTGTCGCCGGCCTCGAGAGTCTCTCCGAGCTGCGTGATCGCCTCGGCGATCTCCACCTTGAGGTCGAATATGGCGAGGTTCGGGAACCGCTCGCCGCGAAACACGATCACCCCCATGTGGACGAACTTCTTGAGTGGTCTCGTGAGCGAGATGTTTCTGTCCACGGGTATCTGCCCGCGTTCGTCCTGCACGACATGGACCTCGGTGCCTGTCGACTGCGTACCCGTCGTATGATTGAGCCAAATTTCTTCCGCGATCCTGTCAGACTCTCCACCTTCGATCAGCACCTCGAACGAGTGGGACGGTCGCCCGAGTGGGTCCAGCTCGCCCTTCAAATTCTCGAATATTCGAACGAACTCGACCCCATCCAGATCGAACAGCGTGCCCGCCAGCCCGCGTGGCGTCGCCCGGCCCCGTCCGGAGATCACGAGCTCGTGGCGTCCGCGGTAGTTCGTGTCCGTCTCTTCAGGCTTGCCGAGTGTCGCGTCGACAATGTTGACGACGCCTTCCCAACCGGTTTCGGGCGATATGACGGTGGCCACGGTGCCGATCGCTCCCGATATCGCGCCCTCATCCTCAGCGGTCGAAAACCCAACGGCTCCGATGTGGTCATCCACGTCGGAGCCCGAGCTCGATGTGATGGCCGTCGAGAATCCTGAATTCATTTTCACGACGAGTATGGATTGGCCGTCGGGCTGAATCCCAACGCCGTGCACCTCCGCCACGTTGATGTTCGTATCCAGGTCGATCGCCATTTGGTCGCGAAGAGTCACGGCGTCGCCACCGAACGCGAACACATGGGTCGTTACCTCGGCTCCCAGTGTGATGTCGATCGTCGTGGCAGCCTGAAGTGAGTCTCCGAATATAAATACCACCCAGACGCTACCGGAGGAGATCGCAATGTCGTCGTCGATCACGAACACGTCGCCCGTGTCGATGGTCGCCACCGTAGAATCGGCGACCACCGTCGTCGCGTCGTCGCCGTACACGATCAACTGAAGTTTCGAAAACGTCGCAGCACGCCGCGGTGACCGAAACAGGGCCAATATCGAGTCGAGGTTGAGACCCTCAGCCGTTGGGTAATGATGTTGCGCGACGACCTCGGACAGTATCTCGTAGGCCACCGCCAAGAACACCGTGACGAAATCGATGATCAGGCCGTCCAGTTGGTCCGGTGCTGTGTCGGCATTGTCGCCGAATCCTCGCTTCCACGAGGCCACGTTAGCGACCCGCAGCTCCGGGTATCTCGGCGGTTGGTATCCTGCTGGAGTCGTCATATCACAATAGTCCCTCCCCCGCGTGTGATCTGCACGACTTCGTGCAGTCGCACTCGCTCTCGCTGGTCCTCGACGTCGAACACTACATCGCCCTCGACGAGGAGTATTCCACGGATGGGCTCGAAGTCGAAATCGATCTCCGCTTCGACGATTCCCGGCGTGCCCAGTATGACGGATGCGACGTGATTGGCGATCGCGTTCGTCGGAGTATTGGGCACCACGATCAACTCGAAGAACGCGAGCCCAATTCGCTCATCCGAAATCACCTCCCGGCGAAAGATCCTGAGCCGGCTCCGCATGTGTTGCCTGGCCTGCTCGATGCCGTTGACTCGAGCGAACGACTTGGCGGTCGCTGGACGAAACAAGTCTCCGTCTTCGGTCTGCTGGAATACACTCATTGTGCAGTCACCTTCGACGATGCAGATGTGATGCTCGAGAACGGGCCCGTCGCGGGCGGCGCGGTCCCGATGACTCCGCCCACGATCCCGAACCATGTCAGCCACGCCATGGTAGCCGTCGTCGTATCATTCAGCCGCGCGACGCCACGGGTGGCCAACTCCCCTAGCTTGATCTCGCTGGCTTCGATCTGGACCGTCGGAATAACCCGGTTCTCGAACCGCATCCAGGGGGCCTGGCCATCCTTGGTGCCGATGTAGTATGTTTTCCCACCCCGACGCACAGTCACTGATCGCTTCGCCGAAGTCATGCCCGGCAATGCGACGATATCCGTGATGTCGTGAAGTCGTCCGCTTCGGGGCACTTGCACGCCCCCAGCATCAATCCACGCATCGATCGCCCGGTCACACACCACGCACAGTAACTCGTCACCGCGCTCGAGGTCTGCGCTCGCGGTGTAGCCACTTGCGCCCGGCCACAAGATCGGGACTCGATCGATTCTCGGCAACTCGATCACACGCCCGTCGACAGTCTCTCGCTTGAGGCCCAGCTCGACGTAGGCGTGCTCTGGTACTCCTCGCGAGTAGGGACGGTATCCGATCACCTGCCCCGGTATCGCAGAGCGACCCTCCAGTAGCGCGCGCAGGACCGCTTCCTCGATGAGGTCGGTAAGTTCAGGGGCTACCTGACTACTCATGTAGCACGCCTTACAGGTTCGATCGTTTGCAAAGTCAGGGCAGTCTCGAATCTTCCGCGACGGTTGTTTCCTCGGTGTCGGATGACGTCGGCGCGAAAAACGCCTCTGACCTCGTCGGACTCCAATCGCACCTGCCGCGCAATTCGTATGTCGTTTCGCATGAACGTTCGGGCGATGTACCCGCCGCTCTCCATTCCTGCGGGTCTGCCAATCAGTCCCGTGTCCGGGGTCAGCAAAAACTCCGGTTCGCTCAGCGGCGCGGTTTTGCGGACGACGAAGAATGCCCCCTCGTCGATGAACCATTCGGCGCCCGTCAGCCTCAGGATGTGATCGAGACTCCATTTGGCCGAACCGATCGCCGAGTAGCCCGCGGGGAATGTGTTGGATGGATGAGAAATTGCGGCCTTCAGACTCGCCTTCGTCAGGTTGCCCAGGGCCAGGCCCATCGATTGGACCAGATGTTTGACGACCGTGAACACGGTCGTCTTGGGCGCGAACTCTCGCGCCACAACTGCGCCCAGCTGGAGGGCCATGCCGTCACCGACCTGCAAGTCCGTCGACCATCCGTCGAACGTCTTCGTCGACCGGGCGTATTGACACGAGCCTTCGAACAGTCGGCCAGTCAGATCGTCATAGCCTGCGTCGACCTCGGTGAACACGTCCGCCCTCCGCTGCGTCTCGATCTTGGCCACTCTCGATGTAGTCGCGGCCGCCCCCGTCGTACTGGCTAGCGAGTTCGTGACGTCGAGCGATCGCTTCGCAGTGCGCTGTAGCCAACCGCGGGATTGCGGGCTTAGGTTGAGAATGCGAATCCTAGCGGAGTTCGCGTCGGACGACACTCGCTGAAGTGCATCGATCGTGGTGTTCAGCTGCGGGAGCTCCGCGCCGATTTCTATCGACTCCTCCGGGTCCCCTGTGTCGGGGTTCCGGGTCGAAAGTTTGATGCGCAACCTACGCTGTCGGACCCGCTCCACCATTAGCTGAGCCCTGGTTCCACGAAATCGGTTGTAAGCAAGTCCAGATCGTCGACGACGGGGTCTCTCGATTCGTACAAGAACCAGAACCGCTCTCGCCATCCCGTGCGGCCCGGTAGCGTGTCGTAGGTGCCCTGGGAGTCGATGACCGTCAGAACTCCCGGCGGCAGCCTGTCGTCCGTGTACGGCGACCACATGTCCCACCCAAGCGCGATGCGCTGGCCGGCAATGATGATGGTTCCGTCCGCCGCCGCACACCTCAGGTCCCATCGATCGCACCTCTCGATGTACTGCAGGCGCATTCGGGACAATATCCCGTCGAGCCGGGAGTTCCAGTTGATCACGGGGGAGTCCGACTTCTCGGGCCCAAATATGCGAATCGGGTCGGCCATTATGCGGCGATCTCGAATGTATCCCGATAGCCCGTGATCTGCTCGAGATCTGTATCTGAGATTTCTTCCGTGCCTTGCAGCCCGAGATCATCCTCGCCCTGCAATCGCGCCTCGAAGTCCTCGGGTAGGAATTGCTCGCGACGAATCCGCGCCACCTGGATCTCGCGAAGGCGCATCCGGAATTGGATCACCTCCAGCCCTTCCTCGTCGTGCGAGAATTCCTCCACCAGCATCTGCGGGTATGTCTCTAGAGCCGTGACGACCTCGCTCGGACGTGGGTCGTCTGCGAAAGCCAGCAGCTTCGCCCATGCGGTGTCGAAGTTCTGGCCGGTGGTCTTCGCCAGACCGTCCTGGTCTTGGTCGATATCGATACTGTCGAAGCCGCCCAGCTGCGATACGAGCGTGTCCGGTCGCGGCGATATGACCCCCTCGATCTCGAGCACCCTGGGGTTGCGAACCCTGTGGTCGGTGAGGATCGAGCCATCCTCGATGGGCTCAGAGGTCATCGTGTACGACGCGCCATGCGTCTCGACAACCGTGCAATTGAGCACGATCGGACCGATCGATGGGCGCTGGGCGAACAGGATTGCTCCGGGTAGATCTGCGGGTCGGACCATGGGTTACCTCACGTGACGAACACGTTACGATGGTGGCTGAAGGCTTCCTCGACGTGGTCTCGAATGGTCTGGGCGGTGGTTTGCTGGGCCACCGATGCGACCTCCTCGGGCGTGGAACCGGCGGGTAGTTGGAAGCTATTGGAGACGCCTCCGACGGTGACGAACACGCGAGCGTCTATTTGATTGATCGTGCTGCCCGTACCCAGCCGTTCGAACGGGTTACCGGCGATCTTGACCTTGCCACCGAACGCGGCCGCGAGCTGCTCGGCTGGAGTCAGCGCCCGAGGTTCGTCCTCGCCTGTCGCCGCAGCGGCCTTCTTGCGTCCCGCTGCGATACCGCCGGCGCCGTCTTCGGACACTTGCTTCAACAAGGCGTCTCTCTGCGCTTGATCGATGTCCGCCTGGGCGGCCAGTTGCTTGCGAGTTAGCTCGGCTTGCACGAGGTCGAACCGCTCTCGTTCGCGGAGCGCCACGTTCTGGAGCCGTTCCGCCTCGGTCTGGGCGATCTTCAATCGCTTGTCGGCCGCTTCGATGCTCTTCTCGGTTTCCTCTTGCGAGGTTGTTTCGAACTCGTGGGCGAACTCGTCGAACACCTCGTCGACACGATTGCGCTCCGCCTGAATCAGGCTGGAGCGTGTCCGTTCGGTCTTCAGTCGATCGGTCGCGAGCCGAGCCGCGAATGCTGCGGATGCCAGCGCCTGCGCTTCCTCAGATGCGATCTGGCCCTTGCTCAGTCCGGAGAGCGGGTCATCCGGGTTCCGCAGCCGCGTGTCTCGCTCGAGCGCTTCTTTTTTCTGGCGTTTGAGCTCTCGGTCGACTCTAGCGATCCCTAGGGCGGTCAGGCCGATGGCCGCCGCCAGTGCGCCGCCGGGGCCCATGACCGCGAGTCCCGCGAGCTGAAACACAGCCCAGGCTTCGGCAGCCGTTCGGATCACAGAATCTAAGCCGCCCACAGTGTCCACGAAATCGGACACCAACAACACCGTGTCAGCAAGTAGAGGTATTCCCTGCTCCAGGAATTTTACAAATACCTCGAAAACCCTCTCGATCTTCTGCCCGATGAGGTCTTTATTCGCGAGCAACAATTTGTTGAATCGCACTAGGTATTTGGTGACGGCTGGTGCCACCTTCGCACCTATCATGTTTTTGAACGCGTCGAATAACGCGGTGGTGCGCGCGATCGTATCGGCGAGAAGTGCCGCTCGGTCGAGCATCTCCGGAGACATTACGAGTCCGAATTCCCGCAGTTCCTTACGTCCGGCCTGTATCCCCTTGCTGCCTGAATCTATCAGAACGCCAAGGTTGATCGCGCCGCGGCCGAACAACCTCATCGACAGCCCGGTCCTCAGCGTCGTGTCCCCGATCTTGTTAAGTTCGTCCGATAGAAACTCCAGCTGTTTATCGATCGGGAGCTTGGTAAACGACTCCAGCTCGACGTTCATTGCCTTTAGAGCATCCGCGAACGGCCCCGTCCCCGTGAGCTTCGCCTCTGCAGATTTGTTGGACAGATCTCGGAGTACTTTATTTAGAGTAGACGTTTCCGCGCCAGCCAGCTTTGACGCAAACCGTAGTTCTTGCAGCGCATCTGAGCCGATGCGCAATTGGATGGAGGATTTGCCGATCTCGTCGGCGGACGTTGCCCAGGCGCTGGCGAACGCGAACAATGCGACCGTACCCGCAAGAACCGCACCAGTTCCCACGGCCAGCCCTTTCGCCACCGCCTTGCCTGCCTTCGCAGCGTTCCGGCCCATAGAGACCATGCGCTGACCGAGCTTCTTTGTCTTCTTCTCGGTTTTGTCTAGCTCCTCTTGGGATTTGTCGAGACCCTCGTTGAAGGTCTTGAGGTCGCTCAAGCCCTGGCCTGCCTTCAACGCGATCGTGCCGAATAGGTCTCTCAGAGACGGCATTGCGGCGCCCCGATCTCAGCCATCGCGGCCGACTTGCCCCAGCCACGGCCTTGGAGCAACATCACACTTTGACCGGCGATCCTCCTCTGGAGATATTCAACGAGACCCATCGCCCACCCTTCGGCCCGCCCTCCGGAGGCTGCTCCGTGTCCGCAACTTCGACAGGCTTCGAGCCCGGGACCGACCTTTGTGGGGGCTGCAGTGAGAAGTCGCGAGCGTCCGCATGGCATTGTAGCGCCTCGTTGAGGCGCAGTAGCCAGTAGATGTCGTGCTTCTCGCATTCGCTCCACGTCGTTCGCCCTTCGCAGATCGGCCACCAGATCAGTTGTTCGAGCCCTTGGGTCGTCGGGCCGACCGGCCAGTCGTTCTCGCGGATCCTGCGTCTTCGCTCTTGGTCGTTTGGGTCTGGGGCTGGGGGCGACTCTCCAGCGGATCGACTGGCTTCTTTGGTGGGTCGCTCTTCCCATCGCTCTCGCTTTGGCCACCGAAACCAGGGTCGAAGTTTGCCTCGAGCGCATGGAACAAGAGCAAGCCGAGGTCCACTGGAGCTATCCGCGTCTCGTCCAGCTCGTCCCATGTCTCGATTAGAACGCCTGAGATCTCCAGCTTGCCGATCAGCAGAGCATGAGTGAAGTATTTTAGGTTGATTACCTGTCCGTCCTTGAACCGATCTGCGAGCCTCTGGAAGGCCTGAGAAGCGACCATCATCTTGATCATCTTCATGCCTTTCGACTGGATCTCCGCTTCTTGTTCCTCCTCAGTCGGACCGTCCGATGCGACCTCCGGAGTGTCCCCGCGGGCATTCATGCCTATAGCGAGCTCGATCAGATCCTCGGGCACAGTCGTCGCCAGGTATTCGGCTGTGACCGCCCCGAAGTCCGAAAGGAATGCCGTGATGACGGCAGGAGCCTCGGTCGCCCGGAGACGGCGGACACGGCATTCGTGTCCGCCGAGCTTGATGGGCTCGACCTCCGGCTCGGCGAAGATTGGAATTGTTTTTCTTTCTGACATGAGTTCCCCCCAGATCTCAGATCACGAGTCTACGCCGCGACTGGCAACGGCGGCAATGCGGCAGCCAGCGCGATGGCCTCTTCGGCTGTGCCGACGATCGGCGCTAGGTTGCCACCGATGAACGAGTCGAGGTGGGTTGTACCCCACAGCCATGTCCGCGAGTTCACCGCGTCGCCCCGAGGATTGTCGGGGAGCTTCATGATCCTTGCCAACGTGCAGGTCTGGACGGTGGTCCCGTTTTGATCGATGACGACGATCGGCACCCCGAACCCACGCCGCGAGCGGAAGTCGGCTTGCCAGATGGCGCTGAAAACGTCATTGTCCCGAGACGTCGCGAATAGCTCGATCGTGATCACAGCGGAGAGCGAGTAGCGTTTCACCCACGCGCCCAGCCCCCTATTGCCCATGATCTTCACCATAGTGTCCTCGTCGTAGACAGCGTTGTAGCTATCCGCTTTGGCGAATCCCGTGACCAGGTGTCGCCCGGTGTGGACGTTGAAGGCTTGGTAGTCTTGCGTTCCGTTGTCTGCCATGGCGTGTCCTAGCTCTGGGTTTGCGAGACCGTGAAGTCCGCCCGAATTTCGAATGTTCCTACTTGCATGACCACGTGCCCAGCGAACGGCGGCCAGATGCCGCGCTCTTGCTCGTTGGTCGATGCGTCTGTGATATCGGGGACATCGAGATCGAGGGAGACACCGAACCCATCTGCGACAGCGACGTCGAACACCTCGCGAATCACAGCCTCGCCCGCCGCAATGCCCTCGTTAGAATAGGGGACAATCCTCTCTACTACGAGCAAATCCAACAGCCCACTCTCGACGTTGAGGCAGAACGTATCGATCGCCCGCATGAGATCGAATGGGCGCCCGTTGAACGAGTACCCTCCGGACATGATATCTTGCCCACGCGCCTCAAACCGCTCCAGATATCCGCCCTCTTTCGATCGAATGTTCGACGGGGCATTGGGGTCCGTGAAATCCTGCGCTGAGAAGCCTGAGATCACTGTGGCGGCGTAGTTCACCTGCCCGGGACCGTCGGTGTTGACGTCACCCACCCACGCGGACGCCACGGCCTCGGCGTCGATTGGATGCTCGATGCCCATCGTTCGCTTGCGGGCCAGCGCTTTGAGCTGGGAAAATACGTCGGTGTCGACAGACGTACGGATGTCCGCGTCGCTGGACTGCACGATCAGCCCATTGCGCAGCGGTTCGACGGCCTCCGACGCTTGCAGGATGTCGATCGCCGTTCGAGAGCCCTGCACGAAGTGATAGAACGCCTTGTTGAAATTTTTGTGGTGCGTGACGTCGTCGCCAATGTTGTAGTTCGTCGTCTGGATCGTGATCGTGGCGTCGCCCAGAGGCGACGCGATGCTGACCACGCCCGGCGTTCCAGCGTTCGCGGCCGTCAGCGTCAGCACGCCCGCGGCGACCGAGACTGTGGCCCCGAACAGATCGGATGGGTCTAGATCGTATAGCACCTTCAGCGCGGCCGCCACGGTCGTAGGCGTTCCGCTCCCGCTGGTCTCGTTGTGGAGGTGCTGCTTTTGGCCGGTGCTGGTCTGCACGGTCCACGTGTAGAGGCCATCGCCGCCGGTGATGATGTTGGTTTCGACGACCAGCGCCCGTTTCACTTCTTTGGCGCTGGCGGTGATCGCCGCCGTGGCGCCGCCCGTGGGCGCATCGAAGTCGAAAGCAATGTTCGCGCCTGGGTTCGCCGAGGTGAAGTCGATCGCATCAGCGCCAAAATCGGCGTTCGTGAACGCCGGGTGTGTTCCGGCATTGACTGCCACCGTCAGCGCGTCGCGAACATCGGTAGGAGTATCGAGCACCCCGTCGGCGACGAACACGTAGGGCCCCCCCTCCATGATTAGGCGGTAGGTACCGGCCAACGCGAAACCACCGCCAGGATCGTTGATCGTGAACCTCCGAATTTGCGTGCCTGTCGGGTCGCCGCGTCCCCCCAGAAACGCTTTCTCTGGCACGTGCTCTTGGGAGAAGTGCGCGCGAACTTCCTCATACGCAGCCTCGCCCACGACCAGCCCGATGTCCGCCAGAGTAGCTTTCCAAGCCTCGCCAGCGGATAGCACCTGCACGAACCTAGACGGGCCCATGGCGTCATCTTGGTCGTCTGTGAGCGTGTTGAGGAGCGTCGATACCCCCAGCGACGCGAGTGACGCGGACTTAGGGTTCAGAACTACCGTGACTTGAACGAAATCAGTTGCGGGCATTGTCTATCCTCTCACGAACAGTCGAATTGTGTCGCCGTCGTGTCCGCGATCTGGCCGACGTGCGTCAAGATGTTTCCGAGCACGAGCTGGCACACGCCGATCGTCTGGACCTCGCCGTCCAGTACTCCATCCTGCTCGCTGAACGTCGCGGTGCGCGGGACCACACCACACGCCCTCAATCTCGCATTCTCGTCCGAGTCCAGGAATGCTGCCGCAAGCTGCTCCGCGGTATTCTCCCCGAAGTCCTCGGGCCCGGGGTCCAAGCGATCGAACTTGCCCCAGCAGAACAACTCGAGAATGGGCTCGCTCTCGGTCTGCGTGATCTTGGCTGCGTTGGTGCGTAGCAGCTCGACTGTCAGGCCACCAGCGCTGGGCGACGACGCCTGGACCAGCAGACGGTCCTGCAGCTCGACGGCCTCGATGTCGATCGATATCGACCCTGGCGAGGTCACCGTGGCCGTCAAGGAACCGCCGGCGGCCGTCGCCAGTGCGTCCCGAATCTGCGTTGCCGTCAGACCTGTGGCGGTGATCTCGTGCAACACCCCCGATATCGTCAGCCCATAGTCGCCGTCGTCCGTCGCGTTCACGACAGCGCGCCAGAGCTCGAACATGGGCGCATAACTGCGCTCCCCCGATCGAACCTCCCCTGACGGCGTGCGGCAGAAGATCGACACGAATGGCCGAATCGGGGCGGGTACGTTCGCAGCATCGCGCCCGATGATCACTCGTTTTTCTGGAAGACCCGTCTGCGCGATGACGATCGCCCGGGCCTCGAGCTCGATGGTCCTCCGATCGATACCTCTGTAGGCAGGCATTCACGGGTCCCTCCTGCGGATGCGCGATGCGATGTAGTGACCGAAGAGACCTTCTCTCCATTGGTGTTCTTGGACGACCTCGAACGAATCGCCCTCGATCGTCAATATGTCGCCAGGCGTCCCATCCGTGTCGTTCACGCACTGCAATCTCACGCTCTCCGAGTCTGTGTAGATATCGTAGGGCTCGTTGAACCGTCCGCCCTCGGTCAGCTGAGTACGACGGCGACCCGATACAGGCCAGAACGATCCGGAGGCTTCGAGCACAACGTCGGCCGTGGAACGTAGGCGTCCGTTCACTGAATCGACGGGGTCCGGCCGTACGGCTTCGAGTGCGCCGAACGAGAATTCGTCGACTACATCTCCTAGTGGCTCGAAATCGACACTCATGACGGTATGGATGCCTTCGGAATGAACCCTGCGCCGATCTGATAGATCGTCCTGATCTGCGCGACAGATGGTTGAGTCATGCCATCAGTCCAGATCATCACGTTGCGAGTCGCCCCGCCATAGCTCATGTTGCCATCCCAGTTGGCACCGAGCAGAACTCGCATGTTCGGGGAATTTCCTGGGATTGAATTTACTGTTGTCCCGAGGCTTTCATCGTAAATCAGCTGACCGTTGATGAGCAGTCTCACGTGAAAGTTGTTTCCGTCGGTCGGATCGATATACCTCTGAAAACAAATGTGGTGTTCTCGATTCCAAGGCAGGTATACAACGCCCTCATCGAGCCCGTCGCCCGCCTTCAAATCGATACGTCGTTCGCTGTCTGCGCTGTCACGGTCTCGATACTGCAATGCAAAATCGTCTGCACGTAGCCGGAGTTCCCATCCCAATCTAGACGCGGTACCTGTCTCGTCCGCCACGTCGAATCTACGATGTGAGATGAGGACCACACCCTCGTTCGTCTGCGGCCACTGCGGCAAATTGAAGACAGCGCAAACACTAACCTCACCGCCAAGTCCTAGATCATCGACATCTGACTCTGACCTGTAGTGTTTTTCTGGTGTACCGCGTAGTCCGAATGTTTTGAACTGGAAGAACGGACCGCCGACGTCCACGCCAGAGCGAACGTTCTCGAGGCTCCATAAGGGCGTATCGAACTCCTCCGCACTGTCTATCTCGATGTCGACTCCGGCGGGCTCAGATGCCAGAATTTTCGCGCATGACCACTGTATTTGAGGTAGTGGGATCGCGTAGAAATTGACATCCGTGGCATTGACCGACTGCGCACCGTCGTCGCCGGGACGCCACTTGACTGACTCCGCCGGCGTTCCAATGCCCGGAACGACCTTGCGACCCGCGAAAACCTCGTTGACGCAGAACCACATCTCCTCCAAGAATCTCGGATACGAAGCGTTGGCACGCGTCCGGATGCCGACCTTGTCGTCGACGATGCCAGCGCGATTCGTGTAGTCGCCGTTGAACTCAGGGACCGCCCGGAAGTCGGGCTCTGTCCAAACTCCTAGCTCGACTAGGGTAGGTGGCTCAGGCGGCACGATTCACTCCCTTAGACTTTACGATGTTCCATCTGAACGACCGGTTGTATTGCGAGTACAGCACGAGCGGGATGTCCGCCTTCTTGCCATCCTTGCGAGTCTTGGCTGCGATCGTCTCTTCCGCAAGCGGCGGATCTATCCGGTCGAAAATCCTTTGTTGGTATTTTCCGACGATGAATTCGCCCATGAATCCTAGAGCGTCCTCTCCAGTCATCTTGCCCTCGAATACCAGGTTCATCACACGCTCTTCCATTTTCTGGATTTCCGGACGATGTTTGTCCATCACGAACGAGATGACGTTACGCTGAGTGATGCCGAGCCCAAGCTCATGAATCGTAAAAACTTCGATCTGTGTCAGTTCTTCCTGCTGGCCGCTCTGTGCCAGCTTGCGATCTTCCGAGCGGACGTCTCCAGCCTTCTGGCCGAGAGAATCCGAGTCGACCGAGCCTGCGAGCACGCCCATCCTGATCTCGTGGTCCTCCAGGTATTGCATCTCCCGGAGCAGTCCGGTCATCCCGCGATCGACACTCTTCGCCATCAGAACCCCCCCAATAGCACGTTGAAGTCCTCGCAGCCGCCCTCGCCAGGCGCCAACGCCACGGGGCCGATTTCGTCGCGAATCTCCAGGTACGCTCGGCCAGCCGTGGTCGACGACCAATCTCCGGTCTGGCCGCCCGTGCCTGAGCCCTCGAACGAGACGCTCACGGGGCCCATTGACATCGAGGCGACGGTCCCCTTGTCGGTGCCACCTGTGGTGGCCCCCTTCTTGTTCTGGCGGTTGAAGACCGTCAGCCTGTGAGCGGCTGCATGGACGTGAGCCTCGATGAGCCGGCACTCACCCTGCCATACCTCGGCCTGGAAGATGCACGAGGTCGAGTCGAGCACCGTCTGGCGGAACCCCGGGAACTTGGTCTCGAAGGCGGCACCGAACGTGGGGTACCAGACCTCGAGGTCGGCCAGCTCGGCGAGCCTGCTATCTGGTAGTGAGGTCGGCATCAGTTCGCGGCCAGTTGTCGGGCGGTGTGTGCGTCGCCTTTGATGGCGAGCAATTGGGCTTTCACTGCCTGCTGCACTTTTGTGCGCTTGTCGCGACCTTGGACGCCGAGGAGTATCGGCTCGTCGATCGTCATCTTCACGATCTTGATCGCCTCGCCCACCGCCATCGTGTGGATGGGTTTCACGATCTCCTGGATGAGACCATCGTCAATGTGCAGCGCGGCCAAGTCGACCGATTCTCGGTCATCGTCTTCGCCACGCTCCCCGCGAACGCCCTTCCAGTCCGCCAAGTCGATTGTGTTTGCGCCAGGTTTCAGAGCTACGATTTTTTGGTGCACCTGGCGCTGGTGCGGTTTCAGCCTCTTGAACCTCTCCGGAACCGTCTGGATTGGGAACCTGGTCCATCGAGCCTCGTGATTGATGATGGTGATTTCTGGGGCCTTCTCGGCCCCTTCTTCGCTTCGTTTTGCCATTGTCCCTGCTCCTCCGGCGAGCCCTGCATCAGCGCCGGTCTGCGTCATCCTTCGCTATCGGCCGCTCAGCTCCCGGTGATCTGTCGGTACACGTGCGTGCTCAACGGATAGGGCTGCTTGTATCCACCGCACCGCGCGTGTGTGTAGATCAGCGTCTCCAGGCCCTCTAGCTGCGGAGGCCGTTGCTCGTACTGCTGCGGAATGACGAGCTCGCCTTTTCCCGCCCGCTTCGTGTAGGCCACCATGAGAGCCTCACCCACGAACTCCCCCGTCGCATCATGCTGGGTGGTATTCAGCATCGGCACCGGCGCGAACGTGGTATCCGTGTAGTTGTCCATCAGCCACTTCGCGATGGACGTATCGCTCGTTGTCGACCTCGGTCGTCCCTTCAGATCTGCCCACACTTCGCTGGCCACCGCGACGTGCGTGACCGTCTCGACGCCGTTGCTGATAATGTGGGGTGTGTTTATGAGATCGGCAAATGTGCCGAGTATCTCGTCGGGCTCCATGAGCAAGAGCGACTGCTGTCCCGATGACGCGCCCACCGGCGTGATCGTGTGGGTCACATTTGGATGCGTCAGCATCCCTTTGATGTTGTGTTCTTTGTCGCCGAACCAACCGATATCGTTGATTTCTTGCTGTGTCGCCCGCTTCGACGCGGTTGCGAGATCGGTCGGCAGCGAGTACTTCTGGCCCGGCATCGCGGCGGACCGCTCGTCCTGGATATTCCATCCATAGACATTGGGGATGCTGACGATCTCCCCGGAGTTCTTCTTCGCACCCAAGCCCACGCGCGGGATCGATGAGCTCGCGTAGGTGTTCATCACCCTACTCATGCCCACAGGCGTGTAGCTGTAGTACGTATAGGTGAGAGCACCCGACGGCACGGCGGTGTCGATCGGGATGATGTCCCCGTTGGCCATCATCAGTTCGGGGAATTCTGTGTCATACGTCTGGGCGTAGACGAATTCCACCTCCCGCGCGAAGTTCAGCGCGTCGGCGTCGTCGCGAAAGCCTCCGGAACCGACCTGGTCCAAACAGTATCTAGTGATTGCGCTTTTTCTCATGGCTACGCTCCGAACCCTACCTGAACGGTAGCGAGTTCGCCGACGGCGGCGGACGTGATGAATTGGATGGGCAGAGACGCCAGGCTGATTGCTCCGCCGCCCAGTACAGACGCCGCCAGCTGGCCAGGGTGGCCGGTCGGGTCGGTCTCGTCGTTCCACATATGGACCACCGATGCGGGCGTCACGGCCTCGAGAACGCGCATCTCCCATCGACCAGAGAGACCGATGGGCACCTCGTTGCCAGGCGGCCAAGCGTCGTAGGGCAGCTGGAAGTCGACGCCGTTGATCATGTGGTGCGCCCCCTCGGCGATTCCGACGATGTTCGCGGCCACGGTTCCGGTCGTGATCGCGGCAATCCGGCGGTCCTCGCCGGCGACGCTCGAGTCCTTGGCGATCATCATTCCGATACGCTGGAACGAGCCACCAGGTTTCGCCGTCTCGGCGACCACGAGGGTGCCTGGCGCGGGCGCGCTCGAGACCACACCGTAGACGATGCCGGGGTGGAGGAACGATAGCGACAGAATCGCTCCGGCATTCGAGGCAGTGACGAGGTTCTGAAACGCACGGTTCGTGTTGATGAGGGCCGCCATAGCGACCGCGAGGTCGGTGTCGGTCGACGGCGAGCCGCCCACTCGCTCGATCAGGGCTACGACGTCATTCGCACCCAGCTGTGAGATGGCCAAACTGTACTCGCCATCCGTCGTCGTCCCACCGAACGTCGCGGTGTTGGCCTGCGCCCGGATTGGGTTGTGCCACGAGTCGACGTCATGCGGACGACCGGCATCGCTCCGGAACCCCTCCGAGGCGCGCGCCATGCGAAAATCATAGTTGAGTTGCATCTACTTGGCTCCCTTCTGGGCATCAGCCCGGGCCGTCTTCTCGGCGTCCATGCGCGCGCGCGCGGCTTCCATGCCGATGACCGTCGTCTCTTTCGAGGCGTCGACCCTTCGCTGATTCTGTCGAAATCTTGCGGCCTCGACTGGATCGGAGTCAGCGCGCTCTGTCGAGAAATCGAGCCGGCCCGGCGAGCTGGTCTCCCTGCCCATGGCGAGAGCCGTCTCGAACATGCCCGACAGCTTCGCCGCGTCACCACGGGCCTCGGTTGCGAGCGCCTTCAAATCGGGAGCCACGGCCACGATGCCGTCGAACATGATCTGCGCCTCGCTCTTCCCGTCGGTTTTGTAGGCCTCCGGGAGCACGGTCTTGGCCTTCGTACAGAGATCGGAGCGGGACTCGACGGCCTTCGCATGGTCGGTCCTTTGAGTCTCCAGGTCTCCCAGGAGTCGCTTGGAGAACCCCGCGGCCCACTCATCGAGCTTGGCCATGGTGACCGGGGCATCACGGCGCGTATTGGCTTGGTCGCCCCGCGCTCCCGATCCGCCGCCCGAACCCGAGGACTCATCGTCTTTGTCTTTATCCTTGTCGTCCTTGTCTTTCTTGTCGTCCTTGCTGTCGGACGCTGGCGGAGACCCCGGCGGGTCGCCCGAGTCTCCGGAGCCTTCAGTCCCTCCGCTATCATGCGAACTTGAACTCTCGAGCGCCTTCCGATCGCTCTCAATCTGCTCGGCAACGGGCGCCGGAACCATGTATTTCACTCCTGCGATTTCGATCTCGACTTCATCCATTTTCGGGGTGTCCTGTCTCTGCCTCGATATTCTCAGACTGTCCGCGCGGGCAGTCCACGCAGTTGTGAGACCATCAAATTTGTCGACGTTCGCGGCGTGGCCCGCCCGAGCAAAATCGATGATCGCCAGATGATTCGGTTTCCGCCCGTCTTGGACGGCGTCATAGTGCTGGCCCTGCCAAGTCCCGGGGGTGACGTCCAGAGTTGCGTGGTATCCGAGGGACAGCTCGCGTGTTCCCTCACGCATACCCTGGATGGTCGCCGCGTCCCAAATACTCATGCGGACACGCTGAAGATCGCCATCCATCCACGCGCGGACGTTGGAGCCTTTCGCGAAATCCTTGGTGTTCTCCGACGTGAGCATCTGGTCGGGATGGCCCAATGTGATAGGCAGGCCTTGCATTAACCTGAGAAGTTCGTCGTTCGAGAGAGTCGATTTCGGCACCAGCTCGAACCAAGGCTCCTGTGGCGCTCCGTCTGCAAGCCCGTACTCGAGCACGCCGACGCGAGACGCCGTACCGTCGACCGTGAGAAACCCGGTCCCGGGATCAGGCGTCGCCCGATCGATCTTGAAGACCCATCGGTCGATCCGCGGCACGAACAGGCGCGCACCCATCAGCTACCGGTCGCCTCCGGCGTAGTTTCGATCGGTTCGCTGAATTGCGCGAGCTCGGCCTGTAGTGCCGATTTTGCCGCGAGCTCGGTCGCCAGATTGGCCTTCGCCGCCCTCAGAGCATCCGTCAGGGTAGACACCTCACCCGCAAGCCGATCTTTCTCTTGCCTCTGGGCCGCCTCTCCTCGCCCCCTGGATTCGGATCGTGCCTTCGCTGCGTTCCGTTCCGCTGTCAGGCGAACTATGCTGGCCTGCCGTTCTTTGGATGTTGCCGCCCTGGCGTCGATCTTCCCCTCTCGGCGAAGAACCGCCACAGCGTGGGCCCAGCAATCACGCTCAGCGGTCCGAATGGCATCCCACGACCGTTTCTTTTCCTGCAACTTGTGGGCGAAAGATTGCTTGTCGTAGGCCTCGAATGCGGACTGTGCGTCAGTCGTCATGTTTCTCCTTCTCGTCTGGCAACGGACCGCCGCCTCCAGCCAACACTCGGTGTCCGCCATCCGCTGGGTTGGCCAGCAGGGCCGCGGCCTCGTCCCGACCACGCCTCTCCCCTACCTTCTCTCCGCGAATCTCACCCCTGATCTCGGCATTGCGCACGAGGGCTGCCTCGCCGGCTCGCTTGTGCACCTGCAGTCCCGCTGCCAGAACGTTGAAGTGTTGCATGGCCTCGCCGATCGGCCGGGTGCCGAGGTAGTTGGCTAGCGCGTTCGCGTCTGATGGCGTGAGTTCGACGAAATCTGTGCTTGGTGTGCTCATCTGTGCGTGTGTCCCCTACTAGGCGAAAGAAAACTGCGGGCCCTTGCCGTCCGCAACTGCTGAGATAATGGCGCCGATTTCGTCGTCATTGTCCACCGGGTATTCGGTCGGGGCATGCGGTCCGTAGACCATCGAGATTTCAGAGATGGTCGCCTGGCCCACTAGGTCGAATGCGAGGTTACCACCGCGGTGCATCTCAGCGTGCCAGTCAGCATTTGTCGGCGAGAACTGCGGCGACATGAGGTGCTTCGTATACATCTCGCCCTCCTCGTCCGTCAGAGCTCTGCTGAATTTCGCGACGTGGCAAATCTGCCCGTTGAATTCGCGGGTGCCCCCGTGGGTCGCGTACCCGACTCGGACGGGGACCGGCGGCGTCACGCTGCCGAACGAAGAAGTTGTCACCTCGGTCTTCGTGCCGTTCATCCAAACTTTAGACTTGTTGCTCGAGCCATCCCAGACGATGGCCCCACCGTTCCACTGGTTTACGCTGATCGAATTGGATGAGCTGAAATCTATGACATTCCCCGCCACAGCATCGACGATCATTCTCAGCTTACCGCCGCCAGTGTTGTGGATCAGTGCGTTGACCGCCTGCACTCCGGCGGCCAACGGCTCACCATGGCCCATGATATAGGCGAACGTATTGATCGTCACGGTACTGTCAGGGCGGAACTGGAAAAGCACGGACCATCCCGTCGACGGATACGGAGTAGTCCCGGTGCCGGACACGCCCAGGTACCGGATCGAAGACCCGTTGTATTCTCCTGCCATTACGAATCGTCTTGCCCCATAGAAAATCCGTAAAGCTGCGCGTCCCCCACCAGAGTGTCGCCCGAGTGGGCAGTGTCTCTTGTCAGCCGCAAACGCCCCCACTCGTTCGCCGCGAGCGTTTGCATATCCGCGTTGCTCAGTGTTATATCTGCGATCTTCAGTGTAGCAAGCGTGGAGTTCACGGTGGAAGTGACGGACCGCACCGTACCGAACGTGTCCGATGTGAATGGGTTTCCTCCCTCTGCCAGTCGCTCGAACTCGGCGTCCAATCGAATGGCGCCCGTAGTCACTGACACCGAGAACCATCCGATTCTGATGCAGATGTCCTTCGCCGGTTTGTAGCCGAACGGCATGTAAATCGGCCAGCTCAGGAACGGTCCGCCCGACTGTTGTAGGATCGATACGAAGTGTCCCGTCGTGGCTGTTCTGTCCGGAACGGCTCCACCTTCGAAGTGGTCCGCAGTTTTTGGTCCTCTCGATAACCGACTGATGTCTGCCATTGGTATCCCTCATGGTCCCGTGGGTCCACCCCCGGGCAGTTGAGCTCGATACTGCCTCAGCCGTTCCTCGGCGACGAGAAACGCGATGACTAGGATCTGCTCGTTGTCTGTTGTGTTGAGAGGGCCCGTAACTTCGGTCAATAGCGAGGGTCCAGTTGTCGACAGATGGTCCCACAGCTCTCCGATAGCTGCGGTCACGTCGGCCTTCGAAGGGGCTGGGTCCGGGGCCAGCTCCCAACTGTGAGCGGTCATGAATCTTTGGAAGTTTTCCTCGACTCGTGCAACGCCTCCAGTCTTGTCTTCTCCGGTAGAAAATGAAATTCGTACAGGCATGGCTTTACTCGGGTACTATCCACCCCTCCAGTGTCACGACCAATCGGCCCCACGTGACGTCCGCCGATGCAACGTCGACGCGAATTCGGTCGCCCTGAAAGTGGTCTGTTGTGGTTGGTGCGAGTGTTCCGACTAGGGCCGCGGCCGCGATCTTGGGCAATGTGGCGCCGAAAATTGACGATCCGGCGATCGTGACATCGATCTCGAGGTCCACAGTCGGCGCGACCTTGACCTCGAGATGCACGCTTTCGATTCTGAACTCGGCTGCGTTGACGTGGGCAGGGTCCGCTACGTCGAGCGTGATCGTCGGGATGTTGTCCCCGATCGGGATCATGATCTGCGCGCGGATTTTCCCGTACTGGGTGCCATCCTCCGCAGCGTTGACGAACAACACCTTCCCGTCCTCGCCCGCCTTGGAGTCCGGAGTGTCCGTCATACCGTCGAGCGTCGACACTCCACCACCGGCGAACGACGAGCCAAACGGCAACTCTTCGAACAGGTGCGCGAACCCGTCTGCCCACACCGTCGCATCATTCGCGACGACGGCGTATCCAAGCACATCACCGTAGTCCTCTATGGGCCCGAACAGCGGGTTGTTTATTCTCTCAGCTCCGATGGCCTGGACCGCCTCGTTGTAATCTTTGTAGCTCGTCGTTCCGACCTGGACGAACAAGCCCGCGACGCTCATGACGATCTGATGCACCACGGCCCGCCTGCCCGTCAGAGCCGTGAGCCCGGGGCCGCCGGTGTCGAAAAATTCCTTTTGAAATACCGACTCGCCGGACGTGATCGTAGTTCCGTCAGGCTCGATGTATTCAAACGTTGCGGGGGTAAGTGATGCGGGGATGACGAGCCCATGCGGGTTGATGACCGGCGAGGCCTGCCAGTTGATTCCCTCGCCAAACATCCCGATCGCGGAGTGCGTGTGCGTCAGAGTGGCCGCGACCTCCGATATGTTTCCCGATGTCCGTAGGGTGCCAAGCAGTTTCAGAAGCGTTCGGAGCAATGCACCCTGCTCGTTGATGACGCGAGGTGCGTTCAACACCAGAGTCACCGCACCAGCACTGTGAATCGACTCCCCTAGGAAGATCACCCCACCGCGTTCCGCGGCGTCATCCGGCGGCGCACTGGTTTCTACGACCGTGCCCGTACCGGTGAACGTGGCGTCCTGTACCTCATAGAATGCTGCGGGGTTCGAGATGCCACTGACGACGATGTCCGTCTCAGACCACGTCACCACGTGCTCGGTTGCCACCCCGCCTGGCAGGCGCTCCACCATGATCTCGGAGGTGCCCGCGGCAATTCGGACCGTGGTCGGGTTCAGGATCGTGAGCAGGCCGGCGCCGGCGGTTCGAAGGCCGGCGACTCGAGTCTCGCCCAGATTTGCGGTCCCGCGCAGCTCGGAGAGAGTCGGCCCGTCCAGATTCAGACTGTCGATCAGCCGCAGCTCCCCCGCGGGGTTTTTCAAGAACTCCAGCTCGAGAGATACTCCATCCGGGAGGTCTCGAATCAGCTCTCGGCCGCCCGCATGGACTAGCGGGCGATTTACCATTCTGGCCTCAAGCCGCGCCTAGGCGTCCAGCCGCTCGCTCTGCAGCTGCTGCAGAGTCCATCTGGATGGCCATCGGATTTGGCTCGTTTGCAGACACAGCACTCGCCCGCCACTCCGCGAGACTACCACGCGATCGCCGCAACACGAAACGCGGCCGCACTCCCCTTCAAAAAGCGCGGCCGCGCTGGTGTCCTCCGGTGCCACGTAATCGCCAGCCCCGTCACCGACGATCGCTGGCACACTACAGCAGATCGGCTTTGTAGCCAACGCTTCGCCCTATAGGCCCTCGCACCGGTGCGCGTCACATGCGCTCACGGGAACGAAATAGAGCGCGCTTTCCCGGCCCACTCGTTTTCGCTCTCGACCCAATGCAGAGCGCCTGGCGACACTTGGCACACGCGATTGCCGGACCCCGATTTCGCCGGCAAACGCACCCTGACTCGCGCGCCGGCGTTGGCCACAACGAGGCCGGGCATCGGCTGCATGCGCCCCTTCGACGCCACGGGCGTGTACCAGACCCGTTGATCGGGCGAGAACTTGGACGCAGCTGCCTGATCTTCGAGCCGAGCCTCGAGAACTTCCACGAATCTCTGCATGTCCGCGAACGTATTCGCGAGCCGGCCAATTCCCTGCGGGCCGATGATACCGCCGGTCAATTCCTGGAGGAGCCCCTGAAGTTCCCCGAAGTCAGGTCGATGCACTCTGCTCCCTATCGACGGGTTCACACGCCTCGAGCAGCTCCATCCGGAAGCCGACTATGAACCGCTTCTTGGAGAACTCCGACGCACACATCGAGTCGCGCTGGTTGCCGCCGAACAACACAAGACGGCCACGCACCGGATGCAGATGCACCGCGATATGGCCCTTTCTTGGATTTGTTCCACGCGAAAGTAGGACGAAGTCCCCCGGGATCAAAAGGTCCACGGACTCGATTCGCGTGGCATACTTCGCCGGAATGTCGGCCCATTCCCGGGCTCGGAGCGTCTTCGGGTTGTGCGCACCCGCCAGCTCCGCCACATGGCACGCAGCCGCCGAGCACCATGGGACGGTCTCGGACTTCACCCATTGAGCCCCCGCGGTTCGATACATCTCCATGATCGACGCCGAGTTTCTGGGGCCCTCGATCTCTCGAATCCCGCCGAGCGACAGCGCTGCGTGGAGGATCTCTGCGTTTGCTTGCATGGCCCGAACCTACACCGATTGCCGAGATTCTGCTTGCCGAATGACCAGCACGCCGAGCTCGGGCCCGACCGCTCTCTGAATGTCCTTCGCCTCCTCCAGGGTGTCCGCACCGATTCCGCCCTGGCCATGAGGCCTCGCAACCCAGTACCGCGGCCACGAACCGTCTCGCCAGATGTGCACGTCCCGTTCGCGGTACCCCACCGCCCGACATATTTCCGGCACCAGCCGCACGGCATCCGTGAGAGTTTCAGCTAGCCAGAGTCCTTGGTCTGGGTCGAATCTTCGGCCCAGTCTCCATGTAAATTTCGTTCCCATTTGACCACCTGACTCATTGTAGCCGACCCTGGCGCTGAATGCGAATGTGGCATCCGCTCGCGAATTCGTCAAAGCGGCGGTTGCGCGTTCCTGTCACTACCCACCCTCCCCGCTCTGGTCGGGCTTTCCCTTCCCCTCCAACTTGTCGGCAAACGCTTTCTCACGCTGCTCAATTCTATCGATTCTAGACTCGTAATCTGGGTATGCCTTGCGCAGCACGAACACCGTCGCAGCGGCCTGCGCCCGCCACCATGGAGCCCAAGTCTCATCGACGCTTGGACCACGCAGACCGACCGTTCGGTACACAGCACGCTGGAGGTCTCGAGGGACCATCGCCCAGTGCTGCCGACAGAACAGATAGCTTGGAGGGCATGCTGTCCTACAGGGTGGAATGTGACACGAGTGGCTCACGACCCACCCTCCCCGCTCTGGTCGGGCTGCCACGTCGATAGCCACGCCACGGCCGCGTGGCCTGTAATATGTTCCATGTGCGCCACGAATGCGTCACGGTCCGGCGACTCGCTCAACTCGACAGCGGTCATCGCATCAATCGCAAGGTCAATTATGAATAGCCCGTACTCGAACCCCTCGCGTATGTCGCTGACGAGATACATAGGCTTGGGCCTCGGCGTGATGCGAACCCATCCTCCCGACGCACTTCTCTCCGCTTCGAGCTCCGCCACGCGGGCCAATGCTCTATCCGCCCTACTGCTCTCAGTCCGGCAACCAGCACACATACCCCATGGCTTGCCGCCGTTCTCCTCAGTCTCGAGCGTCATCGACCAGCACGATTGCTTGCACGACTTGCATTTCAGACTTTGATCGACTTCGCTCACGACCCACCCTCCCTGCGCCTGGCCTTAGTCAGCCTCAAAGTCATCGCTGTCTCGAGCAATGACTCGCCACCGCGACGTTGGTCCGCCCACCATGGCGTGAACGTCTTCTCGTCTACGCACGGTTCATCAGTGTCACTGGGTTGGTTGCACTTGCAGCACCGAGAAGCCCGCGTGTTGTTGTACGATCGAAAATCATGACCCATCAGACACCACCCTCCCCGCTCTGGTCGGGCACCAGACGTTTCAGATTCTCCACATCGGTCATACCGACCCATGAGCTCGGTTCTGGCGGTGCCTCGTCGTAGAGTAACGCTCTGATCGCAATCTCCAGCTCCGCCACGCGGGCCTCTGCTTTGTCGCGCCCACTCTCCAGCCGCGCGATGCTCTCTAACTGCCACACATTCGCCTTTTCGAGCTCCGCCACGCGGTCCTTGAGTCGGACATTCTCTGCTACCAATCCCTCAGTCTCTCGAACGGCCTCGGAGCCCATAGCTTTAGCAATTTGCGCGTCATACTTTTGAACAACCATCAGCCCCCACCCTCCCCGCTCTGGTCG
>SDBT01001656.1_pt1 | contig 39555 bp, 40 predicted proteins | sample 2277101 | NCBI WGS metagenome assembly SDBT01 (sample SAMN10404973, study PRJNA504765) | marine sediment metagenome | isolation source: marine sediment core GS10_PC15, 103 cmbsf | place: Arctic Ocean: Southern Knipovich Ridge | collected 2010 | reverse complement strand
GGACGTCAAGGCCCCGATGGACTTCCAGGTCAGCGACCCGGGGTCGACAGAGCGCCGGCGGACGGAAGCGGCCGATCGAGTCCCCGACCTCTATGACTTCGATCCCAATGCGTGGCAGCCGGCGTTGTCGGCGCTCAACCCCCTATTTTCCCGGGGACGGTTCCGCCATGCGCAGATCGAATTGGAGTGGGCCGAGTTGTCGGAGGATCAGCGGGAAGTACTGAGAGAGGAAACTCAGGCGTTGCTCGCCGGACCTCTCCCCGCAGGCGCCCTTCCGGCTCTTTGGGAGGAGGGATTCACGGTGGCGACGGAGCGGCGGTTGGCCGGGAGCATCAAAGACATCCTCACCGACAATCTGGTCGGCACGCTGGTACCGAGTCGGGTGAGCGGAGCCGCCGGCATACGGGTCCGGGATATCAGCAACCAGCGGGAGCGCACGGTGGTTGATGTCTCCGGCGTGATCGATCTCTCCGCGGCTCGTGACATGTTGCGGGAGAACATCGCCGAGAGGTTCGAGATGCCTGCCGATATCGAACAGGTATTCGGGGAGCTCGGGGCGTCGTTGCTTGGGCCCAATTTGAACTACAACAGCAACCAGACTCGCGCCCGCCGGCAGCAGGTCGTGGAGCTCGTGGAACCGGCGTTCTATCAGGTGAAGCGGGGCAGAACGATTATCAGGGCCGGAGACGAAGTCACGGAAGGGAATATCCGCGAGCTCCAAGCAATGGAAGAACAGCTCGGTGGCGGACGACCCGGCCTGGGGATTGCGGGAATCACCATCCTTGTTGCGCTCGCCGTGATTTCTTTATGGCGATTCGTCGCGCACTACCGCCGACGCTTTCGATACCAGCGTGTGAAGCGTCTCCTCATTCTCACGCTGCTGGTGCTCGTGGGGATGGTGGCCTGCATCCGTTTCTCGATCTTCGTCGCGGAGGCGGTGGCGAGCTCGGCGGCGCGGTCGCCCTTTAATTCCCTCGACAGCTATCTCTATGCGATTCCCTATGCTGCCGGTGCTGTCTTGTTGCTGTTGCTGGTCGATACGCAGGTGGCATGGGCATTCGCCGGCGCGTTCGCGGTGATCATTGGTGCCATCACACAGGACCTGGGACTGACCTTGTACGCGCTGGTGGGATCATTCGCGGGCATCTACGGCATGAGCCAGTACAAGCAACGCACGGCCTTGGCTCAGACCGGACTGCTGGTCGGCGCCGTCAACGCCATGGCTGTGTTCGGACTGTCGCTGCTCGAGCAGCCGCCGGCTGCCTGGGAGATCATTGCCTTTTCAGCGGTGTGCGCGTTTATCGGCGGGGTGCTGGTTTCCATGCTCGCAACATTCGCCCTGCCACCTCTCGAGCATCTTTTTGGGAGCCTTACGGACATCAAGCTCCTCGAGCTTTCCAACATGAACCTGCCACTGCTCAAGGAGCTCGCGGTGACGGCTCCCGGGACCTACCATCATTCCGTGGTCGTGGGGACCTTGGCCGAAAAGGCAGCTGAGGCGATCGAGGTCAATTCTCTGTTCACCCGCGTGGCGGCCTACTATCACGACATCGGCAAAATGCAGCAGCCGCAATACTTCGTGGAAAACCAGAAGGAGGGGCAGAACCCGCACGACAATCTGTCGCCATCCATGAGCGTCCTCGTTCTCACCAACCACGTGAAAGAGGGGATCGCCTACGGGGAAGAATACGGATTGCCGCAGCCTCTGATCGACGTCATCCCGCAGCATCACGGCACGCGGCAGATTCTCTATTTCCTCGACAAGGCAAAGCAGCTCGCCGGGAATGGGGAGGAGATAAATCCCGAGGACTTTCGCTACGCCGGCCCCAAGCCGCAGACCAAAGAGGCGGCGATTCTGATGCTGGCCGACAGCGTCGAGGCGGTTTCACGAACACTGACCGACCCGAGTCCTGGGCGCATGCGGTCGAGAATTCACAAGACCATACACGAGGTCCTCGATGATGGGCAGTTTGACGAGTGCGCCATCACGATGTCGGATCTGGCCAAGATCGAGGATGCGTTCCTTGGCGTCATGGCGGGTATGCATCACCAGCGCATCGAGTACCCGTCAGCCGATGAAGAGGCTGAAGAAGGTGAGGGGAAGGGGAGTTCAGCGGCGAGCGAAGAGTCGAGGGGTTCCTCAGACGATGTGCCAGAAGGGGTAGGGGCGAGCCATCCTGATGAGGATCGCAAAGAGAAACTTCCAGGTCAGACCCACCATTAGCACCGGCGCTCTGGAAGGAATTGCCGTAATCGCCGTTAGCCATGTATGTGGCACTGCGGACTCGGCCTCTTTCGTCTTCGTCGACGACGCGCGGATGATCGAACACCATTCTCTTTATCGGGGAATCGACCGGCCGACCGATGTGCTGGCCTTTCCGGCGGGCGACCCTGATCCGAGCGGCGAGCTCGACCTCGGTGACGTGGTCATTTGCACCGACCAGGCAGCCCGCCAAGCCGCGGGGCAGGGGATCGGCTACCTCGAAGAGCTGCATGTCCTGGCTTTGCATGGCTTCCTCCACCTTTTGGGTTACGATCACGAGCGCGATAGCGGACAGATGCGGGAATTGGAGCTGGAGCTTCGCCCGAAGATCATGGGGATGGGGCATGGTTGCCGATAGGGAGATGGTTGGAATGCGGGAGCCCAAGGGGACGATTGCGGGGGGGGCAGAGTGACTGTAGGGCAGGCGCTGGGGCTCGCGGTTTCGGCCCTCGTCCTCCTTCTGACCGCTGCCCTGGAAGTGGCATTCCGGTCCACATCGCGTCTCGACTTGTTGCGCTGGGCCCAGTTGAAGATCGCCGGAGAAGAGGAAGACAAGCCGCTGACGGGGGCGCTGGAAGTCACCTACACGTCAGTCAGATTGGCGCGGCAGCTCTCACTTCTTGTTTTGTGCGTCGTTGCGACCGTGCTCGGCATGCAGTGGTTCGCCGGTGGTGGGTTCATCGCGGTGCTGGGCTGGGTTCTGGCTCTCTATGTGCTGGTCGACAAGGTGCTGCCGTTCCTTCTCGTGGGAACGTTCGGTGCCCGCCGCATATTGGCGGTCGGGCAACCGCTCATCTCGATACTGCAGCTGTTTTTGGGGGGATTGTCCAAGGGGCTCTACCGTCTGTACCGGCGAAACCAGAGCCGCACCGAATCCGAGCCGGAGGCGCCGGCCGCGGGTGATCTCGACGCGTTCTTGGACCTGGCCGAAGAGGAGGGCCTGGTTTCGGAGAAGGACGAGGCCTTGCTCCGTGGTGTGGCTGATTTCGGCGAGGCGGTCGTCCGTGAGGTGATGACACCGCGAGTCAATATGGTCTCCATCGAGGCCACCACCACCATCGAGGATCTGGCCAGTCTGGTAAACGAGCACAAGTTTTCGCGCGTGCCCGTGGTGGGTGAGACCGTCGATCAGGTCGTGGGCATCGTCAACATCAAGGACCTGGTAGAAGCACTGGCTGAGGGTGCACTCCAGAAGCGGGTCACGGAAATTGCCCGTCCGGCGATCTTCGTTCCCGAGACCAAGCGGGTGCGTGACATGCTGAGTGAGTTCCAACGATGTCACGAGCACCTGGCCGTCGTCGTTGACGAGTATGGCGGCACGGCCGGCCTGGTCTCCATCGAGGACCTGCTGGAGGAAATTGTCGGGGAGATCCAGGACGAGCATGAGGACGAAGAGCTGGCCGTCGTCGAGCAGCCCGATGGCTCGATTATCGCCGACGGGAAGGCCGAGGTGGAAGAGATCGAGCGGGCCCTGCAAGTAGAGCTGGGGGATACGGAGTTCGAGACCGTCGGAGGTATGGCCTTCGTGCACCTCGGTTATGTGCCGCACCCGGGGGAGGAGTTCGAGTTCGACGGTCTACACGTTACGGTGCTCGAGGCGGACGATCGCAGGGTACATCGAGTGCGGATCTCCAGGCGATGACTGTGCCCGGCTACAGAAGTGGCATGGTAGCCCTGTTGGGCCGTCCCAACTCGGGCAAGTCGACGCTCCTGAACCGCATGGTCGGCGCCAAAGTAGCCATCGTCTCCGACAAGCCTCAGACAACACGCCACAGGATCCTGGGCGTGCTCAGCCGTCCTGAGGGGCAGATCATCTTCGTTGACACGCCCGGGGTGCATCGACCGCACTACCGGATGAACAAGAGGATGATGAACACGACGCGCCACGTGCTGGCGGACGTCGATCTGGTAGCCCTGTTGATTGATGCGACGGAGTCACTTGGCGGCGGCACCACATATACGCTCGGCCTTCTGAGCGAGGTTGGTGCCCCTGTCTTCTTGCTCCTGAACAAGATCGACAAGCTGAAGAAGGAAAGGCTACTGCCACTCATCGACACCTTGAGCCGGGAGTATGACTTCGCCGAGATCATTCCCATCTCGGCTCTGCGAGGTGACAACTGCGAGCTATTCTTCGATGCTTCATTGAAGCGCTTGCCGGAGTCAGAGCCTCTTTACCCGGAGGATGCGCTCACGGATCGCACGGTACGTTTCATGGTCGCGGAGCTGGTAAGAGAACAACTTCTGCATCGCACCCGAGATGAGCTTCCATACACGACTGCGGTAACGGTTGAAGCCTGGGAAGAAGGCGAAGGAAAGCGCGCAACCACCCGGATATCGGCTACTATTCTGGTAGACCGTGACTCCCAGAAGGGGATGGTCATCGGCAAGGGCGGCCGTATGCTCCGGGCCGTCGGCACCGCCGCACGCAAGGAAATCGAGAAACTCATCGATCAGCACGTCTTCCTGGACCTCCGCGTCAAGGTGAGGATTGGGTGGCGTGAGAATGAGCCGATTCTCGACAAGCTGGAGATCGAGACGTGATGTCTCAGCCACCCGTCAGGACGCTGGTTGATCCTCTGCGCAAGTTGCTGCGCCGGGGGGCACGTGCGCACGCCAGCAACATGCTGAGCAAGCTGCATCCGGCGGACGTTGCCCGGCTCGTGCCCCACCTCGACGAGGAGCAGCGTTCCGAGGTGTTCTCGATGATGCTGCAGGAGGATGCGAGCCGCGCGGCCGACATGATCTCCGAGCTCAGCACCGACCAGGCCGTCGAACTTTTCGAGAGTATCTCGGATCGGCAAATCGCAGCGGTCATGGCTGAGTTGTCCTCCGACGATGCCGCCAACCTCATCCCGGCGATGTCGGAGGAGCTTTCCGAGCGCATCCTCGGCCTCATGGAAGAGAGTGAGTCGGCTCCCATCGAGGGTCTTCTGACCTACGAGGAGGAGACGGCCGGGCGCATCATGAACCCCGACGTGTTCGCGCTCCAGGAGCATGTGCCTGTCAGTGAGGCGATCGCCGCCTTGCGCACGTCGAGATCCGAAGATCTCGAAATGGTGTTCTACCTCTACGTTGTCGACGATCGCGGCCACCTCGTGGGTGTTTGCTCGTTGCGCGATCTGCTGCTGGCGGATCCTTCTTTCGAGCTCCGCGCGGTCATGAACAATCGTACGACCTCGGTGAACACGGGCACTGATCAGGAGGAAGTGGCCCGCCTGGTGGCACGCTACGACTTTCTTGCGCTGCCTGTTGTCGATTACCAGAACAAGCTTGTTGGAATCATCACTGTCGACGACATCATCGACATCATCCGCGAGGAGGAGACCGAGGACATCCTCCTCATGGCGGGTCTCGGTGAGGGCGATGAAGAAGAGGTTTTGCGGGCGCCCGTATGGAAGAACGCCCTCCTTCGGCTACCTTGGCTGTTTGCTGCTTGGATTGGCGGCATCATTGCCATTCAAGTCATCAGCCACTATGAAGGATTGCTGACCCAGGTTGCCGCGGTGGCCGCCTTCATTCCGATCGTGATCGGGATGGGCGGCAATGTGGGCACTCAATCGGCAACCATCGTCGTGCGAGGCTTGGCAACCGGCAAGATCACTCCCGGTCAGGCCTGGCGTGTGGCCGTGCGCGAAGTACGCGTCGGTGTTCTGCTGGGAATCGTCTTCGGGATTCTCCTGGCAATTGCCACGCCGTTCCTCATCGATACCGAGGCTCCCCTTGGCATCATTGTCGGCCTCTCGATTATCACCACCATGACCCTGGCGGCGACCGTTGGCACCAGCATGCCGATCTTGCTGCGGCGCCTGGGCGTTGATCCGGCGATTGCTACGGGTCCGATGGTGACGACCTCGATGGACGTTCTCGGCGTGCTAGCCTATTTCCTCATCGCCAGCTCGCTCCTCGCGGTGCTCGCCTAGCCAAGTCCATCACACTTCCACCACGGCCTGCCAGCAGCAAGAAAATCCTCCGCCCGCAGTCAGCCACGCAACGAGCAGCCGATAGATTTCCCTGGAGATCGCACGTGCCGGTACGGCAGACCTCAGCCTATGCACTGCGCACCTACGCGCTGAGTGAAGCAGACCAGATTGTCTTGTTTTATACTCTTGACTTCGGCAGGCTGCGGTCGGTCGCCAAGGGCGCTCGGCGTCTCAAGAGTCGATTCGGCAGCGCTTTTCAGACCCTGACCCGTAGCTCACTCTCCTTTTTCGAGCGTGAGGGCCAGGAACTGACTCGCGTGTCTGCCTGTGAAGTGGAACAATCGTACTACGACTTGTTGTTGACTCCGGAAGCCGCCGCAACCGCGGCGTACTTTGCCGAGCTGGTACAAGAATTCACGGCAGAGCGAGATCCGAACCCCGCGATCTTCCGACTCATCGGTGCCGTGATGGAGGGCGTATCTGAGGGCGTGTCGTTGGCGGTGTCGGCACGCTACTTCGAGGTCTGGATGCTGCGGTTATCGGGCGTGTTGCCCCGATTGAACGAGTGTGGAGGTTGTGGACGTCGGCTCAGCGCCGAACGCTGGGTAGTACCGGATCCACTCGAATTCATTTGTCGGCAGTGCCGCAGCGCATATAGCAGCAGCCGCTGGCTGTCTCCAAGCGGCACCGCTCTGCTGATCGAGATTCTCAAGAAACCACCCGTGGAAGTCATGCATGGGACCGGACAGAACCGCCAGGCCGTACAGCGCCTGGCTGCAGTCAATCGATTACTCATTCGCGGGCAGCTCGACAAGGAGCTGCGCACGGTGCGGTACCTGGATCGCTTGCGGCATGCTGGCCGGAGGCGCCCACTGCGAGGTCCGCATCGAGTAGAAATTCCGCATGGAACCTCAGGAGAAACACAATGAAGTACGTCTATTTCTTTGGCAACGGCCAGGCGGCCGGCGGCAAGGACGACCGCGATCTGCTCGGTGGTAAGGGCGCAGACCTGCAGGAGATGTCGCGTCTGGGCGTGAACGTACCTCCCGGATTCACGATCACAACCGAGGCTTGCGGCCTTTTCATGGAAGAGGGGGGCTTGCCGGAGGCGGTTCGCCAGGAGCTCCACGAGAACCTCGATCGTCTCGAAGAGACCCGTGGCAAGAAGCTCGGCGATTCCGTCGACCCGCTGCTGGTATCAGTGCGATCGGGTGCCGTCTTCAGCATGCCGGGCATGATGGACACGGTCCTCAATCTGGGGTGCAACCGCGCTTCGGTCGAGGCTCTCGCCACGCTCACCGGCGACCGTCGCTTTGCCCTTGACTCCTACCGGCGGCTCATTCAGATGTTCACCAACGTGGTAAAGAAGGTCCGCCTCGACGCTTTCGAGGACATTCTCGACGAGGCAGTCGAGAAGGCGGGCGTGCCGTCTGATGCGGAGCTTCCCGCAGAGTACCTCGAGGACGTCGTCGACCAGTTCCTGACACACTACGAGGAGGCTGTCGGCAGCCCGTTCCCGGAGGATCCTAGAGAGCAGATCGAAGGCGCTGTCCACGCGGTGTTCGACTCATGGAACACGCCGCGGGCCCGCAAGTATCGCCAGCTCCATGACATTCCGGACCACCTCGGAACCGCCTGCAACGTGCAGTCGATGGTCTACGGCAACCTCAACGAGAGGTCGGGTGCAGGCGTCGTCTTCACGCGCGACCCGGCGACTGGCGAAAAGCGTCTCTTCGGTGAGTGGTTGCAGCAGGCCCAGGGCGAGGACGTGGTTGCGGGCGTGCGCACTCCGCTGCCGATGTCGGCGCCGACGGACGGGTCCACGAATCAACTCTCATTAGAGACCTTCATTCCCGACGCCTATCAGGGCATCGAAGAGATCGGCCGACGTCTGGAAAAGCACTATTCCGACATGCTCGACATGGAATTCACCGTCGAGGACGGCCAACTCTTCATCCTGCAGTCGCGGCGTGGCAAGCGGACGGGCACGGCGGCAGTGCAGATTGCTGTCGACCTCGAAGAAGAGGGCCTGCTCGATCCGAACACCGCCGTGCAGCGCGTTGAGCCGGCTGCGCTCGATCAGCTCCTGCACCCGCGCGTCGAGTCGGACGCTGGCCTCGACGTGATGGCCGAGGGCCTGCCGGCTTCGCCTGGCGCGGCCTGTGGCATCGTGTCGTTTTCGGCGGACGAGGTCGAGAAGCTCACCGAAGAAGGCAGCAAGGTCATCCTCGTACGCCCGATGACAGTAGCCGACGATGTCGGCGGCATGGCCGCGGCCGTTGGTTTGCTGACCGCACGTGGCGGCATGACCTCGCACGCGGCGGTTGTGGCGCGTGGAATGGGCACCCCCTGCGTGACCGGTGTCGGCGCACTGCAGATCGATGAAGAAGCGGGCACCGTGAGTGCCGGCGGCTTCACCATCAAAGCTGGTGAGATCCTCACGATCGATGGCACCAGCGGCAAGGTTTACCCCACGTCGATTCCCCTCGTCGAGCCGAAGATCACGGGCGCAGCCACAAAGCTCATGGGCTGGGCCGACGACGCGCGCCGCATGCTCGTGCGCACCAATGCCGACAACGGCGAGGATGCGCGCCGGGCGCGTGAGTTCGGGGCACAGGGAATCGGCCTGTGCCGTACCGAGCACATGTTCTTCGCCGCCGAGCGCCTGCCGCATGTGCGGGCGATGATTCTGGCACAGGACGAGGACACTCGTGGCGCCGCATTGGCCGAGTTGGAGCCAATGCAGAGGGCCGATTTCAGGGAGCTCTTCGAGGCGATGGACGGGCTGCCCGTGACCATCCGCCTCCTCGATCCGCCTCTGCACGAGTTCCTGCCGCACAACGTCGAGGAGTATGCCGATCTGGCCGAGCGGCTCGGTGAGTCGGCCGAAGCCCTGCACGCGCGTGCCTCGATGCTGGCCGGCGAGAACCCGATGATGGGACACCGTGGCGTGCGTGTCGGTATCACCGCTCCACCGGTGTACATGATGCAGGTCGAAGCGATCCTCAGGGCCGCGGCCGAGGCCAAGGCCAACGGGGCGGTCGTGGTGCCGGAGATCATGATTCCCCTGGTTGCCACCGCCACCGAGTTGCGCTGGATCAAGAAGAACGTTTACGAGCCCAGCGTTGCCCGAGTTGCGGAGACCGGCGAGCTCGTCGACCACATGTTCGGCGTCATGATCGAGACACCGCGTGCCTGCTTGGACGCCGCCGCGATCGCCGAGGATGCGGAATTCTTCTCCTTCGGGACCAACGACCTGACGCAGTTCGCATACGCGTTCTCGCGCGACGACAGCGCTCAGTTCTTCCCCGATTACCTGAGCACCAACATCATGGAGTGCGATCCGTTCGAGCACGTCGACCAGTTCGGCGTAGGTGAGCTGGCCAAGATGGCCATCGAGCGTGGACGCTCGACCCGTCCGGACCTGAAGGTCGGTGTTTGCGGCGAGCATGGTGGCGATCCGCAGTCGGTGATCTTCTGGGACTCGCTCGGGCTCGACTATGTGTCGTGCTCGCCGTTCCGCGTACCTGGGGCACGGTTGGCAGCAGCCCAGGGGGCGATTAGCGGCAAAGCCTCCTACGGTGGGACCCGCTAGCTGAACGTCGCGGGCCTCCAAGTGGGGCTGTACCCTTCGAGGGCCGGATCCGCCGAGAGCGGGTCCGGCCCTTGTCCGCTGGACGACCGTCCGTGCTGCCGCTATCTTCATCACTCATGAGTCGAATCAAAATCCTCGATGCTGCAGTCATCGACCGGATCGCCGCCGGCGAGGTGGTTGAGCGGCCTGCATCAGTCATCAAGGAGCTCGTGGAAAACGCCCTCGACGCCCAGTCCAATCGTCTCGATATTCGAGTGGAGGATGGAGGCACTCGGCTCATCGAGGTGGTCGACGATGGCCACGGAATGGATGCCAGCGACGCGAAGTTGGCCTTCTCGCAACACGCCACCAGCAAGGTCTCGGTCGTCGAGGACCTCGACGCCATCGATACGCTGGGCTTCCGCGGCGAGGCGCTGGCCAGTATCGCCTCGGTTTCGCGGGTGGATCTGAGCACCGGAACAGGGGAGGGCGCTGGAGTCAGGGTACAGGTGGAGGGCGGCGCGATCCTGTCGACTGATCCTATCGCTTGGCCCCGTGGCACAACGTTGCGGGTGGCGGATCTGTTCTACAACACGCCGGCGCGGTTGAAGCATCTGCGCACCCAGGCCACCGAATTCGGCCACATCGCGCGGGCGGTTCAAGATTATGCGCTGGCCATGATGGAGGTTCATTTCACTCTTCGGCACGGCAAGCGCAGCGTGCTGTCGGCCCCGGCAGTCGCAACGCTGCGCGAGCGAGTCCATCAGGTACTCGGTGCCGACGTCGTTTCGGCTTGGCTGCCCGTCGAGTACACGTCAGGAGGAATGCGCATTTCAGGCGGAATCACGATGCCGGAGCATGCGCGTCCCAACCGGCAGGCCATTCGCTGGTACGTGAACGGCCGGCCGATCACCGACTACCGGCTGACGCACGCTCTGATGGGAGCGTACGAGAACCTCCTGGATGGTGGGAAGTTCCCGGTGGCGGTCCTGTTTTTGGAAATGTCACCTGGGGAAGTCGACGTCAACGTTCATCCGCGTAAGGCGGAGGTGCGGTTCGCGAGCGCTGGTAGGATCTACGGGGCTGTGCGCTCAGCAGTACACACGACTCTGGCGAGTCACCTGCCGCCAACGCGCATCCAGGCGCGGGCCGAGCCGGCAGGGTCTGAGCCTGGAAGCAGCTCCACCTGGATCGGGGGGACAGGGTCCGGCGGCGTCACGACCCCGTACGGAGGCGGCGAGCCTCGCCACGCAGCGCTGCCGATCAGCGACTGGATTGTATCCGAGGGTAGAGTTGCAGCAGACGGCGAGGGGCAGGCTCGGCCGCAGCCCGACAAAATCGTGGCTGGGGACGCCATGGCCGATGCTGGACGAGCGACCATCAGCGGCACGGCAGGGGTCATCCAGCCCTTGGCACAGTATGCCAACACCTACATTCTCGCGGCCGACGACCAGGGGTTGCTCATCATCGATCAGCACGTCGCCCACGAGCGCATTCTCTATGAGCAGGTGTTGGAGCAAATGTCACAGCGTGGAGTGGAAGCGCAGCACATGCTCGTCCCCGAGACGCTCGATCTCGATGCTGCCGAGGCTGAGTTGCTCCGCGAGCACGGCGAGCTGCTGGGGTCTCTGGGTTTCGTCGTCGACGACTTCGGTGGTGCGAGCTGGGCCATCCGTACAGCTCCTGCCATGCTCGAAGGACGCCGGTTGGCCGATACTCTGCGCAGCTTGCTGGCATCTCTGGGCGCCGGTGGTGGAGCTGAGGCACTGGAGGAGGCACGACGCGCGGCCGCTGCGACGATCGCCTGCCATGCAGCCGTACGCGCCAACCATCCTCTGACGCGCGAGGAGATGGTACGGCTGGTGGCCGACCTGAGCCGGTGCGATGCGCCAACCCGCTGTCCGCACGGTCGCCCGGTGTTGCTGCGGGTCGATCACGACGAGCTCGAAAAGAGGCTGGGCCGCCGCTGAATCACTCGAGTGGTGAACCGGCAGGAGCTGATCCGGCCGGCACTGACCCGGTCAGGAAGGTGCTGGGCGCGAGCCGGGCTTTGTGATCTCCTCTCCGGCAGCACACAAAGGACACGCGGACGGCTCGAACGTCGGTATGTCCAGCTGCACAAGAGACAGGAGCGGTAGGTCTCCGAGATGCGGCTTGCCACTCCGGTTGGCGATACAGGCGGCGCCGAGGGGGATCCCTCCTGCCTGGCCGACGGCCACCGCGGTCTCCTGCGTGCTGCGCCCAGTGGTGATGACGTCCTCGACCAGCAGAACCTCCTCCCCGGGCTGTATGTGAAAGCCGCGACGCAGGGTCATGACGCCTTCGACCCTCTCGGTGAAGCACGCCCGTACGCCGAGGCCGCGGCCCACCTCGTGCCCAATGATCAGCCCGCCGAGTGCCGGCGACACGACGAGGCCGGGTGGAGGGTGTCCTGCCGCCTGCCACTGCGCAGCTAGCGCCGCGCCGAGCTGCTCGGCGATGGGCGGGTGCTGAAGGGCAACGGCGCACTGCAGATATCGAGGCGAATGCAGACCCGACGACAGTCGGAAGTGGCCGTCGAGTAGTGCGCCCGCCTCGCTCATGAGTGCGAGAGCCTGCTGTTCGGTCATGCCTCGCACTGCCAGACGACCTTGCCTCCCACGATGGTCATGGCCGGCCAGCCACGCAGCTCCAGCCCGTCGAACGGACTGTTGCGGCTCTTGCTGCGTGACGCCGAGATGTCGACAGTAGCCTTGCGCTCCATGTCGAGAACGGTGACGTGCGCCGGAGCACCGGCCTCCAGCGTCCCGCCCGCAATTCCGAGAATCCGGCAGGGATTGACTGAAAACAGCTCGACCAGGCGAGACACGTCGATCAGGCCGGTGTGCACGAGGTGCTCGCAGGCCAGGGGCACGGCAGTCTCGACGCCGATGATCCCAGGCAGAGCGAGGTCGTACTCGACGTTCTTCTCGTCTGCATGGTGCGGCGCGTGGTCCGTGACGATGACATCGATGGTGCCGTCTGCCAGTGCGGCCAGGACCGCCTCGCGGTCCTCGGGCCCGCGCAGCGGTGGGTTCACCTTGGTATTCGTGTGGAAGCTGCTGACAGCCTCGTCGATGAGGGTGAAGTGGTGAGGCGTCACCTCGCACGTAACCGCCAACTCCCGTTGCTTCGCCTCCCGCAGGTGGCGCAGAGCGCCCGCCGTCGATATGTGGGCGCAATGCAGGCGACCGCCCGTCAACTCGGCGAGAATCACGTCTCGTGCCACGATGATCTCTTCGGCTGCTCCGGGATGGCCTTTCAATCCCAGCCGCGTGGAGGCGGTCCCCTCGTGCATGGAGGAGCGCACCGTAAGGCTCATGTCCTCGCAGTGGTCGATGACGGGGATGCCGAACATCTTCGTGTACTCGAGTGCGCGGCGCATCAAGAAGGAAGTTGCCACCGGATGGCCGTCGTCGGAGACGGCCACGCAGCCGGCGTCCACCAGGTCGCCGATCTCCGCCATCTGTTCGCCTTTCGATCCCACGCTGACTGCGCCGATCGGGTAGACAGGCACAGATCCCTCGGTGGCGGCACGATCGAGGATCAGCTCTGTAACGGCCCGGTTGTCGTTCACCGGGTCCGTATTTGGCATACAGGCGACTCCCGCGAAGCCACCGGCCGCCGCCGCCGCGGTGCCTGAAGCGACGGTCTCCTTGTACTCGTAACCTGGTTCCCGTAGGTGAACGTGCATGTCGACGAAGCCAGGAGCGACCACCATCCCGGCGAGGTCGATGACCTCGGTATCGGAATCTCGTGGCAGATCCTTTCCGACAGCCTCGACTCGATCGTCTTCAATGAGAAGATCCCAGACCTGGTCCAGCTTCAGGCTCGGATCTACGATTCGCCCGCCCCTAAGCAGCAGTCTCGACATCCTTCGAACTCCCGGCAAGTAGGTAAAGAATGGCCATCCGAACCGCTAATCCGTTGCTCACCTGGTCGAGAATGACCGAGGTCGGGCCGTCGGCGACGTCGGAAGCGATCTCGACTCCGCGGTTCATGGGACCTGGATGCATGACAATGGAATCCTCGGCTGTCAGCAAGAGGCGCTCCCTGGTGAGGCCGAAAAAGTTGAAGTACTCACGTTGGCTGGGAAACGACAGCTTGCCACCGCGCTCGAGCTGAATGCGCAGGGCCATGACCACGTCCGCCCCCTCGATTGCCGGCTCCAACCGGTGGTGCGCTTCCACCCCCAACGACTCGACGTTGAGCGGTAGAAAAGTCGGGGGCGCAGCTACGACGACATCGGCGCCCAGCTTCGTCAAGCACTGGATATTTGATCGCGCTACCCGGCTGTGGGCGATGTCGCCGATGATGGCCACACGCAGGCCCTCGAACTTGCCCTTGTGGTCGCGGATCGTGAGGGCATCGAGGAGTGCCTGGGTCGGGTGCTCATGAGCCCCGTCTCCCGCGTTGATGACCCGCGCCTTGCATATGCGCGCGAGCATATGGGCAGCGCCGGGGTAGCTGTGGCGTATCACGATGAGATCAGGGAACATGGCCTCGAGATTGAGGGCGGTGTCGACGAGGGTCTCACCCTTGACCAGGCTCGAGGTGCTCGCCGAGATGCTCTGGGTATCGGCGGAGAGACGCTTGGCGGCGATCTCGAACGACGTGCGCGTACGGGTGGACGGCTCGAAAAATATGTTGATCACCGTCTTGCCCCGCAACGCAGGGACCTTCTTGATGGGCCGCTGCGAGATTTCCTTGAACTGCTCGGCAGTGTCGAGGATCAGGTTGATGTCTTCGACATCCAAGTACTCGATGCCCAGCAGGTCGGTGCACTTCAGCGCGACCGCGCCGGGACCAGAATCGACCTGGATGTCATTCGAATCATTCTCCATGGCCTGGCCCTCCTTCTCGCCAGCGGCCCGAGGATCGTTGCTTTCAGGCTGTTTGTCATCCATCACGGATTAGCTCTCCTCCTTGACATCTTCGCCCGCCTCCTGCCCAGTGTCTCTAGGCATTTCGCAGAGCACGACGATGTCTTCTCCGTCGATCGATTCCAGGCGCACTTCGACGATCTCATCGCTCGAGGTTGGGACATTCTTGCCGACGAAGTCAGCGCGTATCGGCAGCTCTCGATGGCCACGATCGATCAGTACCGCGAGCTGAATGGCCAGGGGTCTGCCGAAGTCGGTTAGCGCGTCGAGGGCGGATCTCACGGTGCGCCCGGTGTAGAGAACATCGTCGACGAGCACAGCCGTTTGATCATGCAGGTCAAAAGGCAGGTCGGTCTTCTGCACCACCGGGTTGGGTGAGATTTGCGAGAGATCGTCGCGGTAGAGCGTGATATCGACGCTGCCGGTGGGGATCTCCACTCCTTCGAACTTCGCGATTTTCGCGGCGATGGCCCGCGCCAGCGGAACGCCACGAGTGCGAATGCCGATCAGGACGAGGTTCTCCGTGCCGCCGTTGCGCTCGACGATCTCGTGGGAGATGCGCGTGAGAGTGCGATCCATCTGTGCGGCTTCCATGATCGTGGACTTGACTCGCATCGGCTTTCATCCCCCATAAAAAAAGCCCCGCGCGACCGTTGCCGGCCGGCAGGGACGATTCGAAATAACTCGATATGTCTCTCGTAACACCCTTCTTGGCCTCACTGAACCATTCCTTAAAGGGTAAATCCTGAGATAGCCTAGCGATGAGATGGGGCGCTGTCAAATCGTCCCGCCCTCACCTGCCGCCATGTTGCCGCCTCTGGAGGCCGGTGCTATCTTGCCTGCGATGCCGATACACGACCTTCCTCTTGCCCTGCGACAGCTTCGCCACCTCTCTTCCCAGCAGTTTGTTCTCGAGCTCGAGGGTGCGGAGATTGCCGCCGAGTGCTCTCCGGGCCAGTTCGTCATGACCACCGTAGGTGGAGATGGCGATCCCCTCCTGCGCCGGCCCATGGCGATCTACCGGATCCTGCGCGACGGGGACGGGCGCGCCACCGGCATCTCTCTGCTGGTCGAGGTGGTCGGCCGTGGCACCGCAATGCTGCAGCAGCGTCAGCCAGGCGACGTCTTGAATGTGCTGGGGCCGCTCGGAACGTCGTTCCGGATGCCCGAGCCCGGCACACCCGCCGCCGAGCACTTGCTGGTAATGGGCGGAGTGGGCTCAGCCCCGTTTCCTCTGCTCGCCGAGGACCTCTTGAGAGAGGGGCACTCAGTGCGTGCGTTCATAGGGGCCCGCACGGCCGATATGTTGCTTTGCGTCGATGACTTCGAGGAGCTCGGCGTGACTGTGGAGATCTCTACAGACGATGGAACGCGAGGACATCACGGGCTCGTGACAGGGATCCTCGAGCGCTATTTGACCGAGCGCGAAGAGGGGTCTGCGGTGCTTTACGCCTGTGGTCCCTTGCCGATGATGCATGCGGTGGACGCAATCGCGAAAAGAGTGGACCTGCCCCTTCAGGTGAGCTTCGAGGCTCCTATGGCCTGCGGCCTGGGAGCGTGTTTGTCTTGCGTCATCAAGCTCCGTGACGGCGATGGTTGGTCCTATCGACGCGTGTGCCAGGAGGGTCCCGTGTTCGACAGCCGCGAGGTGATTTGGGAATGAGCTCGGTCTCGGAGTCCTCGGTTTCGCTGGCAGTCGATATCGGTTCCGTTCGCCTGCAGAACCCGATCCTGGTCGCGTCGGGAACGTTTGGCTATGGAGCGGAGTTCGCCGATCTCGTGGATCTCGCCCGGCTCGGTGGCATTGTGGTCAAAGGTCTTTCCCTGCACGTTGAGGTGGGCAACGAGCCGCCTCGCATCGCTGAGACGACCTCCGGCATGCTCAATTCCATCGGGCTTCAAAATGTTGGCGTCGAGGCGTTCCTTGCTGAGAAGCTGCCGCCTCTGCGACGGCAGGGGGTGGCCGTAGTCGCGAACATTTGGGGACGATCGATCGAAGAGTATGTGGGAGTGGCCGAGAGGCTGGATGGCGCCGAAGGGCTGGTCGCCCTGGAGCTCAACATCTCGTGCCCGAACATCAAGCAGGGAGGGATCAATTTCGGCAAGGATCCGGTGCTCACCGAGAAGGTCACCGCGGCCGTGAGTGCAGCTTCTGACCTGCCGTTGTGGGTGAAGCTGTCGCCCAATGTTACCGAGATCAGCGAGTTGGCCCTGGCTGCCGAAGCCGGCGGCGCTGACGCTCTCTCGGTAATCAATACGATGCGTGGGATGACCGTCGACGTGGACTCGCGTCGCCCCACGCTGGCCTCGACCTTTGGTGGGTTGTCAGGGCCGGCCATATTCCCCGTCGCCCTATATATGGTTCACGAGGTGCGCCGCGTCACGTCTTTGCCGGTCCTCGGGATCGGCGGCATCGATAGCCTCGATCGGGTGTTACAGTTCCTCATCGTTGGAGCGAGCGCGGTGCAGGTGGGCACGGCTAATTTCTATGATCCGACGCTGTCTGCTCGGCTCATCGACGAGCTTGCCGAGTGGTGTGGGGACGAGGGTCTGACCGACGTAAATGAGCTCGTTGGCACCCTGCGAGTGCCGTAGAGTAGGGCCTCGTGATAGAGGCAGGTCTGGCACGGTCATGCTTGGAGATTCCGGATTGAGAAATCGACCCCAGCTCGTGGTGGCGCTTGACGTCGACGATCCGGAGTCCGCCCGGCAACTGGCGGCCAAGCTGCAGGGTGGCGCGGACATGCTGAAGGTCGGTTTGGAGCTCTACCTCAGCGCGGGCCGTGGAGTGGTCGAAGAGCTGGTCGAGGCCGGCTGGCGGGTCTTCCTCGATTTGAAGTTTCATGACATCCCGGCGACGGTCGCCGGAGCGGTACGGGCAGCTCGGGGCATGGGGGCGGAGATGATGACCCTACACGCGGCAGGCGGTGCAAAGATGCTCGAGGCTGCGGTTGCGGCGCGTGCGGGAGAGAGCCTGCCACGACTCGTAGGCGTGACGGTCTTGACCAGTCTCGAACGGGCAGATTTGCAGCGCATGGGGCAGGCAGGGGAGCCGAAGGAGATTGCCGCCAGGATGGCGAACGTGGTGAAAGAGAGTGGCTGTGACGGGGTGGTGGCATCAGCCCATGAGACTGCCTCCATCAAACAGGAGTGCGGTCCTGAGTTCCTTGTTGTGACTCCCGGCATTCGCCCGACAGGAGCTTCTGTGGATGACCAGGCACGAGTCGCAACCGTGGCGAGTGCGGTAGAGGCGGGCTCTGACTTCTTGGTGGTGGGGCGTCCCGTCCTCAGAGCGCCAGACCCGGGCCTTGCGGCGGCAGATATTCGCGCGCAGATCGAGAAGGCATATGACGCCAGATAGAGAGCGGCAGGCACTTCTCGAAGGTGGCGCCCGCGAGGGAGGGCTCGAGGAGCTCGAGGAGAGGCTCGAGTACAGGTTTCAGGAGCGAGAGCTGCTGCTGCAGGCGCTGTCACACCGGTCATTCGCGAACGAGCACGATGAGGAAATCCTCGACAACGAGGTCCTCGAGTTCCTCGGTGACGCGGTGCTTGGCTTGGTGGTCAGCGAGCTACTCTATCGACGCCATCCGAATCTGACCGAGGGCCAGATGTCGAAGCTCAAGGCGTTCCTTGTGTCGGCTGGAATGCTGGCCCGCAAGGCAGAGGAGATCGACCTTGGCTCCTATCTTCTGCTCGGCAAAGGTGAGGAGAAGACCGCTGGCCGGGGCAAGGAATCCCTGCTGGCGAACGCTTTCGAAGCGGTGATCGCCGCCCTCTATCTGGACGGCGGGATGTCCGCGGCAGCAGGCTTCCTGGATCGAATGTTATCGCCACAGCTTGCTGCAGCGATCCAACGTGAACCCACCTTGCAGGATTTCAAGTCCCTCCTCCAAGAGGAGCTACAGGCGGTGGGTCGGCCCCTCCCCGTGTATCGGGTGGTGAGTGAGAACGGGCCGGATCACGAAAAGGTCTTTCTCGTGGAGCTCGTCGTCGACGAAGAGAGGCTTGCTGAGGGAGAAGGGAAGACCAAGAAGGCAGCAGAGCAGGCGGCTGCCGAGGTGGCGCTTGCCGATCAGCACCGCTGGTAGCCACCCGTTGAGAAGTCCGGGCTAGTCCTCGACCAGCGACTTTTCGATCCAACCGCCCCCGAGCAACAGGTCGCCATCATAGAAGGCCACGCCCTGGCCGGGCGCGACGGCTCGCTCGACGACGGCGAAGCGCACTTCGAATCGGCCTTCCCCTATGGGAGTGAGCGTGGCGGTCGTTTCCTCGTGGCGGTGGCGGATGCGCGCCGCGACGGTCATGGGCTCTTCGGGTTCCGGGACCGAGATCCAGTTGCAGTCGATCGCGATAAGCCCTCGGCTTTCCAAGTACTCGGCGGGGCCGACGGTCACGGTTCGGCTATCGGCATCCATGCCGATCACATAAAGGGGGTCGTTGCTGGTGATGCCGAGCCCGCGTCGTTGTCCGATGGTGAAGCGGTGCAGGCCGTCATGGCTTCCCAGGAGCTCGCCTGCAACGTTGCGGATCGATCCTTGGCGCTTCTGCAGTGGCGTTTCCATGCGCCCCTCCAGGAAGGCGTCCTTGTTGCCATCGGGGATGAAGCAAAGCTCATAGCTCTCGGACTTCTGTGCCACCGCCAGTCCGAAGCGGGTGGCAGCCGTTCGCACCTCGTTCTTGGAGAGATCCCCGAGCGGGAAGCGGACGTCGGCAAGCTGCTGCATGGGGACGTCGAACAGGAAGTAAGACTGGTCTTTGTCCCGATCCTTCGCCTTGCAGAGCTGGGGACGCTCACCGTCGAGAGCCAAGCGCGCGTAGTGGCCTGTGGCCAGCATTTCAGCATCGAGCCCTCGCGCCATCTTGCCGAGCAGATCGAACTTGACCAGCCGATTGCAGCGAATGCAGGGGCTCGGTGTTCTCCCCTCCGAGTAGGCCTGCACAAACGGCACGACGATCGCGCTCATGAATCCGTCGCTGTGGTCGAAGACGTAATGCGGGATGTCGAGGTGGGCAGACACGGCACGCGCGTCGGCAATGTCGGCCGGTGAGCAGCAACGACCTTTTCCCGCCGCCAGGTTCAGCCCAGAATGGTCCCAGAGTTGCAGGGTCAGGCCGACGACCTCATGGCCCTCCTCTTGCAGCAGTGCTGCTGCGGTCGAGGAGTCTACTCCTCCGCTCATGGCGACTGCTATGCGGGCCATCAGCTCACGCTCTCCACCCCGGCTCGACGCAGCGCCTCGACCGATTCGGGGATGATACGGATGGCACGATCGATCTCCTCCTGGCTCGTCTCATAGCCCAGCGAGATGCGCAGAGCACCGCCGCGCAACTCCGGGGCGATGCCCATTGCGGCGAGCACGTGTGATGGCTCTGGAACTCCGGTCGAGCAGGCTGCCCCCGACGAGGCGGCCACGCCCTCGAGATCGAGGCGCGCAACCAGGGCGTTGCCATCACAAGAGGCGAAGCACAGGTGCGACGTGTTGGGCAGCCGACCGCCTGTCGCTCCGTTCCGTAGGACGTCAGGAACCTGTTCAAGTACTGCATTTTCGAGTGAGTCGCGCAGCGACCTGACCCGCGGAACCGCTTCCTCGCGGAGGCGCCTGACCCTCTCGCAGGCCGCGGCGAAGCCGCTGATCAGGGCAACCGGCTCGGTGCCACCCCGTCTTCCGGCTTGCTGTGCGCCGCCGCGCACGTGGGGCTGCAGAGGCAATCCCGCCCGTACGGACAAAGCTCCAACTCCAACGGGGCCAGCGAGCTTGTGGGCGGAGATGCTGACCAGGTCAGCGCTCGCCGTCAGTGAGCCCAGATCCACCCAGGGAGCGGCTTGCACGGCGTCGCAGTGAAATATCACACCATGCGCCCGTGCCAGGCGGGCGATCTCTTCGACGGGTTGCATCGTGCCGACCTCATGATTGGCTGCCATCACGGAAACCACTCGCGTGTCGGGCCTGAAAGCCAGATCGAGCTCCTCGAGATCGACAATGCCCACGTCATCCACGGCCAAGCGTGTCACTGCGACGCCCGCCGCCTCGAGTGCCGCGGCGGGCTCGAGGACGGCCGGGTGCTCGACAGCCGAGACGATCAGGTGTCCCTCCGGCGGCCAGCCGAATGCACCCCAGATGGCGAGGTTGTCGGCCTCTGTGCCGCCGCTGGTGAAGACGATGCTGGCCGGCTCAACGGCAAGAAGCTCTCCCACGGCCCGCCGTGCATTCTCCAGGGCCGCTCGAGCATCCCTACCGGGTCGATGTGGACTGGAAGGGTTTGCGGCCCGAGGCGTGAGCCATGGGGACATGGCTTCCGCGGCCTCCAATGCCAGCGGCGCCGTTGAGTTGTAATCGAGATAGACGAATTCCTGGTCGAGCATGGGCACAGGATGCCACGGGTGCCGTGCGCTTAGGAAGTTCGCAGTCGTGGTCAGGGCGACACCGGCCAAGATGGGCCCACTAATGTTCAGTACGGATGGATGCGGATCGGCGGCGCCGGATGCACTCTGTTGCCCTCGAGCAACAGGTCGCGCTCCACATGGTGGGCATGTTCGGGATTGTGGCACCCAAGACAGGCTTGCTGGCCATCCCGCAGACCAGCGTCGCGTCGCTTCAGGGGATCGATCATGACTGCCAGGCTGGAATAGGCGGACCCTGGACTATGGCAGGCCTCACACGAGACGGCTACCTCGGTGCTCAACACCGGGTGATCCAGGTCGTAGAGGGGGGCATGGCAGCGTTGGCAGCCCGGGTCGAGATTCTGTCTCTCGCTCAGTGCGGTGCCTGCACGTGCATGCGGGTTCAGGGCCCAGGCGGCGAAGATGGCGCGATGACAAGCGCGACACGTCATGCTGCCCATGGCGGTGAACCGATTCTGCGCGGGCCGTTGCGGCCGAGGATCGAGTAGTGCTCGGTCGCCCTCATGATCGGCTCGAATTTCGACAGCCGTGCTGGCGGTCACAATGGCATCGTGCACAGTTGTAGCCCAACCGGCGACAATGAGTATGATGCCAGGAGCAAGCGTCAGCGCGAGTCGTGTCACAGCAGCCACCCTGCCGTCAGGACGCATGGGGCGATCGCCGTCGAAAAGCTCAGTCTAACAGGAGGCAGGGGATCTTCCCCGCGGTGGGTAGCGCAAAGCCTACTGGCCAGCTTGCGGTGGCGGCGGTGGATCCCACACGAATTCCAATCAGTCACCGAACGTGGATCAGGAGACAGGCAATGGCAGATTTCGTCGCTGTCGATTTCTATGAGATGGACGAAATGTTGTCTGATGAGCAGCGCCTGGTACGGGACACCGTCCGGGAGTTCATTGAGGACAAAGCCCTGCCGATCATCGAAGACCACCAGCGGGAGGGAACGTTTCCAACCTCCCTGCTGCCCGCGATTGCCGAGATGGGGCTGCTGGGGGCTCAAATTCCGGATTACGGCGCCGGAATGGACGCACTCTCGTACGGCTTGATCATGCAGGAGCTCGAACGTGGCGATAGCGGCATTCGCTCGTTCGTCTCCGTGCAGGGCGGGCTTTGCATGTACCCGATTTGGCGCTATGGCTCCGATGAGCAGAAAGACGAGTGGCTGCCGCGTATGGACGCGGGAGAGGTCATTGCCTGCTTCGGCCTGACTGAGCCGGCTGCCGGGTCGGATCCGGGCGCCATGCGTATGCGTGCCGAGAGGGACGGGGACGACTGGGTGCTCAACGGCGTCAAGTACTGGATCACGAACGGAACCCTAGCCCATCTGGCGGTGATCTGGGCGATGACCGATGACGGCATCAGGGGCTTTCTCGTGCCTACCGATACGCCGGGCTTTACGGCCAACAAGATCAAGGGGAAGTACTCGCTGCGCGCTTCTGACACGGCGGAGCTGGTGATGGAAGGGTGTCGTGTGCCCGGGGCCCTCAGGTTGCCGCTAGCGGAGGGGCTGAAGGCCCCCCTGGCCTGTCTCAACCAGGCCCGCTACGGCATTGCGTGGGGCGTCATCGGTGCGGCCATGGCCTGCTACGACGAGGCGCTGCGCTATGCCCAGGGACGTGTCGCATTCGGCAAGCCCATCGCGGCTACCCAGCTCGTTCAGGAGATGCTCGTGGAGTGCGTTAGCGAGATCACCAAGGCCCAGTTGCTGGCCTGGAGATTGGCACTGCTGAAAGACGCGGGAAAGGCCCATCCGGCGTACATCTCTCTGGCGAAGCGCAACAACGTTGCCATGGCGCGGAACACTGCTCGAGTGTGCAGGGAGATATTGGGGGCCAACGGTATTCTCGGCGACTACCAGACATTTCGGCACATGGTGAACATCGAGTCGGTTTATACCTACGAGGGCACGCATCAGATCCACACGCTGATCGTCGGGCAGAAGATCACCGGGGAGTCTGCATTCGGATAGTGGGCGATGGGAGGTCCTGAGGGGCTCCGCCGTTCTGCTCTCCCGCGATTGACTGGGGCAGGTCGGGGGCGGCGGCGTTGACCCCCTGGTGGGGCGTTGCTAGCATCGAGCGTGGGTCAACATCGGTCCGGTGCCTCGCTCGGGTAGGAGGCGGCGGTCGCGTGCGGCCCTTGGGCGGGCATAGCTCAGTTGGTAGAGCGCGAGCTTCCCAAGCTTGAGGTCGCGGGTTCGAATCCCGTTGCCCGCTCCTTCAACCTGACATTCATGAACCGCGGCGAAGGAACATGGCCATTTTCGGAAAGAAGCCTGCTGCACCCAAGAGCACACCGGTGACATCTAGACGGGCGCGGCCCGCGCCCGCTGCGTCACCGCCGCCACCACCGCGCTCCAGGTCTCAGACACCCGACCAGAATCGCTCGTTCCTGGGGCCCGGCTGTATCCTCGAGGGGGAGATCCGTGGCGCCGGGTCGCTGGAATGCCGCGGCAGGATCAACGGTTTGGTGGAGCTTGAGGGTGAGGTTCTAATCGGCGCCGAGGGCAGTGCGACGGCGCAGCTCACCGCACGTCGCATCATCATCAACGGCCGGCTGGAGGGCGACGCCATCGGCAGCGACAAGGTTGAGGTCGGCGCGACCGGGCATGTCGAGGGGGACGTTCGAGCCACTGCTGTGCTGTTTGCCGAGGGCGCCTTCTTCGAGGGCAACGTCGAGATGCGCACGGCCCGCGCCGCCAATCCAAGTCGGCCCGGCACTGACGGTGCCGACCCCAACGGGCAGAAACCGACGCCGTGACGGGCGTGCTTCTGAGCTAGCGCGACTGCCTGTGTACCTCCGCATTCTGTCTGATAGCCATGCCAGGGGAGCCTGGAACATGGCGGTCGACGAGATGCTCTTGGATGGGGCTTCGACCTCGGCAGCGTTCACGCTGCGCTTCTACACGTGGCGCGTTCCCACCGTATCGCTTGGTTACATGCAGCCCTGGCGGCAGGGGATCGATGCGAAGTTGGCCCGTCGTTTGGAGGTCGCCCTCGTGCGCCGGCCGACGGGAGGCCGGGCAGTGCTTCACAGCGATGAGCTGACCTACTCGCTGGTTGGTCCATCTGAACATGGGCCTCTCGCGGGTGGAGTGGTCGAGACGTATCGTCGTCTAGCCGAGGGGCTGTGCCGTGGTCTTCGCCAGTTGGGTGCCGACGTTGACGTTGTTCGTCCCGTGGGCCGGGAGGAGCGGCGGGGAAGAACCGGAGCGTGTTTTTCGTCGCGCAGTCGCTACGAGTTGACCCACGATGATCGCAAGCTCGTAGGGAGCGCTCAGCGCCGCTCAGACGGGCGCGTCTTGCAGCATGGCTCCATGCCCATAGGTAGACCCGATGCACGCTTCTGGCGTGTCCTGGGAGCGGATGGAGCCGCGGCAGCGGCGGCGACAGCGAGCTTGGAGGAGGTGCTGGGCCGGCGGCCGTCTCCACGCGCGCTATCCAATAGCCTGGCACGTTCCATCTCCGAAGCCCTGGGTTTGCCCATCCGTCTCGGGGTGCTCAGTGTCCGTGAGAGGCGAGCGGCTGCCTGGCTGGTTCGCCGCCATGCCAGCCAGGCCTGGGTGCGACGCATATGAGGCCAATGGTATCCTAGAAGCCTCGGCAGGAACTCCCCTGGTAATGATGGCCCAGACCGCTTCCCCGCCGTCGTTAGGGATGGGGCGGCGTGTCCCTGTGGCCGAACAAGGCACCTAAGATGGCGCGGGTGAAGAACGATCGAGGGATCAGGGAGCGGTTCACGCTGCGTCAAGCGGTGGTGGTCGCGATCACCCTGCACGTCATTTTCGGGATCACCATGCAGTGGCGGCCCGACCTCCTGTGGTCCGAGCCGGTGGTCCCTCCTCCAGAGCAACAGCCCCTCGAGTTTCGCTTCATCGACACCCCTGAGACCGAGCCTCCAGAGGAGGTAGCCGAGGACGCAAGCATGTCGGACATCGATCGCGTTGCCTCGGATGTCTCTCCCCGCGATGAGGCCGCGGACCCGTTCTCTGAGGGAAACACCCCGCAGGAGGTGTTCCGGGAACCTCCTCCGAGCGTGGCGGCACCGGAGCAGCCCGCCGTGGCTCCTGGTGTGCCCATAGAGGCTACAGAGGCGACTCCCGCGCCCGAGCCGCAGCCGGAGGCCGAGGAGCGTCCCGCCGAGGAGAGCGAAGCTGACACGACGCCGCCGGACGCGACAGAGGGTGATATCCGCATGGTCGAGGAGTCGGCCACCCCGGAGGAAACGACCGCAGCCACGGCTCCCCCGGTGGAGACTGGACCACCGGTGGCCCTGCCACCGCGCCAGCCCAGCCTGAGGAACTCCCTGTCTCGGCTGGATTCCTACACACAGCCCGAAATCATGGATAATCCGGACGGTGGCGTTGGCTGGGACGACGGCATCGTTTCCTTCGACACTAAGGGCTACCCCCTCGGTGCATATATCAAACAGATTCTCAGCATCATCGAGCGCAACTGGAAGAGCAATATTCCGCCGGCCGCTTACCTGCCCGGGATGAAGGGCGCCACGTTCGTGTCACTTTCGATCGAACGCGGGCGTTCCGAAGCCGGGGTGGAGATCGCCCGCATCGTGGTGCATCAGAGCTGGTCGTCGGGTAAGCCGGCATTCGACCAGGCGGCGCTGTTCGCGCTGGAGATCTCGACTCCTCTTCCTCCCATTCCGCCATTCTTCCCTTACGAGCAGTTGGACGGACGTTTAGGATTCCTTTACAACCTGGATCCATCCCAGGTGACCTTTCCCTCCGGGCAACAGGACTAGAATAAGTCGCGGCTACCACACAGCCCGGAACTTCGAGTGAGAACCCATGATCGAATTCTTACGCGCTGGCGGGCCTGTCATGATTCCCCTGCTGGGGTGTTCTGTACTGGCGCTGGCCATCATTGTCGAACGTTTGGTTAACCTGAGGTCGCAGAAGACGCTTCCGCCGGATGAGGTCGAGCATTTGCAGACCTTGGTGGAGAGCGGGCTCCTCGTTCAAGCCGAGGAGTACTGTGAGAAGCGACCCGGACCTCTGAACAACATCGTCCTGGCGGCTCTCGGGAGCCGTGAAGAGGGGGTGGAGGCCATACGGCAGGTGGTCGGCGATCAGGGCCGGCAAGAGGTCCCCAGGCTGGAGAAGTACCTGGGAATACTGGGCACGGTGGTCAGTATCTCGCCGCTTCTGGGCTTGCTGGGTACCGTCACCGGCATGATTGCGGTCTTCCAGGTGGTGGCATCACAGGGTGCCGGACAGGCTACGGCGCTGGCGGGCGGCATCAGTGAGGCACTGATTACGACTGCCACAGGCCTTACCATCGCCATCCCCGCGCTCGCCTTCTACAACTACTTCGCGGGCAAGGCCGAGGCGATGGTGTTGGAGATGGAGCGACTCGCGCTCGAGTTCGTCAAGTCGATCGTCGGCCAGCAGAACTCTGCACGAGTGGAGAGGTCCGCGGACGTGGCCGTCGAATCAGAGGGGGCGCAGTGAGGCAAGACACGATCGTGTTCAGGGGTGGTCTGAGCCGCCTGAGACAGGAGTAGAAAGATGTTCGGAAGGGAAAGAAGGAGCAAGCGCCGGGTGAGTCTCGATATCTCGCCACTGATGGATGTCGCCTTCCAGCTCATCATCTTCTTCGCGGTCACCACGACGTTTCTCGAGCAGACCGGTATGCAGCTCGAGTTGCCTGAATCGACGACCGCGACGGCCGAGGAGACCAGCCCGATCGAGGTTTCGGTGACCGAGGACGGGACGATCCGTTTCCAGGGGCAAGTCGTGAGCGTCGAGCAGCTCGAGAGCGAAATCGCGGCCTTGCCCGCTACAGAGAAAGCCAAGATCACTGTCAGAGCTGACAAGGACGTATCCTACGGCCTCATCGTCAAGGTAATCGACGCCTTGCGCAAAGCCGGTGCCGAGGGTCTATCGCTGCCGATGGAGGCCGTCGAGGAGCGGCAGGGGGGTGGCTCGGCTGGCGGAAATCGTGGCCCACCCGATTGACCTTGCGCTGGATGCAGTTGAAGCGGACCGTTGCCTGGAGCGATCGTCAACGCGCCGGAGCTCGCTGGGTGGCTCTGGCGCTGGCGGCCTGGGCTGCGTGGCGAGCCTATTCGGGATAGACGAACATCACACTCGCAGGAGCGCACAATAGCAGACCGTGGTGAGACCTTGAGCGTCCACTCGTTTCCACTGGTTGTGATCGTAGGGCCGACTGCGGCTGGCAAGTCTGACCTTGCCGTCACCCTGGCCGAGGCGCTTTCAGGAGAAATCGTCTCGGCCGATGCCATGCAGCTGTATCGTGGCCTCGACATCGGTACAGGCAAGGTCGACGCGGAGACTCTCAGGAGAGTGCCGCATCACTGCCTGAATCTCATCGCTCCGCACGAGCGCACCTCGGCCGGCAAGTACGCGCGCTCAGCCGGCACCGCGGTCGAGGGCATTCTCGACCGCGGTCACCTTCCGATCGTCGTCGGTGGTAGCGGCTTCTACCTGCGTGCTCTTCTCGATGGGCTGGCGCCGTTGCCGGTTCAGGATGACAACTGGCGGCGTGCGCTGGAGGCAATCGAGACGCGGCGTGGATTGGCTTATCTGTACGACATGCTGCTCGCTCTGGACGCTGAGTGGGCGACACAGGTAGGCCATGCCGACAGGCAACGAATCCGGAGGGGGCTGGAAGTCACCCTGCGCTGCGGCGAGCCGATCAGCTCGATCCTGGCCCGCGAGGGATGGAACGAGCCGGGATACGAGACGATATGGGTGGGGCTCACCTGGCCGCGGAAGATCCTCAGAAGCCGAATCGCGGATCGAATCGATGCCATGCTCGAGGCCGGCTGGGTGGACGAGGTACGTGCATTGCTCGAGAGCGGAGTGTCACGGGAAGCAGCAGCGCTCAGAGCCATCGGCTATCGAGAGCTGGCGGCCCATCTTGCCGGTGAGGCGAGTCTCGCCGAGGCGCGGGAATCTATCGTCAAGTCGACGCGGCAGTATGCCAAACGGCAGATGACCTGGTTCCGCAAGCAGACACCTGCCGAATGGTTCGAGAGAAGCTCTACCGGGGAAGCCGATCGCGAGGCTGTTGAGACGCAGGCGCTGTCCTTCGTGAGCGCACGACTCGACGACCATCGCCGCACACTCGATCGGAGCGGCCAGTGAGCTATCCTGTCTTTCCGTCATCGCATGAGCGCTCGCACAGAATGGCGATGATTCGGACGGTGGCCTTATCGCTGGTACGATGATGGGACGATTCAGGGCGTTGCGCCGCTTGACCGCCGCGCAATCGGGGGCTTGATGAGTACGCGCGCCGCTCCGGCCGCAGGCAGAATGGACGATTCATGAGACAGAGGGTCGGATCTTTTCCACGAGCAAGTCGCAGATTCCGGTGGGAGACATCACGCTTGCCGCGGGGGCTCGTGTGCGGCATCTTGGCCTCTGCCGGATTGTTGATGGCAGGCTGTGCGACAACGACGGGTGCCGGGATACGTCCGACCACGGCCGGTGAGACACTGCGCTTCGAGGCTGGGTTAGCTGATGTGCCGGCACCACCCTCCGGATTGCAGGGGCCTGTGGCCGATGCGTGGGAGTCTCTGCGGCAGGGAAATCTGGTTGTCGCCGAGCAGACACTCGCGACGTTGCCTGCAGAGGATTCTGGTACTGCGCCCGCTTTTACTGTCCGTGGCTTCGCCGAGCTCGCCCGTGGGGCCCAGAGCGCTGCTGGAGCGCACTTTCAACAGGCCCTGGAGGTGCAGCAGGACTACGCGGCAGCTCTGTATGGACTTGGCTTCGTGGCCGAAGCGAGTGGTGCAAGGGTTGCGGCGTTGCAGCGCTACCAGCAGGCGCTGCAGACCGAACCGACTCTAGCGGAAGCCTCCGTCCGCTTGCGGGCCGTCGAGCTGGCCATGGCACATGCCTCGCTTGTGAGCGGGGAAACGTTGGATAGCTCGGGCGACCCCGATGGCGCGATTGCCGCTTATCGGGAGGCCATCCGGCTCGGCCCCGACCTTCTGAGGGCATACCTTAGGCTCGCCGCTCTTTACAGCGCAGCGGGCGATGACGACGAAGCAGTGCGTGTCTTGCGTGATGCCCGGAACCGCGTGGGTGATTTGCGACAGGTGCTCGAGCCTCTCGGGCTGGCGCTGCAGCGCACAGGCGCTCATGCAGACGCCTACGACATCTTCCAGCGCCTGCGAGAAGTTGCCCCGAACGATCCAGAGGTGCGGAACTTGGTCGCCGAGGCTCGCCGGCTCTACGAGACGACCTCGTTGCCCGAGCCCTACCGGAGGCTCGAGGAAAAGCAGGTGCTGCAGCGCGGCGACCTCGCGTCACTCATCGCTATCCGCATTCCTGGACTCGAGGATCTCGTCGAGAGCCCTCGCCGCGGAATCATCATGACCGATATCGATGATTCATGGGCTGCCCCCTATATTCGCGATGTCGTCGAGTGGGATCTCATGCAGGTCTACCAGAATCACGCGTTCTATCCGGATGTCGATGTGTCACGTCAGCTCTTTGCCGAGGTGTCCTATCGAATTCTCCAACTGCTGGGTGCGGTCGACGATGCACCGCGACCGCGACTCTTAGATGTGCCACGCGGGCACTTCTTTTACGACCAAATCCAGATCGTGGTTGGCCAGGGCATCTTGGAGCTCGATTCCCAGGGTCGCTTCGGGATCCTCGACCGAGTTTCGGGCGAAGAGGCCATTGCCGCCATGCAACGGTTGGCGAGACTGGCGCGCGCACGTGGTGTTTGATATGCCTCCGGCCCCGCGATAGCATGGCCTTTCCAGTTCCTGATTCTCCTTCTATTTCACGACTTCGGCGGACTCTCGACCCGCGTTTGGTGTGCGAATGACTGCTCCCGAGAAGTGGGGACCGAAAGCCTCATCGCCCGACAACGACTCACTACAGTCGACCGGCGAGGCGGTCGAGGCGTCTCCGGTCGACACGATAAGAGTGCTGGTTATCTGCGTTCTCGGATGGGCCATGCCGGGACTGGGTCACCTGGCTTCTGGCCGGATCCTGCGCGGCGTCTTTTTCGCCGTCATCATCCTGACCCTGTTTGTGGCGGGGATTGCCCTTGACGGGCAGATCTACGAGCCTGAACGAGGCATGCCCTTGAGCTACCTGGCGACTCTGGGGAGCGCCGGTATCGGGTTGCCATACGTAATCATCCACGCCCTGGGGCTCGGCGGTGGCGACATTCGCTCGGGCACCTTCGAGTATGGGAATACGTTTACTCTGGTTGCCGGCCTCCTGAACTTGCTGGTCATCTTCGACGCCTATGACGTCGCACTGGGGCGGAGATAGGTGCACAGTCACTTCCTCTACCTGTGTTTGTTCGCTATCGCCGTGGGCGCCGTGCTCGGAGCCATGTTGCGTTCCGACCGTCGTGAGGCGATCCGTCTCGGGCTCTGGATGTCCCTCGGCCTCGTGGGCACTGCAGTTGCCCTGGCCTGGGGCATGTACTTTGTATCCTCCTGATTCAGGACGTTAGCTGTTGCGCACCTGGGCTTACTGGATCCCCGCTGCGGCGATCATGGCCTGCATCGCGGTCCTCTCGCACCAATCCCAGCTGCCCGACGTGCCGGGTGGCCCTCCGGATTGGTTACTGCATGGCATCGCGTTCGGTGTCCTCGCCGCCGCTTGCCTCTACGGGGCCTCCCGTGGCTTCGAACGGCGCTATCGCTCAGCCAAGGCTGCGATTCTGGCGCTGTCGATTGCCGTTGTTTACGGAGCCTTCGACGAGCTGCATCAGAGCTTCGTGCCGGGGCGTGATGTGTCACTCGCTGATTGGATTTCCGACTCCGTTGGGGCGCTGCTCGTGGTCTCTGCACTGGTGTTAGTCTGGAGCCGGTTTGCAGGGGACGGCTCGTCGGGGCGGCGGCAGTCGGAGACAGAAGAGCGGTCATGAGCTTCAACAAATAGGAGTCGCACCATGGCTATCGAGCGCGTCGGAGTGGTCGGCTGCGGTTTGATGGGCCGCGGCATCGCTCAAGTTTGTGCCCAGGCGGGTCACGCGACCGTCGTCAGCGAGATCAACGATGATTTGTTGGCTGCGGGGATGGCCAGCATCGAGAAGTTCCTGGGCAAGGGAGTCGAGAAGGGCAAGATCTCCGAGGCGGAGATGCAGTCCACGCTGGGCAACCTCACCGGGACTACCGACCTGGCGAACTTCGCCGGGTGTGACTTCGTCATCGAAGCGGCCACCGAGAACCGCGAGATGAAGCTCGAGATCTTTCGCAGCCTGGACGAGATTTGTGACCGCGAAGCGATCTTCGGGAGCAACACCTCGTCGCTGAACATTACCGAGATGGCGGTCGCGACGGGTCGGCCCGACCGCGTCGTTGGCCTGCATTTCTTCAATCCCGTGCCCCTGATGAAACTGGTCGAGGTCGTCAGCACGATGCTGGTCGACGATTCGGTGGTGGGGGAGGTGAAGGCATTCGGCGAAGGGCTCGGCAAAGTCGTGGTTGTCGCCAGGGATAGGACCGGCTTTATCGTCAACAGGCTGCTCGTGCCCTACCTGCTCGGTGCCATTCGTGTGCTCGACGAGGGGCTCGCCACGATGGAAGATATCGACCAGGCGATGAAGCTCGGCTGCGGCTACCCGATGGGACCCTTCACCCTCCTCGATTTGGTGGGTATCGATACGACCTACTACATCGCCAACATCATGTACGAGGAGTTCAGGGAGCCGCAGTTTGCACCGCCCCCGCTCTTGCGTCGCATGGTGCTAGCGGGGCGGCATGGCAGGAAGACCGGCAGGGGTTTCTACGACTACAGTGAATAGAATCGCGGGTCCGCGATCCGACAGGGAGCGTCATGATGAGCGATTTCGAGAACATCCTCGTGGAGATCGATAGCGGCGTTGCCACCATCACCTTCAACCGGCCGAAGGTGCTCAATGCCCTGAGCGTTGCCACGCTGAAGGAGCTCTCGCAGGCCCTGGACGAGGTGGCTGCCAACGACGACGTCAGGGCGGTGATGATCACCGGCGCCGGCGACAAGGCGTTTATCGCCGGAGCGGATATCAACGAGTTGGCGGTTCTCGGGCCGACCACTGGGCAGCAGGTGGCGCGGCATGGCCAGTCCGTCATGGACAAGATCGAGGGGCTGGGAAAGCCGGTGATTGCCGCGATCAACGGATTTGCGTTGGGGGGCGGCTGTGAGCTGGCGCTGGCATGCCATCTGCGCCTGGCCTCTGACACGGCCAAGATCGGCCTACCGGAGATCAACCTCGGCGTCCTGCCCGGCCACGGTGGTACCCAGAGACTGGCGCGTTTGATTGGCAAGGGCCGTGCTCTCGATTTGATTTGCACCGGCCGCCACATCAGCGCCGCAGAAGCGAAGGAGATGGGACTCGTCAACGACGTAGTCCCGCACGACGAGCTCATGGGTCGGGCTCGTGAGCTGGCGGAGACGCTGGCCAGCAAGGCCCCAGTGGCCCTGCGCTACTGTCTCGAGGCGGTCAACCAGGGGCTCGAAACGACTCTGAACGAGGGGCTGGTCATCGAGTCGAACCTGTTCGGCCTCGCCTGTGCCACCGAGGACCAGAAAGAGGGGATGAAGGCCTTTCTGGACAAGCGCAAGCCGGAGTGGAAGGGACGATAGAAGGGGTAGTGAGCCGCCAAGCGGATCTCGGGAGAGGCTGAGTCGGGCTACGTCCAGGTTAGAGTCGGACCGGTACGAGGATGAAGCTGCTCACGAGGATGAGAGCAGCGATGATAGTCAGCAGCACGCGCCCGCGGCCGAGCTCTTGGTCGAAGTTGAGGGGGTGTGGATGGCGGGTTCCCAGGACAAAGAAGACGACGGCAGAGAAGAGCACCCAGCCGGGGAAATAAAGAAATCCGGCCACCATCATCGCGCCCAACACGGTGAACGATATGGCCCGGTGCCAGCGGGGGACGAGGGAGTAAAGCAAGTGGCCACCGTCGAGTTGTCCCACGGGTAGCAGGTTCATGGCCGTCACCAGAAGGGCGAACCAGCCGACGTAGGCCAGCGGGTGGACGATCAGGTCCTGCTCTGCCCCTGTTGCCGGGCCGAACCACTGCGCCATCAGCCCCCAGATCAGGGGTTCACCCATGGCCATGTAGGGGCCCCCGGTTTGCAGCTCGACTTGGCTGATCACGCGCGACTGAGACAATCCCACCGCGAGGATCGGCAGGGCCACCAGGTACCCCGCCAGCGGGCCAGCCACAGCAATGTCGAAGAGCGCCCGTCTCGATGTTATCGGGCTGACGATACGGATGACTGCTCCCATCGTGCCCGGTAGAAGTGGCGCAATGATCGGGGGCATTGGGATGAAATAGGGCAGCGTGGCCGCGATGCCGTAGTAACGACAGGCGAGATAATGGCCCATCTCGTGGGCCAGCAGGAAGGCCATGACCGCGAAAGCGAACGGCAGGCCTCCGAGGAGGGCATCGACAGCCTTGAGAGGGTTGAATGTAAAGAAATGCAGCTCCTCGCTGTAGAAGCCTTGATACTGCAGGAAGCCCCAGTAAATGACGCTTGCCAGGGTGACAAGGAAAAGGATCAGGTTGATGCGTCGGCGTGGCTCGTTGATCCGGTAGCGGACTCTTCCAAGCAGGGGTGCGCCGTCTCGCGTCAGGGCCTTCTGCCTGGGGGCGAGGGGCGGCCGCGCAAACGGTGTGAATGGATCGGCTGACATTGGGTAGGGCAAGGGCTCGGTTCGATTCGCGGGGTAGGGTGATAGGGTGCGCTCAGATCTTAGCAGGGAATCTCTGAGCCTGATCCGCCGCGGGACCGTCAGTCTCCGCTCAGGTTGCTCAGGGCCTTGCCGGGGCGGAAGCGTGTCGTCTTCCCAGGCGGGATCTCCACGACCTCCCCGGTGCGGGGGTTGCGGCCGACGCCGCGCTTGCGCGGCTTGACCTCGAACACGCCGAATCCTCTCAGTTCGATACGATCACCCTGGGTAAGGGAGTTTTTCAGCGCATGGATAATGGAGTCGACGGCAAGCTCGGCCTTGACCTTGGTGATGCCGACCTCTCGGGCGATGATGTTTACAAGATCCGCTTTGATCATGATCTCCGATAGCCCCTGGCGCGAAAGTCGAAATCTGCGCGGATTATAGAGATGGCCGGCCTGGAGTGTCAACCATAAATACCGTGTTATCATGGTGTTACGGGTATGCAGTGGCCCCGAATCTAGCGAGTATCGGCGTACTGCCAGCCCCTCCCATCCATTTCCTCTACGGCCGATACCTGCCATGAACGCTACAGTCGATCGTCAGAAGTTGGCCCAGGTGGCCATCATCGGACGCCCCAACGTGGGCAAATCGACCCTCTTCAACCGCATTGTCGGTCGTCGCCAGGCAATCGTGGGAAGTCTGGCCGGGCTTACCCGTGATCGACAGACGGCGGAGGCTGAATGGGCCGGCGCACGCTTCGTCCTGACTGACACTGGTGGGCTCGAGTGGGCTTCAACGGAGAGCCTGCTGGAGCAGGTCAAGGTTCAGGTGCTGACGGCGCTCGAGACCTCCGACGTGGTCCTCTTCGTGGTCGATGGCCGTGATGGCCTGACGGGCGTCGAGAGCGAGGTTGCTCTGTTCGCCCGCCGCCACGGCATCCCCATGGTTCTGGTCATCAACAAGTGTGATACGCGGGACCTCGGCGCGGCCGCGGAGGCCGAGTTCAGCCCTCTCGGGATCACTCCCGTTTTCACCGTGTCGGCTGAGCACGGCCGGGGAGTCGGTGACATGCTCGATGGGCTGTTGGCGGCATTGCCGGAGATCGAGGTGGACGACGACACCGAGGGTGAAGGCGCAGCTCAGGTTCGTATCGCGGTGATCGGCCGTCCGAACGTTGGTAAGTCTTCGTTGGTGAACGCGCTCTTGGGGACGACCCGAGTGATCGTCAGCGACATCCCCGGTACCACGAGGGACTCCATCGACACCGTTCTCGAACGCGATGGTCGCAGGTATGTTCTCGTGGATACCGCGGGAATGCGTAAGCGCGCCAAAGTCGATACCCACGCGGAGATTGCCAGCGTGGCGATTGCCAGGCGTAGGATCGAACGGGCCGACGTCAGCTTGCTCCTGATCGAGCCCCACGAGGGCGCCACCCATCAGGACATCAGCATTGGCAGAGAGGTCCAGGAGAAGGGGTGTGGGCTGGTCGTGGTGGTGAACAAGTGGGATACGGTGGACAAGGAGGAGGGGCTCCAAACCCGTTTTACCGAGTACGTTCGGCACCGAGTGGGTCGCCTGCGTTGGGCTCCCGTAATTTATACCTCCGCGCTCGAGGGCCTGGGCATTGAGGCTCTCCTTCCCGTGGTCGACGAGGTCGCCGCCGCGCGCGCACGCAGAATTCCGACAGGGCAGCTCAACGTTGCCTTCGAGCAGATGTTGCAGCGCCATGAGCCGCCGGGGGGGACGACTGGCACGATGCCGAAGTATCTCACCCAAGTGGGGGTGAACCCGCCGTCCTTCGTGGTATTCGCCTCCGGCCGCGGTAGCATGCGCTTCGACTATCGGCGCTACCTCGAGAATCGCCTGCGCGACGGGTTCGACTTCGCGGGGACTCCCCTGCGCATCAAAGTGCGGCGCTGATTGTCGGCTTGGCCCGCCTAACCTATAATGAACGCTAACGATTTTCCTTTTGCGTTCATGGTGGGGGCCGGGGGTGCATCGACTTGACGAAACGCGACATTGCCCACGCCATTCATGAGGCGCAGCCGGCTATCTCTGTGGCTGAGGCCGTCACCCTGGTCGACACGATCTTCCAGGCGATCAAAGACCGCCTGGCGCGCGACGAGAAGGTGATGGTGACGAATTTCGGTACCTTTCGGGTACTGGAGCGCGCGCCGCGGCAGGGGATCAACCCTGCCTCCGGGGAGGCGGTGACCATCCAGAGGCATCGAGCGGTCAGCTTCCGCCCGGCGCCGTCGCTGCAAGAGGTCATGAATGGCTGAGCCTGGTGTCTCCCGGGCTCTTCCCAAGCGCCTCCACAAGGTCGGCGCTGTGTCGGAGGTTACGGGCCTGCCGGCCCACGTCCTGCGTTATTGGGAATCGGAGTTTTCCTTCCTGAAACCTAGCAAGTCAAGGGGTGGCCAGAGGCTGTACACTGCTGAGAACATCGAGCTGATCCTGAGGATCAAGGAGCTCGTTCACGAGCAAGGTTTCACCATTGCCGGGGCACGCCGTCGACTGCAATCGGAGCGCGCAGGCGAAAGCGCCGAGGCAATGGATCAGGTGGCGGATGTGCTCGACTATGTTCGGCATGAGCTTCGCGCTATCCTGATTCTGATGGACGCCGATGATAAGTAGTAGTGTTCGGTACCCCCGCGATTTTTCAAGGTCGGGACGTGGCGCAGCCCGGTAGCGCACTAGCATGGGGGGCTAGGGGTCGCTGGTTCGAATCCAGTCGTCCCGACCAGATTCCCGGGCGGGTGCGGTAGATTTCGCCTCCCCTCCCGGGAATTCCCTTTTTCAGCAGACGGGTATGCGACGTCAGCCATTCCTCGCAGCGTGCGGAGACTGGGGTACGTCGACAACTCAGCCATTGAGTCGATGACTTCCATCCTGGTAACCAATGATGACGGCATTCATTCCCAGGGATTGGTGAGCCTGGCAAACACGCTCGAGGGGCTCGGCGAGGTTACGGTGGTCGCTCCTGATCGCGAAAAGAGTGCCGCCTCGCATGCGCTGACGCTGCATCGGCCCTTGCGCATCAACGCCTGGCGTGATGGCTACTACATGGTCAATGGGACTCCCGCCGATTGCGTCTACCTGGGCGTGGTCGAGGTGCTCGACAGGAGGCCGGATCTGCTGGTCTCAGGCATCAATCGAGGCGCCAATATCGGTGACGACGTGACCTATTCCGGCACCATTGCGGCTGCCTTCGAGGGCACCATACTGGGGATACCTTCCTTCGCGATCTCGCTCGTCGGAAACCAGCCCTACGACTTCTGCAACGCCAGCCGTGTAGCCCTTACGCTGGCAGAGAAGGTACTCGACCGCGGCCTACCCAAGGACACCCTGTTGAACGTCAACGTGCCGAGTGGTGAGATCAAGGGCGTCCGCACCACGCGGCAGGGCAAGCACATCTACGAAGAGCTAGTGCACGAGGGGATCGACCCGCGAGGGGGTAAGTACTACTGGATCGGTAGTGGCGAAGCGCCACATGTCGATCAGGGCGCGGACACGGACTATATGGCGGTTCGAGATGGGTATATTTCGGTTTGCCCGTTGCATCTCGATCTCACCCACTACGAGTCGCTCGAGACCTTGCGGCAAAACTGGGAGGGCGACCTCGAGGGGGCTTTGGCCCTGGAGAGCTCCTCATGAGCGAGGTATCACCCGACCCCGAATCATCGCCCGGGCCCGCGTCGTCGCCCGAGCCCGCCCCTCGCTGGCGCAACCCGATCAGAATGCTGTACGACTGGGTCCTGGGCTGGGCCGACCGGCCGGGTGGCCCCTGGGCGCTGGCCGCCTTCGCGTTCGCGGAATCGTCGTTCTTCCTCATTCCGCCCGACGTTTTGCTCATTCCTCTCTGCCTGGCGTCGCCTGGGCGCGCACTGTGGTTCGCCGCACTGAGCACAATTTTTTCTGTTTTGGGCGGGATGTTCGGCTACCTCATTGGGGCCTTTGCCTTCGATTCTCTGGGGCGTCCAGTGCTCGAGCTTTACGGACTGATGGATGGGTTCGATCGGCTGAGGGAGCTGTACCAGACCTACGATGTATGGGCTGTCGGAATTGCCGGATTCACCCCCATCCCCTACAAGGTCTTCACGATCAGCGCCGGGTTTTTCGGCCTGAATTTCGCGGTGTTCGTGTTCGCATCCACGCTCGGGCGGGGTGGCCGATTCTTCTTGGTGGCCATCCTTTTGCGCCTCTTCGGGGAGCCGATCAAGGAGTTCATCGACCGCTATTTCAACTGGCTCACGCTCGTCGTAGTCGTGCTCTTCGTGGGTGGTTTCCTCGTGCTAAACTACGGCATTCGCTGAGCCGAATTATCTAGGTCGGGGCGTAGCGCAGCCCGGTAGCGCACCTGCTTCGGGAGTAGGGGGTCGCTGGTTCAAATCCAGTCGCCCCGACCTTTTTTTCCTTCACCACGGCCTGCCAGTGCCGCAGTGATTTCGATGCCGGTAGGCTGCGGCCATTTTCAAGCCGCCACCACTTCCCCGCTCCCTCGGAATCACGCACCAGGAGAACACCATGACCTCGGGCCCTGCTGAAGATAAGCTGCGCGCAGCGATTCGCGACGTGCCGGACTTTCCCAAGGAAGGAATCCTCTTCCGCGATATCACACCGCTCCTGCTCGATCCCGAGGCGCACCGTTTGGCGGTGGAGAAGCTGGCGGAGCCCTTCCGCGATGACCCCCCTGACCAGATCCTCGCTATTGAATCGCGCGGCTTCATTTTCGGTGGCACGCTCTCGTACCTGCTTGGATGCGGACTCGTCATCGCACGTAAGCCCGGCAAGCTGCCCGCGGATACCCATGCGGTCACCTACGATCTCGAGTACGGCACAGACACCCTAGAAGTCCATGCCGATGCCGTTGCGCCCGGGGCCAAGATCCTGGTGGTCGACGATCTCCTGGCAACGGGGGGGACCGCCAAGGGAGCTCTCGAGTTGGTCGAGAAGCTGGGGGGCGTCGTGCACGGCATCATATTCCTGATCGAGCTGACGGGCCTGGGTGGCCGGGAACAGCTGGGCGATGCGCCGGTGTATAGCATCCTCAAGTACTGAGCGCCCGAGCCGGCTGCCGCCGTACGTCGTAGTCTCCGCGTCGAGGGCGAGGCCCTCATTGCAGGCACTCGCAGCCACGACCTGACCGGGCGGGTCGCCGCTGATCTCGATGGCCCCACCGACACCAATGTGATGGATTTGCGGTTCCTTCTTGTACAATCACAGTATTCTGGCCAGGATCAGGGACTGGGTCATGACACAAGCAATTCGAATCTCGGTCGGCGATGTGGAGCTCGAGGGTCTGCTGAACGAGAGTGCCTGCGCGCGAGCCATCGCCGAAGCGCTTCCGCTGCAATCGAAGTTCCGCGCCTGGGGCGACGAGATCTACTTCGACATCCCGGTCGACCATGGACTGGAGAGAGACGCCCGGGAGGAGTTCGAGGTCGGTGACCTAGGGTACTGGCCCGAGGGGAAAGCCCTCTGCGTGTTCTTCGGTCCGACGCCAATGAGCCAGGGTGAGAAGCCCGTGGCCTACTCCCGCGTCAATCTCATCGGCCATGTGCAGGGAGCCGAGGGGTTGCGCAAGGTCAAAGAGGCGGGTGAGATCATCGTAGAGGCTGTCGAATGAACGTGCGGGTCGAGTGGTGTCGGGGAGGCATGGCGTGAGCAACGAAGAAGCTACCTTCGAAGACACGCTCGACCGCCTGGAAAGCGAGCGCGAGAGCATCGAGGATGAGTATCGGCAGAGCCTCGCGACCCTCGATGAGTGTGTGCAGCGCCTGGCGGCGGCCACCGAAGAAGTAGGCCGGGCAACGCGTGCCCGTGAGGAAGCCCGCGCCGAGATCGCTCGTCGCGCCCAGCAGAGGCTCGGCGATGAAG
>SDBT01001655.1_pt1 | contig 39580 bp, 58 predicted proteins | sample 2277101 | NCBI WGS metagenome assembly SDBT01 (sample SAMN10404973, study PRJNA504765) | marine sediment metagenome | isolation source: marine sediment core GS10_PC15, 103 cmbsf | place: Arctic Ocean: Southern Knipovich Ridge | collected 2010 | reverse complement strand
CCGCAGGAGTTACATGTCCTATCTGTCATAAGCCTGACTGGTGTCTTGTCACGATTGACAATCCAGCCGATCCTTCCGCTGTTATGTGTGGCAGGGTACAAGAAGGATGTGAAAAAGAAATCGAAAACAGCGGATTTCTTCACATACGAAAACCTTCCGGGAGGATCGAAACTAGTGAGGGTGCAGTCATACGAGGTGGAGATGAGCCTGTCCTTATTACCGAAGGAGCGACAGATACCGTTACTGCCTTGGACCTTGGGTTCGTTGTCGTCGGCAGGACCAACGCACTCTGTGGCATAAATCAGTTACCTTTGCTCTTACGTGGTAGGAAGGTGATCATCATTGGTGACAACGATGGTGACTCTGCTGAGTACGTTGGACAGAGAGGTATGGATAAGGTTGCAACTACACTTCAGAAACCTTGTACAAGCGTGGTAAAAGTTTTACCACCGAAAGAGTATAAGGATTTTAGATCATGGAGAACTGCGACCGGCTTGACGAAGGAACAGTTTTTGGACTACGTCAAAGAGAATGGAATCACAGAACAAGGGGAGGCATTGCTCGGAAGCGATGTTGCCTTTGATATAACTAAGAACTGGGTGAGCAAGACACGTATGATTGATGGACTACCTGACATAAGATTCTTTAGGGATCGATGGGTACGGTATCATGATGGTCACTACGAGGATGTAGCTGACGATGACATACGCAGTCAGCTGTACCACTATCTTGAAGGTAAGATGTACATGAACACCGCTGGTGAAGCTACACCTTACAAACCTACAAGGGCTAAGATCACTGATATGCTCGATGCTTTAAAAGGTGTCTGCAACATTACTGATGAAGCCCCATGTTGGCTTGAAGATCGTGGACTGCCCGGTCCTGATAGATTGATAGCATTTAGAAATGGATTGCTAGATGTGGATGAGTACATTAATGGACGAATTAAACTGTACGATTCTACCCCGGCACTGTTTAGCTATAACATTTTGCCTTACGATTTTGATGAGGATGCTCACTCACAAATTTGGGAAGACTTCGTGAAAGATATTTTCAACGATGATCCTGATAAGTTTGAGCTGCTTGCACAATGGTTTGGCTACAACTGTGTGGCTGACATGTCATTTGAGAAACTGATGTTGCTCACTGGACGACCAAGATCAGGTAAAGGTACTGTGATCAATACGATGATCGCTATGCTTGGAAGGAACCAATGCACAGGTACAAGTTTCCAGAACCTATGCTCCGAGTTTGGCTACCAGCCACTCGTGGGTAAACTTGCTGCGATCATGGGTGACGCTAAGGTCACTAAACGGAATGAAGCAGGCAAGGCTTTGGAAAAGATTTTACAGATCGTAGGTGGTGACCCAGTAGGTATCAGGAGAATGTACCAAGGTACTCTTGGTGAGACTCATCTTACTTGCAGGTTCACAATCGCTATGAACGATCTACCTAATTTACCTGACAGTGCCAATGCACTTGAGCCAAGGATGAATGTGCTCAACTTCATGAATACATACATGGGCCGTGAGGATCGCAGCCTTAAACGTCTGCTCAAGGAAGAGGCCGAAGCAGGAAGACTAACCAGTTTTGCTTTAAAAGGACTGAGGTCACTGCGTTTGCAGCGTGCGTTCACTGAACCGAAGGACTCGATAGAAACGCTACGTGAGACAAGGGAATTGACACAGCCAGTGTCAGCATTCATAGAGGAATGTTGCGAGATGATGCCACCGGGATCGGACTCCCAAGAGTATTACGTATCTAAGCCCCAGCTGTTTGATGCTTGGTCTAAGTGGTGTGAGAATACTGGCAGAGCTCCTAGTAACTCAGCTACGTTTGGTAGGTGGGTGAAGATGGCTTGTCCCCTCATAAGAGAGAGGCGAGTGCAAATGTCAGGCAGGCGTCACCGTGTGTACAGCGAGATTAAGCTGGCCGATTGGGTTAGGAAAGAATACTTTGGAGTGTCATAACATGAACGTATTTGGATCGAGGCTTGAACTGTTAGCGTTCGTGCAGAAGCACATTGTCTATAAGAAGATCAGACGAGCGTTGCAGGAAGGGACCGTTGAAAACTACGGGGCATTCTCCATAGTAGTTAAGGATCATCAAGAACCGGGGTGGGTCGTTAAGATCACCTCGGTTCTTAACATTGATTATTATGTCGGCGTAGTTTGTGAAGAGAGGTACCGGTTATATCTTCTTGAAGATGGACCGGACTGGGAACATTGGGCAGGGGATGGTTGTGCTAATGAACTTTATCATGGCGATAACCCTGAAACATATAAACAATTTAAAGACGAAGGGCTAGAAAATGCCGAAGCCGAAAGACGAAGAGTACATCCGACTGGCGACGATAGCTCCGATGGTGTATGAGTTGACCGGAGTGTCACGTTCACCTGACACAGTTAAGAAGTGGGTGTTAGCAGGTAGGATAAGTAAGCATGGTGTAAGGATCAAGCTCAAGCATTCAAAGAGACTTGGCTTATACTACTCCACACGGAAGTGGCTACAAGAATTTATTGATGAGGTGGGATAATGGCTAAATGGAAATGTGAATGGTGCTCCGATAGAGCAGCTGAGGTCGCTTCAGCTAAACCTTCGGCGTGCAAGCTTCGCTATTGCCCAAAGTGTAGGGGTAAGACTTGGCACGCCCCCTTTAAGGAGACTTAGAATGATGACAGGTGCATTAGTACAAACTATGTTTGTCATCAAGACTGCATCAGTTGATGAACTTGTGTTCGCTGAGCACGAGGAAGTAATTAAGACTGCACTGCGTAGCTTCTCCAGCATTGTATGGGAGAACCATGGGCAGTACGGTGTGATAACTCAGTTGCAGCTAAAGGAAATGAGCAGACTATATACTGTCAACTCAATTCCTAAAGCCGATCCTGAGAAGAAACATCATGAACCCAAAATTTATTGGGACGATTGTCAGCACATACCTAACGAGGTCGCACTGGCTTTGTTATGTCGCGAACATAAGCTTGATGACGATAGCACTCAGTAGTGATAGAGTGCTAGTCAATAGCACGAGACTTGCAGCCCAATGGTGGCGAATATGGACAACTAATTTTTCTTTAAGGTTGTTCTGGTTCGCTTCCATTCGGGCTAGTATTACTCTGATCGGTTCTTTCTTACTCATTAGTATTTCACTTTCACATCATCAGATTTCTTAGAACTGTTACCCTTCAAAGCATACTTACTCCACACAAGTGTACGCCAGTCATCACTCTCGCCAGTTGCAAGGTCCCAAGCTCCCTCAGCTGAGGTAACAGCTTGAAGAGGAACTTTGCCACCACTCCATGCCCCGATTGTGCGGGCAGCATATTTAGCAGTGTTCTTTCCTTCACCCTTTTTGACAGATCGAATTAGCCTACCTGTCTCAGTAAACGGAGTCGAAGCGATGTTACCTGCTGGTCCCCACTCACCAGTTGTCACGTTGTAAATTAACTTACCTACGAACACGAACGGCGAGAGCAGGTACGAAGCTTGATCCTTTAGAATTTCTGCGGGATCATCAGACGGTCGTCCTCTTGTGATCGAACCCAGTATGTAAGCTGGTACGATCTGTGACATCATCAGCCTGTAAGCTGCGGTCTTGAGGTTGATCTTCTTCGACTTAGCTTCTCCCAGTACATCATACCATAGGAAGTTACCATTCTGGTTAACCTGATTCTGGAAGACTGTTAGTGTCTTCTCCATTTCATTGCCACGGAAGTAAGCTGGTAGATCAGCTGCATCAGCCATAGGCTGTGTGTCTTGCAGCACACCGTCAGCGAACTGAACGGATTCGATCTCACTCATCTCTTCACTCTTTGATAGCTGGTACGCCGAGTACCATACTGCCAGAGAGGTACGCTTGTCGATATACGCAGCCATCCGCATCGATGCCGGTGAAAGTTTCTTACCAGCATACATTTTCTGTACGGTCTTTTTGTTGTACGTAGTTCGGAGGTCACGTTCCCAGTCCCTTGTTCTTAACATATTCGATTTACCTATTGCTTCAGTGTACATAGCTCTGAACTTCTTAGGTGAAGAGACTTTCATCATGTTACCCCATACCAGCGGTACCATCTTAGGATCAACAGACATTCCAGTGATCGCTGACAAGCCCTGTTTACCAGCAGTCAGAAGCTTATAGCCAAGCACATAGTTCATGCTCGACTTCCTGAACCACCTGAGCATAGGGGCCAAGCGTGAAGTATCATACGCTGCACCACCTCGTACTGCATCAGCCAACCATGTATTGAACAGCTTCGATCCATGACCATACGTGGCATTGTTAAGACTGTTCTTAAAGCCACGGTGATTCATAATCGATCCTACCTTTGCTGCGACAGGGGCCATAGCTTTGAATCGTTCAATCGATCTTGCAGCCCGGGCATGAATAGCAAAGATGTCGAGCTCTAGGTTACGCTTAGCACCCGGCTGGCGTTTAATGGCACGCTCTTCACCCGGTACATGTGACGGTTCACCCATCATCTCAGTCAGTCCATCAAGGAAGTCAGTTGATTCAACAGCGTTCCGATCAGAGATGAAAGCGGTAATATAATTATCCTCTTTAACCAATCCCTTTAGTCCGACTGCATTACCTATGGCTTCAAACTCTCCCCAGCCATGTTCAAAGTAACCACCGATCTCGGCTGCGACCTTCAACTCATTCTCATTTGCTTCAACTGACAGTACGATCTTAGCGATCTCTTCTTCAGTAAACTCTGATGTCAAATGGTTCATTGTCTTTTCATTCTTCGACAAAGCATAGACACCGATCCTCTCAGCTGTAGATAGCTGGTCATCGATACCAATGTCCTTGACCTCAGTGATCATAGCAGCTGCATCGATACCCATTTCATTCATCGCATCGACAGTGCTCTCCATGACAGCTGTGTAATTAACTATCGCTTTAGACACAGCCTCACGGACTGGTCTGAATATGTAGCGAGAGAATGGACCATCTTCTTCATAGTTGTCGAGCATCTTAGCTACCCGGCGAATCCTCGATGAGTTAAGGAAGTAGAATGATACGCCACGTTTCATGTCATGGATCATTGTCTTCAGCTTCGTCATCCTTCTGCGATCACGATTCCTAAGAGAAGGAACCTGCTTACGTTCACGCAGTTTAGTTTGCAATTCACCTACTGGTGTCTCATCGATGCCTTTAATGTTGACACCCTGCTCCTTAGCTTCACGCTCAAGGAACATCATGATCTGCTCACGCTGAGCTGGCACCATACCCTTGAGAGATTCTTTACCAGTAAGTCTCATCTGCAATGCTCTACGTTTCACAATGTCATAGCCCAATGTATCAGCTAGATTGTGGACGCGATCCATGACCTGCTTCTTAGTGTAAACTTTATCTTCAACTGGACCAGAGTCACGAGTCAACAAAGCTTTAGGGTTCTTTCTATATGTGGCCAAGAACCTTTGCTCACGTTGATCCTGCGGTGACAGTTCCTTCTGCTCTTGCAGCTCTCTGTATCTGAGCTCTGCGTTATCCAGTTTAGCTTGTACATCTGCTTCAGACAGACCATGCTCCTGAGCAAGAACCATAGTGTTCATGTAATCAGGAATCTTAGTGGTCGATACATTTCTTGGATCAACCTTTTGATTAGGCCCAACAGCTTCATCAAGATTAATTGTCTCACCTGTTTCAAGATTATGCACAGCCTGAAGTTTATTCTCGTTGCCTAACTCCATAGCTTCTGCTTGTGTCTTGGCTATGTGAGCCACTTCAATGTGAGTGATGCCTTCACTACGCCATACATTAACCTGACGATTAGGCTTACTCAATTCTTCAACGTTCTTTTCTTCAAACGCTCTCACCTGCTCAGCTGTTATCGTGTCACCAGTTACCTTCTCTTCGATACCAAGGCTGACAACAAAACCTTTGTTAATAGTTCTGCCTGTCTGCTGGCTAACCACAGCTCCACCAGTTTCATTGTGGACATCAGCTATAGTCTCGTCAACTACCAGCTGGTGAGCCTGCTCAGGAACTATGCCAGAGTCAATCTTCTTAGCCATGGACACAGCCTGCTTAGGATTGTAACCAGCGTCTTCGATCTTAGTGACCAGCTGCTTACCTTTGTAGCCAGTTCTAATGTCAATAGCTGCACCCGGTATAGGTAGCAGTGCCATTGAGTTAACAGATTCTTTAGCAGTGTTCCACAGTCTGTTGGCACGTTCGATCAGCTCTTCTTTTGAAACCTGAATGTCATGCTTCTCAAACAACACGGCCAAGTCTTCAGCTATGATCGCAATGCTTTCCTGAATAACTTCTTCACCTGTTTCAGAGGCTAGAGTTATACCGTACCTTGCACCTGCATTGGCTATGACCTTAGTCATTGACTTGGCGATAACCTTATTAGCTGCTGTACGTATACCCGGTATAAGATGACCGAGCTGCATCTGTTCAACTAGTGCATAAGGAATGCCAGCTATACCTGCGATCAGATCAGTAGTAGCGGAGTCAACTTCCATCTCACGCATCTTCAACATCATTGATCCAGTACCCTGTCGATACCATGCAGTAGATGATCCTAATTTCCAGCCAAGGAATATACCAGCTGGGATCGTGACAACCTCTTCAGGTAATGCGACCTGTGGACCCATCTGTCCAGCAGCAGCAGCTACACCTGCACCCATCATTATAGGTATTGCAGCCTGCTTTGTACCCTCGATCATACCGGGCATCAATCTAGCGGTGCCCAGTGCAGCCTTAGAGAGCTTGTTAGCTTCAGGGCGAATAGGATCGAGTTGTTCCCGGGCCTGATTCGTCTTCCACTGCTTGAAAATATAGTCCTGCAACATTGTGTTGCCCATCATCTTAGCATCATAATATGACTGATCAGTTTTAAAGTCTTGAAGCCCACGCTTACCAGCTTCGACCAGATCATCCTTATAATTTCTAATCCTACGTGTAGCTCCATCTCTTATCCAAGACGCAGCTCCACCATCATCAAAAAACTTCTGCTTGTCCATTGGAGTTTTACCTAGTGGTGCGATGTCCTCGGTGTAGTAATCATAAGCCAAGTCAAGCATCTCAGGAGAGTAGCTCTCCTGCGGTGGGGCTATGCCCTGAGCAACGTTACCCTGTTTCCACTGTTCAAATCCAGTGGTAGTAGCAGGGACCTGCTCTTCATTATCTTGCTTCCATTGTTCAAAACTCATAGTTTAATCCCAATAACCTAATTGTTTTCCTTTGTCATATGCTTCCTGTGAACCCTGTCCCCTTAACTCTTCAGCTGTAGGGGCCTGAAACTGTGCTGGTGCCTGTCGCTTGACCATAGTCTGATTGATAGAGCTGCCAATAGGTGACATGTCCTTACGTGGTCCTACAACTTTAAACTGCATTGCTCTGCCAATGGCTGTCTTAGCTCTAAGCGATCTAACCTCGGCAACGACACTCTTCTTGTCCTTGTCAGAAAACCAGTCCCTAAACTTCTTCTCACTACGCATCATAGCATCCCATCTTTGATCAAGCTGACGCTGATGTGTGAGATCAAGTTGCTCATAACCGATCTGTGATCGCCACTCTGAGTACCTGTCGAGCAGACTGGACTGCTTCTTATAGGGATCACCCCATTCCAGCCCCCTCTTATCCTCAGCACCTTCAGCGAACTCAAGCATCAGAGTAGTGTTGGATCGCACAGTGGCAGCTGACATAGGTCTAGCAGTTGCAGTCTGACGAACATTAGGGTACTTAGCAGCGAACGCTTCAGGTGGCAGCACCATCTTGTACATAGCCTGCTCAGCCATCTGCGGGTCAACCTCACCTCTGCCTGCCATAGTTCTAAGACGTTCAAGTTCTTTTAGCTGCGACCCTGACTGTGCTTCAAAGCCCTTCCAATTGTTATTGTACCGGGCGTTAAGCTGAGACATCTTATTTGTAAACTGAGAATCAGTTAGAATCTGTCGCTCTATCGAATAAGCATCAGCCCTATGCTGACTCTTCAACAGTGTAGCGTAATCATGTTTCCTGCTTTCCAGCATCTTCGATGCATCACCGAATGCTGGTAGCTGTTTAAAATCTAATCCGGGCATAGTAGTCTCCCTACACTATTTCAAAATCGTTATCAGATATAGGTTTAATCTGTGCAGCCTTGCGAGCTTTTTCTTTCTCAACATAAAGCACATGGGTCCTGATAATCCCATTGATCCATTTCCTTGCACGAGTGAGCTCATTAGGAATTTTTTCAGAGCCCATCTCAAACTCAGCTGCATCCATTATACGCTGCCAGAACTCGTCTGACATATTTACTGTTCTCTGTACGCTCACTTGTTTCTCCTTAGTCATCTTCTCTGTTAATATGAAGTGATACTTGAAATACATTAAGGTCTGTGGCAGCATCTAGGTTAAGTGCGTACACACTTATTTTATCACCAACCAGTAAAGACACATCTCCTGATGGCCCACCAAAGCCAACGGCCGTTTGGTTTACTGATCGGTGCATCATTACATTGCCCGCGTAGCAATGCGTAATATCACCAGAGCTTGCATCATATACGCCGTTACCCGTAGAAGCCGCACCTCCCATATCGTAAAGCTCAAAGGTGTCTGCTGTTGGCGTGGTCACAAACCAGTCACCATTTGCGGCGGTGTTTGTCGTTGCACCAGCGAGAGTTACCATGTCGCCTTTTTTAAACGGATGCCCTACTACTGTGACAACTATCGGTGAAGCGTTTGTTGCCGCTGTTACATCTAATAATGCCGCAAACTCAATCCCAGCGGCCAAGACAAAAGTTCTGGTTGCACCTTGGGCGGTTATAGAGGCATTGAACCCAATCTCGTAAGAGCCTGCACCGTTCGTACCTATGACTATTTCGTTATTAGCACTACTTCCAACCGCGTTAGTTTCATCGTCTTCGTCGCCAACGACATCAAATATCTCAACCTTGGCGAATTCATTCTGATTTATTATATTGACTGCTGAGGACGATAGGCCGTGAAACCATATATTCGAGAACGCCGAACCGTGAACTAAATGCTCCACTCCATCACCAGAGAACATCCTAAGCTCGTTTGCTGCGTTTGTCCATAAAGTACCGTGACCGGCTATCGGAGTTGGGGTAGTTATTTCTTTGATATGCAGAGCATCTTCAAGCAGTGTTTCGCCAGCAACCTCAAGCCCGTGTGTCGGGGCTGTGGTGTCGCCTACTCTAAGCCCAGCCCTTATGTTTATCATATCAGTAGAACGAATTAGAAATGCACTATTAGCCCCACCCGCAGTTGCTCCTATGAAGTATTCGTCACCGTTACCGAAGTTTCCAGAGTCAGTGAAACCAGACCACCACTTGTCAACAGAATTAATAGACCATCTTAAATTCCCCTTCTTATTGACTGACGGCTTATCTATCTCAATGAATATATCTGTGCCCGCGGATGGGTTCATTGTGATTGATGCGCCTGCGATCTGTAGAGAGCCAGACTTAGTCAAAGCCATAACTACAGTACCATCGCTGTCATTTATTTGGAAAGGGTTATCTACTTGGCCTACTGCACTCTTGATTAGTAGACCTTTTTTGTTAACATCCATAATTTCGACATATAGCGTAGAGTCTGCGTCGGATGCACCTACGCCCACTATTTCCGCGAACAAGTCCCCATTAACATCAACCTGCCCTGTAGCAAGCTGGATAAGGTCTGGGTCTGTGCCATCATTAGGGCCAATCTGGTCAACCTCAATTGGGCCTGTGAAGTTAGCTATGCCTGTGCCATCAAAGATAAATGCTGTATTGTCAGTGGCGTTGCCAAAGGTGATGTCGTTATCAATACCTCTGAGGCGTAGGAAGTTGCGACCGTTGCTATCTTCGATTATAATGCTGGAAGTAGGGGCAAATTCAATAGTTTTAGAGCCTCCGCTGAGGTTCCACGTAGAGCCTGATGTCCAACTCCAGTTCCCAGTTATAACAGGCGAGGCAAGCGTGTACCCAGTACCGGTACCACCAGTTAGAGAAGCAATTCCATCAGTTATAACTCCACCTGTAATAGTACCAGCTACAGTCAGGTCGTTACCCACAGTTAAGTCACCAGCTACAGCGAGATCACCAGTTAGAACAAGACCATTAAAAGTAGGTGTGGAGTCAGGGCCAACAACAGCAAATGCCAATTGTCTAAGTACTCTATTCAGACGCACCCAGTCGTCCTTTGCAACTTTTGGAATCTGAGCATTTGAACCCATTAGATAATCTCCGTTAAGGTCTTCTTACACCTGTTTTTTTGTTAATAGAATACTGTGGTCCACCGGGATAGTATTCATGGAACTCCCACAGACTAGGATCATTGCGAGAAATAGGATCATTACTCTGCTGGCCAGTTTCGATTGTTTGTCCACCGCTTTGAACACCCGGGGAAACCTCAACGTCACCACCACCATATGATCCTGCACTGCCTGAGCCATAGCCACCGGTGCCAAAGGAACCAGAACCACCGATGTGAGTAGAAGCTCCACCAGTTGATCCTCCACCACTACCTTGAATCCTTCTTGCCCACATAGCTGCACTGTCAGTGCCAGTGTCAAAGGTAGAACCAGTTCCACCACCACCGCCACCACCGCCACCACCGCCATGAACAGAAGCAGCAGCAGCCATCGAGTCAGAGTACTTACCAGCTGCAATAGCATCAGCCTGAGCTTTAGCCTGAGCATCTAAGTCAGACTGCTGCATTGTAAGTTTGAGCTGACGATCCCGATCTGCCTCAGCGAAACCAGCCTTGGCAAGTAGAGCCTGCATCTCTGATCCTGACCTTAGTCGTTCAGTCTCAGTTCTAAATGCCCCACCGATCTCCTGTTCAAACGCTTGAGGTATGGAGGCACCAATAGTTGTGCCCTGCAAACCGCTGCTAACAAGACTGGACTTAGCTTGACCAGTGTATTTCTTTTCCATACCTGATAGCTGAGATGTTCTCTGCTTCTCGAACTCTCCACCAGTTTTATAAGTTGCCAGAACTTTTTCAAGTGCTGCCATTGTCGCGTCATCAGCCATTATCTTAGTCCTCCCGCTTTGCTAGTTTTAAGTAGTGCCTGTGACATTGCCCATGTCTGTGATGCTGTTACATTCTTGAGCTTGATGCCACCATACACACCTCTAATTTTTCTTTTAAATGATGCTCTACCTCTGCCCGGGTTGCTTGTAGAACCAGCAACAATAGGAGTACCTGCATTCATTTTTTCAAGCACTTCATCTGCTGACCTGCCTGTATAAAGTTCATACGTCGCTCCATCAGAATCAGGTATGGTTCCACCGGCTTTACCACCAGCAAGGATTAGATCGAAGTCAACAATCTTTCCTTCATTGAATGGTGAATCAGAAAGAAGGAATGGCCCAAAAGTTACATAGCTTTCAATAGCCTGTGTCCCGCTAGTGATGTCATCGTTCTTTGCAGAGTCATCGAATGATCTGATGAATCCATCAGTGCATCCATACATAACATGCTTGAAGTCAGGGTCAGTAGCATCATAGGTCTTTGAGCTAAACGCTCCACACGAATCTGGAAAACTCTCGGGGAAGAACCCATCGGTACGTTGATCATACCAGTAACAAGAGTTTGACCCATCAGCTAACAACGTGATCATAACAGAAACTCCAGCTCTTCGTTTGTCATAGCTCATTACAATTCTATGAGTAGAAGGATCGGGAGCCTCGTCTTCGACTAACGCTGGTAACCTGATCTCTGAAACACATACAGGAGTCCCACCCGGAAGTGTGACTTTATAAACTCCATTGACACCCCAGAAAAATAGTTCACCATTTTTTCCCCAACACCAACTATTGGCACCGAAGATTCCTGTAGTTAGGTCAAGCTCGTCCAATGATCCACCGTTAGTGGGATTGCCACTCATCAACCAACTGGTACTGGCACAGCCAATTATTAGCCAATCATCTTTGTATGGGATCAGCGAAGTTACAATGTCTCCGATCTCACCGGCGTCAGCATCATTGCCTGCTACAGCTGACTGAGCATCGTTGATACCATAGAGAAAGTCAAACGGACTGCCTTGCCTTGACATGTACCACTGATGTGGTAAGTCAGGATTGCCGGATAGCACAGCTCTTCCAATGTAGTTGCATCCAAGCGTAGCCTTTGCTGGCATTGCACCATATGACACATCGTTGCCAAAGACTGTCCAGTCATACCAGAATGGTCCTTCAACTTCGGCGGTGCCTGTAAATGATATAGCATTGAGATCATTGTCAACACCTGTTACAGTCTCGGCTTCAAACGGATCAGAAGAAATACTCTGACCATAAATTACTGAGGCACCAGACAAGGATGTTATATAATCTACTACCATCTGTGAGCCGGAGGTCCCACCTGTCAGGACAGTGCCCGGATCGGGGGGGTTAGCTCCAATGTCAGCGGTAGTTATTTTTACACTTTGAAAATCAGCTACTTTTAGATTAGTTCCATTAACAATAAAAACTTTTCCATAAGCTTCAAACATATTTAAAAGCTCACCGCAATCGATGTCACCACGAGCAGCAACAAGTTCTGCCATTGTTCCCGGTGATGCTTCATACCATATTTCATTATTGCCAGCTGCTACAAGTTTTTTACTATGAGTTAGATCAGAAGGTGTCACTGAGCTGGCATCAAGGTCACCGAAGTTTATAAAGGTCTGATCATTAGACACAGTGGTCCATGCTACACCACTGTCTGTAGATCGCCACGTCTCTCCCCCCGCATAAGACTGTCCAGAAACACCCTCATGCACCCATGTCATAACAACCCCAGAGGTGTTTCTTAAAATAAGTGCATACTGTGTTCCACTGGCTAGAGTATAAGGCAAGGCAAAGGTCCATGTAGAGGACCCTGTGGGGTTAGGGTTGTCCAACTCTGGAAGAGTTAGCCCTGCTATAGTGGCTGTGGCCAAGTCTGCCCCCGCGGGCTCTCCCGCGATGGTGTCCCTTAGAGCCACGGTAACTATTCCGGGGTCTTGGCCAATGGCCCTTGCGACCCTAAGAACAACAGAAGCTAGAGAATAATTGGCAGCAGCAGTAAAGGTCATAGCTATCCATGTGCCACCCCCGGTTGCCCACCCAGTGTAATCGTTTGTTGTCTCAAACTTATCCCGTTCTGTAGCCATTAGTTCACCACCGTAACTGAAGTAATCGCAACGATGGGGGCAGCATCACCACCAATCTGTTGCGTGAATTTTTTAATGAATGCGGGACGCTGCCCACCTTGTGCTCTTTTTTCTAGCGTGTCATAGGGTCTTGAATTATTTAGATCAGGAGAAGTCGCTAGGTCTTCTTCAGGCACAGCTCGACCCTTATCGATACCGCTAATTGGAAATCCGAATGCAGGCATGATTTTCTCCTTAATAAAATGCTACCCCGAGCCTGAGTTGGCTCGGGGCAAATAATATAATTTACGCTGTTCGTGCTCCGGTCTGAAGTATGCGAACCCAGTCCACACGGAGCTCTGCATCTGCTGAGGTCTGCTCAACCTGTGCGACATAGGACAGAGCCATTACTGCGTTTGGAATTTCTGCTGTGACAGTGGTCGTACTTACTAGCACACCATTGACATAGTACTTGACAGATGTTAGTCCATCAATTACGATACCGAGCTTAACCCACGTATCATCGGCGAGGTCAGCAATGTCTGTTCCAACTGTGCCACCTGCACCTCTTGAGTTAACAACAGAAATCTTGTCAGCAGTAGAGGCAGCGAATCTGAAGAACCCTGCTTTATCTACGACGTTGTCCAAGATTCCAGCTGCGATCAAAGTAGTGTCAGCAGCAGCAAGACCAATGTAGTACTGATCGTCCCCAGCATCTACTACTTTAACTCTTGCTTCAAAACGAATGGTCCTTCCAGCAAGAGGCAGAATTGTACAGTTAGGTAGCTGAACATTGACACCGTCATCAGCAGTAGCGTTACCAGCAGAGTCACATACAAGGACTCCACCGTCAGCAACAGCATCACCATGGATGGTGCCAGAGGTGACAGCTGTAATAACATAACCATCGGCAGTCGTCACGTCGATAGTTCCCATGTAGTCCTCAAAGTAGCTAACACCCTGTGTAGGATCAAGAAGAATGCTAAGCAAGTCGGCATCATCCCAGATCAAAGGGCTTGGCCCAGCTCCAGCTGCCGTGGCGTCGTTGCCCACGGAAAGAACTGCCTTAAAGTCTGGCACAGCTTTAGTGCCCACATTAAGGTAAAGCACGTTTCCATTAGTGCCATCTACCTTTAAAAATTTGCAACCAACGGCGTAAACGTCTGCTGTTGAGGGAACAGTAGTTCCATAAGCAGCCAGTACACCATCTTCTGACCTGTACGTCACGTAGGGTGTAACCTCAGCTGGAGGTCCAGCCAACATGTTGTTCAGCTCGAAATGAATATTATTTTCACTCATTAGTTATATGTCCTTGTGTTAAAACTTCGTTCACGGTAGGGCCATTTGCCCGGTACTCTGTTCATCGATCCTAATGTTCTAGGTGCTGCCCTGTTGTCAATTTTAATTGCATCACCAAGACCATTTGTTTTCCATTCCTGCACGAATCCTCTTCCAGCAAGATCGTCAACTGTCTTTTCTGCCTCAGCTAAACAAACTGCTTTTACAGAGTCATCAAACCTCTGACCCGCAGGATGATAGTTATTAGCAGGTTGCATCACATAGATACTTGTACCATCAGGATCAGTTCCACCGGCTGAACCATCTATTGAGAGCCAGTCAGCAACATCGAACTTTCCACTTGAACCAGTGTAATCAGTAACAACAGCGAAACTGTTCTTACCAGTACCACTGATTATCTTCATCGTCCAGCCATTAAAGTAATCGTCAGGGAAGAGGGCAGCTATTGTGCTATCTGTCAGAGATGTCGTATCGCCAGCTGAAGAGCTACCGGTTTCAAATCTTACCTTATCACTATACAGCGAGTAAGGAAACAAAAGTGTATCAGCCCTTAGTGGTCGAGGAACAAATATAATCTCAAAGCGTCTTGATGGCCCAGCTCCAGATGCGAAGGGCTCGTAAGGTCTGATAGCAGCGAACAAAGGATAGCCTATCGTTATGGTCACTGATCTGCGATCTCTAATGTAAGACTCATCAACCCAGTTTATCATAGTAGAGTGGTTCGTGTCAGCTGCATAAGTGATCGGTCCATCTGCTGAGCCACCAAAGTTCTCTGGCAGCGGGTAGCGTGCAGTGTCACCTTCTATGGTTTCCACCGTAGTGACAATAAACGTGTCACCAGCCACAGGAGAGGTGCCACCAACGTTACCCCGAACGTCAAGCCAAGCAGCGACAATAATAGTCCCAGTTGCTCCAGTGTAATCTGTGATCTGAGCATAGCTCTTTTCCCCTGTTCCAGCAGTAATGTAAACCCACTGATCGTTCAAGTCATCGTCATCAGGGAAAGCCTCAGTCAGTGTCGCATCTACTAACGTAGTGGCACCAGCTGAGTCAGCTACTCCAGTCGTTGCAGCAGCCGATATGTCCAAGCTCAATATTCTTCGCATCCACCTCCAGCCATTAGCCGGGGCAGACCTGATGAATGTCATTATGCCGTCATTGACAATTTTCCTGCACAGATCAATGTCATGAGGATCAATAGGAACCATGGCTCTCTCTTGACCACCTACCCCGTAATAAGCCACGCCGATTTCTCTTGCGACTCTAAGGATCAGGTCTTCGATAGACAAAGCACTAGTTGGTTCACTCATTGTTATCTCCCTCTGGCTCTTCGACTGACCTAGAGAACTCGACAGAAGCTTTGCAGGTGTCCTGAACTAATTCGAGATCACTTATTAGCTGTAAGTGCTCTGCTCTGGTCATCTGAGTGTTAGCTACTATCCTGTCAAGGTTGGCCAGTGCGATCTTCAATTTTTCTTCCATGGTTACCTCCATCAAAAATTACCCCGAACAGACGAATCCATTCGGGGCAAATTAAAATTAAACTTAATCGGTAGGATAACTCTGAGCTGCACGCACCCAGTCGATCTTGACATCATCACCATCGGCACCGTTAGTACCACTTGTAGCAGTAAGCATAAGGTCCATGTCAGTTGCACTAGGGTAGTTGGCATTGGCAGTAGCTATGCTAATTGCGAATGCGTCACCGAGGTCAACACCATCAACGAAGAACCTGATCTCCGCTACTCCAACGCCCACTGTCACGAGCTTGAATCCAAGACGAACATAGGTATCAGCTACGAGAGTGATGCTTGACACAGCAGTGGACTGAGCTACACCGGCACTTGCCTCATTGAAAACGATGCTAAGAGCGTCGCCATCAGCTTCAGTAATGTGAAAGCCAATATAATCGACATCAGCCAATGCACCAGCAGCACCGAGAGGTGAGCCGTTGCTAAGCTTACCCGGTTCCATCAGACCGAAGAAACACGAGAGGTCGCCATCGGTAATAGTGCTAACCTTTACGCGAGTCTCAAAGACGAAGTCACTCTTGCTGGCACCAATGGCAGGAGTCTTAAAGACGCCTATTGTATTGTCGCCACCGGTGATGCCAACGGTATCATCATCAGTTCCATCAGTGTCAAGCATCAACACACCATCATTGTCAGCCTGCAAAGCTACGTCAACGACCAAAGCAGTCTCAGTGAAAGCCTGCCAGTTGATGTCACCAAGAACATGACCAATTCCACCGGTCCAAGCTGAACGAGCAGCCTCTTCCTGAGTTGTCATAGAGTTCTGGAAATCATCGAACTGTGATATGCCAAACGCAGGATTCTCAGCCATCTGCTGAAAATCTACATTGGCCCAAAGAATAGGACTAGGTGCCCGAGCTGTCAAAGCTTCAGGTGTCCCATATCTAACTGTATCTCCCATTGTATTTTCCTTTTGAAAAACAATATTGATTAAACGAAAATAACCCACGGTACTATTATCAGTACCGTGGATTTTAAAACTAACACACCATTATCAGTGTGGTGATTACGCTACAGGTTTGTGCAGTACAAAACCAGCAGTCCTACGGTTGGTGCAAAGGTTGTTATGAGCACCATCAAGGAACACAGTAAACACAGTGTGCTGATTACGGTCTGTGATTGCTTCACCTTCGTCCATCCAGTAGCCATCCTGAACGTAAGGAATGAACTTCGCAAAGTCCACACAGTACACAGGGTCAAAGTCTGCACCCTCAAGCTGCGGTATGAAGACTACAGGCAACCTGTTGATGTAGCAAAGTGCTCCATCGACAGTCAACATTCCAAGAACGTCTTTGCCCTTGTGGTTATCATCCTTGTTGTCGGCCAGTTCCATAAGATCAGCTGCAACATCACTGTTAGTGTAGATACGCTTAGCAGCGGTTCTCGCGTTGCTAGGATCATTAATAAACAGGGGCACCTTGAACCGGGTCTTCATGAACGCTATACGAAGAGACTTCAGCATAGAGTTGTTGACAGCGGTGTAAGGGGCACAATAGTTACGCCACTTAGGTTCCGCGACAGAATCAATACCAGCAATGCTGCTAGTAAAGGTACCGTCCTGATACTTGGCAGCTGCACCATTGAAACCAGCAGCAGTATTAATTGTGCCAGCAGCATCGGTGAAGAAGTTCAAGTAGTAAGGCACACCAAAAGGATTACGCTTGTCATTGGCACTGTCAGGTGTCTTCCACGCACGCTCTTCGATAAGGTTAGCCAAGTCCCAAAGACCGTCAACACGTCTGGTCTTCAGTAGATTGACGAAACCCTTCGCAGAGTTCTTGTTTCGCATGATTTCGACCTTATCCCAAGAGTAGTTGGTTCCGATCTGTGTCCACGGTACAGTGATCGTGTGCATTACATCGCCAACTGCGGGCTGGTCAGTATCATAGAGCAACCTATACCGGGCATTGCCAGTAGGGTCAAGCATAACCTTACGCTCAATATTCGGACCACCATCAAATACCATACGCTCCTGCTGGTAGATTCTACAGAACTCATAGTCCTGATTGTCCCATGCAACTTCAAACTGCTGATTAGGCAGATCGTTAAGTGTTATGGTGATCATATCAGCAAGATCACTATTTTTAACTCCCATTTCAAAATCTTTCAATTAAACAACGATTAACATTACCTCATAAGCCCTATCTTTTTCATGCGGGCCTCAGCATTATTCTCAACGTCCTTATCAGTCACAGGCTTCTTAGCCCCAGAACTTGCAGACGCTTTCTTCTTACCTGTCGGTTTGAGCGTTATGCCTTTTGACTTTGCCAAAACCTTTTTCATAATGTCCTCACGAATCATCTTCGCTTGGACAGGCTGCATAGTCACAAGGTGTGCTCTTGACAGGGCATCAGGAACAGACATGTCGTTGCCAATAGCCTTGGCACCTTCAACCAACTGTTCCACTTGCTCAATTACGGCAACACGGTTCATGCGTTCAGAAGGTAGCAACATTGACCAATCTTTAGAGCCAGCGGGAACAACACCATAGTGCTGCTCATAACTCTTCAGAGAAGGATCGCCGAAGAAATCTTCTATCTGCTTAGCAGTATGAGCGATCTTCTCTTCCTCCAGTTTATCTCTGTCATAAGATACACTGTCAGCTGATCGGGCCGGGACTTTATTGAGATCAGTTACCTGAGTCGCAAGCCCTTCATTCTGCTTTTGCAATTGCTCCATGATGTCTATTAGAGCTTCATCATCAGGATGTTCATCCCGAAGTTTAGTGAGATCAATCTTTTTGAACGAAGGCTCTTGCTTGTTCTCGTCAGCAGGTTTGTCCCGCTGAGCTTTTTTGTATCTGCCAATTTCAGCAAATTCATTTGTAGCACGATTCATCTGCTCGTGCATTTTAGCAAAAGTCTTGATCGCAAGTTCAGAGTTAGCAGCCATAAAATCAACTACATCATCCTCTGACATCCCACTATGGAGTGCAGCACGATAGTAAGCGTCAGAAAGTTCTGGTGTTTCATCTTTCTTTTTGACCTTCTTCTGTGCGTCCTCTTCCGTGGCACCTTCTTCACCCTCCGTGTCGTCATCGTCGGGGTCATCTTCCTCCGGGGTAGAGTCATCATCCTCATCGGTGTCACTGCCAGTGTCGTCACCTTCTTCGCCAACATCGTCATCACCATCTTCAGCGATGTCTTCAAGGTCCTCATCTGGGATAGGTTTACCTTCAGGAATAATTTCATCTGCCAGTGGATCGAAACCCAACTCTGTCATTCTTTCAGCTGCTCTTGTTTCCAGCTCCGCGTCTGTTAATACTTTGTCTGCCATTTCTTCTCTCCAAAAATTTAGCTGCCTAGCTACGAGCTAGGGGTAGGTTCTTTCTTGGTACTTTTAATTTTTGTTCCGCGTGCCTGTTTCTTCTTAGGCATCTTTGCAAAGCCACACTTATCAAGATAGTCTTGGTGCTGCTTGTAGTTATCTAAAACTGGCTGACCTTCTTTAGTAATCTGTATATCAGGGAAAGCTCTCTTGTGCTCAGCGATCTGATCAACACTAACTGCCATCGAGTCTGACACAATAGGTGTATCATATCTGTCAGCAGAAGCGTGCGGTAGATCAGTCTTAAAGTCACGAAGCATAATCCGCGAACACTTTTCACATTGTTCAGCTCGATCATACTCTGTCATAGGTTTCGCTACTTCTACAGAAACTCCGCAGTGAAAACATTTGTAAGTGTACATCGGCATATCAATACCCTCCACTGGTTTTATTATGCGGGTTGTTTTTCTTCTTCTCATCCTTGAAGTATTTCTTGACACCACTTCTGAGTTTGTCGAGCCATGTTCGTTCTTTTTTAGCAGGAGCTTTTTTCTTCTCGACCTTTTTCTTTACAACTTTCTTCTTGCCCTTACTCTCGATGTCTTTTTCAAGGTCATATTTCTTGGGGCCCTTCTTAGGAACATATGCCATTATTTTCCCGCCTCCTTACCATATAATTTTTTCAGACGCTTGCCAGCTTTTTTGGTAGCCACAACTTCATTGGCTGCCAACTGTTTCTCAGCTGCCACTTCCATAGCTGCATCAGCTTGTTTCTTAACTTCTTTGCAAATAACAGCGTACTTCTTCGGGTCCTCATTTTCAATTCTCTTGGCGTCCATCAAAGTACGGGCACCGTTTTCAATGTCGTACCTGTCGTAGCCTTCAATTTTATTTGGCTTATCAATCGCACATCCCATTAGTAACCTCCCACACTCATATCGCTCTGGGCACCAGCGGAACCTTGCTGGGCATCAGAATTAAACTGTTCACTATCACTCTTAACTGACATCACCTGTCCGGGCTGGCCATTCTGCATAGTGTTTCCACCACCACTGTCACCACCGGCTTTGCCGGGGTTCATCTTTCCCATCGCCAGTTGGAGACTAATTCTTTCAGCAAACATTGGATCATCAAACCAGCTCATAACATCAGCGGTTAGGCCCTGATCTTCTGCCAAGTCTCTGAGACAACCCACTAAGTTAAATGGGAAACCCATTTGCATAGAGATCATAGCAGCATTAACTACAGCGGGCATGACCTTGACTGCGAACTCCAGCATTAAACGAGCTCTGGTAGTCGCGTCCAACGGGACCATTGACCTTCCCCTGATCTTAAATACGTACTCCAAGAAATCGCCATCTCGCTGCTCAGGTGTTAATGTGAGCTGCTTGTACTCGCCACCAGTTGTCCTCTTGGTCAACGGAAGATTAATCAACGGATCATTATGAAGGAACCAACCGATCCTCTTCGATATTTCACCAGTCTGTTTCTCAACAATACCACGAGCATCATCTGTTCCAACTGAAGCATTTGACTGCATGATAGAGGACTTGGTCGCTGTCTCTTTAGTTCCCTTTGTACCCTTGGTCATGTTGCCTGCTACTTGGTCAGGATTGCCAGCCATATAGTTAAACCACATCTGCATCTGGGTTGCCATCTCTGTGTTCTGAGAGTTAGCACCACCCCATGACACAACTGCCATCTGACTTGGATCAGTAACAGCAACAGAGTCACCGTCTTCGGCATCGATCATATCTTGAGCATCATCTGCAAACGCAGGAGCATATGCAAGAACATCTTTCTGCCTGTCAGCCTGATCCATCATCCTCTTGAAAATTCTATTAGCAACTTTGTGAAGATCGTACCACAAACTCACAGGTGCAATTGGCAAAGGATTATTAGGAACAGGAGGGCTGAATGATAGTAAAACGTAAGGTCCTTCCTTTGGTCCATAGTAATCTACAGTGCGAAGGTACCTGTCCAAGATAATCTGCTGCGGATCGGATATAGTCACCATAGCATTCGCTTCGGGAACCCACAACTCGACTACGTCAACCATGTCCTGAAGAGAATATACTTCAGACGCCGATTTACTCATAGTATGATCTTCGACCCTGTCATTGTCACCGAACTTTGATATTGGTAGCTTCATTACCATTTCTTTGTCATAGGTGGGATCATCAAGAAGCATCTGTCGTGGCACCCTTACCCTGTTGCCCATAAAAGATGACTCCTTCATGTCAGTGCAAACAGGATCAAAGACAAAGTCGTCGAGGTCAACGATCTTAGCATAGACCTGACCCGGATCAATATCGATGTCGCCGTACTGTATGAAACAGTCGCTAGCAGCGAGGCTTACCTTCATGACACCGAACGCAAATATAGCTGACACGATCCAAGCTCTCAGTGATTCCTCAAGCTTGATGTCAGTTACGGTCCTGTCAATGGCGAGCCCGAGTAGCTCTGCATATTCTTTGTGAGCCAAGGAGTCTGTTGCCACATCTGTCATGGGATTTTGCATAACCATGTTGGGAACAATAGTCCTTACAGTATGGTAAATCAGATTCAGCGGTTCATCACCAGAGAGCCCATGTGTCTGTCGATAGTACTGGCCCTCAAGTTCTGCTATGTACATGGCCCTTGCTTTACGATATGTCTGTAGTCGCTCAAAGCCCTGCTTCACAACACCCTGAAACTTTGCTGGGGTAATTGCTGTAGGCATTACTTGTCCCCTTTAATTATGATTGAATTTTTTACGCCAACCTTTAGACTTACTTTTCTTTCTGTCCATGGCAGCTTTACGCCTTGCTCCACATGAGTTAACAGGAAAGCCCGGCCCCTCATGCTTGATAATGCCAAACTCCTTATCATCAATCGTTAGAGCATCAGCAATAACTACATCGCCATGCGTTTTTCTTGCAGAAGAATTTTCCTCAACAAGTTCAGCGGGTCCTATACCGCCATCTTTATAATAGATGTAGGACTCCATCTCGTCAAGTCCAAAGATACTATGATTGATGTAGCCACCGTGGGCCATAGCCCTATCATAGTTGCCAAGCAATTCGTCTTTAGCATCTCGACTTGAGTGCCAACCATACTTGCTCATCTTCTTCTGACTTCTGTCACCGGTCTTGTCCATGTAGTAACAGTATGGGTACTGATAAGTTTTAACCATACATTTACCGAAGTCAACACCCGGGCCATTCTTTTCCCACTTCATGAACGGTAGAGACTTGGGCTTCCTGCCACCGCACCATATTGCAAGTGCGACACATACTCGTGCCATTGCATAAGGAGGTGTGTTGGCGTCACGCCATTCAGCGATCTTCTCACCCGTCTCACGACATTTAATAGATATGACAGAGTTAGAAGCACCCTGTCCTTTACCAATGTCAATACCGAACGTGTAGGTTTTAGACTGATCAGGTCGGCCCTGCTTCAGTTCGCACCACACTCTCAACGGGCCATGCTTACCTCTAGTAAGTTTGACAGCTGAGTAGTCTCGTGCTTTTATCTTGAGTTTGATGGTGTCCTCGGCAAGTCGTTTATCGATGTTGATGTGAAACCTTTGCTTAGGTTCCAAGCCGAACAATACTTTGTGCTTCTTAATATTGTCCAGAGTAAAGTACAGGTCACCGGATTCGGTATCTTGCATAAGAATTTCTCTCGCCATTTCTTTCGGCGACCTTTGTTTGGCTTCCTCAAGTAGCCAAGGAGAAGATATTTGCCAAGCGTTATACGTATCTTGATAAACATGACGCCCAGCACCCTTCTCAGGATGCTCGTACCAAGGCAGTGTAAACACTTTAATCTGCCCTGATTTCTTCCATCGTGCGTACTCTGTGCCCGGGCCAGCCGGTGTAGAGTTCACGATTCTAAATGCTGATACGTCCTTCGTCGCTGATCGGATTAATGAACCCTTTTCAACCTTAGCAAATTCATCAAGTAGAAGAATCTTACGACGGTCACCTGAACCAGCATTCTCATTCGTTGATTCACCATCTATGCACGATCCGTTCAAAACGTTCTTCATGTGCATGTTGGTTCTGTACTTCTGTCCATGGGCCACGTCTGGTGGAACCATCCACTCAGGTAGCCATTCGTTAATGTAGTCGTGCTTCTGGAATAGAGCTTTCATATTACCGGGCTGATCCACATAGTCCTTGGTACGGGACATCTCAAGAAGTTGAGACTCTGGAACGAACAGCCACACCCAGTGCATAAAATCTATCCCGCACCAGCTGGCACCCATGTCACGAGACTTATCAATTAAGATACTCGTCGGGTGCTCAAGTCGATACAGAAATTCTCTGAACAGCTCATCCTGAATTTCCCATGTGATGAACGGGGCGTGCTCATTCTTAACTGCTATTTCCATTCCAGTTATGGGATCAATCGCCTTCTGATGGTATGTCCAACAGAAAGCATTAATCCAAAAAAGAAGAGACTCTCGACATGCACTCATCAAATCCTGTTGCAACATCGGGTCCTTCTCTGCATTTGTAAGTAAGTTTGATCGCCAGATAATATTTTCATTCGTATTCTTAGGCACCTTCAAACCAGTTTTAGGACACGTCCAATACCTTTGCAGGTCAGGGAACGGTGTCCTAAGTGTTGGTTTCAAAAGTGTATCAACCATCTGTCAATTCTCCAGCTTGTGCAATCCTTGATTTACTCTGCTCAGTAACCTTCATAGCAGCAGATGGTCTGTTAGTGTCATCCTCAGTCGCAGGTGTGGCTCGACCTTCCATGCGGTCATACAGTAGAGCCATCATCTTTTGGTCAGGTGCATGTTCAACTTCGTAAGGCATAGCACCATCGCCGGGAACAACTTGCTCGGTCCAGCCGAGGGCGATCTTCCACATTTTGCGGGCCATTGCTTCAGCCTTAGTTGCCATGCGATCTTCACCTTCGACAAGTATCACTTCAGTTTCTTCTTCAGCGATAATCCTGATGTACCTTGACAAGAGTTTACCGGCACTAGAATTAGTTTTCCTCTTGGCCATGGCTCTCAAACCTCCCAGCTGCAAGTCCCTGTTGATACGCTTCACGTATAGCTGCTTCTCTGTCGAACTCTTCGTACTTGATGAACAGTGTCAGATGATCAAGATCATCTTTCAATGTGGTTGCTCTCTCAGTGTCCTTGTTCACAAATGTAAATGTGTACGCAGGGTTCATGTATTCAATAAGTTTGCGAAGCCGGTCTTGCACCTCCGCAGGCGTAAGGGGCATTAGTATATCTGCCTTTGCGTTGTCATCCATTTTACCACCCCCAAGTTCCAGAAGAAGCCGAGTCCTGTGCAGGAGGGTCCACGACCTCTATACCATATTCATAAAAAATAAACTCTACATTGGCCTGCATAGTCCACGCTACTCCTGAGTCTGCTGATGTTCCGTACTCGCCACCACTATAGTGCGGTGTGTCATTAACATTGTAACCCACGGTCACTGGCTCACCAGCTGATGAGTCAAGTGCCTCTATCACCAACGCATATCGCGTACCGGACAGCAGGACACGCGGGGTGCTGAACACCCATTCCTGAAGTGAACCCGGTGCTCCCTCTAATATAGTGTCACCATCTATTACAGCAGTTGCCAAGTCAACCCCATCTGGCTTATCATTGCCATCAGCTAACTGAAGTCGAAGCGTGATAAGGCCGGGAGTGTCACCGGTGTCTCTCCACACTTGGAACTTAACACTTGTTAGTCTATGCGACGTAGATGGCGTGAACGTCATGCAGGCTCGATCATCAATACTGTTAACAAGTTGTCCAAGCTCAACCCCGAGGTCCCATGATTCAAAAAGTGTGTCGCTCATAATATTAGTTCCTGAATAGGATATAAACCTTAGCCCCATTGGTCCCGAAGAACCGCAGATATTTTAAGTTGCTGACTGGTATTGGGAGATATGTGTTTTGCAGCATTAGGAAATCGCCAGCATCGGCAGCGATAGCAGCGGTGCCATCGATCAATACAGTTGTGTCAGCTGCGTCGGTCCATATAATGGCAGACCTACACGCCTGATCAGGGCCTACCGCCACGGTAGCTGCGATTGTTAACACCTCGATGCCACCATCATCGCTGTTAGCAATGAGGGGTTCAATATTTTCATTAGTTAGAGGATCAACGATTTTTACATTAGCCTGTCCACCTGCCATAGTTATTCTCCTGTTATTGCCCGGGAAGTATTATCGAGCTCTTGTCATTTTTCTTTTCAACTAGCACATTGTAGCACTCATTTACAAACGCTTCTTTTGACATATCTTTTTGTTCCAACTGGTCGTATGTCTTTGCCAGCATTCGCTTGGCTACCTCTTCCGGGGAGCCTTTTGACTTGCTTGGTTTCTTTTCGTTTGCCAATTCCTTTTGCCTCCTTGAATTTTATTAACTCGGCAACTCTCGCTGCCCATTGCTCCGGTGTCCATCCCATTATTTATTCCACATTGTTTCCATAAGCTCATAGCCCATTGGATCAAATTCTTTAAGCTCCGCAGCTGTGTGCGGGTAATAGTTATTGAGCTTGAAGTATGCCTCTGACAGTTCAGCGAAGTACTCATAGCTATTGGCCAGAGCATAAGCTTTGAACAACTGATTATCTATATACCTGAACTGCACCTTATCGTACTTGCCTTTTACGAGAGCATTAGCATAAGCAGCCCACACATCGCCACCCGGAAGATCAGTTACAGCTTTGAAGTGATACGAGTGAGCGAACTCATGGATCATAACTGAACCCACGATGCCCTTCCATATTAGGAACTCCTTCGCATTGAACACTTCGATGCCATGAACCTTAGCGATCTCTTGATTCCATCGCACAAGGTAACCAGCAGACTGATAGTAGCAAGCACCTCTACCGCCTAGGCCACCAATTACCTCTGTCTCAAAGTTCATCCATATCTTAGTTTGCTTCGTAGCTTTGATCGCCTTGGCTGGTACGACACTCATCATATATCTGAGATCGCCCTCAAGTTTGGAGATCACACTATTATATAAACTCGGTCTTTCAACCAGATCATCCTCGACCATGACAGTATAACCAGCAACAGTGACCCGCTGGTAACCTTCAACTATGTAGGCATCGGTCAAGGAACTTTCTGAAGAACACCCGGACGCGGTCAATGAGACAATAGTCAAGCTTGTCCACAATACGAATAACATCGCCATCTTTTGAGTCTTCTTCATTATCTTCTCCTTTAATTTCCCATGCCATTATGGAAAGATCATCTGCACATCTGTATTCATGCAGTCTGAACATTCCCTGATTGTTTTCAAGTAGAAGTGCCCGAGCCTTTTTCTTGCAGGTCGGACAGGTCAAATGTAATTCCTGAGTTCGCCGATTCGCCATCGTAACACCTCTGCGTTTTAATAGTTAGTCTATCAATTTCTTCCAGTAGTTGCTCGCGGGTCTTGATCGGTGGTGTGAAATTGTGTTTACTAAGTGCCCTGCGAAACTTTCTCTCTCTCAGCCATCGAATGATTCTTGCAAACATCTTAGTCTCCCTACTGAATTAGTCTTAGCGTCTTGCTTTGTACGAATGACGGTACCAGTATATCAATGATGACAACTCCGTATTCTTTCTCGGCCACTGTCTCGATCATTTCAAATACTATGTCGGTGATTAAGTTCATGCTATTTACACAGCACTCTAGCGAATAGCCAGCGATCACTTTACGGAACGCGTCGCCCGCTATTTCCTGTAACTGCTTGTCATGATCCTCGACACAGAGTAGTGCCTTGCGGGGATTGTCAATTATGTATTCTATTGATGTGTCAAGGTGAACGGACTTACCATCTGCTGTCATGCAACTTTGCGTCGGCACATCTATCAGCTGTCGGGTAACAAGTATCGTCATTATCTCGTGCATTATTGGCCAGTGGAATCTAAAGTGCCCACCTTCGTCAAGAGTTTTCACGTATCTTCCGAACCTCGTTACCACACCAGCCTCGTCCGGTGGAATTGTTTTGAACTGCGGTATCACTTTTGTACAGGACATTAGTAAATCTATTAGCCTGTCGAACATTCTTATACCTCCTGCAAAAAATTCCATTTGCCTTTAACAAGGTGACCGATGGGAATCGAACCCACTCAATCACTGTCTGTCATAATAATGCCTACGTCTATGACAGTTTGAACATCTGATCTCACACTTATCTATCTCGTCTTCTATGTTTTTGAGTGATACGCCAGCCCTCCACAACTCGCTGATGCATCTCTTCTTGACACCAAATACATGATCGAAATCAAGAACTATACTATCGTCCTCACCGCAATCTACACATGGGTGGTCCATCAAGTAGCGTGTCACAAAGTCTCTATTACGCTGTCGGGTTTTCTTCTTCTGTTTCGCAGATCGAAGTAACACTTTTGCTCTATTCGCATCATAATACTTCTTCGATGCCTTGGCCTGATCTGCTTTACTCCTATAAGCCATTGTCTTCCTCCATGATTAATAATAGCGGGAGTCGGATTTGAACCGACGACTTCTGGATTATGAGTCCAGCGATCTGACCACTGATCTACCCCGCGATAAAAACCCGGTTCCCCGATGTTCATGGGTGGTCCCGGGTGGTATCATACATTGTCAACGTCCACTCACCCGCTGGGCCCTTGGGCATCGTTTACGTCGTTGACAATTTAATGAGTAAAGACCCGAGGCAATTTGGACTTCAATATCGAGAGGTCCCCCGGGTATGTTATGGCCGACCATCTCCCGCCATACAGGAGCACACACTTTGATTAACAGGGCTGTGCAGATGACCCCTCTCTTATTGTTTTCAAGGGCAGTTCCATCAGCATCTTAAACTCTTCATCGCTGAACCCCTGCTCTACTCTTTTCACAATCCTCGTTTTAGGCTGGAACCATACTATCTCGCAACCCTTAAAGTATAGGTAATATTTGAACTCCCCGGCCTTAAGCCGTTCCAAGAACTCGCAGAACGGCATGTCATCAGCAATACAATCCGCGTGAAACATTCCCATCTCGTAAAATCCCTGAGCGACAGCCAAACTATCCGGTGCATTCAACGCGAATTTGTCTCCATTATCTCCGTCAGCCCGATCATGATAATACTTTACCCGTAATCTTTTTAGTGTTTCCCTGTTCATGTTTTTTCTCCGTAAAAAATAGTAGTCCCTCTACTTTGGCTGACAACCCGGGCATACAGCTGAGTCCTCTTGATCAGAATTATCAGCGATCAGCCAACCTCGCTCTCGGAATATCTTATTCGCCTGATCTCTGGTTAGCTTTTTATTGTGATCAGCTATTTCGGATGTTTCCTCACATTTACATCCCGCGTGCCAGAACCCGTATTTATCTGCCATAATTTTCTCCATAAAAAAGTGTGTCCCTCTGTATTACTTCTTGATTCCTATGTAGTCCAGCACCTCACCACCACCAAGTGTGTTTATGAAAAAGTTATACTGGCCCGGTGAGCGTTCTTTCATTCGTTGGAATCTGTTCGGCTCAGCTTCTAAGTGAGCACCGAAGATACAATACTTACAGCCAGTGCGAGTTTCACCCTTGTCATAAATTTCAGAGTATGACAGGTTATACTTCTTAATGTGGGCCCACACATCCTCTTCTTTCCAGAACGCCATAGGTTTCGACAATGGGCACCCAAGCTCAAAAGCATTGCACCCTGTCTTCAGATAATCCTTCCTTCTCATATCCGATTCTTCAGCCATGGTTCCAATATATGCTACACGTCCTGAGGCCCTGTTGTATTTCCTAAATGGTCGCTTCTTCATAACTTCACAGCACTGCTCCGAACATTTGAAGGGGGCATCCTTTAAGAAGTGCCATTTTATTGGCACACTTCTCGTCTGCTTCTTCCCACTGGTAGGATTAATTCCACCATTGAGCCTAAGATTTTTCTGAAGGTAGCTCGTCGTTCTCCTGTACCGGTGAAGGCCCATAGAAACCTGCTTACTAATAACTGGCCACCCATACTTTTTGATGACCTCTCTAAATGTCATATCAGGTTTTAAGATCATGACATTTTCCACAGTTGACACGAACTCCAGTATCTCTTTGTACTCTAATCCGGTGTCCACAAATACTGCTGGCACCTCTGGGTGCAACTTCCTAACCATATCAAGTAAAACTGTCGAGTCTTTCCCACCGGAGAACGCCACATATACCTGACCATTCCAATGCTCGTACCATTCCTTGATCCGTCTTGCAGAATATAGCTCCTTCAATTCCAGCGGTAAGGCCTGCCGTATAGACAGTTGCTCCCTGCTAATTTTCTGCATAATTTTCTCCCTAAAATAAACGTGTCCCTCTGTATTACAGGGATAGTCGCCCATTCTTGCACTAATTTTCCTAAAATATTATATTTTCCTGTAGAGGATAGTGTACCATTGCGGGAAAGTGCTGTATATGCAAGGACTTACGACGGTTTCCCCTGCCGATAATTATTTTACTACACATATGTGTACTTTCTGCGACATTTGACTACATATATGTAGATTTTGTAGCACAATAACATACATTCAAGAATTAGTTCCCGTAGTACAGAATAAAAACATAATGATTATGCGTTCCTAGATAGGGGGTCCCGGGTTTCTCTCGTCGGAGGGTCAAAGGTCATACCCGGGGGTGTCTAATATCATACACACTGGAATTGTTTCACCCATTACTAGCCATATTACCATACATACCGGAATTGTTTCAATTCATACAACCCCATTTACACGCTAATAAGCCACATTGATGTGCTACTGATCATACAATAGTGCTACGATCATTACAATATGTGCTACTGAATGTGGATTTTTGATCAATAACACGTGCTTATGCGTTCCCGGATCAGGCATTATAACGTATGACTTGGAGTTATCGCTAATGTGGCCAAGCAATACAAGTGGCCATGCAATTGTGATTATAACCATAACCTCTTGTTACTACTATACTTATAGCAATATGGCCAAGCAATGCGTCCAATTGCACTATTGATACAACACCTTGCATTATAAGCACTTATAGCAATGTGGCCATGCGTCCATGCAAAACGCAATAAATCCTCCCTATGCATATATGGTTATTGACTATATAGCCGACTATTGGATTATATAACTCAATATCTCTATAGGTACTATTCTCTAAATTTGCTTGGACGTCTTGGCCACTTCTATATAAGTCTATTAAATACAAGCACTTATGGTGGCCATGCAAGTTTAAACTGCGTGGACAATGGCCGGGCAAGCTGTCAAACGTGCTATAATATCGCCAACGCGAATATATTTATTTAATTAGATGAACCACAAATATAAACACGCGTATTAATTGTGGTAACAAGTGAATAATGAACCACGATTATAAAAGGGGTGTTAAAATGATAATTGACCGGGCAATTGAAAATGCTGTAAAAGCGGGTACTAGTGAAGATCGTCGCACTAGCAATACAAAAGTTATCAGGCTATTAAAAGCAATGGCAGTCACACTTAAAGACCTGCCTCATAATCAGCAATTAGAATTAGACACTATAATCAATGACATGAGTGACGGGTATAAATTTAATTGGCTGGGGGCAACAAGTTATAATGCCTCATTTATAAAGGGGTAGTTTTTATCACCCTGATAAGTCTTAACGGATTTATCAGGGTTTGAACAACAAGTAAATAGTTTAAGGGGTTTGAAATGTTAATCAAAATAGCAAACGATACCAATAATCAGATATATGAAAAAGAGTTTACAACGCAAACCGATTGTTATCACTGGATAGTTAACCATCTTGATTTATCGCTGAATTGGTTTACAAAAGTAATTAAGGGGTTTGATCATGAAAGCTTATAAACAGTTTACATTAATAGCAGCTTGCGGAGTATTTAGAATAGCATTGGCCGGAATATCTGGCGATGTTGTAATATTTCTCGGATTGTTTGCAATAGCCATAAAACTATTAAAGGGGTAAATCATGACTGAGTTCACAACGATAATACTGGTGTTAATTTGTGTGGTAGCGTGGGCGGTCTTTAACTATTATTGGGATCAACTATAGCAAATCACCCGGCAATGGTTAACGCTATTGACATTTATTTGCACGCTTTTAATTTGATCGTTATTACAAATGAATATAAACAGTTGAAACGAATGGAGGTAAAATCATGGGCATCGAAGACTTACCAAAAAAGTATTTAAACGCAAGAATGGATTGTCCAGAGTGTGGTTCAGGGAGTGGTGTTTGCAATATGTGGAAACCAGAGATTGTAGAACCAAGCCAAATCAGTATCGCGGGGCATTGCAAGGATTGTGGTTATAGTTTCACGGTGGTGTTTGACATTGTCGAATATGAAATATTGCCCCGGTAAAAATAGGCATTTCACCCATTACCAGTTAACGCTGGTATTTGGGATTGAACAGAATTTAATTAAGGGGTTTATCATGAATAACATAGCTGAAAAATACATTGAAAGACGATTTTCGGATAGTGGTGAATACTATAAAGACAATTGGCGGGCAAGGTTCGCGAACGGTACGGAATGGGCCTATTCAGATTTTTCCGGGCGTGCGATATTACAAGAACTTGCACCAAATGTTTACCCGGTTAACATTACCGGTCAAATGAAAATACACGCATAATGGAGGTCAAAAAATGAGTACTGAAAAAGAAAATGAAGATTGTGAAAATGTAGATAATTATGAAAATACTGGCAACCTTACTTGCTCGGAATTGTTCAATTGCTGTGATTGTGCTACTGATGATCAGGACAACGGCTGTGGTTGTCGCTATTGTTTTTCTTGTAATGCCTGCGACGCGTGCAAATAACATCTAATTTAATGGGGGTCAAATTATGAAGTGCGAAAAATGCAAAAAAGAGATTAAGAAAAAATCAGGACTTGAACTGCTAGGAACTGTAGAACAAAAGCACGTTGGCAAAAACTTTGTTCACGTGTTCGGTAAACGTTTGCATACGTCGGGTTTTGGCTACGTTTGCCCCTGTGACGTTGGCAAGCGGGTATATTATGATCATAATCGGCGTTGTGCTGTCATAGAAAACAATGAACAACGTGATAAGAGACTAGTATAATAAAGTGAAACTAATTTAATGGAGGTCAAAATTATGAGTACTGAAAAAAGACTAGGGTATATGGCAGTTGATCAATATGGAACAACACACCACTTGGACGGTAAATTTCCACGCAAACAATTATTGGATATTTATGGTGTAACATCGGCACAAAAGATATATATTGACCGAAAATCAGGTGAAAACTCTGTACATGTTGGCTGGATTGTTTCCGGGCATTGGTTCAATGTTTATCAGGTTTTTCCACTTGATGCATAGTTACTATTAATGGAGGTCAAAATGTTAAACGGAAAACATGAACTACGCGATTTTTTAAACTATGGCATAGGCATTGCCGAGGACCAAGAAAAAGCTTGCCGGGCTCATACTTGTGTGCTGGTTGATCCTGAAATTAACAGCGATGATCAATTAAATGTCATCGTATGTGAACTAATATGGGATGGCAAATTATTGGCTGAAGACGCCGACGGTTTGATAATCCCCACGGAGATATTTAGTGATTCAAAGAAAAATAAAGAAAAACCTGAACAAACTTAGAGCACCAAAGTATAGTTGATTGTTGACCCGGGCAAGTCGGTAAACTGCCTAGCTCTTATTCATTCTTATAGAATCATGATTACCGCTGGTCCGGGGGCCGTAAGTTGGCAAGTGTGACCAGCGGGAATCAGTATTTTATGGAAGGCAAAAAATGAAACTAAGATTACTATTATTAACAGAGTGCAATCGAGCTTGCCCGGGTTGTTGTAACAACGACTGGGACTTAGACGCATTGGAAGTCGAGACTGACTTCACTAAGTATGATTCGATTATGATCACAGGTGGTGAACCGATGCTCTACCCTGAGCACCTGCTTCACGTTGTTAGCATGATCCGGGAGCAGACCATAGCACCGATCTATGTCTATACTGCCAAGGTTGATGATACCTATATGGCAATGAAAGTGCTTGACGCGGTCGATGGTATGACAATTACCCTGCACGAGCAGGCAGACGTTCAGCCATTTATGGAGTTTAATTCGTTCCTGCCTGAGTACTTTGAATACAAATCGCTGAGGCTCAACGTGTTCAGGAGTGTGTGGTTCTTTGGTTTGTACTCTGATTACTGGCAGATTAAAGAAAACATAGAGTGGGTTGAAGACTGCCCGCTACCTGCTGGCGAAGTGTTTAAACGATGGGAGCCTAGCGATGGAGCTTAAAAGTTACCATAAGTTGTTGAGCGTGTTGACCACACTCACGAAGATCAGGGAACGGGCAACGATGGAAGGTACCGTTTTCAAGAAACAGTTCAAGCAGTTTAAAGAAGCTACACACAACTGGCGTGCCACTTGGATTATCGACCCGCTTGATGAAGTTATAAAGATACTTGAAGAGGTGTTGAACAGTGAAAAAGATATGTAACAAATGTGAAGTGCTAAAAGAAGCGACACTGGAGAACTTTGGACCCGACAGAAGGAACAAGTCAGGTCTTCAGGGACAGTGCAGAGAATGTGGCTGGGCTGATAGTCAGAAATGGCGTGACACTCACGGAGAGGATGTGCTCAACTACCGGGAGAAGCACCGTGGCACAATTAGGTGCAGGCTCCACAAGTTGTACAGTGATATGCAGAAGCGTTGTTCTAAGTACCCATCGTACCTAGCCATGGGCATCAAGAATAATTTTAAAAAACTATGAACACCTCAGAAGCTACGTCGTAGAAGTATTGAAAGTTGACCCAAGAGGTTTGGAGTGTCACAGAATAGATAACAAGGGGCATTACGAACCGGGGAACATAGAGTTTTTAACTAAGGGTGCCCATGTAGAGGCACATAAACGGACGAAATAATCAAAACGGTAACAGAAATATTAAACTCAGAGGAAAAGAAATGAAAAAGTTTTATCTAACAGCGACTAGCATGTTCAACTCGTTGAATAATAGCTTGTCGCACATGATCCACAACAACGGTGAGAGGATCGTGAAGCTACGCGAGCACGTCAAGCACAACATGAACGAGCTTGAGAAGCGTGTCGCTGAGCTTGAACAGCAGCTCAAAGTTATGCATTGTGACAAATCAGGTCATGTGTACACCAAGTGGGAGCGAATAGAAGAGGACACCATGCGGATATTCACTTTTATCCCCCTGCATGTTCTGGGCACATGTGAAGACTGCGGGCACACGAAGAGGATTTATCCTCAGCACATGAAACCAGCAGAGAAAAAGATGTTCATCGACATGGGCATACTGTTCAAAGATGATTTTCCTCAGAAGAAGAAGAAGAAGTGATGTACGGGTGCTTCTCAGCCAAGGTTATAATAGGCTCACTCCTTGCCTTGGCTGGGTTGACACTCGGACTCATGTGAACATATTATGGGAACAAGTTGCAAAGGTATATAGATGGCGAAGAAACTAATATACGATCAGAATATTGCACCGGATCAAGAGAAGGCATTCCAGAATCACTGGTGTGTTGACACTGGGCTGGGCCTTGAACTTCTGGACTGCATTCTTCTTGATCTGCATTCCGAGGGTAAGATCAGCCGAAGTGAGTACAGGAACATGACAGCACCACATTGGGGAGTTGAAGATGAGTACTGAAGAAGCTAGAATGCATTTGATCGAAGGTAAAGATGTAATGCTTGAACTAGTGTACGGTGGATGTTTCGACTTCGCCGTAGTTTTCAAAGCTTACATGTGTGAGCCAACTTACTTCGGTGACAAGGTGAGCCGATTAATAGAGGGAAGTACTGACTATCATTGGAGCATAGCATAATGCCGAATAACATGGGCCTACGAGAGTGTAGTGAAGACCAAGACAGAATCAAAAGAAGACTGGCCAAAGTTCTGGCCCTGTCACAAAAAGGCGTGGGTGGTGAGAAGACAAATGCCCGGGCTATACTTGAGAAGGGGCTCGCTGCACATGGCCTGACCCTTGATGACATAGCAGGCAGCAGTGATCCACTACAAGTCAATGTCAGGAAGTGGTACACTTACCGGACAAAGGCCGACAGGACAATATTGTTCCAGTGCTTCTTCGCTGTCATGAAACCCGGTGATGGCTCTGTGAGCTACAGGCAGTTTAAGGGCAAGAAGAAAATTGCATTCGATGTGAGTGTTCTTGATCACCTTGAGATCGATGCTATGCACTCGTACTATCGACGTCTTTATGTCAAAGAGCTAGAGACTCTTGAAGCAGCTTTCCTCTCCAAGCACCGACTGTTCGATGGCACCAGATCAAGTGAAGCAACAGAGATGGACCTTGAGAAACAAATGCGTATAATGGAAATGATGCGGGGCCTACAAAGATCAAGCTACCTTGGCCCGAAGAAAAGATTGGGGAATGGATCATAATGCCAAATAACATGTACTTGAGAGAATGTAACGAAGAGGCAAAGAAGCTGGCGTTTAAGATGACAGCCTGCCTTGGAACTCGCAACGCTTTGCGGATCGTGAAGTTTTGTGAGAAAATACTTAGCAAGCAACAGCGAAAGCTGGCTAAAAATCCACTTTAGTAAATTATAAATAAATTTTATTCTGAGAATAGTGCAAGAATCGGGGACTATCTCAGTAATACAGAGGGCATAGTATTTTTTAAGGGAAATATAATGGAACGTGAACGCAACATATCAATCTTTGAAGAACGAGTCCTACGGTGTGTCCACCATGAATTTGCTGGCATGACTCAGGGTGAGGCAGCTAAGTTCTTGGGTGTAAGCGAGTCCAAGATCAGCCGGGCACTTGACGCTATGCAGAAGAGATCAAAAGTTTTTCGTGCCATCGGGATTATGTTCCCGATCCTGACAAAGCACCAGTACCGGGTTTACCAGCTGGTCGTCGAAGAGGGCAAGACATTCAAAGAAACAGCTAAGATCACCGGGCTATCTATATCAGCCGTTAAGAACGTGATCACAGCCATAAAAGAGAAGGGCCAACATATACCCGGGCCCCTTAACCCCAGCAGGTATAAACCCGGGATGGATAGTGAAGTAGCTAGGAGGTATTGAGGTGAAAAAGATATGCCCAAAGTGCAAGGAAACAAAAGACGTGAGTAGGTTCTACAAGGACCTGTCAAAGAAGGATGGGATGCAAGGTGTCTGCAAGTTGTGTCGGAAAGAGTACAACAGCAGGCACTATGTGGCAAACGCTGAGAAGATCAAGTTGCGTGCTAGGGACTATCGTATTCAGCATCCTGAGAAGGTCAAGGCATATGATAAAGAGTACCGGGGTGCCAATCCTGAAAAGATCAAGAGGCGTAAAAAAGAGTATCGAGAGGCCAACCCTGAGAAGACTAAGAGGTACTGCAAAGATTATAAGGAAACGGTCAGTGGCAATTTACATGCTAAGTTCTCAGCTATGACTTTCCGATGTGAACACCAGAAGTCGTATGTGAATATGGGGATCAAGAATGAGTTTGAGTCAGCAGAACAGCTCATTGATTATGTGGTAAATATTCTACAGGTTGATCCAAGAGGGAAGCACTGCCACAGAATAGACAACGCCGGGCACTATGAACCGGGGAACATAGAATTTCTAACTAGAGCTGAGCATTCGGAGGCTCACCTGAGATTAAAAAGGGAGAAGGTAAATGTTTGAGGAAGTAAAAGATAGTGGCAAGCGACAAGAGTTCAAGACAGGGGCCGTTCGTGATGACCCGGGTGACAAGGGCAGGTACGATCTGGTTTTGTCATTAGAGCACATGATCTATCGGCTCGCTCGCCATTTTCAAAATGGTGCTGTCAAGTATGGTGACAACAACTGGCGAAAGGGAATACCGTTGGCACGATACATTGATTCTGCCTTCCGTCACTTGTGTAAGCACACTGCTGGCCATGATGATGAGGATCATTTGTCAGCAGCTATATGGAATTTAATGTGCCATGGTGAAACGGCGAAAATGATAAAAGATGGGGTGCTGCCTAGTGAGCTAGACGACATGCCAAGTTCAAAGGAAAAGGCAAAAGATGAAAATTTCGATAAAGGCTATCGTACTGTGTCTATCTGTGACAGCACTGATGATCCTATCCAGCTGTGCGTCTGTCACAACTGTACGGCCCGACGGATCATATCTGAAGTACAGGAGGATCGGGAACCAACAGATCGCTGATCTATCTTATACCGATCCCAATGGTGTGTCGTGGACAATGAAGGGTCAGCAGAGTTTGAACGATGAGTTTGTCAAGCAGCTGACCAAAGGAATAACTGAGGGAATTGTTGCAGGCATGAAGGGACTCTGAGTATGGATGGACTAAGAATATATTTAAGTCATAGTATGCGGGGCCTTAAAGGTTTAGACGCTACAATCGAAGATCAGATTGAAAACTGTGAACGTGCTGTGTTGCTCGCGTTTAATCTTCGGTACAAAATTAGCAGCACCGTAGAGATTTATGTCCCGGCTGAGAATGAAGAGTTTGTTCGTATCGCATTCGCCGAAGGGTACATAAACGTTGAGCAGATACTTGCTGTTGACTGCAAGATCATTGATACTTGCGACGTGGTACTGGTCAATGTTGAAGAGTCAAAAGGTGATGAGCTCCAAGGTGGACGTAAGTTTGAGTACGATCATGCCAAGGCAACTGGTAAGCCTACGATCATATTTGAAGAACTCGACGAAGCTGTCTGGCACATCGAGAGACTATTAACGGGACACAATTAACGGAGTGACAGGTATGTTGACAAAAGAAAAGTGTAAAAGAATTTTTGAGCTGAGTCGTGCAGGACTGACGCAACGTGGCATAGCCAAGATAGTAGGAGTTGACTCTAACACTGTCCACAAGATGCTCAATGAGAAGACAAGGATATTGGTGATCGGTGATTCTCACTGTGATCATGTATCTGGTTTGACTCCCCCTAGTTGGTGGAACTACAGACCGCAGACTGGTAAGTTTGCTCAGCAAATGGAAGAGGCATGGGAGTGGTACATTGATGCTGTAGCAGCTCTGAAGCCTGATGTTGTATTCGCAATGGGTGACATGGTGGATGGTAAAGGTAAACGATCCGGTGGAACTGAGCTAATCTCTGGTCAGTGGCGTGATCAGATCAAGATGGCTTATGAAGTCATTGCAGCAGCAAAGGCAAAGAAAATTGTCATGGTATATGGTACACCGTATCATGTTGGTGACGATGGCGATGACTATGAGGACCTGCTCGCTGATAAGCTGAGGGACAATGGGTACAACGTGAAGCTTAGTGGACATGAGTTCCCCATAGTGAACGGTATTCAATTTGACCTGAAGCACAAGACTGGCACATCAGGTATTCCACATGGTCGGTCAACTGCGGTAAAGAAATCGAGACTGTGGAACTTGCTATGGAAAGAACGTGACCAACAACCAAGTGCTCACATCTTACTCCGTGGTCATGCTCACTATTTTGATTTCACTGGTTCACATGAGTGGCTCGGAATTGTCTGCCCTGCATTGTCAGGGTGGGGTTCAAAGTTTGGTGTGCGACAGTGCGAGGGTGTCGTTGACACAGGGTTGCTTTACTTCGATGTCCCGAAGAAGGCTACTTGTTTGCAAGACGTAACGTGGGGATGGAATGTTCCTCAGTTGGCAAGTCAAAAGGTTAAGCCTTACAAGGTTTAAGAAACGTAGGAATAAATTTTAAGGAAAGTTGTATGATCAAGAGAAAAGGTTTTGCAGGTGTGTTGATGATCATAACCATGATAGTAGTAGGTGCTGCTTTACTGGCCCTGCCTGTCGTCGGTTATGTCAAGAACGTTGCTGGGTTCACCCGCTGCGATTTCGAGACACCCTATAAAGCAGAGATCATCCGGGGTACAGGTATCTTATTTCCACCTGTCGGCATGATCGCTGGTTACGTAGATATTAAGGATGGGGAGGTTAAGTAAGATGGGTAATGATTTTGGTGACAGTAAAAAGTACCAAGAAGTTGATGCCCTGCGTACTCGCATTCGTGCGACGATTGAGGTGCTCAACAAACGAGCCACCGACTTCGCTGTCAAACGTCAGATCGGGTTGTTCGTTCCGCATCTGAAGCGTACTGACAAGGACACCGCTGGCTTACCATTCTACGCGATCACGGCTGAGTCTCGCAAGACAAACAGAGACTACTGTCTGTTGTGTATTATAAGCTGGGTTGTTCAGAAGTTCTGGGACTATGCTGACGATAAGATCGAGACAAGCGAAGAAAACGCTGAAGCCTTGGTCTATCAGGTTGAACGTCTTGAGAAGATCGCTGAGCTGGGCATGGGACAGTTCCGGGTAACCGGTAAGTTTCCTAAGTTCACTCTTCGTACCAAGAAGGAACTTGACAACGAGCAGGGTGTACGTGAGCTTGAAGAAGCTGAAGCAGCTAAGGCTGAAGCTAAGGCAGTAGCCGAGGCGAAGGAGGCTGATGAAGCTACACCTGATGATCCTGATGAGCTTGAAAATGAGCCACCTGAGATA
>SDBT01001654.1_pt1 | contig 39600 bp, 59 predicted proteins | sample 2277101 | NCBI WGS metagenome assembly SDBT01 (sample SAMN10404973, study PRJNA504765) | marine sediment metagenome | isolation source: marine sediment core GS10_PC15, 103 cmbsf | place: Arctic Ocean: Southern Knipovich Ridge | collected 2010 | reverse complement strand
GATGGCGGGTCCGCAGCCCTTCCAGGGAATCACGCGAACAGCCTCAACGGCGGAGGGTTCAGCCACACGGCTTCCTCGCTCTTCGCTGTGCTGGCCTTCACAGAGCGCCACGGCTCGAAGGGCAGCCAGTCCGCCCCGACGTTCTCGCAGACCGTCACCTGCCCCCGGAGGGAGCGGCACCAGGAGCCCAGCGCCTGGTAGTCGATGCCCCTGCACCCGTGGCGGTAGTGGCGACCACGCACCCGGTACGGCGGATCGACGAACCAGTCCGCGTCGAGGTCGGGCGCGTCCGTGTAGTCCCCCTCGATGACCCGCCAGTGACGGATCCGTGTGACCTGCCATGCGAGCCGCCGCCGCACCCTGTCGCCCCAGACGAGCATGCCGCCGCCGCTGTCGTAGTCCGTCGTGGCCCAGGTGCTGGCTCGTTTGTGGGGCGTGGCGCTGCCACTGTTCAGCCAGAAGCCGATGAGCCACCGCGCCTCCTGGTGTACCTCGAGGTCGTCCACCGTCTGTTCCGGCCCAACGTCCGGCAGGGCGAGCAGCTCGCCCGGGCTTGCGCGGATGAGCCACGACCAGATCCCCGTGATGACCGGGTCGGAGTCGACGAGCACCACCTGGTTCGCGGGGTAGCGGGTGGAGTACCCGGCAGCACCGGCGAACGGCTCCACGATCGTCCCGTGCGTGGGTGGCCGGTAGTGGGGCGCGGCTCGCCACTTGCCGCCGTAGTAGTTCCAGAACGGGCGGAGGCCGCTCATCCGAACAACTGCTGCTGGATGGCGGGAACCACCACTGGCGGCCTCGACATCGTCAGCCACTCATCGCCTCCGCGGCCAACGACTCCACACAGGTCCACCGGGTGCCAACCGTCCAGTTCGAGCGGCTCTCGCTCGCTCACCGCCACGACAGCCCCCGCGTCCTGCCACCGCCTTGCCAGGTCCAGGACGCGGACACGGGGCAGCGCATGCCCGTAGCCCGTGGTCCCGACGTACGGCGGGTCGATGTACACGAACACCTCGCCCCCTGGAACCTCGATGCCTGTCGCGTCGCCATGGTGGATGTGGAACGGAACGAAGGCCAGGGCGCTCATGAGACGGACGGCGGACGCCTGGTGCGCCAGGGACAACGTCTTGCCCTTGCCTGTGCCGACGCCGCTGAAGCCGTCGGTCTTCCAGCGCCCACCACGGATGCTCACGGGCTTCGACCTCCAGACGCAGCGCTGCAGGACGCACCACACAGCGACACGTTCGATGGGGTGCGTCGGGACTGGCGCCGCCTCGAGCCTCTTCCAGAAGGCCTCCACGTCGTTCTCGTCGTCGTGCCACGCGAGGATGAGAGTCGAGATCTCGTGGCAGTGGTCCCGCAGGATCGGCCACACCCAACCCCATGGCCCCGGGTCGGCCAGGTAGACTGCGTCCGGTATCCGGCGCTCCCCCATCATCGCGCCCACGATGGCCGCCGACAGGTAGCGCTTCCCGCCCATCCACGACACCGGCGGGACACACTGTCGCCCGCCCACCAAGTACAGGGCGCACGCGGCCCCGCCGGCGCATGGCTCGACCCAGATCATCCCGCGCCCGACCAGGCCGCCGGCTCGAACGTCCCGCTGGTCCCGCGGACTTGGGGGGCGACGCTGAACCCGTCCGGAGCCACGACTAGCCGCATGCCTAGGAACCAACCCTCTCCGATCGTCTCGTCCGTGAGGGCCGGGTGGTTCCGTATCTCGACGCGGAGGTCGTTCAGCTCGGCCCGCCCGATGACCAGCCGCGTGATCGACAGCCCCTGCTCCTCTCGGTACCCGATCTGCTCCATGATTGAGTCGAGGAGCGGCGAAGCGCTCGCCTGCTCCTCGGCCCCGAACGCTTCCTCCAGCTGGTCTGCGCACTCGTCGTACGCTCCGATCCCTGGTAGCTGCTCGGTTCGGCCCCTCGCCCGCCAGGTGTTGACCAGCCGTCGGAGCGCCACGATGTCGACGCCTTTGCCCAGCTCATCCCGCTGCGCCAACAGCGCCCGCGCCACCTGCGGCGCCATGGCCGGACACTCGATCAGGCCGCGGTCCAGCACGTATGCGAACACGTCGGCGTCGGTGGCAGCGCCTCCGAGGGTGGGCGTCTCGGCGAAGAGCGGGTAGCCGGCCTCCGTCCACATCATCGTGGCGGTCTCTACGACATCCTGCGCGGTCTGGTCCTCATGGGGCTGCACGTCCATGTCCCATGCGCGGTGCGCATTCAGGAACGACATCGCCAGCGGATGCCACAACCGAACCGCCACCCGACCGAACAGGGCCTCTTCGACCTTCTTCCGCCGCCGCTCCGAGAGCTTGGGTAGCTGCTCGTGGATGTCGGCCACGATGGCCGCGAACGTGCGGGCCACGCCGCCCACCCGTGCTGGTACTGCAAGCTCGGCCAGTGCGTCTTCGGTCTTCATCGCGCCCCCCGCAACTGTTTGATCCGCAGCCCCACCTGATACGACCACTGTGGGACTACGGCGTTCCCGAGAGCCTGTAGGCGGGCCACTCGGACTCGGGTTCGTCGCAGTCGTTCGACACGGTCCATATCTCGGGGAAGCCCATCAACCACTCGACCCAGCGGGGGTTCAGCTTGCCACTGCGTCGCCCCTTGGCGGCTTGCTCGGAGAGCGGCCGGGCGTTGCGAGCGTGTGTCGCCTCCGACGCGTGCCCGCTCTTCCAGTCCCTGCTCGTCGGTGTCGCCCACACTTGCCGCACCACCGCATCGGTCAGGGTCGTCCCGCTGTGTCTCCCCGACGCCTTGCTGTAGCCCGCGGACCCGCCCGCCTTGCTGTCTCCCGCTGTCGGCCTCGCCGTGCTGTTCAGCTGCGACTCGCTGTCCAGCTCCCGGGGGAGAACGCCCAGACTCAATTCGACCGCCTGCTCGAGGCCTGGTGCGGCCCAGTGCTTCTGGGTCATCGCCACCCGGCTCGTTCGGTTGGTCGAGCTCAGAGGCGTGGGCCAAGACAACGAGGCGCTTTCTGCGGTGGGGAGCACCCACGTCGACCGCCCCGAAAGTCGCCCATTCTGCATCGTACCCTGCGTCGGCAAGTCCCCAGAGGACAGCATCGAGGCCCCGGAGTCGAAGAGCTGCAACGTTCTCGATGACCACCCATCGGGGCTCCAGCTCGCGAACCAGTCGGAGGTATTCGAACCAGAGTCCGGAGCGGCCGCCGGCGAGCCCAGCCCCCTTCCCGGCGAGGCTGATGTCTTGGCAGGGGGATCCTCCGCAGACCAGGTCCACCGGTGCCAGGTTGCTCGAGTTGGCTTTACGGACATCGATCACGCTCCTGTCTGCATCCGGCCAGTGCTTCGCCAGCACCGTCCGGCAGTACTCGTTCTGCTCGACCTGCCAGACCGTGTGGCCGCCCAGGGCGGCTTCCAGCCCGAGTTCCAGGCCGCCGATCCCGCTGAACAGAGAGCCGATCTTCATCCTGCGCTCCTGTCTTCGAGGCGCCAGCCCGTGGTCGTCGGCCATGTCGGGTTAAACCACTCGCGCTGGGTGCTCAGCGCCCCGCGGGACCGCCTGGCCATGTGGCCCATGGTCATGGCTGCGTCCTCACCGAGCAGCCGTCTCGCGTCGTCCGCCGTCATGTCTCCCCGGGACCACAGGAGGAACCAGGCCCTGCGGTAGCAGTCGACCGGATGCACCCCGCCGCCCCTCGGCACCACCCAGGACGGTGGCTCGAGTGGCCGAACGTCGGTGGCGTCCGCGGGACCCGGCAACACGGGCTGGTCGTCGTGCTCGATCTCATACAACCAGAGGGGGTAGCTCACAGCTTCAGCGCTCTCGGGTACAGCTTGGCGCCGTTGGCCAGGGCCTTGAACGCCTCCTCTTCCGCCTCGTTCAGCTTCCCGTCGTCGAACAGGGCGCACGCTCTGGCGAACTGGAGCAGGCGTTCGGGGCCTCGCGCCAGAGCCTTGAGCGTCCGCAGGGAGGGCAGGCCCATCGGTGGGCCGCTCCGATAGTTGCACTCGGCCCACACGGGATCCGGCACGCGCCCCAGCGACAGCCAGGCCCAGGGCCTTTGACCAGGGAACGGGTTGCGGCGGGGCAGCTGGTCATGGCGGCCCGACAGCACCAGCAGGCGCCCGCCATCGCAGAACATCACGACGCACCAGTCATCCACCTTGCACCCCCAAATCGAACACGCCCAGAACCACGCGAGTCGGCTCCGCATCCGGCGCCGTCCCCCCGACGACGTGCTCGCCGATGGCCTGCTCCCACCCCTCGAACAGGCAGCGGACGACCCTGTTGTCGTCCTTCCAGACCCCGGCCTTCGAGAGGGCGTCCGCGGCCAGCTTGATCACGTTGTCGAAGTCGGGCTTCACGAGGCACGGGATGCGGGCTCGCGGGTCGCTCTTCCGGCGCCGTGTGGCCGGTCGTGGGTGGATGGCGAGCACGGTCAGCCCTACCGCGCCGTCGAGCAGGCCAACCGATGTCCGGCAGTGGGCCGCTCGGATGCAGGCCACCGCCTTCCGCTCCCAGGCCACGTGCTCCTTCGGCATGTAGGACATGACACCGGACTTGTCCCGCTTCATCACCACGCGGGGCCGGGAGGCTCCGACCGGGTCGCCTGGGATCGTGACCTCGAGGACGCGGTTCACGACGCCCCCTTGCGGGCTGCTTTGCCGCCGTCCTCGAACTCCCACCAGTCGAGGCAGATGGCGTAGACAGCGTCGTCATACCGCAAGCGGTCTCCGCCGCGACAGCCCGCAACGCGGAACTGGATCGTCAGCAGGGCCTTGTCGAAGCCGGGGTCGGCCACCGTGTCGCGGAAGCACCTGAGCGCCGTCGAGTAGGTGATGCCGAAGTGGGCCTGTAGCCGTCGGGCGATGCGTTTGGACGCCTTCACAGCTCCACCTCCACCAGCACTGCCAGCGCGAACCATGGGCACTCGTCCTCGTGGACCGGGTTGGGGTCTTCCCCGATCCCGCAACCAGGACAGGGCCAGATCACCAGCTGACGGAGAGCGGCGGAGGCGCGGCACTTGTGAGTACCTGCTAGAGCTGGGGCGCCTGCGGAAGGCCCTGAAACGCGCCGAGAGCTGTTTCATTCCTCCGGCCTCCCCTCGACCACGGCCACCACCGCGTCGTCCACGGCCTTCACCTGGGCCGCCATGGTCGACATGGTCGCCTCCAGCAGGTCCCGGAGCTTCTGCCTGCTCGCGCCCCGGGCCAGCAGGTCAGAGACCCCGATGCCCATCAGGTAGATGCTGATCGACACCGGGTTGGCCGCGTCCTGGCCGAGTACGGCGAGAGCGTGGGTGGCTGACTGGCGGACCATGGACACGGCCGCCGCCCTCTGGACCGCGTCCTGGGCGGTGATCGTCTTGGTCTTGGCGAGGATCTGGGCCGCCATCTTGGCGGACTCGGCCGTCTGGGCCTTGGGTTGGGGCTTGCGGCTCCGGCGGCCGCGTTGCTTCTTTCCGTTTCTGCTCATGGTTCAGTCCTCGTTTCGCTCATGATGACCAGGATGGCCTACGCTTTCGCTCCTCTTTCGCCACGTCCTGTTCGACCACCAGCCGGGCCCACTCCATCGTGGTCTCCGTCATGCCGTCCCGGAGCCAGGCGCGACACCGCTCCGCCAGCGACATCCAGCGCCACGTTTAGGGCGTTCGCGCTCACGTCCACTCCTTCCGCCAGTCGGCCCCGCCAATGGTCATCCCGCCGCCCGGGATCATCTCCGCGAGCCGTGACATCACCCGCTTCCCGTACAACGCCTCGCAGTGGCGCATCGGCTCATTCGAGGTGATCAGCGTCGGGAGCTTCCGCTCGTACCGGAACGCGATCAGCTTCTCGATCGTGTCGGCGACGCCACGGTGTACGGCCTTGATGCTGTTCTCTTTGTCGCGACCACAGCTCCCGAGCTCGTCCAGGATGAGCACCGAAGCGCGGCTGATCTTGCTCAGCGGCGCGCGGTTGCCGTCCCAGGACAGCCGAGCTCGGGCATGCAGCTCGTCCTCGTTCACCATCAGCACACTCTTGCCTCTGCCGCCGACGAACTTGAAGTTCCGTCCCGCCAGTTCGAGTGATTCGAACCGGGGGTGGTCCTCGCTCACGAGGGGGACCTTCCGCCGCTGGCCGATGACGAGTGTTCGGCTCGCAGTCGCCGCCGCAAACAGGGTCTTCCCGCCGCCCGGTTGGCCTTCGAGCCAGATGGAGCCGCGGCTGGGCTTCCACGTTGCGGCTGCCGCGGCGGCGATGCGGTTGCCGTCCCAGACCCCGATCACCGGAGCCTCGTAATTGAGGATGCGGCGGCGGAACTCAGCCGGGGTCTCTCGTCGCCCGATCTGCTCCGTGCGTCCCCAGGTGTGGGCGCGGTACTTCTTCGGGATCCCGCTGGCGGCCTGGCGCTTGGAGAACGAGTCTGCGGCCGAGACCTCTTCGCCGCGGGCGAGACAGTCTCTGCAGGGGACGACGGGGCGGAACCAGCGGCTATGGATGTTCTTCCCGTCGGTCTCTCGGCGGTCCCACCAGGTCCAGTCGAAGTACTCGCCGCAGCCGTCGCACCGTTCGTTCGTCCCGGGGCAGATGTGGGCATCGTAGAGGGGCGATGAGGTCTCGGGTACCAGTCCGGTGTGTTCGATCATGCTGGACCCCACAGTTCGAGCAGGGCGCGGGCACACGCCTCTCCGGGGGTGGCGCCGGCCTGGCCTGGTTGTCCGTACACGGTGACGGTACAGCCGTAGTCGGGCATTGCTGACGGAGCCCACTCCAACCAGAGCGCCTGGTTCTCCAGCATCCCCAGCAGCACGCCCGCGGTCCCTGTGTCGGTCAGGTCGGGATAGAAGTTCCGGCCCTGCTTCTCGGTCCAGTCTGGACCTGGAGGCATAATCAGCCGGCCACGGTCGTGTCCGTTGTTCAGGAGCCGGATCCCGTCCCGCCACTCCCACCGCGGGTGCGCCACCAGCCGGTGGGCAAGTGTGATCTGTTCTTCATTCATGCTTCCGCTCCGTTCTGCTTCGCTTCCGCCTCGATTCGGTCCTGCTCGTCCCAATACGCTTCCATCGCCTTCCGGCCCTCGGCCATGAAGCCTTCCGGCTCGACGTAGTCGCCATGGGTGGCGCCGCCGGTGGGCTTTGGGGCCTCACCGCTGGCAAACACGTCCGCCAACTCCAGGCGGGTGTCGAACTTCGTGGGCTTCATGAGCGTGGACAGGCCCAGATGTCCGCCCTTCTGGAGCACCTGGGCGGCGTAGTGGTCGCTCCCCTCGTGAGCCCACTTCACGATCGAGCACAGCTGTTGGACCGTGTGGCCCTCGGAGAGGCGAGCGTTCACGAACTTCCGGTCTTCGTTGCGGAACACCCGGGCCTTCTTGTGCCAGCCCTTCCAGTATTCCCAGACCGATTTGGACGCGTTGTCTTCCTTCTTCTTCTCCTTCTCCTTCTCGATCTTCTCCTCTTCTTCTTGATCTCTAAGACGGTGACCATGCTGGTCATCGCGCTGGTCATCGCCCTGGTCAGCCTGTAGTCGATCAGCGCGGCCCTTGCGCTGCTTCCGGTGGTCAGAACCCTGGTCATGCTCTTGGTTTTCTGACTGGTCGTGCTTTTTTGGGAACGGGTCGACCATTGAAACCAGCCGAGCGCTCCGACGGTCACCTGGATGGACGATTCGGAGGACGCCGCTGGCGGCCATCCTTTCCAGGAACAGCGCCACCCAACCCTTCGACCGCCCCGATTCCTCAACGAGATCCGCATTCGTCGCCGGGAAGGGCTCGCCATACCCGTAGTGGGCGCCCTGTTCGGACAGCCACAACAGCGCCAACCGCTCACCCGCCCCTCGACACCCACGCAAACCGCCGTTGTGGACTGCCAGGAAGCCGGGATGTTCTGCCATGCGTCAAGCTCGCGAGGGCGTCCAGACCCCGCTCCCCGGCGCTTGAACTCCAGGGAGCGGGCGGGGACGCCACGTTGGGGTCCGTTGAATGTTGCCGTCAAGCTCGGCCAGTCCCGCGACCCTATCGGATGAGCCGCGGGGATGTCAAGGCGAAGACGCGAGAGGCCCCGAACTGGTCGCCCGTCCACCCCTTGCTGATCGGTGAAGGACGGGCTCCGGCTCTAACGGAGCGGCCGTTAGACGCGGCCATGGGCTCTCGGGTCAACATCAGACAGCCCGCCAGAACGAGTTTGGATGGCCGCTGCGCCACTCGACCCTCTCGTCGTCGCGCAACAGCTCCAGGGTGTGCATCACCGTGGGCTTTCCCCACGGGGTTTCGTCCGTGATCTCGCGAGTCGTCAACCAGCGGCCGCCGCGCAACTCTCGAACGTCACCCGACAAGACCTTTAACACCCGGGCCACCCGCGCCGCCCGCTGCTGGTCCTGTGACTGACTGACGATGCTCACGACGCCAGCGCCAGCGCCTGCTGTGCCGGAACGGTCGTGAACCGACAGGTCCGCCCGATGCAGTTCAGCAGCTCGGCCGAGTGCTGGATCGACAGCCCGGGGAACGCCACCCGGACCCGGAGCGTCTCGCCCTTGTCGGTGACCGCGAACTTCACGAAGCGGATCTTCGCGCCGTCCACCTCGAGCACGGGGTTGGCCTGGTCGCCGCCGTCCGACGGGTCGAACAGCGACAGCTTGACGATGGCGTTCTTCGGGGTGTGCTCGCACTTGCCGGAGCCGCGGCCGTTCTTCGCGTGGCTTCGGGCGTCACCGACACCGGGGAGGCCAGGCTCGTAGCCGTCCGGCACGTGAATGACGAAGTCGAGAATCCACCGGAGTTGGGCTTCGTCGCCCTTGTGAAGGTCCACGTCCGAGACGAGGATCTCGGCGCTGCCATCATAGTCGGCGTAGGGAAGGTCGATGCGGGGTGCTTGGCTTGCTTTTGCCACGTTGGGCTCCTGGTTGTTGAGAGGGAACTCCGCCAGCCGTCACCTGGGCAGATGGGAGACCGACGGAGCCGCGGCCGAGACCGCTTTCGTGCCTGGCGCTGCCCTCGCCAGTGGACCCTGAAGCTATCAACCCCTGGACGTTCCCGTCAAGCGCCGTAAGTGAACAACAGACGGAGGTATCGGGGAGGCCCAGGGGGACAGAGGCCGTGGAGGTTCGTCCATGAGTCGGCTTCACGGACGTTCTAGCGCATCGGGTTGCGTTCCGTCAATCACCGGTCTACAGTGACATCGAACAACAGACGAACGGAGGAAGCCGACATGGCTACCGACGACACTGCTACGGCGTGGCAGAACATCTTGCCAACCATCCCGCCCGTTCCGGGCTCTCCTGTGCGAGAACGCCCACACACCCGCTGGGTGTTCTCCATCCCCGTGTCCGATGAGGTGTTGGCCGCGCTGCATACAGGGCTGACCGCGGCAGGCTTCGACGTGCATCTGATGCGGGAAGAATGGGGCCCGGAGTCCCGCCGCGCCGTCCGTGTCTATGAGCGGTCCGGAACGGCCGAGGTGCTGGTCGAGATCTGCGAATGGTTCGCTTTCCGGAAGTGGGACCAATGACCCGCAAGACCCTCGATGCCTACATGACGCCGCCCGACCTCGCGCGGTTCTGCGTGGGACTGCTCGCCCGAGAGGGGCTCGACAAGATGTCCGGCTTCCTCGTAGGGGACGGGCCCCTCGTTCTGGAGCCGGCGTGCGGTACCGGCAACTTCGTTCGCGCCATCAAGGGCGCCTACCCCGGCGCCACCGTCCGCTTCGGCGACATCGACGCCGTATACGATCCGGGGCCGAAGACATACCCGGGCAACATGCCTGGTGGTCCGAAGTCCTACCCGTCCGGGTTCAAGCACGGCGGCTTCTTCGACGCGGACTGGAAGCCCGGCTTCGACGCCGTCGTCGGCAACCCGCCGTACCGGCTCGCCGAGCAGTTCATCCGCCACTCCCTCGACCTGGTCAGGGTCGACGGCGTCGTCGCCTACGTGCTCCGGACCGGCTTCCTCGCGAGCGCTGGCCGGCTCCCGCTGTTCTCGTCGCACCCGCCGAAGCGTGTCTACATGCTGGCAGAGCGGCCGAGCTTCACCGATGACGGGCGAACCGACAGCTACACGTACTGCTGGATCGTCTGGCGTCGTGGGTGGCGGGGACCGACCGAGTTGGAGATCGTCAGCTGGAGGACGGGGCGATGAAGCTTCAAGACCGCGTCACGCGAGACGACAGCAAGGCCAGCGACAAGCCGGACATCGCGACGATGTTCCTGTACGGCGCATCCGTCCAGGAGATCGCCGACGAGCTCGGGACTCATGAGCCGCTGGTCGAGGCTGCCATCCGGGCGGCGCTGCTGGGGAGGACGGGATGAACTGTCCACTCTGCGACTCCCCGACCGAAATCATCGACAGCCGAACGCCGACGAGCACTCGGAAGGAAACACTCGGCCCCGACGGGCCGGAGGACGGCGCAACCGCGGAGGCCAGAGGTGGCGGAAAGGCCCTCGCTAAGCTCCTGGGGACGACGAACCTCCGATGGCGTCGTCGTCGTCGTTGCGTGGCGGACGACTGCGGGCGACGGTTCAGCACCGCGGAGATCGGTGTCCCGTTGCTCCGCCAGCTCGTCGGGACCGCCGAGGGGACGACGTGAGCTGGCAACGAAAGGGCGACCTACACGACGGTCGACACGTCTGGTACAGGCCCGCGGTGGAGCTGATCCAGCGCCCGAGCGGCGAGTGGACGGCCCGGCACGGCGGCTCTCCCATGCGCCTGGAGCTGGGGACCCAGGACATCGCGACGGCAAAGCGCCGGGTCAACTGGTCTCCCGAGGAATGGGCTCGCTGGCGGGCCATGCAGGCGGAAGACAGAAGGGCTCTCGCCCACGATCTGGCACGCGGCATGCTGGAAGACCTCGAGTGATCTGGAGTCGCGCCAGAACCTACCCGTCCCGAGAAGCCTGGCTCGCCGCCCGGCGCCTGGGCTCCTCCGACGTGGCCGCCATCCTCGGGTTGTCCTCTTTTCGCGGGCCCTTCGACGTGTGGATGACGCTCCGCGGCGAGGAGCCGAAGCCGGAGACGGCGGACCAGCGGCGAGGGAAGCGTTGGGAACGCATCGTGCTCGCCGAGTACCAGGACCAGACCGGGAACGAGGTGTTCACCTGGCCGGACTGGACCATGTTCCACGGTGACATCGAATGGGAGACGAGCACGCCGGATGCGGCCGCCCGGGACTCCGACACGGACGAGACAGGCCTGGTAGAAGCGAAGACTGACAGGCGTTCCCGGCTCTGGGGGGAGTCGTCCACCTTGGAGCGCTGGCACGCCGGTGCGGAGCGTCTCGTCAGGCCCGACTATGCGGTTCAGTGCTACCACCAGCTGCTCGTCACCGGCGCGCCCTGGTGTGACCTGGCGGTGTTGCTCCCGTCCTACGAGTTGCGGGTGTACCGGCTGTTCCCGGACCACGCTGTCGAGCGGGAGCTTCTGCGGGTGCTCGGCGCCTGGTGGCAACGGCACGTCGTCGACCAGGTCCCGCCCTCTCCGGACGCGTCAGCGGCCTGTCGCCGGTTCGCAGCCCAGCGGATGGCCGCGGCGTCGCGTCGACCGAAGGCCCGAGTGGCGACCGACTCCGAGGTGTCGAAGGCGCTCTTCCTCTACAACGCCCGCGAGAACCGCAAGCACTTCGACGCGAAGGAGAAGCTCCTCTCCGCCGAGCTCGCTGCGTGTCTCGAGCCGGGTGACGCGGGGCTCGCTCTCGATGTCGAGGGACGGCCGCACGCTCGCGCGATGTGGCAGCGGAACCACTTCCGGTTCTATGGAATGGAGGCCGACAATGGCTAATACGTGGAAGCTGATCCGAGACCTGCTGACAGCGATCAAAGAACTGGACATGACGACTGCAGCCGAGGGCGGGTCGTGGGGCATCTACAGAGGCCACGACGAGGTGCGAGCCTGGGCAGACGGCGGCTACCCCATCGTGGAGCCCGACGCCTCGACGGACGCGGGTGCCCTGCTCGTCCTCATCGACCAGCAGCTCGAAGCCGACAACGTCCTGGCGGAGCCGGCGATGCGGCACGCCGTCATGCTCATGGAAGAGCACGCGATGTCGTTGGAGCTGCTCGACAAGCTCCGGAAGCTCCGCCGGGAGGCCGCAAAGGAGGGGACGGGCGACGACGCCCCCCACAACGGCGCCGACTCCAAGTCCGCCATCCGCGCCCGCGGCGAGTGCTACGGCTACAACGAGGCCTTCATCGGCCTCCGCGACATCCTCTCTCGAACCTGGGCGACCCCCGACGGGAAGCGCTCGGAGTCCATTCGACACAAACCACCTGAGGTGAACGATGACACCAGCTGAAAGAGAAGCCCTGGCCCGCGAGAGCGGCAAGGGAGAGATCACCCTCCGCCCACTCGGAGGCTCGCTCGAACGAGGAGCAGAACGAGGGGCATCCGTCCAGCGGACCGAGCTTGGCTACACCACCGCCGTTCGGGTCGCCGCACCCCGAGACATGACCGACGTGTCAGAGCGGGCGATGGACGACGCGCAGCTCCTGGAGGAGGACGCCTGGTACAGCATCCGGTTCGGCAGTGGTCGAGCCGAGGGCGGAACGATCAAGCTGGCGCGCTCGCTGATCTCCATCTGGGGGAACTGCGCGGTCCGCTGCAACCTCATCGATGAGAGTCCGGACGGGTCCATCCTCATGGAGGCGACCTTCATCGACCTGGAAACCGGGCTCAACCTGGCGTTGCAGTACTACGGCTACATCAAAAAGCCACCCGAAGACAGCAAGTTCAACGACGGCGGGGAGAACGCCGCCCGATGGAAGGCCATGCAGTTCGCAGGCCAGCAGTCGCGGGCCGTCCGGAACGTCATCCTGGCAGCGTTGCCGGCCTGGCTCGTGAAGGGCGCGATCAGCCAGGCCAAACTGATGGCCAGCAAGAAGCTGCTCAACGGGGTTCCGCTCAACGAGGCGCGGGCAACGCTGGTCGACCGCTGGAAGAAATACGACATCAACGAGGAGATCCTGGTGGCGTTCGTCGGGAAGCCTGTCCCGCAGTGGACCGCCGCCGACTGCGTGGACCTGTCGTCGTCGTTGAAGGCGACGGGTTCAGGGGAGACGACAGCGGACGAGGTGTTCGTTGGCGTGCTCGAACATCGGGAGCTCATCGAACAGAAGACCGGGCGGGACGCGCTGAACCTGGGTGAGCAGGCGACTGCGACGACAACGACTGCGACGGCGACGGCGAGGGCAGAGCCCACCAAAACCAGCGTTGCGCCGTCATCGACGGGGACTGCGACTGCGACGACGAAGACTGCGATGGGGACCCCACCCTGCCCCGTCTGCGGCAACCACATCACGTTGACGGGAGCCGGCACCTACCGGGTTCACGGCCCAAAGGACAAGCGCTGCGACGGGTCGGGCGACAAGCCACCGACAACGACTGCGACGGAGACACCGCCGGCCCAGGATGCAGGTGGCGACGTAGTCGAGGACGGCGACGACGACAGCGGCGGCAACGACGGTGGTACGCCGACCCCGACGCCGACGGACCAGGGCTCGCTGAACCTTGCCGACGACCCGTTCGAGGGGCAGTGAGATGACGATGCAATACATCCGGGACCGCTACAAGGTCCCCGCGAAGCGTGGCGGTCGGATCAAGTACACCGGCAGCCAGAGCGGCCAACCCAGAATGGGCACGATCACGTCGGCATCACGCGGGTATCTCAACATCCGGCTCGACGGGCACAACCACTCTATGCCGTACCACCCCACCTGGAAGCTGGAGTATCTGCCATGACCTGGCCCAAACAGATCCCCCAGATCCCCCTGGCAGTTGGCGTCCCCGTCCTCCTGGACGCCGCCCGCAACGACGACCCGTCCCTCTGGGAGCGCGGAGTCGTCACCCACGCCGGCGACCTGCCGGGCTCCTGGTGGGTGCACGGCCCGACGCTACGACCCAAGGGCCCGCACCCGGAAGACTGGTACATCGTGGACCTGACCAGCTACCAGGGCATCGGCTACGCCATCTGGTGGATTGCCGGCCAGCCCTGGATGCCGGCCGAGGTGATTCGCCAACACCACGGCGCGGTCCTCTATCGGTTCTCGAAGCGGGAGATCGACGACGCCGACCGAGGCTTCCTCACGATGGCGATGGCCGGTGCGCTCGAAGCCGCGGAGAAGGCGGCCGCCGTCGGGATGACCGTCGACGACGCGAGGCTGGACCCGGAGGCGCTGGAGCCCGAGCCGGACAACGTGGTCGAGTTCAAGGCGAGCACGCACGTCGTCACGGGCTCGCTGGATCCGATTGCCTACGAGCTCGTGAACGCCCACGTCACATGCGACCAGTGCGGCTGGACCGAACCGGTCGACATCTGCGACGAGCAGGCCGAACGCGACGGCGACGACTGCGTCCAGACCGTTCGCCTACCCGGACCGGACCGGCGCTACGAATGCGGCGGGGCGCTGCGGTATCACTTCGAGGCCGTCGCCGGCGGGGAGGGGCCGTGAGTACTGACACAGCACTACTGGCCTGGCTCCGCGACCAGGACGACTGGACCAACGCCGGGGACTGCTGGCGAGATTTCGCCAAGCCGCGCGGCCTTCACCGGAGCATGCACGCGGTACGCGGGGCTCGACACAGGCTGCAAAAGCGCGGGTTGGTAGAGCGCCGCGCGGTCGGTAGCGACAGCCAAACCGGCGCGAACGTGTACGAATACCGCGCAATCCCGGGGGTGACCGATGGCATCTGACGAAGTCATGCAAGGCCCCTGGCCTCCCCTGAACCTCTCCCACGGCGGGAAGGACGCCGCCGAGACCTGCTGGCGCCAGTACTTCCTCAAGACCTACTGGACGTGGGGGGCCTGGTACAACGGCCGGAACAGCGGCAACCCAGCTCGGGTCCGCGCGTACGTCCTGAAAGCTGCGATGTCGATTCACAGCGAGCCGGGCCAGGTGGTCCACAAGGCGGCCGCCCGGCTCGTCAACGCCGCCGTCTCCGGCCGCCAGGTCAACCAGGACAAGCTCGTAGCCTGGGCAGAGAAGGAGTTCGTCCAGCGGGTGGAGAAGGCGGCGAAGCGGACGGAGGCGAAGGCGTCGAAGAAGGCGCCGCTCCTGCTCGAGTCCTACTACGGCGTCGACTACGACACGGAAGCCGGGCTCGAGACGATCCGGAACAGCATCAACGCCCTGTTCGCTGACGACCACATCGACCGGGTCGAGGCGCTGGGCCGGGGCTGCATCGTGGCAGCCGAGGACCCGCAGAGCTTCGAGATCGATGTCGACGGCGCCGTCGGTACCGTGTGGCTGGTTCCCGACCTCGCCTATCAGGCCGTCCTCTCCGACGCCGTTGGCCCCTACCACGAGATAACGATCGTGGACTGGAAGACCGGGAAGGAGCGGGACTCGCACGCCAAACAGCTCCGGCTCTATGCCGCGTGGGCGTTCCGACAGCCACCGAAGACCACCGCGATCGGCACCACGATGCAGCGCCGCGTCGTCTCCGTCGCGTCCTACCTGTCGACCTACACCGTGCGAGAGGCGACACCCACCCAGCAGGAGGCGGAGAAGGAGGTGATCGCACTTCGGAACTTCGCGCGGAAGCTGCGGGACCGGGTCGTCGATGGCGACCTGTCGAGGAACGAGCCGCTGCTGGGTGGCGAGGCCGGGAAGAAAGCCTGGCCACAACTGCCGGAAGGGTCGCGGGCGTGCGGATTTTGTAACTACCGACGGCTGTGCAACCGTGGATGAAACGATGATTCCCCTGCTCTTCGATGTCGCCACGCTGCTCTGCCTGCTCCTGGTGTTCCGGCTGGTCAAGGTCTTTGCGCAGCATGAGATGCAATTGCGCGAGCTCGAGAAGGACTCCGAAGCGCTGGCGGACACCGTGGAGATCCTGCTCGAGGTCGAGGAAGAGCGGGAGAACGAAGCGGAGCGACAGGCGGCCCGCGACGCGGGGCGGACCCAGCTATGAGTATCGATCTACTCGTCGTCCTGGCCTGGATCGGCGTCATTGCTGCGACGTGTTGGGAGGCGCCTTGACCACAATCCAGACAGCGTACCCGCCGAACATCGCGCAGATCCGTGCAGCCTTCCGGATCACTGGCGCTGAGATATTCGCTTGGGGTGGCGTCATCTACAACCCCAGCGGGAACCCCCTCTCCCGATCTCTGATCGAGCACGAGAAGGTCCACTTCCGCCAGCAGGAGGAACACGGAGGCCCCTCGGCATGGTGGGACAGGTACATCTCTGATCGGGCCTTCCGGCTGGATGCCGAGATGGAGGCCACCATCGTAGAGTTTCGGGTCTACTCGGAGGACAACGGGAGACCGGCTCGCCGCCGGCATCTCGACCTTCTGGCGAAGCGGCTGTCTTCCCCGATGTATGGCGGGATGATCACCCGGAAGGCGGCCAAGGTCCGGATAAAGAGCGGTGCCATTCAGGCGTTGAACGAAGGGCGGAAGCCGTGAGCAGGCCGGTCCCGAAGCATCGCCGCTCCATCGAAGAGAAGACCGACGTTCAGACGCGACAGGACGCGGTGAACCGGCGGCTTCGAGCGCTTGGCATCTACAACGGGGATCCGTGGTGGATGGCCGTGGAGCTGCTGCTCGCTGAGCTACCGGGCCCGCTCGACACCGACGCCGATACCGGCGAGGGCAGCGATTACTAGCAGGACTTCGGCGCGTCCTCCCCACCTCTGAACCCCGGGCGTCTCCCAGAACGGCGGGGGCTGTTCGAGCACCCTCACCCTGGACTCCCACCAGGCTTCGCGTCGTTGCAGCTCGGGCACGTCGATCCGGTAGCGGGCTGCGACCGCGTCGCCCCACAGCTCCAGCGACCGCAGGTCCAGCGCCACCGAAGTCGGGACCGCCACCGCGGAGCACCGAACCAACCCGTCCCCGTCGACCAGCGAGGGCGGGATCGGCCTGCCCGGGACGAGCGCCACCGTTTTGCTGCATTGGCCCTGTACGGGCGCGAGGGGTTCTGGACGGGTCGGAAGAGGGGGGAGGGGGTCGGACGCTCCCAGGGCGGTGGAGAGCAGGAAGAGAATGGCGATCAACGGAAGGACCCAGCGTCGATATACCCGTGCCACTTGAACGGTGAGTCGGCAGCCCCGTAGTCGATCGACGGCGACACTGTCACATTCGGCAGATCACCGACCACAGTCCACCCGCTGTTGCCGCGCTCCCCGTCTTTGAAGGTGGGGCTGTGCAAGCAATGGACGGCACCGGTTGGAAGCACCACCATCATCGGGCGTTTACCGACATGCTCGGGGGCGATGTCGGCGTACGGACTATCTGCGGGATGCACCTTTCTGTCGTGACCCTCTGCCCACCAGTGGTAGACCCCGCCCTCCCCCTGGCGGGCGTACCAGCAGTCCCCGGGCTTGTAGCTGGGGTCTGGGCTCGTGAACGGGGGCGCGTCGATGAGTCGGAGCTTCATCTGCGGTTCAACAGATCGGCAGCGTCCTGCTCGGGGGTGTCACCCTCGGCCGCTTTCGCGACACCGTCGAGCGCGCCCTCCAGCTTCTCGGTAATCGCGGCCCGCTGAATTGCGGGTTCCGCCTCCTGGGGAGGGAATTCGGGGGGCGTGTGGGGTGCACGCCTCCGAACAGAGAAGCCGAAGAACGCGCCAACGACGGCGACGATCCCGAACAGGACGGCAAGAGTCTCCACGCTCACGTCTGCAGCCAGTCGTCGAGCGCGCGGGCCATGGCCTCACCGACGTGGGTCATCCCCTCGAAGGTGGTCAGGGCCTTGTGGTCGGGGTTGTCGAGGTAGAACGGCTCGACGCAGACAGCGGAGATGTTGGCCGCACCGGTGTAGACGCCGGCGATTGTGGACCAGGCCCCCCACGTCCAGTGCTTCGAGGTGTCCCCGCGCCACTCGTTCACGCCGGGACCGCCACCAGGTTGCGGCTTCTCGTAGGCTGCGAAGGCGACGCCCTTGTACAGCTCGGGGATGCCATCGAACTGCGTGGCCATCGAAGCGGCGAGGCGCATGCCGCCACCGCTGCGTCCGTCGGCGAAGGCGGAGCCGGACCGGCCGCCGCCGGCGTTGATGTGGCAGGCGACGTAGGCGACCCGGACATCGGGGAACCTGAGCGCCAGGTCGTTGGCTCGGTGGTGGCGCTCCCAGTAGTGGCCGAACGTCTCGAGCACGACGAGGTGCCCCTGGAGTGCAAGCGCCCGGGAGCAGGCGGCCGCATAGAACGGGGTGAGCTCAGCTTCTCGTTCGTGGTTCTCGACGACGCCGTCGCCATCGAGGTCGGCACCGGCGCCCCGCTCCCCCATGTTGCCGGGCTTGCCGCTGTGCTGAATGTCCAGGATGACGACGCCCACGGCTACCCCTCCGTTGCGGGCGCGACTTCGGCGGCACCGCTGGTCAGGCCCCAATTGGCCGACACCTCGAACAGCCAGCGGACCACGTCGTCGCCGTAGCCGAAGATCAGGAAGAGCGACGACATGGCAAAGATGAACATCCCGCCAAGCCCCTTCCAGGTGGTGAGCGCCGAGCACGTCGCGCCCAGGTGGGTGGTCAGGAACTCGACGATCTTGTCCTTTCGGTCTTGGGTGCGGGTTTCTGTGTTGGCCCGGCGAGTCTCTGCCGCGGTCAGGGCACCCTGAACCACGTCAGACAGCCCCTGGATCTGTGCCTTCAGGTCGCCGAAGCCCTCGTCTACCTTCTCCTCCAGGTTGAACAGGCGCAGCTCCACCGGAGTCAGGCCAGCGACCGTCCCTGGGCCTGGCTTCTTCTTCGCTTTCAGCTCCGCTTCTGTCGCCATCGGCCTAGCTCCCGGTCGTGGATCACGTTTGCGGCATGATGCCGCCCCTGTAGACGGTACCGTTCGACCAGACGATCCCGATCTGGTCCTGTGAAATGGTGCAGATCGTGTCGTTGTTTGCATTGTTGCGGATCACCAGGTCTTCCGCTCCGTCTGCTGTGTTGGCGATGTAAAGCACGATGCCCGTCATGTCGCCCTCTGGGGGGAGTACGAGCTGCTCGCTGGCACCGGTACTCTCCGGGTCCGCGTGCACGACGTTCCCGACGAGCTTGGTCTGGGCCCCGGTGGGTGAGCCCAGGACGAGCGTATTTTCCAGGTCGTTCATGGCGACCGTGGTGATTTCTGGCAGTGCGAAGCGGACTCCGACATGCACCCGTTCGTTGTCGTTGCGGCTGTCGAATTGGACGTACGTGACGTTGCCGACGGAGGTAAACCAACGCAAGGCGGTCGCCTGATTGTCGTCAATGGACCACGTAAGCGGCAAGGCGCTGGACGTAATCGACCCACCGACGGCGAACGATAGAGGGAAGCCCCCGATGGTGACGCCGTTGTTGTACGTCTGGAGCGCGGTCCAGGTGTGGGGGTCTCCTTCGCTGAACCCTCCCCCGGCGTCTTCCCAGGTGGGGTCGGCGCCGGCGGCGTGCGTGGTGAGCACCTGGCCGTCCGTGCCGTTCCCGAGCACGACCCACCCCGAGCCGTCGAAGAACGCGACGTTCCCCTGAACTTGGGATGAGAGCTGGAGGTTCAGGGCCAAACTCGCGACAGCTGCAAGACTGGTTCGCATGGCTATTCCTCCGCGACGATCTGGAGTTCGGTCGCGTCGACGCTCGGCTCCACGAACAGGTCCAGGCGCTTCACGCGATCGGTGCCGACAGACACCGTCACCTCGACCAGCTCGCCGGCTGCGACATCGATCCCGGCGTCATCGCCAGAACCCGCGGCTCCAACCGGGTTTCCCTCGCTGCCATTGAACGCGAACCGGACGGGGTTCCCGATCGGCTTGATGCTGTAGCGGTTCGTCTTCTCGTCGAAGGTGAACTCCACCGCCTCTCCCGCCGTGGGCAGAGTGTGCGAGTGGGTCATCGGGGGTTTGCCAACAGGAACAGCAGCCATTTAGAACCTCACGAAGTGGAGCCGGCGGGAATCAGTCCCTCATCGGCCAGGACATTTAGAAGAGCACGCCGCAGGGTGTCGTACATTGCTTCACCCTCCAACGGGGTGACGGCGTTGATCACGTCGATGACATCCGGCCCCGGGCCCTGCCCGTCTAGCGTGACGGTCTGGACCTCCTCCAGCGCCGTAAACGTGTCGGTCGGCTGGTCGTATGAGCCGCGGACGTATTCGATCGTGAACCGGGGCCCGGCCGGGCTGTCGATCTGGTCGAGGTGGTAGGACACCACATCGGCCGCATCGAAGATCGTCTCGACAGTTTGGGGCGTGGTGTACTTCCAGGGCAACAGCGCACGCTCCGATGTCGGTTCGTCGCCAGTGTAGCGCGTGCCGCATCATGGGACGAGCCGGTCATAGCGGGCAGGGTCTTCCAGAACGAGCACGTCCACCGTGGGGTCCCCGTTTCCAATGTCCATGTTCTCGACCAGGGCGACCCGGTCGAACGCCTCCACCTCCGGCGATGTCACCATGATGACGTCTCCGATCGCCAGGGTGTCCTCCCATTGCGGTGGCACCTGGAACGATGCGGGCCGTGCGGGTAGCGCGAGCTCGGCCGCCTTGTGCTCCAGGATCAGGGCGGCAGTGGCGCTCTGCTCCACGAAGTCGGTCTCTGACTCGAGAGTGAACACGCCTGTCCCCGGCCGACCCTTCGTCTCGAACCGCCGCGTCGACGCAGCGCACCGGTAGCAGTACCGGCGGCGCATCCGGCCCAGGTCATCGACGCCGCCGCCATTGCGGATCCGGCGTTGCTTGTAGGTGCCCGTCTGTCGGTCCGGCGCATAGTTCAGGACGAGCCGGTTGCGCGCGTTCTCCGTCGGCTTGGCGCCCCACGTCAGCAACTCGAAGCCGCTCTTCCTGGTGTCGATCCGGGCAGTCGCCATCTCCGGGCGGGCCGTCCACCGCATCACGCGGAAGTACAGCCCCGACTCGCCCTCGATCAACCGCACAGGGACGAGCGACATCAGTTCGCTTTCGATGAAGTCCCAGATATCGGTGGGGCCGCTGATGACGCCGTCGATCATGAAGCGGTTGAGGAAGGTGGCCTCAGCGTCCCAGCGGGCCTGGTCGATAGTCAAGTCCGTGAACTGCTCGATCAGGAACTTGGTCACGTCAGCCCAGCCACGGATGGGGCCAGAGCCGTCCGTCTTCACGATGCCGCCACCGAATCCCGCCACGTTCCGCCACGACACATAGTAGGACCGGCCCGGGCGGAAGTGGAACGTCCCGAAGGGGATGCCCGACATGTCGATCACTGCGACGCGCCGTCCGTCCTGGTCGTTCGTGTAGAACACCGGCCGATCGATGAACACCGGCTCGGAGTCTGTCTCGTCGTAGTCGAAGAGCCGGACGGTGGTGGCGTGCATGTCGCGCACCTCGGCGTCGGCGATGACCATTCGAGAAAGCTGCCGGTCCGGGTTCGCCAGGCGGAACTCCACCAGCAGGCCGGGCGACGCGCCCGTGTCGGCCGCTCCGGGGAAGCCGAGGGGGAGACAGTAGTGGCTCCCGCGGATCCGCAGGTCGGTCTCGTAGACAGGCGTCGTCCGGACCGGCCAGGTGTTCGTGTCGACGACGGCCTCAGAGTTCGGGACAGACCGGCTCACGTCGAGCGGCGCCCGAGACAGCGTGAGCTCCAGCGGTTGCCCCACCCGGTCGAACTGGACGCCCCTGAACGTGCCGGTCAACACGGTGCGGGCCCGCTCCAGTTCAGTTCCTGGAGTCCACCGCCGGAGCGTCCCGGGCTGCCGGTCGGCCTCGAAGCCCTGGGCCGCCAGCAGCGCCCAGCTGGAGCCCTCGGGGTCCTCGTTCACGATCAGCGGGACGCTCATCTCGGCAGAGGACTCGTCCGCCAGCGAGACGCGCGGGTCGCTGAGGCCGCTCTGGTAGGTCCGCTTATCTCCGGCAGCGTTGAACACGTCCACGCGGCGGGTGGCGAAGTGCTCCGTCCGGCCGCCCATGCCGATCTCTAGAAGCCAGATGCGCTCCTTCGCGGCGGGGATCGGGTCGGTCGTGCCCACCGGCTACCCCTCGATCCCTTCGACGGTGATCCCCTCGATGCGCATGAATTCGTTGACGCCCTCGTCCCCGAGAACCTGGTTGGCTTGCGGCGCCCCTTCCCAGGTGCCGTAGTTGAACAGGGTCCGGTCGGTCTGCATGCCGCCCGCGTCGGAGACTTCGGAGACGGCGACCACCGGGATCTCGCCGCCCTTCGCTTCTTCGAGCAGGCCGAAGAGCTGCGTCCACACGTCCTGCTCTGCGACCAGCGGCGCGCCGATGGACGAGCCCAGGTAGTCGGGCGCGGTGCTCTGACGGATCTGGTCCATCTTGACGCCGTCCGGCCAGGCCTGGTTCCAGACGAGCGACGGGTCCCCGAGCTGGCGCTTGCGGATGGTGCCGGCGGGGGAGTCGCGGCGTTCGACGTTGGGGCGCATCTGCTGGGAGTAGCCCCGGGACCACTGCTGGCCGAGCGGGGAGAACGCGCCGAGCAGGAGAATTCCCAGCTCTTTGTATGCGGACGGGGTGACGGTGCCGGGGATCCGGACGCGGAACCGCCGCGAGTAGTCGCCCACCGCGCCAGTCAGGTGGATGGAGAGCAGGCCCCGCGGCATGAGCAGATCGACCACCCCGGACGCTGGGAACCCGGTGGGGTTCTCGATCCGAATGAGTGGGTCAACCGTGTCGCCATCCGTCCACCGGCCCGCGGCGTTGAACAAGATCGTCCGCGCCACCCCGCCGGCGACCGCGACGCCGTTGCGTGCTTCGCCCTTGTGGAGGAAGCGGCCAGCCGTCGGAGTGGGGAACCCCTTGTCAGGACGCAGCGTGTCACCAGTCCGCAGGAAGCGGAGGGCCTCGAACCCGGTGGCGGCGTTCCACGTCCCCAGCGTGGACCAGGCGCCAGCGCCCGAGGTGTCGATCTCGAGGAGCATGGTCTTGTAGTTGTTCATCAACCCGAGCAGAACCAGCGTCCACGAGTGGCCGAGTCGGCTGATGTCCACCAGGTCGAAGGTGAAGATCTGCTCGACGCCGCTCTCGTCGTCGTCGCGCCATGTCGCCTTTGGGTTCGGCGACTGGTCCGGGAACAGGTTCCCGACGGGGTGATCGTGTGCGGCGTCGAGGTCGTAGCGCTCCGCCTGCTGGCCGGGGCCGGCTCCGAGAGCCAGGAACGCGCTCTCGGCTCGGGAGCCGACGCCGGGGATCGGCACCGGGAAGACCGACCCGAGACGCTTCCCGAGCAGGTTGGAGCCCAGGACGTTGGACAGGTGGGCCACGTCGCCCGGGTCGAAGGTGACGGCGACCAGTCCCCAGACGGACGCGCTGTTCGTGGGCAGGTTGTGACCGAACCGGATGCGTGCGGCCGCAGCACCGGGCCCGATGTTCGTCAGCGACCCTGTGGGGCCGAGCGTCCACGGGGTGGTGAACGAGTCCGGGCCGACGGTGTTCACTCGCCAGGCGGTCTTCACGATGCCGGAGGACGGGACGACCGCGATGATCTCCACCTTGTCGGGCGTGCTCACCACGAAGCCGAACACCTGGGTCGAACCGATCTGGATGCCGTTGGCGTCGAAGATGGCGAACTGGTTGGCGGCGACGTTGATCTCGACCTCGTACTCGACGGTGCCGTTGGCGATGCGGAGGATCGCGCCCAGGTCGTTCGTCGTCGTCGCGCCGCCGCTGGGGACGCGCAGGGTGATCTTCACCGCGGCGTTGATCTGCGCCCCGAAGATCTCGGTGTAGAAGTCGTCCTCACCAACGGCCGTGACGAGAGACAGCTCCCCGTCGACGGTGATGCTTCCGGACGAGATGGCGCCGCCCTGTACCCACGGAGCCAGGCCGTCCGGCAGGTCCATCGGGAACCAGATGAACCCGTTGGGTCCGCCCCACGAGACCCGGTTGATCTCGTTGGCGGGGACGGTGATGTTGTCCGCGCCTCCGGCCTCGACGTTCTCGAACCCGCCGCAGATGAACGCGCCGAGGGAACCGTCTCGAACGGTGAGCGCGTTGCTGACCCACTGGAACAGGAACAACACGTAGCCCTGGGTGCCGAACACCCTGGCGGCGACGGCGACGTTGGCCGTGGGATCGTTCAGCCGGAGCAGCCCGGACTGGTACGGGAGCCACGTCGCGCCCGTGTCTTCGGAGCGGTAGACACCGACCTCGTCGTCATTCGCCCCGGTCTTCCCGAACGCATAGAACACGCCGTCGTCGTCGACGTGGAGTCCTCGCTGGGTGAGCAGGGTCCCTGCGTCCGGGTTCACCGTGACGGGGACGCTGATCGCCTGGGTGGCGTCGTCCAGTACACGGATCGCGTAGTCCCCGTTCGTGTCCTCGAACGCGACAGCGAGACCACCGCCAGGCACGGACTTGGCCACCGGGTCAGTTCCGAGCAGCAGGCCCTGGTCGACCACGTCGAACGTCGCGCCGAGGTCGCGGCTCACGTGCTGGATGATCTGGTCGGTCGCCTGGCCGGTGCCGAACAGCGCGACCAGGTCGCGGTCCACCGCCATCGTGACGCGCGGGTTTGCGTCCAGGGAGATGAACGCGTCGCTGTGGTCGGCCCAGGTGACGCCCCCATCGTCCGAATGCTTCCAGGTGTCGGGGGAGGAGAAGACGAGCAGGCGTCCGCTGGGGAGCTCCCCGATAGCGATGGACCCACCGCCAGTCGTTCCCGGGATCGTCCCGAGCAGCGCCCAGTCTTGACCGTCCGACGGGTGGAAGCGCTTGACGGTGATCAGCCCGGCCGCGATCCGGTAGACGGCGATGACCTCCTGCGACTGCTTCCGGGTGACCGCATCCCACTCGTTGTCGTCGATGTCGAGCAACGTCCACTCGATGGGCATCCAGTCGCCGGCGATCCAGTTGGGGGGACTCCACCCCAGCCAGGTGTCGTCGCTGGCCCCCCGGGCCCGGAACGCCAGGGCCGCACCGGTGAGCGCGTTGGGGTTGCCGCCGCGGGTGACGACGCCATCCGCGTCGGACTCCTGGTCGCCACTGATCTCCGGCTTCAGCTTGGCGTTTGCGTCCAGGGCGAAGGAGCCGCCGGGGCGGGGCTCCGCCTCCGAGTAGTCCGATCCAGTGGCGGACGCGTCGTTCGGCGCCAACGACGCGGAGGTGATCCGCGAGTCGTGCACCACGAGCCCACGCAGCTTGTCGGTTTGTCGGACTCCCATCTACTCCCCTTACCTGTTGAACACTCGGCGGACACCACGTGGACCAGCGCCACCGACCTTCGCGATCACCCGACGCAGACGCCCGCCCGCTCGGATCGTGGGCACCACCAGGGCGTCGACGTGCCGACGCTCGAAGTTCAGCTCGAAGATCTGGGCACCCTGCGGCATCTGCCCCGTCTGGTTCAGCTGCTGGACCGCCTCGCGCCCCAGGGTCTCGCCTGCCCGCTGGTTCAGGACCGGCTCGTTCTGGCGGAGGATCACCGCCCTCTCGTCCGGGCCGCCGCTGAACGACGGGAACCCGGAGAACCCCTGGTGAAGCTGCGGAGGCTTCTCCGTGGCGATGATGCCGGCCTGGATGATGCCGGCCCCGGTGGCGATACCAGCGGCGGCGATGCCGGCGGGCGACGGTGGCGGGCCGAACAGGGCGTAGGCCTTGAGGATGGCGACGCCGGTGTTGAACCCCACGCCGGCGAGGGCGACAGCCTTCTCCGCCTTGAACGCGTTCAGGCGCTCCCGCTTCTCGGCCCGTAGCTTCTGCCGCTCGGCTGCCTGGATGGCGTCGAGGGTTGCGATCTCGCCGCGGATTCTCCGTCGCTGTCGCCTGGTCTCGGCCTGCTCCAGTTCGCCCTGGAGCTCGACCCGGCGCGCTGCCAGAGACTCGACGATCTCCCGCTGCTCTTCCAGTTGCTCCTGCTGCAGCGCGCTGTTCCGTTGCGCGACCGTCGAAGCGATCAGGAGCGTGTTGTCTCCCACCGCCTCGGCGACTTCGATCTGGCGGAGGGCGCGTTCTTTGGCCTCCGCTTCTGCGTCCTCGTTTCGCTGTCGCAGCGCATCGGCCACCGCGACCTCCGCCGCCTCTTCCGCCTCGCGGGCCTGCCGTGCCTGGGCGACCTGCTCCTGAAGCGCAGCGATCCGAAGCTCCCGAGTCTCGCGGATGGCCTGCTGCTTCCGGTCCTCGGCGAACACCTCGGCCAAGGCCTCATCTCCGGACGCCTCCCCGAGCTCGCGGATCTTGTTGAGGTCTTGGTCCCGAGCTTCGATCACCCGTTCTTCGGCGGAGAGCAGATCTTCCCCTGCCGCGAGCCCTGCTTTCAGCAGATCTTCTATGGCTCGCTGCTGGGCCTTCGCGGCTGCCGCAGCGATCCGCTGTTGCTTGGCCAGCTCGCGCGTCTCTTCCGCGGAGGCCTCGGCCATGGCGGACCCGAAGCCCAACGCCTCGGCCATGTCCTCCATGGAGATGGCGACCTCGAGCCCCTCCGCCGCCAGCCCTTTCGCTTCGGCTCTGGCCTCCTGGAAGGCCTGGGCCGCTTGGCGGGCGGCCTCCTCTACTCCAACGATCCGCTCCTGCTCCTCCCCGAGAGCGAACTGGCCGAGGCCTTCCGACGCACTCCGGATGGAGTTTCGGAGGATCTTCATACTCTCGGAAAGGGCAGCGCTCGTAGCGACCAGGCCGATGAGCAGGCCGTCCAACTGGCTGGCCGGATTGATGAAGTCGATCGTCTCCACCTTGGCGGCGTTCATCGACCCCGACAGGAGGTTGAGGTTCTCGGTCCACTGCGCCGTAGCGGCCGCGGCGTCGTCGTCCACGACTCGGCCGAAGCGCTGGGCCTGTGCGATCGCTTCTTCGAGGGGGAGGTTCTCCAGCGCGTTGGTTACGTCGAGGCCTCGATCAGAGAACAGCTGCTGGGCGAACGCCGCCTTCTGGACATCGTCGGTGAGTCGCGGCAGGCGGTCCAGGACCATCCGAAGCGCTTCGTCGGTACCGATCGCGCCGCTGCGCACCGCCTCCATGTCGAAGCCGAGACCACTCAGAGCCTCTTGGGCAGCTCCCCCGCCTTGACCAAAATCAAACAGCTTTTCTGCGAAATCTTGCAGCTGGTCCGTGGCTTCTCGGCCGTCCGCACCCACGGAGCGGAAGGCTTCCTCGAGGCCCGCGATCGTGTCTCGACCGATTCCCGTGGCGTTCGACAGGCGGATGACCGCGAGTCGCGCCTCCATCGTGTCGGAGACGAAGCTGAGCGTGGCCTCCCCCGCAGCCTTCAGCGCATCCGCGGAGAGCTGCCCAGCGATCAGGGTGCCGACATCGCCCCAGGCGTTGCTGGCCTGCTTCGCGGACTTCTCCGCAGACCGGGCCGCGCGCTCCTGCCCCTGTCGGATCTCTCGCTCGAACTTGATCGCCGCGGCCGCCGCCGTCTTCTCGGTGATGCCCGGGATCTTCGCGAAGTCCTTCTGATACTTCGCGATGTCGGCGAGGACGCTGAGGCGGATGTCGCGTGCGAGGGTGGCCATCTAGCGCCCCACGTTCTTGGTGATGTCCGCGGCGATGAGTTCACCGATCAGGTCGCCATCTGCGAACAGCTGAGCGACCAGGCGGCGCCGACTACTGAACCCCTTTCCCGGGCGGATGAACCCAGCGTAGGGCGCCGCGTTGGTGATCTCGCCGGCGAACGCCTGGTTCTTCGCATCCGGCCGGAACGACAACGAGAGCAGGCTCTTGGACAGGCCGCTCTTCACCGGCCAGGCTTGGAAGGTGCGCTCGGCAAACGGCACCAGGTGGCGGTTGAACGCGTTCGCAACCGCGGGGGCTGCCTGCTCCATGAAGTCGCGGACCAGGTCGTTCAGCTCGGGGTCCACCCGGATCAGTCCACGCCCGGGCCGCGGGCGCCCCACCCGGACCCGAGACCTGAACGACGCTCGACGCGACACCTGGCGACGGTCCGAAGAGAACCGCCGCTCGGTGAGCGTGAGCCGATCGAAGAAGCCCGCAGCCATTCAGGCCACCCGGAAGACGAGAGAGCGGGCCGCGGCGTCCTCGCTGACGGAGGTGAGCCACGGCGGATGCTCGAACTTGGCGACGTTGTTGGCGCCCTCCATCTTCGACGTTGCACCCCGCAACCACCCTGTCAGCGCCAACACTCTCACGATCTCGTCCTTCGGTTGTTCGTACAGCCCCAGCGTGTGCCCGTATTCGGACAGTCCTACTCGGAGGATGAACTGGTGGAGGGCCCCGCCGGGGCCTCGGAAAAATCCCCCTCTTCCTCGACCTCGCTCACCTTCGGAATCGAAGCCGTGATCCGTGCCCGGAGTTCCTTCCCCGCCTTCAGGATGTCCTTCGTCTGGTGCTTGTCTTCGAGCAGATGGTGGTGGACGTGCTCGCCAAAGTCGATGACATCCCGACCGCAATCCCGAAAGCTGGGCCACGGGGTCTCGCCGGTCCAGCAGAACCCGATGGCCGCGCAGTAGCAGGCGACGATGTCGTCGACCGACTGGCCCTCCCAGATGAAGTTCCCCTTGTCGTCTTCGAGCGGGTTGCCATCGTCGTCTTCGACCACGTCCCCCACGGCGATGAAGTAGGCGGCGGTCAGCCGGGAGCGGTTGGGGATGAGGGGGAGACGCCCCTTGAAAGAAGCGTCTCCGATCTGGAATTCAATGTTCAGGGCGTTGGCCACTGTTCACCTCCTGGTGGGCGAAGTGTAGCCCGCCCGGCCTGGCCTACGAGTCCACCACCGCCAGGTGATTGCGGAAGCTGATCGCGACGGTGTGGCCTTCCTTCGCCTCGGCGACGGCGTAGCCACCCTCGCAAAGCGGGAGGGTCTTCGTCGTCGTGGTGACGCCATCGCTCATGGTGACGATGGTTCTCCACGCCCAGACGGTGGGGTCGAGAGACGAGCCTCCGGCGAACAGTCCACGCTTCTTCAGGAAGTCCAGGATGCGAGCAACGAGCGCCTCGGTGAGCGATTCGTTCTTGAGCTCCACGGTGATGGAACACTCCTGGACCATGTCGTCGCCCAGGACGAAGCCATCGTGCTTTCCACGATCAAGCTTCTTGATGTGCTCCACGTTCTCGGAATTCTGCTCGCCGATGTTCAGGTCGCCGGGACCGGGGCCAATGGTGAGCCCGGCGCTGACGGCGTCCTCGAATCGGACGGTGGTGAGTCTACTGGTCCAGCGGGCCATGAGGCCTCCTGACGGGTGAGGTGATTACGAGACGGTCCCGAGGACGGTCACCGTGGGAGAGGTGAGAATGGTTCCGAGGTTGTCGAACCGGAGCGTCCGCGCGCCAGCGCCAACGACGTAGTCGCCGGCCTTGACCGCTTCGAGGCGAACCTTGGTTCCCGGCTGTAGCTGGAGGACGTCGGTCACGTCCTTCAGGAATGCCAGCCACGGCTCGGTCACGTCGGGCTTGATCTCGAGGATGCCGTCGGCCGTAGCCGGCCATTCGATCTCCAGGGCGATCACGCCGGTCAGTACCGCGACGACCTGGTTCACGTCCGGCGCCGTCTGGAGGTTCAGGATCGCGCTCCCGGACCCGGCGATGTCCGGCTTGAAGATGACGACGCGCTCGTAGCTGTTGTCGACAGCCGGGCCGCCCACAACCAGGGCGCGGTCCGTTGTGACCTCGGCGGTTCCTCCACCGCCAGCAGGGGCGGCCAGGGCCTGGGTGGCCAGCAGTGCGTGTACGATTATCGCGCGGGTCGTGCTCATGAAAGCCTCACAAAGGAAGTTCGTGGGCGACGGAGAACTCCACCGCGCCGAGTAGTTTCGTTCCGGACGGGCTGACCAGCGGACGCCAGGCGTTCACCAGCCGAACGATCATGATCGTCGACAGGTCCCGCCCCATCAGCGCCCTCGTCACAGCGAGCCCGGCGTCCGACGCCAGCCGAGCGTCGGTCAGCTGGTCCGTCGGACGCAGGTTGTAGACGAAGGCCACGGTCACCATGGACTCGACCTTGGCGAATCCGCCGGGCGCGTCGCGCTGCTCGTCCGTGTTCGGCGAGTCGTCCACGAAGACGTTGAACAGCAGGTGCTCCAGCGGGGCTGCGTCCTCGATCACCGACAGCGGCACGGACGACTCCCGGAACTGCGGCACAGCTCGCCCGTTGCTCTGGTCGAACGGGGTCCCGTCCAGGGCGGTGATCACCTCGGCGAGCATCTCCTCGAGTTCCCGGATCGTGAGTCGACATGACAATCACCACCTCCGGGTGTTCCGCAGCCGGCGACGCGGCGCGGCGTTCTGGTGGATGACGGTGGAGGCCGGGCGGCGCTCCAGGCTGTCGGCCCGGCCGTCGTGGTCCTGGTCCCAGCGGCCAGACAGGGCCGTCCACTCGCGCTCGTAGTCCGCCAGGTGCTGCGCCATGAGCGTCTCCCAGCGGTTCCCGTTGCCGCCGGTCTTCTGGAAGAGGTACTTGAACACCAGGTAGTAGGTGCGGGCTTCGAGCACTTCGATCAGATCTTCCTGGGAGACGAGCAGGTCAGGCCAGCGCCCGGAGCGGAACATCCGGCGGATGATCGTTCCCCACGCCTTGTCCAGGTACGGCTGCAAGGTCGTGCCCTGGCTACCGAGCTGGTCGACCAGGTCGGGGTACTCCCCCTCCGTCAGGTCGGTCTGGGCGGTGGGCGGAGCCAGCACGAAACGTGCGACGGCCGCCTCTCTCCGGACAATGCGGAACGTGGTCTCTCCCGGCGGGCGGATCGTCCACCGCTCCTGGTAGAGCTCCGCCAGATCGATCGGGTCGGTCGAGGCATCAGGGTCCAGCACGCTCGCCGGGATGACCACCGTCGGGACTCCGTCAACCAGGCCGCCGCCGGTGTTCGAGAAGACGACCCGTTCATCGGGTGCCAGCAGCTCGAACTTCTCCACATCCTCAGGGGGGACGATCACTCCGTCCCGCCGCATTTCCATCTTGACTGTATTGTCTCGATTGATCTGCAGGATGTCCGGAAACTTCGTCCGGAACGTGTAGAGGATTTCGCCGCTGGCTGCCAACTAGATCACCCCGCCCAGGCCGCGCCGTCACATCCGACCCAGCGTTGCGAGCCGGGCGTCACGGTGGCGATGGTTGCGGCCGCGTCGTTCCGAACGATGAGATCGTTGGTCGACCCGGTGTTTGTGACGCAGAACATCAGGCCGTTCGCCTTCTCGTCTTCTTCCGCGGGGAGGTCGACGTTGCGGTCAGAACCGCCACCGTCCAGGTACTGGAAGTTGCCGCTCTGGAAGTCCAGGACGATGTCCCCGCCAATGGTATCGATGTCCACGCCGTCGCGGTACTGCGCCTGGTAGGTGTTCGGCTTCCGGCCCTTGGTTCTGTACACGGGCTACCTCTCTTTCTTGCGTTCGGAGTTGATGACGGCGGTTCGCACGCGATTGCGCGCCACCTCGAAAGTGATCGGATTGCCCGCCTGCTCTTGCTGCTTCTGCAGAGCACGGGCCGCCCCGTCGATGCCCCGGCGCTTCCGGGTGTCTTCTTCGTGGCTCATGAGGCTGCGCCCGCTTGCTCGACCATGACGCGCGCCTCAGGCACCGCGGCGGCGGCCAGCAGGTTGAGCGCGCTCTTCGCCTTGTCGGTCCGGCGCTTGAGCTCCTTCGGCTCCAGGCCGGTGAGCGACGAGACGCGGATCAGCTTCTGGCGTGCGCGCTCTCGGATGACCTCGAGCACGTCGTCGTCCGGCGGGCGAATGTGACCGGACAGCACCAGCTCGTGGCGGAACCGGTTCATCACCGCGCGGTCGGGCCGGAACTTGAGGCGCTTCCCGCGACGGGCCGCACGGGGCTTCATCCACGACTCCTGCCAGAACTTGCCGCGGGTGCCGGTCCGCGGGTCCTCGCAGTCGGCTGCGACCAGGTAGTCGAATTGGCCCCAGAACATGTAGACCGCGCCCTTTCGCTGGTTGGTCAAAACCGCGAGGTCGTAGGCCGCCTCGGGCGGGTCTTCCTTCCGGAGCGTCCGGTTCAGGTTCACGCCCGGGATCACGTTGTGGCGCGCCAGGTTGGGGAGCCACGTCGGCTCGTCCAGACCGGCGGTCTCCACCGCCCATTCCTCTGACCAGTGCATCAGGAAGAACGGGAAGTTCGGAGCCGTCGGCAGCAGGTTGGCGCGAGTGATGGATGCCGGCTTCGCCGGTTCAAACATCGCCGCCATGTTTTCGGGGGAGCGAACCGGCTGTGCTGCCGGCTGCTGTCTGTTCGGAACTGCCATGTCGAGGGTCCTCCTGGACCGGGCCCGACTCACTCGCCGAGCGAGTGATTAGTCGTCGATCGAAACGATGCGCACCTGGGGTGCAATGGACGGGTCGGCAGTTGCCACGCCGAAGTAGGCGTTGGCGTTCCACTCGTTCTGGGCGGTGTTGCCGTCGGTCTTCTTCTCGCACACCAGCCCGAACTCGGGGATGAACAGCGCCTGGTCGGGGTCTTCGACCTCGACGTTCAGCGTGGACGCGACGGCCCAACCGATGGCGCCCGGCGCCATGGCGAAGCCCTGGTGATCGCCACCACTCTGGGTGATGTCGAACGTGGAGAAGTTGCGGAAGCCCAGGAAGTCGAACGAGCCGGAGCCAGCGACCAGGCCCTGGATCGTCGCGGTGACCTCGGGGAACTGGAAGTTCGGCTCCACCCGGATCGACTGGCGGAGGTCGGTGAACTGCTCGGGGTGGCGCATCGTGATCGCTTCGCCCTCGAAGCCTTCGGTCTCGTGGAAGAACGCAACGAGTGCCAGCTCGTCGTCGAATGTCCAATCCGTGCCGGTGGTGCCGACCGCTCCGGAGAACCCGGCGCCAGCGGCCGCGACCTTCTGACGGAACGTCTTCATCCAGGACTGCGGGATCCGAGTCTTCAGCTGCTCGAGCAGAACCTCGGGCTCACGGGACAGGATCTGGTTCGTCTGCGACTCCTGCATGCGCAGGCCGTGTCGAGCGATCGCCACGGTGTCGAAGCCGGTACGGAACCCGGAGGCGGTGATCGCAGCCACTTCGCTGCCCATTGTGGCGAACGGAAGCTGCCAACCGACGCCGCCGATCCGCGTCACGCGGACGACATCGGAGCCGGAGCCGGCGAGGTCACCGACCAGGGGGACAACACCGAGGCCCAGCACGTCGAGGCTGTCGGCGATCTCGGTGATGATGTCCTGCTCGGCGAAGACGAAGGGGAAACCAACGTCGGCCTGAGTGGACGAGAAGACAACGGGGGGAGTGTGAACGGCCATGGCAGAAAGCTCCTGTGAAGCTGTCCCTGCGATGGTTGCGCCAACGAGTCGAAAAAGGGAGATCGGTTTATGTCGACTGCCCCGGGTTGCGCCCGCTACTCGTTCACGGCTGCCGTTGCAGAGACCCTATCCGCTCCTCTCCGAATCCGTCAAGGGACCGGGGGTGCCGCGGGCTCGGGCGCCCATCCATATTTGGCCCCGTGTTCTGCGCGCCACGCGGCCCGCTGGGTTCTCGACAGCGAGTGCAGATGCGCACGCACCTGGGCCGGATTCATCAGCCTCTGATCGCGCGCCGGCGGCGGACCGGGAGGCGCCCCACCATTCGGGATCGGGTAGGCGGGCGGGGGGGCTGCGGGCGCTGCCGGCTGGGCGGGTCCACCGCTGGCCATGTGGTCGTCGCCACCCGAGCCCGCGGCCGGGACGGGTGGGGCCCCACTGAAGCTCTTCGACAGCAGCGGGTGGGTTCGGGCGCCTTCTTCGGCTTCCAGCCAAGCGGAGAATGCGGGACGCTCCCCTTCTGCAATGCCGGCGATCTCGGCCGAGTAGATGGACTCGAAGCCCCGGATCGTCTGCTCGTCCATGACACCGATCTTCGCCAATGCTCCGAGTCGGGAACTTCGCTCGGTCAGGTTGGTGATCTGTCCGCGGAGGGTGTCGCGCTCCGCTACGACCGAGTCGAAGCCATCGGCCTTCGCCTTCGCTTCTCTGAGGGCCTCCTTCAGCATCCGGCTCTCTTCGCTCTTCGAGTTGATCCGGGACTCGAGGGTCGCCTGGGAGACGAAGCCGTCGATCTGTACTGAACAGTGTGGGCAGGGGACGGACACGGATTCACCTCTTACGTCGGGTTCGGGTTGTTTTCTTGGGCCGGGCTCGCTGGCGGGTCGGCTTCTTTGTGGAGCTCGGAGACCGCCTCGACGGTGTCCGCTTCCGTGGGAGCTTCCGGTAACGGGTCGCCACTACTCGGTGCTCTCGGCGGGCTCGCCCTCATCCGGCTGCCCGCGGACCTGGGCCAGCGTGCCCACCGGCGCGCGGGTCGCGCCCGTGCGCAGCGCGGTGGCCTCCGCGGTCCTGTCGGCGTCCGGCAGACCCTGGGCCGCGGCCTCTTCGTTGGCCATCTTGATCAGCAGGCGCCGATCCAGTTCGGCCTGGACCATGGCCGCCAGGGCATCCTCCCGAGACGCGCCCGGGTGGAGCTGCTGGTAGGCGGTGATCGGCGACAGGTACCTGTTGTCAGTCTGCCACTGGATGTCGTCTCGGCGTTCTTTCTGTTCGGCGGGGCTCTCGGGGATCTCGGCGTAGGTGATGGTGTAGCCGCCTTCCGGCAGACCGGATGCGATGCCCTGGCCATTCGCCAGGCTGGCCGACATGCTGATGGTTGCGAGATCGGACTGACGGAAGAGCGGCTCCACCTGTCGGGCGTTCTCGCGGCGCCCCTTCGTCGAGATGAACATGGCGGCGCCGCTCATCGGGGAGCCGCCCATCCGGATGATATCGGACGGGTTGACGCCGGAGCGTACTGCCTGCTTCTGTTCGTAGAGGCTGGCGTACTCCGCCACCTCCGGCAGGTTGGCGCCCGGGCCAGCCTGGAAGAAGGTGACCTGGCCATTCCCGTCCGACGACGGCCGAAGCACGACCAGGGCGCCCGGGGTGAGCATCAGCGTCCGAACGGCGTTGTTGCTCTGTTCGTTGTCGCGGCCCTTCCGTCTGGTGGTGACCGCGGGTTCCTCGACGCCGACCGCGAAGATCGTCTGGCCGCTGGCGTCCCGGGCGGCATGTCCGGCGTAGGTCCAGTTCAGCGCGCTGTTCAGGGCCCCGCGGGTGGCGCCCCGCTTGGCGTTCGAGTTCCACAGCAGCCCCGCGTCCTGGCTCCGGTACCAGCTGTAGGGGATGAACGGCTTGTTCTCCGAGTCGCGGAACGGGTAGTCGTCGCCCTCGAACGTGCCGCCCAGGAAGACCTCCGAGAGGTCTTCGCCCGGATCGCCAACGGGGTCACTCGTGGCGCGCACCGATCGGAAGCTCGGTTCGCCACCGATCGAGTCGTCAGAGATTCGGAACTGATCCCAGGTCCACACCCACTCGTCGCGGTCTTTCCAGAACCGGAGCCGGAGCTCCCACAACTCGATGGCCACGTCCGGGAGGTTGTCGTCGCTCACGGCGTAGACGTTGTGGGGCGCGACGAGTCGGTAAGACAGGCGGCCGAGGTCTTTGATCGCGTCGATGCGAACCAGATAGTCGCCGAGCCCACAGGAGAAGTACTGCACCTGCTGGAGCTTGGTGAACAGGCCGGCCTTGTCCAGCAGGCCGCCGGGCCCCACCAGCTCCATGGCCGCCGGGTCCTGATGCATGACGCTGGGTCGGCGACCGTACAGGCCGGGAACGGTGAACTGGCGGCAGATGTCCGCGAGCGGGTTGACGGAGGTGTCCGGCGGACCCCAGGCGGTCAACCGTTCAACGTCAACGTGCTCCTCCATCCACTCCTCGAGCACGTCGTCGAACAGCTCGTTCATGATGTCGAAGCGGTCGCCGAGCATGACGGCGCGGGTCTGGTCTGCGATCGTCGGCATGGACGGGCGCGCCGGTAGCTGGTCTATCGCGCGGACTGCGATTGCCTCGTGGGGCACTGCCACCTCCGCGGCCATGGTATCGCGCGTCGGAGCGTCTGCCTATATGATGGCCCAATGGCTCGACCGAACCACGCGCTCCTGACCATTGGCGGGGACTGCTACGACGCAGGCACCATCAGGTGGGCTGCGCGCACCGACGGCTGGGATCGCCTGCGCGGTCCGCTTGGCCCCAGACCGTCGACCCAAAAGGGGCGCAACGCCAAGCCCGCTCCGATTCGCGACGAGCCACTGCCTGTAGTGCGGGAGCACGCCCTGCGGTGGGCGGGCGTGACGGACGCGACGAGCCGCCATCGCTGCGGCTAGCTGACGTAGACCTTCCGGCCGGTCCAGGCCTTCCGGTGGCGGACAAGCCGCTCGACGGGGTAGCGTGCGGCGTCCAGGACATCCTTCACCGGGTCTCGGCTGTCACCGGCAAACGTGCGGCACGCCTCAATCAGAGGACCGCACCGGTCGGAGATGATCAGGTGCGGGGTCCCGTCGTCGTCCACCCTGCCGAGCAGCCCGTTGCAGATGCGGAGGCCATGCAGGACGGACCCCTGCCACTTCTTCGGCGTGTAGATGCGGGCGCATTCCTCGAGCGGGCGCTTGATCTGTCGAGCGATTTCCCGGAGCAGATCCCGGTTGCTCTTCTTGATCAGCCACTTGTTCTCGCCGGTGGGGCGGTCACCGACCCAGGTGTCGACATCGTCGTAGGTCAGGCCGTTGCGGCGGAGCATGTTCAGGATGGCGGCCGCGTCCTGCTCCGGCGTGGTGTAGCCGTCGGACACGCAGACATCCGCCCACCAGACCCGTGGGCGCTCGCCGTGCCCGTCGTGGACCACCATCAGGACGGCGGCCTGCTTCCCGGCAGCGGCGCCGTGGTCGATGCCGATGGCGATCAGCGAGCCCGCCGGTAGGTCGAGCACGTCGAAGCTGCGGACGTTGTTGTCGTCGAAGTTGGTGAGCCAGCGGCCCAGAGACAGCGGCTCCCAGGACCCGTCCACGCGCATGGCGCGCTCGACCTCGAGCCAGGTCCCGACCTCTTCGTCGATCTCGGCTTGCCAGAGGATGGGGCGGACGGCACCCTCAGGCCAGAGGTTCGCCTCGTTCAGCCCGTAGTTGTGTTCATGGAAGTGGCCGGACTCGACCTTCTCCCGGAGCCACTGCTGAGGGGGGGATGTGGGGGTCGGGGTGAAGTTGATCCGGATGTGACCGCGGGTCGACACCAGCCGGGGCAGCAGCTCGCCGATCATTGTCTCGGTGGCGGGCTCGTCGCAGGCGATGAAATGGTACTTTCCGCCAGCCACCCGACCGGCGCCCTGTGAATAGGTGGCGAAGCTGATGATGGAGCCACGACCAGGTCCCGAGTCGAAGTAGATCCGGGGTGGCTTGCCGGTGATCCCTCGGCCTGGGTCGTAGCTGTTGCGCCGGTCGATCTCGTTCTTCGGCAGGAAGTCCCAGATCGCTTCCATGAGCGGGTCCATCTGCTCGACGGAGGTCCCGACGACCAGCGCGCGGATGGGGCCCTTGTGGGTTTGCTTGAACGGGTGCGTGCCCCGACACCGCTCCCGGATCTCGTAGGCCAGCGCCCAGGACTTCCCGAGCCGGTTGCCGTCGCGCCAGATCACCCGGCGTCGGTTGTCCTCCAGGAACAGCCGCTGACACCTGGTCCACCTGGTGAAGTGCGCCAGGTTGTTGGCGTAGCGCTCGGCGCCCGCCTCTCCCATCCCCAGCCATGCGGCGCGGCTCACCCGCTATCCAGGTGGCAGGCGCCGCAGGAACTCATCGACGCAATGGACGCGGTCCTTCCACTCTGCGTGGGCGTCAGACACCAGATGAGTCACGATCAACGCGTTGTCGAACACCACGACGCCGTCTGCGAACGGCCCCGCGAAGTGATTGCCCGACCGGAGACGGCGCACGGTCTGCGCCTCCTGATGGTAGTCCCCACCCTCTGGCCAGATGCGGGTCAATGCAGAGCGCTCGCCCAGGTCGGCCTGGTACACCAATCGGCGGACCCCGGTCATGCTGAACCACCCGCGCCCACGTGAAGGATGCGCATGTCGTGCCGTTCCTCGAAGACCCGGATGGCCATCTCGAGGTATTGGTCCGGCCACCCCTCCATGGTCTGGCGGAGCTCGGCCGCGAACTCGTCGTCCGTCAGCTCCGTCAGCGCCTCTTCGGTCTTCCCTCGGATGGCGAGCAGGTCGCGCCACATCTGCAGCTCGAGCCGCTGGCCGGACTGCAGCGCCTGGTGGCTGCCGTCCCGTGCGGCCTTCCGGTTGGCGCGCCGGACATCGACCAGGGCGCGCTCCAGGATCTGCGCCTCGGTGAGGTCTTCCAGCTTCTCTTCTTCCGCCTCGTTCTGGGCCTCCTGGGACACGGAGCCACCGCGGCGGTAGTCGTGCTTGCGCTCCATGAGCCAGCCCGCCGCCTGCCAGGAACGTTTCCCACGGGTCTCGTTCTCGTGGTCGCACTTCTCGCACTTGACGACGACCACCGGCCCACGGGCGGCGTCGTGGATCAGGGTCAAGCATTCGAGAGCGCCCCGGGCCTCCGCCTGTTTCATTCGGTCGGCGAACTTGCTGTACTTGTTCTTTCGCTTCGCGTTCCGCCCTTCCCTCAAGTACGTGTACAGCGAGTCGACGGAGATCCCAGCGTAGTCGGCCTGGAGCTTCCGGCTCATCCCCAGACCGGCAGCCTTCACCAACAGGTCCGCGACCGCGTCGTTCAGTTTGCTGGGTCTTCCCACGCGTCCTCCTCGATGTCGCCGTCCTCGATCTCTTGCATCCGATCGTAACGGTCGCGGCAGGTGACGCACCGCGGCGCCTCGTCCACCTCCGTCGTCGACGTGGTCACCATGTCGCCACACTCCCCACACGGGAGCCGCATGTTCCGCGGCTGATAGAACTCGTTCACGCGCACCCACCGTGAGGCCGGGCCGCGTCTCGAGGTGAAGTGATCCCGAGGGAACAGAGACGCGGCGCCGGTTCGGCCGAGTCTAGCCCGTCAGGTGACGGTGAAGCCACTGCTGGGCGTGAAGCTTCGCTGTCCCCTCATCCGCGGCCGGGCCGCAGCCGACCGGCTCGACCCCGCCGGGCAGCTCGTCTCGATCGTCCCAGCACCACCATTCCCACTGCCCCTCCACTAGGCAGAGACGCCGATGGAGGCGGGGCCGCGCATGACCCATCTGGCCTGGCCGTGCGGCGGGTTGACGGGTTCCCACGTCGGGATGTGGGGGAGCCGAATCGTCGGCTTGTCGCGCTCCACTTCTTCCAGGAAGCCGGTGAGCGACTGCCACACGTCGTCGGTTGACCCGAACGGCGGGTCGGGCATCTTCACGCCCTCCCGGGCGACAGCGCCGAGGCCGATGGCTGCGAGCGCTCGGCCGAGGAAGGTGCGACGGTTCATCGCAGCGCCTCCTGGAGCTCCTGGACCAAGACGCCGGTGCCAGCCTTCGACGCACGCGCCAACACCTCGCGGACCTTCTGGACCCGCCGGCCGTCCTGCCCCTGCTGGAGGTTGTGGACCTCGCGCTTCAGCTGCTCGATCTTCTCGCGGGCCTGCTCGTCGTCGACGGCGATCGCCGGCTTGTCCAGCTGGGCCTGCATCTGGATCATGAGGTTCTCGACATCCTCGCGGAGCGACTTCGCCTCGGCCTTCCAGCGGGCCTTGCCCCACTTGTCTTCGGGGGTCGGCTCGGGCGGGGACTCGGGCAGCTCAGGAGGGAGGGCGCCGGGTGGCGTGGGGGACGCCATCAGACAGTCAGCCCGTTGTCGCGGAGCTTCTCGTCGCGGATGGCGAGCTGGTCGGTCAGGGCCTTGCAGCGCTGCTGGCGCTCGCCGCTTTCCTGGCGGAGCTTGCTGTTCTCCTTCGCAAGGTCGGACTCGGAAAGGGGTTCGGGCACGGCGGCGAGCTGGGCTTCGAGGCCAGCCACCTCTGCCTCCGACTCGGTCAGGTCGCCGAGAACCTCTGCCTGGATTCCCTCCAGCGCGACGGCGTAGTCGATCCAGTCCTGCTTCGTGCCTT
>SDBT01001653.1_pt1 | contig 39652 bp, 39 predicted proteins | sample 2277101 | NCBI WGS metagenome assembly SDBT01 (sample SAMN10404973, study PRJNA504765) | marine sediment metagenome | isolation source: marine sediment core GS10_PC15, 103 cmbsf | place: Arctic Ocean: Southern Knipovich Ridge | collected 2010 | reverse complement strand
TCCATGGGAACGTTCGAGAAACAAAAGTGGAACGGGCATCGACTGGCGCTTCACCACCGCCGATGCTCGAATAAAACTGAAAAGACTATATCCAAAAATATAGCTGTTACAGAGTACTAGAGGGCAGTTTTTCTCTTACTGTCAGGCCCCCTTGGCCGATTCTTCGGTTTGACCCTCACCGGCGGCGGGGGAGATAATTTCCTTGATCCGGACGCCCAACTGATCGCCGACGATAACAAGGTCGCCTTCGGCGAATTTATTGCCGCGCAGCAGTATGTCCATCGGTTGGCCCACCTGCTTGTCGAGCTTGAGGACTGAGCCAGTACCCAATGCAAGCATGTCTCGAACGGACATCTCTGCCTGCCCGAGGGTGACTAGTATGGGCATTACCGTCTCGAGGATCAGGTCTATCTTGCCGGCTGGGACTACGGCACTTTCGGAAGCTTCGGGAAGCTCCGCTGTCTGGACATCAACTCCGCCGTCGGGGTCGGCATTTTGATCGTTGGGTTCAGCCATTTCTATAATCCTTATATTGGTCTTAGTATTGGGGGTTACTTGTTATTGTTTGCTGCAAGTTTGGCGTCGACGGCGGCGGAAATCTGAATCGCGCATCGCCCGTCTGATTGCACGGCCGAGCCGATAAAAATTGTTTCGCCGTTAATTTGCAATTCAATTGGCTCCTCCACCTGCCTATTAATCAGCAGCACGTCGCCGGTCTGGAGGGAAACAAGATCACGCATCGATACTTGTACGGTACCGAGTGATACGGTGGTCTGAATCATGATATTTTCCGCATGACCTCGAAGACGAGCTTTGTCGCCGGGACGCTCTCGGCGGATTTCCGCCTGGCCGTTACCGTTTGCAACAGCCTCGATCAGATCGCTTGCCAGTACCAGCGAAGCTACGGGCTTGGCCTCGCCTTCGGCTGGGTTCAGGTCCATCCGGCAGTAAGAGCCCATGAACTCAGGGTCAAGTGGGAAACTGCCTTTGATGATCGCCTTTTCCAACGTCAGCTTGGGCCGAAATGCTGGCGGGGTTGTATCCCAGAAGCTTTGGTTAACTACCGAAAACAGGTCCATTAGCAAAGCCTGTTCCACCGGCGATAACTCGGTCCCGTCGGTCAGATCGATCTGCGAGCCGCCAAGTAGCTTAGCCATCCATTCGTTTACGGCCTGACCGGCAAGGGCGACAAACCCCAATTGGGTTCCTTGGGCGTCTACAAGCCCAACGCTGAATAAATCCGTCTCGACCTGTTCGGCCCGCAACTTCTCCCCAAAGTGGTGTGTTGGGTCTGCACTTGTCAGGGTAATGTCTATTCGGAGGAACTGTTCCAGGGCCTTGGATACACTTTCGGCGGCCTCGGCAAGGAATGCGTTCAGCCGTTCGGTTTGGGTTGGTGTAAGGTATGATGGGCTGGCCCAGTTATAATCGGCTGCTTCGGTTTCAGATCCGAACACCTTATCTCCCTCACCTGCCGAGTTAAGGAGCGTTTGGATAATATCAGGCTGTTGGCTCATCTAATGGTTGACTCCACGAATACAATCTTGTCAATCAGAGGTTTACTTTTCGGCCAGAGCATGTCGTTAAAGGCATTAAGAATCCTTAGCTTGAGCCGGGTCTTGTTGATGTCACCTGCAACGTCTTCGATCCGGCAGCCTGACAGGTGCACTATAAGCCAATCCTTCAGGTCGGGCATCATTCGCTCGATAGTTTTCGATGCCTCGGAGAAAACTTCCGAGTTAATTCCCAGATGAATTGTTGTTTGCATGTAACGGGCCTGCCTGGGATCATTAAGATTAACCAGTATGGGCTCGAACTCAAAGTAGGTGAAATTGACAGGGGTATCTTCGATGGTCTCAGTCTCTCCAAGGTCCTCTTGATCTTGGGCGATCTGGTCGGTTTCCGCTGGGGGCGGGCTCGGCTGCATCAATGTAGCAACCGCAAAACCAGCCCCACCTCCCAAGACCATCACTACCAATACCACGATTATGGGAACCAGATTCCCTATTAGACCTGAGTTGTCATCAGAATCAGCCATCTTCTCGTACTCCAGTTATAGCGATTATAATGTGTGCCAATTCCGCTGAAGCGCCATAAGTTCTACACCACAGCCCCGGCGAGCCTGACCCACTCGATTCGATCTGCCATTGGTTTTTATTAAGTTCGCCAGCCAAGGCTTTTCGCAGGGCCTTTTCAACCGAGCGAGCCCGTTGGCTGGCCAGTATCCAGCGCTGTTTCTCGTCGTCTTGTTCCGGGCAAAGCCCCAGAATTCGAATACTTACCTTTTGGTTTGTAAGATCGTGCCTGATGTTTTCGGCAAAACCGGTCAGGAATTTCAAACCAACCTCATCCAGCTGGGAAGATCCCGGCTTGAATTGAATCTCAGTTGCAGTCGAAGAAATCAACTTATGTTTATTGTCCGACGCTTCTATTTTAATCAACTGCTTTATTTCATGGAAAATCTCGCGGATTTTATCGTCATCTGCATCGATGACCTGATTTTTGGGAAATTCTACAGGCGCTTTCTTTACGAACCAATATATGCGTCGGTGCTTGGCTGTCAGTGTCAGATCTGGCCCCAGCAGCAGGTTCGGAATACCCAGCCCGGCAATCGCCCGTTTGAATGATCCCTGGCCAGCCTGGAACAGATCGGGGTCGGGCTCCTTAGCGAAAATCTGAAGCAGAACAAAGAACGCCAGCAAAAGTGTAACCATATCTGAAAAGGAGACAATCCAGGCAGGTACCTCGTTCGGTTTATCTTCTATGACTGCTTTTTTCTTTCTCATTGGTACATCTCTGGTGCCAGCAGGGTAATTTTTACGAAAGGCTCCTGCGCTACCGGTCCGCTATTAGTAATCGTGAACTGCTCTGGTGATATTTGGTTATCGGCTTCGAAGTAATTGACGATTGACCAGGCTCGCAAGAGGGCATTGGGACTCTCGTCATTGCTGGGAAAACTCTGGTCTACGGTTACCTGACAGGGCACGAGTTTCATCAGCTCGGATATTAAATCCAGCAATTGCTTGCCTGTGCTAGAAAGCTGAACGCCCTGTCCCCAGAACATTCGATCCGATTGAATGTAGAACGATCGTCGATCCTTATAGACATCGTCTGTATTGGCCCGCCATTCGCTGGCCCTGGGGTTAGTAACAGATTCGATTTTAATGTCAACGACCTGTTGTTGACTGCCAGACTCGGACCAGTCGGTTGGCCTTTCTATTGGCTCGATAACGGATTCTGTTCTTCCGCCTTCTTTGATCAAGATTGATTGGTTTTCCTCTTTGAACGGGAAAATGTCAGCCAGCTTCTGCAGTGAGACCTCATCAAATGAAGAGAAAACCAGTAGCAGCACGAAAAAGCACAGCAGCAAGGTCATGCAATCGCTGAAGGTTACAATCCAGCTTCCAGGCCCTGGCGGTCCTTCATCTACTGGTGGGCTTGGTTTGTTTCGTGCCATTTAGATACTCGGCTTTAGTTCTTCGCGGTTTTTGTACGACAGGAATGCCTGCATTTTTTCACGGACAATAGTGGGGGCCTCTCCCTTGACGATTCCAAGGAGGCCTTCGACTATCATTTCTCTCATCTGAGATTCTTCTTTTGACCTGATGCCCAGCTTGCCGGCCATGGGAATAAAGATCAGATTGGCCAGGATCGCGCCGTAAAAAGTCGTGATCAATGCCGTTGCCATGCCCGAGCCAATCTGGTCTGGCGAACTGAGCGAACCGAGCATCTGAACCAGGCCGATCAGTGTCCCGATCATGCCGAAAGCTGGGGCGGTTGCTCCCATGAATTCGAGGATCTTTTTACCATCGGCGTGTCGTTCCTGCAGATACTGGATTTCCATCCCCAGTTGGTTTTCGATATTTTCTTCTTTTTGGCCGTCGATAACCATGCGCAGGCCCATGATCATGAAGGTATCGTTTATCTGAGGGATGAACTTCTCCAGGGCCAGTGCTCCGTCACGACGGTTGACGGCAGTGTAGTTAACCATATCCTGGACAACCTGATTACTATTTGGCATCTTGTGCAATAGTGTCTTTTTGACGAGGGACATGATGTTGAGCACCTGGCCCAACGAGAAGTGAATCAGTGTCGAGCAGATCATCCCTCCCACTGTAATACCAATTGAAGGCAGGTTTATAAACATCCCCGCTCCGGTACCAGAGAGAATGGCCAGGAGAATAACGGCAAAGCCTGCCAGGATTCCTATTACAGTTGCGATATCCACAGTTAATCAGCTTTCGGTCTGGATCGTCTTCATCTTGGCTGTCAGTTCGGCGGCCAGGGATCTGTCGGGCATCTCAGCGAGCAGATTGGCTACAATTCTTTCCGACATGTATCGGAGAATCTTAACAACTTCATCGACTTTGTTGCCTGAGCACATCTCGGCTAGAATTTCACTGCTGGAGTCAGTACCCATTTTGTCGTAGACCGCTGCCACCCTTTTCAGGTTGGTCACTTCGTTTTGAGCGATGATGATGCGATTTTTCTTCAGTTCGTCGAGAGTGTTTTTCAGGTCTTCCATCGGCCCGACCAGTTGAGCGCTGAGTTCAGTCAGGCCTTTCGCTCGCTCAGCCAGGATCTGTTCGGCCATTTGGATTCGTTTTTCATGCTCAATGAGCATGTCTTCGCGTTTCTGTAATTTCTGCAGCTGTATTCGAAGCTCAGTTATCAGCTCATCAAGTTGACTTTCCTTCATCTGGAGACGAATCTGCTCATCAGGCAGCTGGGCGGTCAGCAGTTCGGTTTTAATCTGTAGCAGTTCGGTGTTAGTCTGCGCGGCTGGGTTAACTGATTCGGCGGATTCTACCTGCTCAGTCCCTCCGGCCTGGGGGACAGGGGCAAACAGCCAGGTAATCAGGAAGGTTATCAGGAAGCTTCCTGTCAGGGCCGCGGCCAGGATTATGATTCGTTTCTTCGTTAACATGCTGAACTCCTGCTCAGCCGGTCTGTCGGCGAGTTAGTGTTGGCTCGGTAACCCTTGCGTCGATAATTTGACGGGCAATTGCTAAATGCGCCACCTCATCAAGTTGTTTCTGTTCGTGTTTCAGCATTGCCTTGGCGTATTGTGCCTTGGCCTCGGTGCGTTTTTCTTCCAACGCTTCACGGGACGACTTCACTTGGGCTAATTGTTCGATTTTTTCTTTCCGCTGGATTTCAAGATCTTCGAGTTGTTTTGTTAGAGCGCGGATTTTCTTTTCTATTGCTTCGGAGTACTTGGCGAAATTGGCTTGGCCCGCAAGTCGGTCTGATAGATCCTTCTCGGCCAGATCGATTAGTTTCATACGCAGTTCAGCGCGTTGGTGGGCTATTTGGCTCCGATGAAGAATCATGTCCTGTGTCAGAGCATATACCTCGGCCCGCATGAGTTTTTCTCGCTGGACGGTAAGGTCAAGAAGAGGTTGTAACGACCAGGCGAATCGTTTCATGAGAGTGCTCCCTGGCTGGTCTGGCCGGTGTCAAGAAGCGAGTCCCATGCTTGGGTGATCTCAGTGAGCCTGGCAAGAGTTTCGGGCAGGGAGGATTTCTGGCCTGTTGGCTGGATCAGGAAATCGTTCGCTCGATCGATCAGCGACACTGCCGAGTCTATTCGACGGTTCTTGCCAGCTGCCAGTGCGCCCATGTTTATCATGTCTTTGGCGTTTTGATACGTAGCGTAGATAGCGCGGAATTTCTGGGCTGCGTCCAAATGTTGTGGATCTACTACTGCCGGCATCAGCCGGGAGATGCTTGCAAGGATATCCACCGCCGGGTAGTGGCCCAGCTCAGCCAGTTTTCGCGAAAGAATAATGTGGCCATCCAGCAGAGACCGAACCGAGTCAGCCACCGGGTCATCCATGTCGTCGCCTTCGACCAGCACCGTAAAGATTCCAGTTATGCTACCTCGTGAAGTGCAGCCGAGCCGTTCGGTTAGTTTGGGCAGCATCGAAAACACGCTGGGGCAATAGCCTTTGGTAGTAGGTGGCTCGCCGGCGGCAAGGCCTATTTCTCTTTGGGCCTGAGCGAACCGGGTCATTGAGTCCATCATCAGCAAGACGTCTTTGCCCTGGTCCCTGAAATATTCAGCCACTGTTATTGCGACGAAGGCGACCTTAACTCGCTGGATTGGAGAAGTATCTGATGTCGCCACGGCGACTACGGATCTGGACAGACCTTCGGGGCCAAGAGACTCATCAAGAAACTGGCGGACTTCCCTTCCGCGTTCGCCAACCAGCGCCAGTACATTAACGTCGGCCTCGCTTACACGGGCAATTTCGCCCAGAAGCGTACTCTTGCCGACCCCGCTGCCTGAGAATATCCCTATTCGTTGGCCCTTGCCGCAGGTCAGTAGTGAATCGAATGATCGGATCCCGAATGATAGCGGCTCGGTTACAGGGGTGCGACTCAAGGGTGGGGGGCTGGCGTTGTCCAGTGCACGGTAATCCTTGCCCTTCAATGGCCCTTTATCATCGATTGGCCTGCCCAGCCCGTCGATAACCCTGCCAAGCAGGTCGTCACCGAGCCTCATATATCTCGGCGTAGACCGGGCTATTACCGGATTGTTTGGTGCGATTCCATCAATCGTCTCCAACGGAAGCAGAATGCGGTTTTCGCCATGGAAACCTACAACCTCTGCCGGTACCCGTTTGCCGTCATTGATACGAATTTCGCAAAGTTCGCCTATGCCGACTGGCGGGCCTTTAGATTCGATAGTAAGCCCCGTGACCCGAACAACAGACCCACGAAGATCGTGTAGGTTAACCTGGTTGAGTCTGTTTAGGTATTTGTCCAGATCAATTATCGGCATAGCTTATTCCGACCGCAGGCCGTGGAGGGCCTGGCCAATTTGCTCCAAGTGTGTTTCTGCGTCCGAGTCGACAATCCCTTGACTGGTTTCCAAAATGCACTCAGCCCGGCGGATTGTGTGATCGGAGACGAACCTGATGCTGCCAGTCTTTGCCTCGCCGTCATCGGATGCCATCTTGCAGGTAGCCAGATCGTCAGGATGCAGGTGCACTACTACTTCCTGCCTGGCTGGAATGTGCAGCAGGGCTTCTCGGATGATCGGGTCAATCTTGTAGTTGCCGGCTTCGATTTCCTGCATCAAAACCTTTTTCGCAATATCCAAGGCCAGGTCAACTAACTTGGTCTCAGCTTCGGTTTGGAAGTTCGAACAAAGCGTCTCGAATTGCCCAACGGCTGATTCGAGGGCTACGCGAGCCTGGGCGAGCTGCTGGGCCTCACTTGTAGCGTTAGAAGCCAGGCAGGACATTGCCTCATCTGAGCTTTCAGCGACCCGGACAGCTTTGACTGGTCCAGGCAGGTTGATTGTTACCGTTTTCGACACGGTCATTTATTCCTCTTTAAACGTTAATTCGCCCTTGCTGTTCATCTGTCGAAGGACATCCAGAAATTGCTCGCGTGCCTTTTCAACGTCGGCTTTGGGTGGTTCGGAAAGCAGATCTGCTTCTTCAGTCAGCATCGCTGCTGCCCGCTCGGACATGTTGGACTTAATCAGTTCCACAATAGCCTCTTGGGCTTCGTAAAGAGATAATGCAAGTGTACCGGCCTCGATGTTTCGCAGAGCTTCCTGTAGTGATTTTGGGGCGACTTCTTTTAGGTCTTCCCATATCACCATTAAATCCTGGACCAGTTGGCCATTTTCTTCGTTCTCGTCAGTAACGCATTTGAGGAGCGGTTCGCGATTCTCTGCCGGCAAGCTTCGAAGCAACACAGCCACCTTACGCAACTGGAGGTCTTTGTCTTTGCCGACAACGACAGCCTTGTCTGTTAATTGCGTAAGTTGTCGTTCAATTGTGGCTGCTACCTGAATCTTTACCTCTTGTGGAATCTGGTCTCCGCTGGCCATGCACCTGATTGCATCGGGGCGAATTTCATCGTCAAGCAACGTAAGCAATTCACTGCTTTTCTTTGCTGGTAACTCCGACAGGACAATAGCGATAACCTGTGGTGATTCACCGGAAAGTGCTGAAGCGATTTTATCCGTTTTTGTAGAACGGATTTGCCGGAAAGGATCTCGGGCCTGGACGGATTGCTGGGCTTTGGTCATTACCTCGGCTGCTTGATCGGATCCAATCGCTTCGTCGAGTACATCCTTAAGGAAATGGTCGCCTGATGAACTCTTACCTCTCAGTAGAGTGAAGAACTCCAAAGCTGGTGCGAGTGATTGGACTGACTTTGCCTTGCCGCTGGCCTGTATGCAGGCAACTTCTGAAGCCAGCTCTGTAATAACAGTCGAGTCAGCCGACCTGATAAGCTCGGCCGCTGTAGTTGGGTCCAGGCTCATCAACAGCGTGGCGGCTTTTCGTGTACCCGTCAGTGCCACTTATTTATGCTCCCTTCTCTGATTCAGCCCAACTGAGGAACAGCCGTTTGACTTCTTCAGGATTTTCCTGCAGTGCGTTGGAGATTTGGCTTCGTAATGCTTCAGCGTTTATGGCATCGGCCTCGGTAGGAAGAAGGTTATCTCCCCCTGCTGCATCTCCAGAAGAATTAATCGCCCCTGAAGAAGTTGCCAGGGCCAATTGACCCTCTGCAGAAATTTGTGATTGGCCCTTGGGCGGGGCTGCGAAAACCTTCAATGCAAGCAGGGCTCCGATTACCAGAACGCCAAGTGATGACCGCTTGGCCAGCTCCAGCAGAAAATCAAGCGAGAACATGCCCGCCTTCTCGGCTGTGTCGGAAGAATAGAACGCAGGGTGGTGGAAGGATGTTGATTTAACAACAATGTCCGCTGGGTCGGCATTTATCGATTTGGCGACGATCTCGCCGATTTCTTCGATTGTAAGTCTCGCCACCGGCTCGGGCTGGGTCTGGTCGGCTTCGGCGCCCTCGGCCGGTTCAGGTATTGCCGGTTGGCTCAGGTCCACCAGAACAGAAGCGCTAATCGAACTAATCTTGCCGGGCATCTCGACGACACGTTTGATGGTTTTGGGAGGAGGTAAGTATTCAAATTCACTCTTCTCGTCTTTCTGAGAACCCGGTGGGGCGGCTCCTTCAACAGCTGACTGCTGAGGGATTGTCGATTTTTCTATTGTCTCTTTTGCAACGATCTGGGATTCAGTGTCGTAGGTTTCTATGGTCTCTTCCTGGCTGGACATGTCGACGTCAACACTAACCTGTACGGAAGCTTTGTTCGGGCCAAGCATGGCGGTAAGCATTCCCTCGGCCTTGTCGGCAAGGTACGTCTCCACCTGCATCTGATAGTCAAGTGTGGAAGATGCGTGCGTGCCCATGCCGGAATCATCCTCCCCCGATAGCAGGTTCCCGCTCGAGTCGACCACAACCACACCGGTTGGGGCAAGTCCATTGACACCGCCGGCAACGAGGTGAACTATTGCGGCGACATTGTTGGGGGTGAGCCTGTGACCGCCATGTAAGGTAATTACAACTGTTGCTGAGGCGTGTTTTTCTTTGCCGAATAGTGTCGCTTCCGGCTTGGCGATGTGAACCCGGGCTGAGCCCACCCCGTCGAGGGTTTGGATCGATCGGGCCAGTTCGCCTTCGATTGCACGGTTGAAGTTAATTCGCTGATCCATAGGACTCTGGCCAAGAGGCTTGTCATCCAGAATACGGTACCCGGCCTGCTCACCGCCGGTTGGCATGCCCTGTTGGGCCATGGTAAGTCTCAGTGAATAGATCTGATCCGAAGGTGCATATACGCTCGTGCCGCCATTTTTCAAATCATACGGCAGGCCTGCATCTCTGATTTTTTCCACGACCTTTGCAGCTTCTTCGGGTGATAGCTGGCTGAAAAGCAGGGCCAGGTCAGGCTGGCTGGCCCAGCCGACAAGTACAGTTCCCGCGATCCCGCATGTCAGCACCGCCCCCAGCAGTACTACTCGCTGGGAAGTACTGGCTTGCAACCATAAATTGCGAAGTGTTTCAAGCATTTGCGTCTCTATCGATCAGTGTCCGTTTTCACGAAAGCCTAAACTTGCATATTCATTGTTTGCTTGTAGGCCTCGATAACTTTGTTTCGAACGCCCATCAGCAGTTTGAAACTCAGGTCCGCCTTGGCCATCGCCTGGACTACCGGCAGAATATCTTCACTCTTGCCGGTAAGCAGATCCTGTGCAGCTGACGAGGCGGCTGTCTGGTCGGCGTTAACCTTTCCGACGTAAGTCTCCAGCAGCTTTGAAAAGCTGGCCTTATCTGTGGTGTTGTCGGAGCCCAAGGGCTTGGCTGCCGGCAGCGGCTGGATTTGCGGGGTTGGGCCTGAAATAGGGTTTATACTTGCCATTTCCTAATCTCCTATCGCAACAGCTGAAGCGTTGCTTCGACCATATCCTGGTATCGTTTGAGTACAGCGGCATTTGCCTGGTAGGCCCGGCTGGCGCTTGTCAGGTTCATCATTTCCACTGGAATACTGATATTGGGCATCATTACGTAGCCATCGGTATCGGCCTGGGGATGGCCCGGTTGATGAATGCGTTGAAATTCGGTGGTGAAATCTTCGATAACCCGATCGATCTTTACCCCGTTGAGGGCATCCATGACCGATGAAAGAATCACTTCCTTCCGGCGATAGGGGCCACCTGTGTCTGTTTTTGCAGTGCTTGCGTTGGCCAAGTTGTTGGAGTAGACATTCATCCGCATCGACTGGGCACGCAGGGCCGACATTGTAATGTCGATCGGTGATCCAATACTTGTTACAGGCATCAGTTAGCTCCTACTTGGACCCCATCGCCATTTCCATTTGTTGGTAGGTCTTGTTCAACAGTTTCACGTAGACCTTGTGCATGGCTGAGTTTTTGATCAACTCGCCGATTTCGGTTTCCAGCACCACGTCGTTGCCGAATTCTCCTATGGGAGCGTTTCCCGGCTGGGTGATCTCCGGCAGAAACTCATCGGCCCGAAGCGAACCATCTGCTTCCAATGCTTTTGCCAGGAGTTTTTCAAACTCGACGACCTGCCGTTGATACCCAGGGGTATGGATATTGGCGATATTGTTGGCGATGGCCTTCGCCCGAAGCGAAGTGCCCTTAAGTGCCGCGCCTAATTGTTCTGTTATTCCTGCTTGGAAAGCCATCTGGCACCTCCTGTAGTTTGGAGTTCGGCATTCTGCTGGTATTTACGAAGTTTGTCGCGGAGTGTCCGATCGGTAATGCCCAGCAGGCTGGCAGCCTTTGCTTGATGCGACTTGGTCTGGCGAAGCGCTTCGTAGATCGCTTGCCGTTCCAGCTCTCGCAGGCTAAGCACTTGTTCCTGGCTGGGATCTATCTGGCTGAGGTCGTCGATCAGTCCTGAAGCTTCGTCCAGCGATAGGGTCGGCCCGGATCCCAAAATGATGGCAGTTCTGACCACATTTCTCAGTTGGCGGATATTGCCAGGCCAGTGGTAACTGTTGAATAAGTCCATCATCTTCGGATCAAGGTCGGTGATTTTTCTTCTTACCTCGCGGGCGTAGAGATTTATGAAATGCCATACCAGCAATGGGATATCTTCAGTTCGCTGACGAAGCGTTGGCACCGTCAGCTTTATTCCACAAAGCCGATAGTAAAGGTCTTGACGGAACTTGCCCGATTCGACCATTTTGGCAAGGTCACGGTTGGATGTTGAGATAACCCGAACGTTAACGCTGATAAGTTCACTGCCGCCGAGGCGTTCGAAATCTTGCTGTTCCAGGACACGCAGTAGCTCTGCCTGGAGTTTTGCTGGTGTCTCGGATATCTCATCCAGAAGCAGCGTCCCGCCGTGAGCTCGTTCGAATCGACCTTTCCGTTGGCTGTAGGCTCCGGTAAAGGCTCCTCGCTCATGGCCGAACAATTCACTTTCTAAGAGCGATTCGCTCAAGGCAGCGCAGTTGACCCTGATGAATGGTCCCTTGGCCCTTTTCGATGATTGGTGGATCAGGCTGGAAATCAACTCCTTACCGGTTCCACTCTCCCCTGCCAGCAGTACCGGCGCTGAAGTGGGTGCAATTCGCTTGGCCATTTCGATAGTTTCCAGCAATGGCTTGCTCTGGCCGACGATCCGGTATGAACCTTGTGGGTTCTCATCGCAAGCAGCGGCCAGTGGGACTTTGTAGCTTGGCAGGAGGGATTCGATTGTTGACCGGACGGTCTCAGTGCAGATCGGCTTGGCAAGCAACTCATCGGCTGAATCACGAATCTGGGGGTCTTTGTCCAGCGACTGGTCATTGACCAGGAAAATAACAGGCGTTTCGGGATAGTCCTTTTTCGCCTGCAGGAGAATCTGACTGCCTTGGCCATTGGTCAGTTCCAGATCAACCAGTACCAGGTCCCACTGGCGGTTGGACAGTTTCTTGGAAGCGGTGTCAGGATCTTTTACGACCATTCCCCTGATGCCAAGAGAAGTCAGCACCTCAAGTACTATCCGATTGATATCGTTCTCGCTTGAGATGATCAGTACGTTTTGGTGGATTTGTTTAACCATTTAACTGTTTGTTAGGGCAAGAGCCTTTTTAAACGGGCTTTACTTTAAGTTTGCCTTGTCTTTGGCCAGGGTAAGTAGCGTCTGGGGTTTGTGAATTTTTCGCCACGCGATTAGGTCTACTTGTATTTTTGCAGCTACCGACCAGATTCCGTCCGGTTGGCTTTGCAGTAACTGGTTGTATAACTGACCGGCCTGGTCAGGGTCGCTGTCGAAGCTGCAGTTGGCCATCTGGAACATCAACCAGGCTTTTTCGTCATCGCTACTGGCCTCGGCCAAGGCGTGCTTATAAACGCTATATGCCTCATTCAGGTAGTCGGTCTTAAACAGTGCATCTGCCAGGGCTACCTTGTCCAGAACGTCCGCAGGCGGAGCTGTTTTAAGCTGTGCAAGTACCTTGGCGGGCAGTTTCAATTTGGCAGGGGCTGGTTTTTCGATGGCCTTTACTATCGGCTTTGCGGGTTCGGCCGGCTTTTCTTTTGGAAGCAAGGGTCGCTGGGTCAGTTCGATCTTTGATAACTGTGAGGCTGCTTTGGTAAGCTTTGGGTCAGTCGAGCCCATTAAGGGAGCCTCGATATTTGTATGCCACAAGAGCAGTCGGTTCTGTTTGCTGCGATCGACAAGTGACTGTTGATCTTGCTGCGACGCCAGGCCGGCAGTCACAGGTACTGCCAGAGCCAACGCAACTGCCAGGATTTGATGACAATGGGCGATCATTACTCAATAGCTCCTGCAAGGTCTTGGTAAACACCGGTGAAAGCCGCAGCTGCTTGTTCATAGTCGTTCATGGCCAGGTATGCCTTGCCCAGTACATCGAGGGCCTTCTTTTTCAGTTGCAGGTCATCCGTTCGATCGAGCAGCCCCTTGGTGATTATCACAGCTTGCGTGGGCCGGTTTACTTGAACGCAAAGACTTGCCAGTTCAAGCGCAACCTGGTGGGCTTCAGGTCCGGGGTTCATCCTTGTGAGTAATTCACCCAGTAGTAGGTGAGCCTCAGCGAGCTTGCCCTGCTGAAGCTTGCAGCGGGCGAGTTCCAATTTCAGATCGGTCTGCATTTGATGGTCTGCAATATCAACCGCACCATTATTGATGGCTTTAATGGCCTTTTCCGGCAGGGCCATCTGACGATACATTTTTGATGTCAGGATCACCATTTCCAGCCGGTCGGCCTGGGTGATTTTATCGGTTCGTATTTTCCCCAGCGCTCCGATTCCCTTGGCTGGCTTGGCGAGGAATTCATGGACTCTGGCTAGTCCTAACAGGGCCTCCGTTCGCTCACTTTCAGTTGGTTCCGAAGCTAGAGTCAATTCATAAGCTACCAAAGCTTCATCTGTCTTGGTTAGTCCTTCATTGCTCTTGGCCAATAGCAGGAATACGTCAGCAGGAACTTGCTCGGAGAGGTCTTTTTTGGCTTTTACATACTTAAAGAACCATTCGATAGCCTGTTCGAGTTGGTTTTGCTGGTAGAAACACCTAGCCAAGCCTAGGCAGGCTTGGCTTTGGCTTTGCGGTGAGAGATCCCGATAGTAGAGCCTGCGGAAGACATCGGAAGCTTCAAAAAAGAGCCCAGCCCGAAATGTAGCCTGACCGAGATCCAGATAAATCTGTCCATCTGTTGATGGGCTCGGGTCGGAATCCAGGAGAGTTAATAGATCGTTTCTTGCCCCGCTGTAATCGTGAATCCCGATACGCAGCTTTGCACATCGATGTAGAGCGGTTGAGGAAGCAGGTGTGCCTAGAAAACGACTTGAGACGGTCTTGAATTCGCGAATGGCTGACGCTGTCCGGCCCTGTGATTCGTAAATACAAGCCACTGCAAGATGACCTACAGGGATTCGTCTATCATTTTTTGCCCGAAGGAAAAACCGTCTCCAGGCGGAAATCGACTCGCTCGCCAGCAGGTCTTGTTGCTGTTTGATAGTTGTCAGCGAATCCGGGTCATAGATAAAAGCCTTCTCGCCATCGAATCGAGCGATGAGCCCAGCCATCCCGGCAGCCAGTTCGATAGCCCTGTAGGCTGTTACCGATGGCAGTTGCAGTGAAACTGTTCTCCGACGAACGGCCGAAGGCGTATCCACCCATTCAATAGGACAGTCGGTCGCGGCTGAGATTTTCCCGAGAAGTTCTTCCAGGGCAATCGGATCTGAGAAGATGGACCATCTTGGCCCTGGCTGAACTGTCTGGGCAGGGGTAATTTGAGGCCCCATTATTGATGTGCTCGTATTGATCCAGCCTGATTGAAGCAGCGATTTAATCTCCGCTTTGCCCAAGCCGGCAAAGAGATCTATAGTTGTTTGGGTTTGCCATGGAATAACGATGTCGGTGTTGAAGTAGCGAAGAGTCTTTTCGGTAAGCGAGCGTGCTATCAGGTGGTCGCAGTCCAGGCCAAACTTGCCCGATTGGCCGGCAGTATTGAGGCTGCTTAATGCACGGTATGTTTGCAACCTTGCCTGCATGTGCCGGCCTCGATTTAAGTTAGCCAAGGCCAGGTGATATTCAGCTGTCGCGCGGATAATGGGGGAGGGGCTTTTCGAAAGGGCTTCGAACAATTCGTTTGCTTGGGTGTCCTGGCTGAGGTTTGAAAGGCACTGGCCGGCCCGGAGTCGAAGCAGTTCACGGGTTATCGCCTCGTTAGGCCGGGAAAGCGAAAGAGTGATAAGCTCTCGATATGCTAGTAGCGCAATATCGTAATAACCTTCCTGGAATAATTGCTGGGCTTCGGCAAAAGTAACATTCTGTGGCTTGTCCCCTGATTCGGGGTCAGCTACGTCAGCTATGTCAGCTACGACAACTAGTTCTTGCTGTTGGGTTAATACCGACTCTTGGTTAGTTTCTTGATTAGCTATGGATTGCTGTGGGCCGTCGAACAAGCCTTTGAGTATTACCAACGAAATGATGGCCAGTAAAACTGCGTGGGCTAGCAGCAGGATATGCATGATGGGCAGACGGTTGGTTTGAGGCTTGCCGGCTTCATCCGGATATGAAGTTTTATCTTCTAGTGTAGCGGTGGGCTTTACTGGCGGAGAAATAGGCTCTGCCTGGCCCGCGGGCTCAGCAGCAGTCTCAGGCTCTTCCTCCGTTTCGACCTCAGCGTCCTCTGTCTCCGCTTCTGCGGTTGGCTCGGCGGAAAGCTCGTCCTCGTTTACTTGTTCGACTGGATTTTCTGCAGGCAGTTCCTTGGCTTCGGCAGTCTCATCCTCAGCCATCACTTCCGTATCAGGCTCAGCGGTCACCTCAACGACTGACTCATCATCAGTTTCAGCTGTCTCGACCTCAGGTTTTTCCTCTGTCTCAAGTTCTGCGGTTGGCTCGGTGGAAGGCTCGTCCTCGCTTACTTGTTCGACTGGATTTTCTGCAGGCAGTTCCTCGGCCTGGGTCTCGGCCGCCTCCACCTCGACTTCAGCGTCCGCCTCTGTGGTTAGCTCATCTGCTTGCTCGTGATCAGTCTCGACCTTAGCGACTTCCTCAGTCTTTGGCTCAGCGGTTGCCTCAGCGGAAGGCTCGGCGTCCTGACTTTCATCAACCTCGCCATCAGCTTCGGCTGTCTCGGCCTCAGCGGAAGGCTCGCCCTCGGTTTCTTGTTCGTTGTCCTGGACGGAGGCCTGCTCATCATCTGCGGTGGTAGTTTCTTCCGGATTTTCGATCGGTTCCTCGCCGGGAGTTTTTTTCTCAGCTGCCTCAACAGCTTCAGTCATCTCCATAGCTTCAGCCGCTTCAACTGCCTGGGTCTCGCTGGCCTCGGCTTGTTGGGCCTGTTCATCCGGATTGACTTGTTCGGTTTCGCTCATCGCTTGGCGGATCGATCTTTCTTGTTTTGCACAGGTTTTTTGCCCGCGAAAAGACCGACTCCTTATAGGGCGTTTCTGTCTTTGCGCAGTATGTCTCGTTTTTTTCTATGCAACCATTGTGCCAGAGGCCGTTTCGGGCCCAATTGACAAGCAAATACGCTTCATTAGGTCAATCAAGCTGACTTGACTGTCGGATAAGAGCTGCGGTGTGTATGTTTATTGCGCGCAGCGCGTAGGGTTTTCAGACGTTTTAGCCTAACAGGAAGAGGCGTTGGCGGAGGTCCATTGCGAAAGAGAATCGGCCTGGAGTGGCTTTTTATTGGTGTTTGTTGCGAGGGAGAATCAGCTTGGGGGGGTTTTTTATGGTGTTTGTTGCGAGGGGGAATCAGCCTGGGGGGGCTTTATTTCATAACGCTTTAGCTTGGCGTGGAGCGTTGCGCGAGTAATACCCAACAAGGCGGCTGCTCTGGTGCGCTGCCAGCCTGTCTCTCGCAGTGCACGGAGGATAAATTCACGCTCAGCGGTCTGTAGTGAGAAATCGTTCGGCGTTGTTGGTGGTGATGAGGGCAGTTCGGTCGGGGTATCGCACTGGCCTAGTTGAAGGCTTTGGGGGGTAATCTGATCGGTCTTTTCCAAAATCAGGGCTCGTTCGATTACATTTCGCAACTCTCTGACATTGCCAGGCCAATCATGGTTGATCAGTGCATCCCGGGCTGCGGGACTCAGTGTTGGTTTCATTGCCTGGCCGTCGGTGAATTGCTCGATGAAGTACTCAGCCAGAAGGGGGATATCTTCGGCTCGGTCTGCTTGGGCCAGCGATGGCATTTGGATCGGCAGGACCGCCAGCCGGTAATACAAATCCTTTCGGAAGCCCCCGGTCCGGCTGTGTTCAAGCAGGTCGCGGTTGCTGGTGGCTATGATCGTAGCATTGCACGCTATCTCATTTGTACCACCTACCTTACGGAAGCTTTTCTCCTGCAGTACTCTAAGAAGCTTAGCCTGGAGGGATGAATCCATTTCGCTGATTTCGTCGAGAAGGATACTGCCGTCCCCAGCCAGTTCGAACAGGCCTGTTTTGTCGCGGTCTGCACCGGTGAAGGCCCCTTTAACATGTCCGAAAAGTTCGCTTTCCAACAGCGTTGCCGAAAGGGCTGCACAGTTTACCGCTACAAATTTATCAGCTTCTCCGGATCGCCAGGCATGGATGGCCTTGGCGGCGAGTTCCTTACCCGAGCCGGTCTGGCCGACGATCAAGATCGGGTTGCACCGGCTCTCGGCTACCAGGCGGATGATTTCCAGTGCATTAACAATTGCTGGGCTGAGGCCCGCAAGGTTTACGTCGTGCGGGCAATCGTCATGGAAGTATTTCTTCCGGGCGGCAGATTTGCCGGATAGTTCAGCTGCGATTCCTGCAGCCAGTTTACGAAGTCGCTGTTGATTTAAACCCCCTCCAATATAGTCATACGCTCCTGCACGAATGCATCGGACGGCGGTGTCTATATTGGGCGTCTCTTCGACTACCACCACTGGTGGGGGACAGCTAAGTGAATTGCGAATCGTGTTCAGGGCGGCTGTGCCATCTTCGGGCGAACTGACGCGCAGAATGACCAGTTCCGGTCTTGTTCGACTAATTAGCTCAAGGGCAGACTGGGCGTTTTCTGCAAATAGCAGTTCGTCAGCGTATTGGTCCAGCGGGGTTGAACCGGTTGGGCGTACCCCCCCTGGCGCGGCTACATCTACAATGGTATGGAAAACTGATCTGCTGCCGTTCATATCTATCCGTAGTTTGGCTGTGTGTAACTTACACTTCTGTCAAGTTGCCGGCGTTTAAACGAATCTGTGCAGTGACAACGAAGGAAGTGATCAAGGGTCTTGACGAAAGAAGTTTCGTCAAGTGACGCCTGGGAGCAAGTTGCCATACTCCATCGGCTGGTCAGTTCAGATCTGATTTGCCTGCGTGCCTTAGTCAACCCGGAATCCATTCCATAAGTTGTTTCCAACGGGTTTGTTTGCCTGATTAAAGCAACTGCAACAGTCCTTGTTGCTTTGTCAAAGTACTCAAACCCGTCGATACGACCGCGTTAAGTGGAATATACATTAAACGCGTGCGCGGAAGCAAGGGCGAGTTGTTAAATTCATGATTTATGTTTTTTCTTGTTTGATTGAGCGCGGGTCGTTGGCAAGTTTTTGCGAAGTTTGCTAACCGGATGTCACTTGATCAATTCATGATGTTTCTGATTACATCCTAGCACGGATTAGTTTTTCTAATCTTTCCTGCTCGCGCATTTGCAGTCGATCCGATTTTGATCCTTTCGCTTTCAAAAGCAAAACTCTAGTGAGTCTGTAAAGCGGAAGTCTTTTCCGGTTTAAGGAAAAATGTTCCGGGTCGAGGTAATTATACGGGACGGACTTTTGCGATGGATTTAATCCAATGCTTTTTTAAACCCTTTTATTAAAGGCAATAACAACCATTTTCAGGTGAGGAAATTCATTGTGGCACGGGCGTTGCATATTTGTGGCAAGACATACTGTAATTTTGCAATGACAACAACACCGCACATTTCGAATTTTTTGATGTCGCCAGCCCAGCCGGCTGGGCCATCGAATCGACCTTTGCCAAAGGCGACCGATGCCCCGGCCACCGGCAATGGTCGTCTAGCCTCGCAAGATGCGCCAAAGGTAAAGCAAGGATTCGCATCATTACCTGTCGCCAACAACACTCCTGTAAAACCTGTTATCACAAAGCCCGCATCAAGCCAGAACTCAATTACTAAAAAGACATCTGAAGTTACTGGAAAACAGTTTGCAAAGTCGGTTGGTAAGGCTGATGGAGCATTCTTCGAAGCTTTAGTCGATCAAATATTATCGTCGGCTGATGATAAAGTGATGCCGGTTGTCCAGCTTGCTGATGGAGTAAAACCAGGCTTTGGAATGGGCAAGTTTACCAATTTGACCGGCCGGGGCGAGGTAGCCAGTCGGCTCGGTAAATTAGCCCAGCCTGTTTCCGGTAAGATGGCTCCCAAGGCTATTGTTAAGCAGTTCCAGCCAGCGGCCCCATCAGGCAAAACTCAACAGGTGGTCCAAGCTGCCCTTGGCGGCGAAGGGTTGCTCGTCAGCCTGAATAAACCTCAGGTTCAAGGCAAGGCCATCGGTTTGGTTAAGGGCGAAACAGTTTTGAAGAATCGTGTAGTTGGCGAGGTCGTCGATGCTGGTTCAAAACCAGTAAAGGCGAACGTAACCCAGATTCAGACACAAACCGTTGCACCTCCCCAGCAGAAGATGCCCCAAACATCAACCCAGATAATTGAAGTTGGTTTGAAGGGGGTAGTGGCTGGGAATCTGCAACAGATTATGCGTCCCCAGGGGTCAAAGGCCTCAACGAATAGCACTTTGAAAAGAATCCGCAGGTTTGGCTCAAATGCTCAAAGTCAGTTTGCTGAAACCGGAAAGTTCAAGCTCAATGGGCCCCCAGCAAGCCCTGCAGCGGTTGAGGCGATAACAGCCCAGGCTTCCGGGCAGGGGTCAAAGCCTAAGCTGCAGTTTGGCGGCCTTGCACAGACAACTCAGGCAGCTCAGTCAGGCCCTGGGGTAACTTCCCAGGCAGAAACTGCACAGGCGGCCCAGTCTTCCGGGCAGGGGTCAAAGCCTAAGCTGCAGTTTGGTAGCGTTGCACAGACAGCACAGACAGCTCAGTCAGGCCCTGGGGTAACTTCTCTGGCAGAAACTGCACAGTCAGCCCAGTCTTCCGGACAGGGGTCAAAGGCTAAGCTGCAGTTTGGCGGCCTCGCACAGACAGCTCAGTCAGGGGTTATGGTAACTTCCCCGGCAGAAACTGTACTGTCAGCCCAGCCAGCGAAAGCACCTGCCGGCCCGGCCCAGGCCCCGGTCGCCGAGCCCATTGGTCAGCAGATCGCCCTGCAAGTTCAGGCCAGGCCCATCAACCCAGGCCAGCAGATAACAGTGCAACTTAATCCACCGGAATTGGGCAAAGTACAATTGCAAGTCCACCAGGATGACCAGGGATTGCGGGCTGTATTGGAAGTTGAAAATCCTCGTACACTCAGCCAACTGCAACGTGAAGCTCCGGGTCTGGTCAATCGTCTCGCCGAAGGCGGGGTGCAGGTAAATCGAATTGAGGTAACCCTGGCCAACTCTTCGGATTCATCCGATCGTAACGGTTCCGAACCATTCGGCTCGCTGATGCGGGACAACTACGGCAACCAACGAGATAACCAGGCTGGTGATACCAGTCAGCAATCTGAAAGTGGTTATACAGACGGTTATGGCCTGGACGAATCAGATGAATCACTCGTCTTAGCAGGCTACGTCAATGATGAAACGATAAACGTTTGGAGATAGGAGTCGATCAATGACACAAATTCAAGCCGTTACAGGTGCAAGCGACATCCGCACTGATTTCCTGAACCTGTTGGTAGCACAGTTGAAGAATCAGGATCCGACCCAACCAATGGACAACCAGCAGATGACTACGCAGATGGCTTCGCTGGCCCAACTCGAGCAGTTGGAGAACCAGTCGAACCAACTAGGTCAATTGCAGTCAGCATTTGATCTAGCTTTGCAAACAGCCCAGGTTCAGCAGGCGTCGGAATTAGTCGGTAAGAAAGTTACTTTCTTCGCTGATGCAGATGAAAAAGGGACGGCTGTAGAGCGGACGCTAGAAGTTAGCGAAGTGGATATGTCGACCGGAAAGTTGCTGCTCAAGGCCGGCGACTACTACATCGGCGTAAACCAGCTTCTGAGGATCGCAGACTAAATTCAACATTAATTAGCAAGAAAAGGTAAATCATGGGAAATGCACTACAGGCAGCGGTTTCGGGCATGAAGGTCCACCAGCAGATGATCGACGTTGCGGGTAACAACTTAGCTAACCTCAATACGGTTGGTTATAAATCCAGTCGCATCATATTCGCTGAGATGCTCTCCGAGACGATTCGCGAGGCAACTTCACCGACTGCACTTATCGGTGGTACTAACCCAATGCAGATTGGCTCGGGTGCTACGCTTGGTAGTTTGGATAAAACCATGAGCCAGGGAACACTGATTAATACCGGTCAGCAGCTGGACATGGCCATTGAGGGCAAAGGTTACTTTGTTCTCAATGATGGACAACAGAATGTCTTCACCCGTATTGGGTCGTTCGGCGTCGATTCCCAGTATTACCTTGTCGATCCCAAGACTGGTTATCGTGTCCAGCGAGAGGGTCAAGTCGGTACCCTTGAAGGTTTCCAGGCTGCTAGTGATCCCGGCATTAGGATTCCATATGACAAGGCCTTGCCATCAAAGGCGACAACGACTATTTCGTACAATGGTAACTTAAGTGCCGATGCTTCGATTCCGACTACCCATGAGTTAAATATCGGCATTCAGTACACCGTTAATAGTACCTCTGCCGAGGGTACGACCGAAATTGACGAGTTGGATCAGTTTACAGGCGGGCCTCTGGGCGTGGGAGAGAGCGGTAAAATTACGATTTCCGGCATAGATAGAGATGGTGATACTGTGGTGGCTTATGATTTTGATGTTGCTCCGGCCACTACGATCGATGACCTCCTTGGGGATCTTAACACCACCTTCCCTGACTCGACAGCGGAGATAGTCAACGGCAAAATTACCCTCAAAGATAAAGTCTCCGGCTATAGTCAGACCGATCTGAACTTAGTATGGAAAGAGGTCACCGCGGAAAAATCTCTCGAATTGCCGACCCACACTCAAGTGGCAGTCGCCGGCGGTAATGCAGTTCAGACGACCGTTATTAAAGTCTATGACTCGCTGGGTTCGGAACACACAATCAGTGCGACGTTTGTAAGGACAGACACGGATAGAACCTGGGATATGGTGATTACCTCGGTTACCGGCGATGTAAAGCTGGATGACCGTAGAATCGAGGGTATTACTTTCAGCCCCGACGGCTCGCTTGTCGGCATTGTTGGCCCTGACACCGCTTCATTTGAACTGGATTTTGTTACCGATGGTAGTGGCTCGAGGGTAATCAATGTTGAACTGGGTAGCGAAGGTACGCACGATGGCCTGTACAGCTTCGGTGAAGACTCCACTGCAAACGCCAGTGGACAGGATGGTTATTCCTGGGGAAAGCTTCTGAGTTTGTCAATCAGCTCTGAAGGCACGCTTTCAGGCCTGTTTACCAACGGCGTCAGGCAAGATGTTGCCCAGCTTAAGATGGGTACGTTCCAGAACCCCGCCGGTTTGAAGGCTGCCGGCAACGGTTACTACGTGCCATCAGCCAACTCCGGTGAAGCAAACTTCACGACCGCCGCTTCCGGTGGTGCAGGCCGTATCATGGGCGGCATGTTGGAAGGATCCAACGTTGACGTCGCCGAGCAGTTCGTCAAGCTGATCCAGGCACAGAGCGGCTTCCAGGCAAACGCGCGAACAATCCGCATCTCAACGGAGATGCTGAGAGAACTGACCGGCCTGATTCGTTAGTGAAAGGTAACCACCATGCATGGATGTTTGGGTGAACAACTTAACGCATTAGCTTTGGTGTTGGCCTCTACTCCAATGAAAAGGCTGGATGCAATCCAGCGGCATTTTTCCACGGGGGGCGGTACTACAGGCACATGGATAGGAGTGGTACTGGGTGTTTTGGTTATCGTTGGAATTGGCTCTGTAATAGTCGTATCCGTTATGCGGAATATCGGCCGGCGGAATTGGAGAGGTTTTAAAGCCGCTGCTGATGGTGTAGGACTAAGTGAAGAGGAGCGAACACTGCTGGCGAGAATAGCCAGTTCACTGAAGCTAAAGGATCCCGTTTCGATATTTACATCAGAAAGCCTTTTCGAGCGGGGTATGACCAGGATCAGTTCAGGGACCAAGCCTGAGGAAACGGGTGTATTGTCAAAATCAACCTTTTGCGGGACGTGCATTTTCTCACTTTCTCTTAGAGAGAAGCTCGGTTTTCACCTTTCGGATGACTTGGCGGGTGTAGAGGAGTTTAATCTTGGCCCGATCGGGGCTGGGGCTAGATTGAATGTCATTCGGCGTGGCAGCCCATCAGAATTTGAAGTTACGGTTGTTGCAGCAACACCCGAGAAATCTCAGCTCGACGTCAGGTTGGATACCCCCGTTCCATGCCGCCAGGGGGAGACTTGGATCATGCGAATGCCGAGGCATGGTATTGTCTGGGAATTCAATGCCTGGGTCACCTTCGTCGGTAACACTGAGGTAACGGTTAAGCCGATAGGCAATGTCCGGCTGATTAACCGTCGAAGATTTGTTCGCGTTCCAACGGGTAAGAAAGCTTTCATCGCTGTTTTCCCGTTCCATCAGACCTCCGAAACCCAAAGCCTACCTTCTTTCATACCGGCGACGATGACCGAACTTGGCGGCCCTGGTGTTCAGCTTAAAATAGATGCTGATATCTCTGTGGAAGTGGGGGATAGGTCACTTGTAATTCTTCACCTTAATCCCGAAAAGATCATTGAGAGTTCAGCAGTCATTCGCCGTGTAGATAAGGATGATCAAGGTCGAGTAGCTGGCCTGGCGGTTGAGCTGGTCGGATTGAACACAGCTGAAGTTGATGAGTTGGTGGCTGAGACAAACGCACTGACTCAGCACAATGCGGAATTTAACAATCAGTTAGAACAGCAGGAAGTGGCTGTTTCGAACTGACAGAGAATAATACCCGATGGCATCGCCTATCAGACCAATAGCTTCTACCCTTACCGCCCTGAGCCAGCAGTACGAGGCGATTACGCATAACCTCGCCAATGTCGATACGACCGGGTTTAAGCGTACAACGACATCTTTTCAGGAAGTACTTTCCGGGAAGGTGAATAATACAGGCAAGGCTTCGGGCGGCCAAAGTGTCAAGGCTATAAATACCATCGACTTCACTCAGGGCGGGCTGACTCGAACCGGCAGGTCTTTAGATCTGGCTTTGATGGGCAAAGGCTTCTTTGTAATCGAGACACCCCAAGGGCCTTTGTATACACGCAACGGCAGCTTTCGGCTTAACTCTCAAGGCCAACTCACCGATCTAGCGGGACGACTCGTTGCAGGTGATTCCGGGCCAATTGTCCTGCCTGGTACTTCCGGCGTGACGGTAGCTGGTGACGGGACGATTTCCATCGAGGGTCAGACTGCGGGCAAGATCAAGCTTGTCGATTTCGAAAACTATAAAGATCTCCGGTCGGTTGGCGGGTCATGCTTCAGATCGAAGGCCCAGACGGCTCTTGAAAGTACTGCCAGTATTCAACAAGGGCACAGAGAGAATTCCAACGTTACAGCGGTTCAAGAGCTGGTGAACCTTATTACCGTTACACGTATGTACCAGGCCAACATGCGGGGTATGCAGGTCACCGGGGAAGATAAATTCAAGTCTTTAATGCAGGCGGCAATGGCATAGCAATAGGAGTTACTAATGCTTAGGGCATTTTCAACAGCGGCAACAGGTATGGTGGCTCAGCAAATGATCGTCGATGTCATCGCCAACAACCTTGCTAACATCAATACAACCGGTTTTAAGCGCAGCCAGATCGATTTTCAGGATCTGATGTACGTAACAATGATCGAGCCTGGGACCGAAGTTGCATCAGGTATTGCTTCTTCCAGTGGTTTGGAAATCGGTAGCGGTGTTCGACCGGGCGGAACGATAAAGCTTTTCACCCAGGGCGAGCCCGAAAAAACTGATAGGCCATTGGATGTCGCTATTCAGGGTGACGGGTTCTTCAAAGTTTCAACCCCAAGCGGCGAGACCCGCTACACACGCGACGGTTCATTCCGTATTGATGGTGAAGGAAAGCTCGTAACATCCAGTGGCTGCATTCTCGATCCTTCCGTGAGCATTACAGATGCAGCCGGGTCTGTCAGTATCGCTTCCGATGGCTCGATCACCTATATCGATTCAAGTGGATCGGTTCAAACTGCCGGCTCGATCGCGCTGACCAAATTCATCAACCCTGCAGGCCTATCGAGTAAGGGCGGAAACCTATACGCCATTACCGATGCCAGCGGAGCCGGCACAGAAGGTGCGCCAGGTTCGTTGGGTATGGGTAGTTTGCAGCAGGGATTTCTGGAGAAATCAAACGTCCAGATGGTCACCGAACTGGTTGGCCTGATCAGGGCTCAGCGTGCCTATGAAATTAACTCGCGGGCAATTCGGGCCGGCGACGAAATGTTGTCAACAGCAACCCAGTTAATTCGATAGGGGATATCTGTGAAGCCTAGGAACCTTATACTGGCGATTTTGGCGATGTTGATCTTGGCTGGGTCTACCCTGGCTGACAGTAGCGTTTTGCAAGTTTACCTGCCACGGGCCATTGAGGTTCCAGCTGGGCAACTTTCATTGGGCGCTATTGGTGTGGTTCGTTGCGGTGATGACGAGTTGGCCGAGAAAGCATCTGGTATTGCCATGGGCCGAGCGCCTTGGCATGCCGAGAAAATAACAATTGATCGCAGAACGGTTCTATCTCGCCTGGCTTCACACGGAATCTCCGCTCGCAAGGTAAAGCTTACCGGTGCCCAGCGGGTTGAGATAACTCTTTCGGAAAGGGTCGTCCCAGGTAAGGAGCTACTGGCTGAAGCAGAGGCTTTTCTCAAGGAGCTTCGTCCCGTTCCCCCCGGCTGCACGTGGGAAGTTACCTCCCCACCGAAGGATCTGATTTTACCTGCCGGGGCTGAAATGGATTTGCAGGCCAGGCTTATAGATGACGGCCGAACGGGAATTTTAAACGTGATGGTCGAAGTCGTTTCCGGGGAAAAGGTACTCGCTTCCAAGAAGATATCTTTCAAGGTTTTCTTTCCGAACCGACAGATTGTCGCCCTAAGGGCAATAGCTACTGGTGAAAAGCTGACCGAAGAAAATATCAAGATGACTACCATCAGTTCACCCAAGCCTGAGAGTACTGAATTTGTGAACCCCTTCGGGATGATTCTACGTCATCGCATCCAGGCCGGGTCGGTTATCAGGCCGCATATGCTTACTGAGCCCACACCTCCGATGCTTGTTAAAAGGAACCAGGGCGTAGTTATGCGGATCGAAGGTGAGTGTTTTCGTGTAATGGGTATGGGTGTTGCGCTTGAAGATGGCCGACTTGGCCAGCTGATTCGAGTCAGAAACACCGACTCATCTCGGGTTGTCACAGCGAAGGTAGCTGCCGACGGAGCAGTAGAGCCGATTTTCTAGGAGATAAGTTGATGAGAGCTACTTTAAGCCTGATTGCATGTGTGATGATGGTTGCAACGGCAACGGCTGTTCCCGCACACGCCGGTTCAATATGGGCTAAGTCTACCCTCAGGACTCGCACCTTTTATACCGACGACACAGCCCGCAATATTGGCGATCCTCTCACCATCATTATCGCTGAAAAGTCCAAGATCGAGAATGAGACTATCCGCGAGATGGACAAGACAACTTCGCAGAAGGCTTCCTTGAGCGGCGACTTTGACATTATCGATGCGATTAACAATATAACGGGCAAACTTTTCTCTCTTCGGTCTCCGAACCTGGATTTCAAGGCCGATGCAGCCAATACGTTTGCCGGTGAGGTCATCTATGAAAGTGATCGAAGTGTCGAGGATGAGATAACCGTAGTTGTCGAAGATGTTCTGCCCAACGGGAATCTGGTTGTCCTGGGCAGAAGACAGAGAATGGTAGACGGCGACTTGCAGATCGTCGAGATCAGTGGGATCGTTCGGCCTAGCGATATTTCCTTCGACAACAAAGTCAACAGCCAGAAAATCGCCGATTTTCATTTTGTCTACACCAACAAGGGCAGGGAGAACCGGTTCACCAAGCCGGGTTGGCTTAACCGAATACTTAACCTTTTGAACCCGTTCTAGTTTCAGAGGAACTAATGTCCAACTGTAAGATTGTCACACTAGTTATTGCGACGCTGGTTCTGATCGGCTCGGCTGGCATTGTCCAGGGGGAGCGGATTAAGGACATCGTCGACATTGAAGGTATCCGGGGCAACAAGATACAAGGGATTGGTTTGGTTATCGGTCTCGATGGTACGGGTGACGATTCGAATCTTACCAGAAGGATGTTCGCCAACTTCCTCAGGCGTACTGAAGGGTTGGCCCTGTCCCCTGATGACCTCAACAGTAAAAATGTGGCTGCGGTCATGGTAACAGCCACCTTAGGCCCATTTGATCGTATCGGATCGAAAATCAATGCGACTGTATTATCGATCGGCGCATCCAGCCTTCAGGGCGGCGGTCTATTGATGACGGAGCTTCAAGGTGCAGATGGCGAGGTATACGCCATCGCCCAGGGCCCAGTGACTATAGGCGGGTTTGGTGCGACGGGTGACAATAGCAAGATCACGAAGAATCATATTACAGTAGGCCAGGCTGATGCAACGGTCGAACGGGAAGAACTCGCCACCTATATTTCCAGGGAAGGAAGGATCAGTCTTCTTTTGAGAAATCCTGACTTTACAACGGCAGGCAATATCGCAGATGCAATCAATGGCCTCTACTCCCAATCGAGCCTTGCCGTTGATCCGGGAACGGTTAGCGTAGCCTTGCCGCATTCCCTCACCCGCGCTGAGTTGAGTTCATTTATCAGCCGGATCAGCGATTTAACTGTAAAGGTTGATACGCCGGCGGTGGTGGTGGTCAATGAGAAGACCGGTACGATTATCATCGGTCAAAATGTCACCATTTCGGAAGTAGCCATCGTCCATGGCAGTTTGTCGATCATTGTTGAAGAGAAAGATTTCGTCTCCCAGCCTCAACCGTTCTCTCGTGCTGGCACGACGGCAAAGACTGCTCGTACGGATATCATGACTGTAGAAGAAACCAGCCAGGTCAAACTGTTACCGAAACAGGCTTCGGTTGAGGAAATAGCCAAGGCATTGGAGCGTATGGGGCTTTCGCCTCGGGATATTATTTCGATCTTCGAAGCGCTGCGCAGTGCTGGGGCACTCCAGGCTGAACTTAAGAAGATATAGGAGATTCTGGTGACAGGGATCGAATTGACTCAAGGTCTGATGGAACCGATCAAACCTCTTGACGGGGATCTCAATCAGGTTGCGAGAACCCTTACTACCACCAGTGCTGACGACAAGGCCAGGGTAAAGGCAGCCAAGGATTTTGAGGGCATCCTGATTTACAAACTACTGGATGAAGTCAAAAAGACGATTCCAGAATCCGGATTACTTGGAGGCGGGGCCCAGACACGACAGATGCAGGATATCTTTTGGCATTACTTGTCGGATGAATTGGCGGAACAGGGGGGCTTTGGAATGTGGAAGCAGATTTACAATCAAATCGGCAAGGAATATCAAGCCGGTCCGGCCGGACAAAGTGTTGAGGTTTTACGATGATCTCAATGACACCCGATCTAGCTCAACTGATTGCCGCTTTTTTAGCCGGCATGAATGAAGAGATAGAGCTATTGGAATTGAAGGGTGCCCATCTTGAGGCGCTGTCGACGGCGATTCTGACCCGCGACGACGAGGCCTTGCCCGAAGTTATGAGGCAGATGGAGCAGGCCCAGGTTCTCCAGGATGCGACCGACCAAAAGCTATTGGTTATTCGTAGCGAGATAGCAAACGTTCTGGCCTGGCCTTTGGAAAGGGTTACTGCAACGAAGCTTGCCGCCCAACTTACCGGCCCGAATAAGACTTTGGTCGAGCAGTCTCGTCAGAGGATCATTGAAATTGCAGGCCAGGTCCGCAAACAGCATCTGGAGACAGTTTTACTGCTTGCAGAATGTACGAAGATTAATCGGATGCTTCTAGAGGGATTGTTTGGAAAGCAGGCTCAACCGCTTCAGACCTACGGTCGCAGCGGTCATAATACATGGCGGCCCGACACTGGCGTCGTGGATGCGGAGCTTTAAGCTATGAATTTCTACGCCAGCTTAAGTGGGTTAAGAGTTGCTCAGCAAGCGATCGACCTGATTGGCACGAATATCTCGAATGCGACTACAGAAAGCTACCACCGTCAGGAGATCCAACTGACGCCTGTTGAGTATTCGGGCACGTCAACCCAGAGTCTTGGCGGGGTTCAAGTCAGCGGTATCAGCCGTTTAATTGATGAGATCCTGGAGCGAGAAATCCTTCGCCAGGAACCTCAAACTGGCCAGACCGCACAAGAGCTTGAGACCCTCCACCTTATTGAACGGTCATTGGGCGATCTGGATTCCAACAGACTAGGCCAGGCGATCGACGGTTTCTTCAACTCGATAAATGAATTGGCAGCCCATCCGTCGGAAGAGGGTTACCAGCAAGCGATGATTGAGGCTGGCAGGACGCTCTCCTTTCAATTTCGTGATATCTCTCAGTTTCTTACAGGCATTTCTGGGCAGATTATCGAAAGTGCTGAGGGCATGGTTTCTCAGGCAAACTCTTTACTTCAAGAGGTTGCAGACCTAAACGCTCAGATCAGCTCTGGTCAGCTAATGGGCAGCAACATCAACGTATTGATGGACCAAAGAGGGGCGGCGCTTGAGAAGCTTGCGAGTTTGATGAACGTTTCGTTGGACTACAGGTCCGACCGGCTTGGAGCCATCAATGTTAGTGTTGATGGTGTATCACTAGTTAGTGGAAGTAATGTCTCAACGTTAGGCCTCGAGATTGGCGCTGATCAGCGTTTCAGTGTGGTACTCGAAAAAACCGGCATGCCTGTTGGTGTTACCAGTGGGCGCATCGGCGGGCTCCTGAACCTGCGGAACGATTTGGTTGATGATATTTCCACCCAGATCGATAACCTGGCCGTTGCGATAATTGATCAGATAAATGCGATTCACGTCCAGGGCGTCGGCGAAGATGGATCGTTCAATGATATGGTAGGCTGGGCTGCGGGAACTCCTACGACAGAGCTTTCAGATATTTCCAGCAAGATTTCAACCGGCTCTCTTCGCATTCGAATTACCGATACAACCACTGGCAATATCACCATCGAGGAAATTCAGGTCAACGATCTGAGTTCGACTTTTAGTGATTTTGCTGCAGACCTGGATGGTTTGACTGGCCTAGGTGCTTGGGTGGATGGCTCGGCCCTTCACCTGAAAGCGGATAACGGATACGAATTTGATTTTCTTCCTGCCAGTGATGCTGAATTCGGCGTGGGTTGGAATGGTACTTCTACGATCGGCATCGATGGGATTTTATCAAACCCAGCCAATGAGGATTTTACCGTAACAGTAATAGGCAGCGGTGATGTCGGTCTTACTTCAGGCCTGCAACTGAAAGTTGAAAATGCTGCCGGTGATACGCTGGCGATATTGGATGTAGGTGACGGCTATCAAGTCGGCCAACCTTTGACTCTGGTCAATGGTATTGAGATATCTCTTTCGCCCGGACAACTTCAGGCAGGCGAGAGTTTCACGATACATGGTATAGCCAGTTCAGACGAGACGGGTATCCTGGCTGCACTGGGGATCAATACGCTCCTTTCCGGTAAATCGGCTGGTACTTTCGGTGTCTCCCAAGCCATAGTTGATAATCCAAAACTTATCGCCGGCGCGGTTGGTTCCGGGATGCTGGACAACGTCAATTACCAAAGGATGTCAGCAGTTGCAGGCCAGGCAATCGCATCGCTCGGCGGATCCACTATAGGCGAGCGTTACCGCGGTTTGGTTACAGGTCTCGGCAGGGACATCGTCATTCGAGAGGCCAGGCTGAAGGTTTTTAATGAGATCGCTCACCAAATGGCCAACCAAAGAGATGAAATCAGTGGTGTGGATGTTAACGAAGAGGCAGCCAAGTTGATTATTTTCGAGCGTATGTTTCAGGCCGTGGCCAAGGTGTTGAGTGTTCAAAGCAAAACACTGGAGATTCTTTTCCAGATAATATGAAGGTTTTTAATGAGGTAATCGGTAAATGAGTGGCTGGGGAACTATCTTCAATAACACGCGGTTTGCCCTCAAGACCCAAAGTGAGGCAATGGCCAAGCTCCAGGAGTCCATCGCCTCAGGCGAGCGGGTTATCCGCGCATCGGATGACCCGATAGCTACCAACCGAATAATGTATCTGAACACTTTCCTCGATAGCCTGGATTCTTATACGAACAATTTGAATAACGTCGAGACGTTACTTCTGCAGGCCACTACTAATCTCTCCCATGTTACCAGTGCACTGGATATTGTAAGAAAGGATCTGAACGGTGCAGTTACAGGCACTATCACTTCTCAACAGCGTTCGATGTTTGCCGGTGGGGTAGATGCCGCGATACATACGATTCTCATGGCCGTTAATGTCGAATATGCAGGCCAGCACGTTTTTGGCGGCGCGAATGTTTCTGAAGCGCCTTACGTAGCTCAGTACGATGGTCAGGGCAACATTACCGGCGTGACCTATCAGGGAAGTATGGTCGATATGCCAGCTCTGGTCGGGCCGGGCATAACTTATTCAGGGGTACAGGTCGGTGAGGATATTTTTAAGAGCGACAATACCGATTCGCCCTTATTTGGCGGAACAACTGGAGCAGCAGCCGGGACGAAACAATCCACCATTGATGGACAAGTAACTCTGACGGTTTCACGCCAGACTGCCTATGATGCGAATGCTGTCGTATTAGCTGCCGGGACCAGCGCAAATAACTCAGACACTATTCGAGGCGATCATACGCTGACTGTCGATTCGGTGGCCAAGACAATCAAGCTCGATGACGGAGTGGCAGTTTCTTACGACGGTGCGGCGAGCCCGGAAGATTTTATGGTCGAAAGTGCTTCGGGGGATGTTGTCTATGTGGACGTCCGTAATATCGTCGGCTCGGGTGATGTAACTATCAGCGGGCAGGGGTTGCTTTCAATTGATGGCGGGGTGACCTGGGCTCAGACCGACTATGCAGATAATAATCTTGCAGTGGGCGACCCCGCCAAAGGCAAAGTCCTGTATGTAGATACTGTCGGGATTACTTCCACTGGAGCCGAAACAGTAATTATTCCTGATTCATTGGATTTGTTCGCGGATCTGATCAGAATTCGAGACGCACTGAATAATGATGCGAACCTGTCTGATTCTGAAGTTCAGGCGCTTCTTTTAGAGGGCATAGCCCGAATTACCGGTCAGCTTGAATCAATTGCATCCCACCAGATCAGGATCGGTGCGAAGTATAACTCGGTGGGCACGGCTTTGAGGTCTCGCATCGAGGATATGAAATACGGCGCCACAGTAGACAAATCGATTAATCAGGATGCGGATCTAACTGAATTGGTAGTAGAGCTGGCTCGCGTACAGACGCTATACGAGATGATCCTGGCTTCTTCGTCAAAGCTGCTGCGCCTTTCTTTGTTGGATTATATCTAATACGGCTTGTGATTAGTTACAGCGATGGGGGTAACAGCGGCCCGGCCCGATGGATCCTACCGGCCCCGGTTGGAGGCGTATTGGCTGGATTCACGCGGGCGCACTTACTACTGACAATCGGTATGAAAAGTTTTTAAAGACCCGTCGGCAGATGTGTTCGATATCTATACACCCGCCGGCTGGAGTGTCTGAGATCTTTTTGCAAAGGGGCTACTGATCTAACTGGACAGATTAGTCTTTTGCCTCAGGGATGGGCTCTGGTTCGATAATTTCGTAGGAATTGGCCCCCAAGATAGATCAGGCACAGAGTTTGCAACGTTTTATCTGGATGCAGCCCGTTATGCCCTCATCCGGAAAGGATCCCAGTGCAGCCAGCATTACACACAGGTTCCGAGAGCCCAAGCTTGTCGGACTGTCAATTCGCGGCCTTTAAGGAAATGGGCGATCGCTACACAGGTGAGGGCAAGTACGACCAGGCGTGTGAATGCTATAACCGGGCAGCGGCGATTTGTCCCGGTGAGGTAGGGCCCTATGTGGGCCTGGGGACTATCGCAATCAGGACCGACCGCCTTGACCTCGCGCGTGAGTGCTTTGATTTAGCTTTACAACTCCAGGCCGACTGCGCAGAAGCCTACGCAGGTTTGGCTATGGTATATCAACACGGCGACCGGCATGATCAGGCGTTCGAGATGTACCTTAAATGTCTCGAACTGGATGACCAGAATCTGGTTGCCTTGCTGGGTCTGTTTCAAACTTCCTGTCAGATGGGAAGTTTCTCCAAGATCATTTATTACCTGCAGGTTTATTTGGACAAGCACCATGATGATACATCGGTGCTGTTTTGTCTGGCTTCACTGTATGTCAAAGAAGGCAGATTACCCGAGGCCAGGAATAAATTGGTATCAGTTCTTGCCATTGAACCCCAAAAATCTGAAGCAGCGGCTCTGTTGGAGGAGGTCGAAGCGGATCTGAGATCTTCCAACCTGGCCGATGAGGTGGCTAGGAGATGAGCGAATCCAAAGACAATACCTGTCGTATTGATGTGCTGGTAAGGTTAGAGGCTGCACTTGTCTGGCAGCTTTCACTTGCCCAGGCGAGTGACTGGAAGAGGCTCACAGAAGGTGGCGATCGAATCCAGGAGCTTCTCGCTCAAGCCGGCGGCCCCGATGGCTGCATATGCGACCAATGCACCGAAAGGCTAAGGCGCATCAGGGATGTTCATCGCAAGTTGAACCTCACTCTTGCATCCAGAAAACAGGCTGAGCGTATCAATATTTCCCGGATAGGCAAGGGCAAGAAGCTGATCAAGACCTACGGCGGTTCAATGTCGCGGCGCTAGCCCACAATAAAACGCCAGTTCATCAGCCGTTGGCAGGATATTTCTGAAGGCGATACACTTCGCCGAAGGCCTTGCCGTCGTAACCGGGGTCTGATTCATCCAACTCGCTCAGTTCAACGAACCGGTCACCTTCCAACCAGGATTTCCTAGCGGCCAGAGCCCACATCACAGGTTCGGTAAGTTCATCGAACGTTGCAGGCATCTCGCCTTTGCCGTCAAGGTAATCCAGCATCAGTTTCAGCGAAGAACGGTAAAGGTCCTTGGCCTTGGGGATCAGCTGCGTAACACCTGCGTTAGTTACTACAGTGACGTGGTACTTCATCCATTTATCGGTTTCACCAATCGCCAGAAGTCCCATTCGTCCGTCGGCCCAGTCGATCTGTATTCTTCGCTGGAGACCCTCGCCCAGATGGCGGACACGGACGGCACCGGAGCCCATTAATCCTGCAAGAGTTGCATAGGCGTGAATCGCATAGTTGTATTCATCAACAGCACAGCCGCAAAAGACAGTATCAGGCAGCCCTCGCTGGTCTTCGGGCAGGTCCAGCCAGTCGAGTGTTTGCTGGCAGAACCGAAGTGTTGACCCACCGGTTATGCGGGCTCCATCTGCCGACCATTTGCGAAGTTGGTTCAGGTCAGCTAAGTTGCCTGCCAGGGGCTTGTCGATCAGCACAGTCTTGCCTGCTTCGATAAAAGGCCTTGCCTTGTCTACATGTGTGTCCCAGTTACAGCTATGGATGACTGCACAGTCGACTTTTTCGGCCATCTCATCCAGCGATCCGAAAATCGTGGGAACTTCGTGTTCAGAGGCAAACTTTTCCACAAATTCGCGAGGGTGCACTGTCCCGCCGTCCCACAGGCCAACAACTTCATGGCCTAGTTCGCGTTCAAGGGGAATCCAATTCGGTGGATGAGAAGTGTCTACGTCAATTACGCCGATTTTCATTTTGCCGATCCTTTTCGATTAGTGTTGGCAACGGATATGCCAGGTAATTTCCCAATGCTAAGCGAAAAAACGTAAATGTCCAGCCCCAGGCTTCTGAGAGCCTCGCAAGCATTTTGCATTTGCAGGTTTTCGCTGATATGTTAGCGGGTTCGATACTCGGTTGGGCTGCGTAGCACCGGTCGAGATAAACGTAACTGTTAGTAGTTTTTGGGAGCCCAGCTATGGTCCAAGCAAAAGGAAAGATCCGATATGGCGTTGTAGGCCTGGGCGTAATGGGTATCCGTCATGCCCAATGGATCGCCGAAGATAAGCATCGAGACTTTACGCTGGGCGGCGTTTCTACCCGCAGGCCTGAACTGGCCAGGCGCGTCGGTAAGCAACTATCCGTGCCCCATTTCACCGACGCAAAGGAGATGTTTGATTCCGGCTTGGTCGATGCCGTAGTTGTCGCCACACCGCACTATTGGCATCCGCATGTCGTAATCCAGGCTGCACGGGCTGGACTTCATGTAGTTTGCGAAAAGCCCCTTGCTCCAACGATAGGCCCGGCGATGGCAATGCTGGCTGAGTGTCGCAAGCGGAAGGTCTCACTCGGTGTGATGCAGCAGTATCGCACCAGATCGGTAATGGCCAAGGCAAAGCAGGTTATCGATAGCGGGCAGTTGGGCGAGCTTTATAGGGTGACAATGACGTGTACGAACTGGTATCGCACACAGGCTTACTACGATAGCGGCTCCTGGCGAGGCACATGGGACGGCGAGGGCGGTGGCATACTATTGAACCAGGCGCAGCATCACCTGGACCTGTTCATTTGGCTTGGCGGTATGCCGAAATCGGTAACCGCTTTCCTGGATACGCGCCTCCACAAGATTGAGGTGGAAAATACTGCCAACGTGATATGCGATTACGGCCGGGGAAAGACGGGCTACATCTACACCACAACGGCACAATGGCCCGGCGGGGAGAAGTTCGAGTTCTACGGCGATAAGGGTGCGATGATAATCGAAGACGGCGAGCTGAAAGTAGGCAAGCTGGCCAGGCCAATTTCGAAGCATCTGTTCGAGTACAAGGAGAACCGGGCCGACGAGATCATTCCCCCAGCCTGTAAGTGGCGGGATATCAAGGTGCCGGCTGACCCGCGTTTCCAGCACATGAACGTGTTCAGGAACTTTGCCGCCCATCTCAAACGCGGCAAGAAATTGACCACCACAGGCGATCAGGCGCTGAATGAACTTATGCTATCGAACGCGATGTATCTATCGGGCTTCGGCGGGAAAACGGTTACCTTGCCGATAGACCCTGATGCAATTGAGCGATTGCTTGCGAGGCTGGATCGTCAATTGGCTACAGGCCGAGGTAAGGGCCAGCGCGAAAAGGCAAAAAAAGCACTAAAAAAACTTCTGGCTGAGGGGCCGTCGAAAAAGTAGCAAAAGCATCGAAAAAAATAGATAACGGACCAAACGCCGGCAAAGTAGACTTAAAACCATTCAATTTGGAGCAAAGAAAACGATGGGAAAACAAACAGATATTCGTCCAAGCGACGTCGCCTTGTACTTCTTACCGATCGAGACTCGCATACCGCTGAAGTTCGGCCCACAGACGCTGACCCATGTGACGCTCGCGCGAGTTTGCATGAAAGTTACCGGCGAATCCGGCGAGACAGCCCTGGGCTGGGGCGAGACGCCGCTGTCGGTTCAGTGGGTCTGGCCGACTGACCTGACCTATGACGAACGGCACGAGGCGCTTAAGGGGTTTTGTGTAAAACTCGCCGGCGCGTGGAGCGAGTTCGACAAGGCGGGGCATCCGATCGAAATCGGCTATTCGTTCATCTTCGATAAACTTCCCAGTTTGCTGGCCCAGTTCAACGAAACCGATCGCGCCGGCAAGGAAGCTATGCCCTGGTTGGCGGCGCTGGTTTGCTGCTCGGCTTTCGATATCGCACTGCACGACGCCTACGGGCAGTTGCATGACGTCTACATATATGACACCTACAACGCCGAGTACATGAACATGGATCTGTCAGCCTTCATCACTCCGGCGGCGGATTCCGATGTCAACTTTGCCGGCAAGTATCCGGAAGACTACCTCGTGATGGATAGGCCTGAGAAAATTGCGGCTTGGCACTTGGTGGCTGGTAAGGACTGCGTCGAGGCCGAGGAGCTACTTGGTAATGAACCTGACGATGGCTATCCGGTGCTGCTGCGAGATTGGATTCGTCGCGACGGCTTGAATTGCCTGAAAGTGAAGCTCCGCGGCGATGACCCCGAATGGGATTACGCGCGGCTGACGCTTGTGGGTAAGATGGCCATCGAAGAGGGCGTCGATTGGCTGACGAGCGACTTTAACTGTACGGTTACCGACCCTCAATATGTCAACGCCATACTCGACCGGCTCGTCGTCGAGCATCCGCGGATTTACGGCATGATCCTCTACGTCGAACAGCCGTTCCCCTATGACCTCGAGGCCAACCGCATCGACGTTCACAGCGTCTCGGCCCGCAAGCCGCTGTTCATGGATGAATCCGCTCACGATTGGCACTTGGTGGTGCTTGGCAGGCAGCTCGGCTGGACGGGCGTTGCGCTGAAGACCTGCAAGACCCAGACCGGCGCTTTAATGAGTCTGTGCTGGGCGAAGGCTCACGGCATGACGCTGATGGTACAGGATCTTTCCAATCCAATGCTCGCCCAGATACCTCACTGCCTGCTGGCAGCTCACGCCGGAACCATCATGGGCGTCGAGACCAACGGCATGCAGTTCTACCCGAAGGTCTCAGCCCCAGAAGCTGCAGTCCATCCGGACCTGTATAACCGCGCAGACGGCTGCGTGTCGCTGGCGACCATTACCGGGCCGGGCTTTGGCTATCGGATCGACGAGATGAAACGAGACTTACCAGATCCCGCAGTTGCATTTAGCAAGTAGCGCAGAGCACTAAGTGCTGTCTCAAAAATATAACAAAAGCCCGGCCATTGGCATGGTCGGGCTTTTCGATGTCATGAACCACATAGCACCTGTGCGAGGCCGGTTAACTATCTCGATTGGCTTGCCATGGGCTGGCCCCTTTATTAACCCCTATCCATCACAGCATGTCGATTAATAGCCCTGTCTCAACTGACGGTGAACATCATCCAGTGCGTTTCGAAGTATCCAGGACCTGGCCTCGGCGTTGTGTTCGGCTCGAGCAGAGTTCAGTGCATTTTGCAGCCTAAGAGTAGACGGTTGTGAAAGCGTCATGCTGTATTGCTGAAGTAGGGTTCGGGCTGCATTTTCATAGATAGCGGCAGTCTCTGCCGGCTTGTTGTAGTTGTATAAAGGCACGCCCTGGTGGACCGCCTGTTCGATAACGCTGATGGCCATTTGCCTTGATGTCGGCGCAGGTTCGGTTGGCATCAAAACGGTGTCGATAATCTGAATCACACCGTTTGTTGCTTTGATGTTCTGTAGGAGGACATTAGCGTCGTTGATCTTCAGGCCCTGTGATGGTGTTACATCGACCCTGCCACCTTGAAGGGTGTAGGTAGACCTGCTTCCCAGGAGAATGGGCCTGGATACCACGTGGTAGCTGAGTATCGATCTCAGCCTGGCCCTATTTTCCGGTTTTAACAGATCCTCGTACATTCCCCATGGCAGTTTGTTGAAAGCATCATCCGTCGGTGCGAACAGAGTTCTCTCCCCTGGGGATTTCAGCAGGCTGATCATGCCGGCAGCCTCTGCTGCCTTGAGCAGTTTATTGAACTTGCCTGCAACCACGACCGTCTCGACGATATCCTTGGGCATGTTCAACTGGTCTATTCCGTGAATTCGCCCATTCGAGCACTCAATGTCAGGATTCACAATATTTGCTGCATCTACTTTTTGGCCGCCCAGAAAATCACTCGTCAGCAGTAGGCTCGTGCCCTGGACGGTATTGACTACGGGTACGTTGTAGGCCTCCATAGCAGTTAAGTTGCCGGGAATGACGTGGTATTGCAGAATCTCTCTCAGCCGAGCATGGTTACCTGGACTGAGCAGATTTTCAAATGTTCCTACAGGCAGTTTGTCAAAGGCTGCGTCTGTAGGAGCAAAAACCGTAACCGGCCCCGGTCCCTTAAGGGTGCTGTCCAGGCCGGTTGCTTGCAGGGCCATTACAAATTTCGTGAATTGCCCCCTTGATATTGCAGTATCAACGATGTCCTTGGGTGGGCCGCCGAATAATCCCTGGCCCATCGCCATACCAGCTGTCAGTAGAACCACAACAGTAATTTTCCCCAGGTGTGCTTTGAGCATTTTGCTTCCCCTCCTGTACAGATAAAAAACTCGGGTCGTATTCACCCACTCAATTGACTAATTGTAGGGCTGGCTGACAGGAGATTTCATGGTCTGATTTGGCTGGTGGGCAATGCTTGTTCTATTGCTCGATGGCCGTAAAATGGAACCCATTGGAGAGGTGGTAAGGTTTTAGTTGGAAATGCCTAATTGCATAGGAGCAGGCCAGATGCTTGATAAAACCCAACTTGGGATGTGCGGGGCATATTGCGGTGATTGTGGCTGGAAGGAGTCAACCAATTGCCAGGGCTGCCAGGCCAGTGGCGGCAAGATGTTCTGGGGAACCTGCGAGGTGGCTGTCTGTTGCATCGAAAAGGGCATTACCCATTGCGGGCTTTGCAGGGAACTGCCCTGTGAAAAGTTGCAGCAGGTTTTCGATCATCCAGATCATGGCGATAGGGGACAGAGGCTAGCCAACCTGAAGGCATGGGCTAGAGCGATTTAAGCAATTCTTGTCGCATCCTTGCTACTGCGATGCCTTGGCCGCATCGTCCGGCTGCATCGACATAGCTAGTATTCTGTCCCATCTAAATAGATGGGTATAGCCTCTTTAATCTGACGCGGGCATCGGCGGTGGTGAATCTCCAGTCGATGCCCACTTTGTTCTTGTTGCGTGGACGTTCCCAGTCAGCAATCTGCA
>SDBT01001652.1_pt1 | contig 39655 bp, 79 predicted proteins | sample 2277101 | NCBI WGS metagenome assembly SDBT01 (sample SAMN10404973, study PRJNA504765) | marine sediment metagenome | isolation source: marine sediment core GS10_PC15, 103 cmbsf | place: Arctic Ocean: Southern Knipovich Ridge | collected 2010 | reverse complement strand
TATATAAATATTTGCAAAATCACTAGGTAATGAATACTTCCATTGACCATCTACTGTAGTAATTGTATCATACTTACGTAAAAAACTCCAGTAATAGGTTTGTCCATCTTGTAAATCAATGGGGTTTAAAAAATTAACATACCCACGATATGTTATATCTTTTACTTTAGTTAAATCAGTTCCGGTTGGTGTTGAACCCATACCTAGAAACTCTGAAACTTTTTTATACACATCTGAAAATTGTAATTTTAAGTTCGCCATTAATCCTCCTTGTAAGTAAAGGGTGGCTTCTTCATCCTTGAATTACCACCCAATACCATAAGAGATAGATTCCCCAATCCTTTAAAGATTTCTACCTTAAATTAAACTAACTTCCACTTTTAAATCTTGTTGACTATTTACTAAATAAGCTAATGAAGCAGCTTGTTCTTTTGTAAGATGAAGTCCAGTAATAAGAAGGGTATCTCCATTAGTTCTGGTAGTAAACTTTAATTGATCCGCCCCAAGATTAAACTCAACTTCTTCACTTATTTCCGGCATTATTCTTTTCCTTCAAGTAAATTATAGACCTGTCCAACAACGATTGCCCCAAATACTTCACCTACACGTTCTTTTATAAGAACAATCTCTTCAGGAGTCAATTCAATTTCATCCATTTCATAAATTCTACGAGATAACTCATACTTCTTTACTTTATCCACACCTATTTCACTTTTACCTTGTGTAAGTGGGGCAAGCAAAGAATTAACTATGGCATTTTTCAAAGTTGCGTCTATAACATTCCCTTTACCATCATTGTCTTTTAATACTTCACCACCAAAATTCTTCAACGTCTGATTTAAATTAATCATAATCTATCTCCCATTTAAAATTTTGTTTTTATTTAAAATATAGGAGAGGGGGTTACCCTCTCCCAGTAACTTTACACATTATCTGTAGCAACAAGATAATAAGTAGTTCCATTAAAATCTATAGGAATTAACTTATCAGACGAAGTAAAAGTAATATCTCCACTTGCAGCTATTACATTTACAGCATCGGTTTCAATATTAAACAGATTTGTAAATCCATGGTCAGTAGCATCTTTAGCCACTCTAATAGCAGCATCAACCTCTGTATTAATAGTGCCTCTGGTACGAATCTGCATACCATACTCAATCGTACCTGCTGTACCTTCACGATTAATAGCAATATCAAGACCTCCAAATTCTGCTTTAGTACCAGCAGTTAAGTCTTGAGCATCAACCTGTAAAGCAACAGCATTAGAAATGTTATTACTACCAGATTTCAAAGAAATACTAATATTACCACCATACAGATGTCCAAGAGTACCACCACTTCTATTACTCACGGAACAATTTAAACCACGAAGAATAAAATTAGCATCATTCGCAGCATAATTACTGCCAGAAATTCTAAGATAAGCATCATTACTATCTCCAGTTGCAACATTACCAGCTAATCTATCTCCAGTTATTTGCATGGCATAAGTTTTTGATGCAGCAGTTCCAGTAAATAATGCGTCAGCATCTATATTTACACCATAGGCATAACCAGATACACTTGCTCTAACTGGAGCAAAATAAGCTCCCATACCTGCTACATTCATGCCTGTGGGAAAGATTTTAGCTAAAACAATGCCAGTAGTGTTTGACCTATTAACAGTTTCCTCTACAATCGCTACGGGCAATGGGTCACCATCACCAGTAACGGCTTGAAGGACGTTTGAACCATCGGATATACCAAGAACATCTCCAATAGTAACACTTACATTGGTACGAACTGGTACGATAGACCCATTAGGCTCATAAATATCAACCCACGCTGGCCCTGTTTTGCCTGTACTCTCTGCAACTACTCCAGCAAACCAATTAAAATTAGCTGTTACAGGGTCTTCTACTCTCAAAAACTTGCCTTCATTCTGATTACCTTCAGCAGTTGTGGAAGGCGTGCTTTGAGATTTAGGGAGCCCACCAGCCCCTTTATCATAACCAAGAATATTGTCTGTAGTATCATAATTATAACACACAGCCATGCCCTCATAAATAGTATTAGTGCCTTCATAAAAAACTCTTTTCTTTTGAACACTAATATTTGTTCCAAATTGAACAGCCATAATAAACTCCTTTTTATAAAAATTTTATGTTAAAGCAGAGTTACGTTTTTCCTCTACTTTATTTTGGGGTTTTAGAAAATCCTTTCCATTCCCCACACTACTATCTCCTATTATCCGTGCTGGCTTATAAGGAACCCCGCCCTCCGGCGATTTTCGCATATATAGTTGTAAACCAAATCAACATCAACAGTAAGAACAACATGCTGCTCATCTCTCTGACGAGGCTTACCAATCTTAAAATCCCAACCATTTAATATTACTGGAGTAATAAGCTCATGGTTAACCCCAAAAATCGGATCAGTACCATAAAGACTATTATTAGCAGTATCAAGTATATCCACATAACCAAATGGAATTCCTTTAAAATTAGGATAACCAAAGTGCTCACTAACTCTATAACCCATCTGGTCATCAGATTTAGCATATAAAAGATTCAAAGAACCAATTATATTATCATTGGAATAAAGACTAAACTTAAAGTTCGGCCCAGGTAATTTCTCAGGGAACATTGGCCCCTCAAAATTTAACTTACGACAAGCTCTATCCAACAATACCAAAAGACTATCATCAATATCGCCAGCATGATCGGCATAGTAAGAGGCCCATCTAGCATTAACTGAAGAACTTGAAGCAATAGAACCAGAATTATAGGCTGTGCCAGGATTACTACCATCATTATATCTAGCAGAATAACCCGTCCAACCACCAGTAGAACCACTTGTACCAATACTCAAATGAGCGGGAATACCTTCAGGAGATAGCTTATCGGTTGCACTTGATGGTGTTTTAAGAGCACCCTCAAATACCTCATCAACTACTTCTCTCAAAGTATTGTTATACTTATTCTGAACTTTATTATAAATCTGAGCACGTCCTCTATTCATATCCATTTCAATTATATTATAACTGAAATTAGATGAAGCACGTTTCCAATTCTGAACAATCGTCTCATCAGTATTAACAACATTATGTGTATCTTTTTCCCAGTTACCTTGGTGCTTTGCATTACCCTCATCTTTTAGAGTGATAAAACGATTAATCCTATCACCACCCTCAACTTTTGATCTATCTTTCCAAAGGGAATTAAACAACTTATAGGAACTATACAAATAAGTTAAGGGACAACTATTTTTCTTAATATCCTCCAGAGTTGACTGGAGAACATCGGTTGCTTGTTCTATCGTAATTGTTTCCATCAACGAATCCTTTCAATAATTTAAAACTTAATTATCCATAATTAAGGTACAAAAGTATTAATCATCTACAGAAAGATTTGCTTTAATCATAGCATCTTTAACAACGTCAGCCTTTCGTTCTTCCTCACTAGCATACTTTTTAACTGTGGCCTTACCCTGTTTCTTAGGTGTTAATTTCTTCTCACGATTCTTTAACTTCTTCACAAGTGATTCCTCAACTCTCTGAGTATTACCACCTTTGTACCACTGTTCGGCTGCTTTTAAAGAATCTCTGAAAGACATGCCAGCACTTTTGAAAGCATGAGCTACTCCCCACAACTCTTGTCTGCGTTCAACAGCGGGATAACTCCTTAGATACTCTCCTTTAGCATCCTTTGGCAATCCATCTGTTTTCTCGAACTCAGGGAAATCTTCCGAGAGCTTATCGAAGAACTCATCAGCTTCATCTATCTTTGCATCCAATCTTGAAGCTCTAATACTTTCTTCAGATTCTTTAAAATTACCTTTAACTTGACCAACTTCATTCTTCAAAGAATTAATTTCAGAAACAAAAGGAGTTAAAATTTTTCTAAACTTCTCTTGCTCTTCCTCATCCTCTGACAATGACTCAATCAAGTCATCAACTTTCAAAGCCTTTTGGTCATCCTTGACCTTTTTATCTGATCCATCAGTAGGCTCTAACCTCCGAGATTTATCCATATCACTCTTGATTTTCACAAGAGTATAGGGGTCATTCTCAGCATATTTAATAATATCTTCATCACTTAATCCGGCCCTACGAGCAGCGTCAACAAGAGAGGGATCAATCTCCTCATTCTTATCATCCTCATCGGCCTCAGCCTCGGATTCTTCTTGCTTCTCATCAGCGACCTCTTCATCTTCTTTTTCCTTATCTTCTACTTCTTCAGATTCTTCTTCAGTTTCTTTCTTAGGAAAAATTGTATTCCAAATATTTTTCAAAGTTCCATCAGAAGGCTCATTCTTAGATAGTCCACTTGGATCAATTTTAGGTTCTTCAACCTGCTGTTCCTCCTGTGCTTCCTCTTGAGACTCTTCCTCTAATTCTTTTTTTTCTTCGTCACTCATTTCTATCTCCTATTATTTTTTACAATTATTACAAAACTTTGCAGCAGGATGTTTATATTCAAACATAGTGCCACATTTCTTACATTCTTTTGACTTAACATCAGTTTTTTCAACTCTAACATCATCAGATACTATTTCTTTATCAGGTGTTGGATTAGAATTACACCCTAAACATTGTGTCTGATTTTTATTTGGTGACAAAAAACTACACTTACAAATTGGACATACTTTTTCATCTCTAAATTTTGGATGACGCATCATACCTATCTCCTATTAGTTAATAAGAACTTTTAAAGCCCTAACTACTCCAACAAACAAAGCATCTTTCACCCTCTGCTCAATAGGAAGTTGTTCATACGGAACACAACAAGGGTGCTCTTTCTTTTTGGCATCTTTTACTTCACCATATTTCCAACCATTATCATATTTTTCTTTTAACCAATTTTCATGCGAGGCAGAACATCCAGCATCAGGATTATCAATATGAAATTTAACTCCATTTATTGCACTAATTCTCTGCCATTTTGGAGCATCATCCCAAATTGATTGACTATTATCCCCAATTAATTCACAATAAACTCTATTTGTTTCATGTGCTGTTTTTGCTATATCACTTATTTCCATTCTATCACATTTTGACATCTTCTATCTCCTATTAACTAAATTCAACCATGCCTGCTTGCTTCATGCGAAGCAATTTTTCATTCCTATTATGAATTTTCATTCTACCTCTTTTATCAAACTCTGCTCCTGGAAATTTTTTAGCAGCAGCAGCTAACTGTTTCTTATCAGTAGGATCAACTATACCAAGACTATTAGAATATCTAATATTCTCCTGCATCAAAGCATCCGTCTTTCTATAGTCATTCCAGTTTCTATAAGCTCTTTTTCCACACTTACATGAAACTTCTAAAGGTGCGTCAGCCATAGAATGAAACTCATCAAATTTATTTCCACACTCTAAACAAATAAAGGGATAAACTGGCATCTAACACTCCTTCTTTAATTCTTTTTTAAGACAATCATTATCAAATAAAAGATAAACTATACTTGTTTCTAAATAAGACATTTTCTCTTCTATAGATTCTATCATATTAACTTCCACAGAATCATCTACAGATGAATTAAATTTTTTGATTAACCGATTCAGAAGTATATGAACATTTTTAACTCTCATATTAAGTGTGCTTCCCGAAGAGATAATATTCAATAGTGGCGTCAGAAGCACTCCCTAATAAACGAATGTATTGTCCATTAGTCAGGCCTCCAAAAAGAGGAATAAATACAGGCTCTCCCACAGAAATCACCATATTTCCAGCAGTAACAGATGGGGTTCCTGTTCCATCATCATCTACCAATATTCCTATTTCTCCTACTTTAGCAATTATAAGTGCTCCCAATAAATCTGTCTCTTCAATATATCCTAAATCTAAATTAAGTGCAGAATTACCAATAATTGCATAATGAGGGCCAAGCTTTTCTTCTATAGTTGTACCATCTATAGCTGATTTTACTTTTACCACCGTATCACTTGTTCCTAATCCAGTGATTTTTAATTCCATTTCTATAGTAACTTCGGCAGCCATTACTTTTTCCCCTTATATAAGCGACTGGCTTTATTTTTACCATAACTCTTTTTCATGGTTCCATAAACTTTTTTACTTTTTTTAGTTTTTGGCATTTTCAAACTCACTTAAAAAATAAAACAAACCCAATTCAGCACAATACTTTTGAAGGCTTAACTCACAAGGTCTTGAAGGAACAATAAGAGATATACCATCAGTGTATCGCATCCCCCCCACGAGGATACCAACTAAATTTCCATCAACATTTACCACAGGCCCACCAGAATTTCCAGGCCATGACTGAGCATCACTCTGTATCATGGTCATCTTACCAAAATAAGGGAAATTACGGAATATTCCTGAGACTTTTCCAAAGGATACAGAATAAGATAGTTGCTCTCCAAATGGTGCTCCACAAATATATACATCATCCCCAATTTCGGGGGCCGGTGCAAAACTAACATTAGTCAAATGACTCACACTATTTGGACACACAGATATAAAGCCCACATCTACATTCTTTTCCTTATATGAGATAGTAGATTCACATACAGTTCCATCTTTAAATTTAACAACAAAAGAATTGGCATCCTCAACAACATGGCCCGCCGTCATTATAATTCCTTTATCCTTATCTATTAAAACTCCAGAACCAGACCAACCATAATTTATGCCATCAACTTCAATATAAGCAGTTGAATTTTGCAAGTCTGTTACTACTTCTTTGATATTATTATTAATTTCCTGATATATAAATACTGGTTCGTTTGGAGGATTAAAAGTCATTCCAAAACAAAACACCAGAACTATAAGTGAATATTCAAGTACTTTTTTAATGGCTTTCTTTATCATTGTTTAACTCCTGTCTGTTGGTTGGGGGATGATTCCCCCCCTGCTCTTGCTTGCTGTTGAAACATATTTGCTGTTCGTGATCCTGGACTTGCTCCACCAGAGTCATTACTTTGAGCCTGATTCTTCTGAGCTTTGTTACCCATTGGCATCATAGTATAATTTACATTTTCTAATCCAGTAGGTATTGCGGTTTTATACCATTGATTAAAATTATCCATACCAAGATAACCAGATAATATTCTATTAATTTCATTAACATCTAATTGTGCTCCCTGCTGTGCAGCCATTCCCATTGTTGGAATAATCCATTGTGTCAAGAACATCATCATTTCTTGGAACTTTTGTTTCGGATTTCCTCTCTGTGTAGAGTAAGGAGTTATATTAAAAGCAAAATCATAAAAATCTCCAACCTGTTCGGGCTGAGAGAATACTACAGGAATTGAAGCAACTCCTGGAATTTCTTTTACCAGTGGAACATATACTGTTGGATCAGTCCAATACCCCCAAGCAAGCTTTTTAATAATAGAAGTCATAAAATTATTATATCTAGTAACCATGTTGTTTACAATTCTAGAAGCATTTGCAAATACCATTTGTTCCTGTCCAAGTGTAGGAGCTTGTGCCCCACGCCCACCAAGAACATCTGCATTTCCACCCTGCTTGGAAAACTGATCCTCCATATATGAAATATATTGAAAATTTAATGGGTTTGCCCCACCATAGCTTATTGCTTTTATGGCATCAATATTATCAACTTTTACTACTTCATTATTCTTTGCTACTCTTATTGTTTCTGCATCCTTCTCAGCCTGTCCTTCGTAAGCAATAATATCTTTCTGTGCTTCTGCTTGTTCTTTCATCTTATCCACAAGAATATTCACAGAAACATCAATGTCATGCCAAGACCACGCTGGAGGAATTGGATAAGGCTCTTCAGGAAATAGTTTATATGCTAACTTATCATAAGGACTTACATTAAAATCATTCTCTACTGTTCTTAAAATCTTTGCCTTTTTTCCTTCTGGCATTATAGTTACAATAATATCTTCATCATAAATATATAAATCTATAAATGTGGTATAGTCTCTTAAAGATAATAATTTTCTATCAAAGTTTCTAGAAGTTATATCCCTTGGAGATACATCCCATCTAGTTTGAGCATCTGCTGATATATAATCTGAATTTTTTGAATTAAAGGAACCAAAAAACTCTTTTGCATAGTCTGTTGGTAACTGATATACATCCCCTTCAATCTGAAAATCTTGCCAACGTCTTACAGAAGGATCACCAATATAATTTGAATCATCTATAAGAATTACAGTAGGTGTTCCTACTCTATAAACCTTATCCTTAAAAGATATATTTCTATCCCACTCAATAGAAGTTCTAGTTACTGCCATTCCAAACATAGAATTTACTGCTGCTGGAATTAAAACATTCTGAGCAAGATTCATCTTATCAATAAAATAATTCATAGCAAGTTGAGTAGTATAAGCAAATGATCTTAATCTTGGAATTTTTGTCTCTACAAGAACCTGGGGATTTCCCTCAACAAGATAAGGAACTATTGTTGAGACTCCTCTATCAATTAAATTAATAGTATGATTACGTGAATATCCTTCATCATAAAACCCAGATGCTTCAAGCTGTAAAAGTTTCTTTCTATGTTTTAAAACTGTCGTTGACCTCTGTTGCCACAGCCTTGCAATTTTCTGAAGTCGTGCAGGAAAGTGAAGCTTGATATTCTTTTCTTTTAATATATTATTTTCCATATTAGTCCAGTTTAATACAAATATTTTCTTCTTTTTCTCTTATCTTCTATTTGTTCTTTCTTCCACTGTTGCATCCTCCAACCAATACTGTCCTTCGGATAGTTCATCCTGGCCTTCATAGCTGCCTTTGGTTGATCCCTCATTCCTAAAACTGTAAGAGCCACAGAGATAACCCTATCCCCATGTCTTAATCTTGCTCCGGTTGTTAAATCCTGATTTTCTGAACATCCAATATATCCTGATTCATAATACATATAATCATCTAATTCATTTACTAAATCCTCATTAAATATTTTTACAAATTTATGTTTTGGATTATGTCTTAAACCTTCTTTCAAAGCAATACTTAATTCACATAAAACATCATCTTTTGTTTTGGTAGAATTATTCCATCCAAATTTATTTTTACGTTTTCGACGACGAGTATCTTCACTCTTTGTAATATATACAAGACTATACTTATGAGTTTTTGTTACTCTTCTTCCAAAATTTATGCCAAAACCGCCATTGTTTTCCCAGACCAAAAATGGAGTTCCATAATTTCCACCAACCCAATAACAAAGTGCAACAACCTGATCTGCAAATTCTTCAGGAGAAGTATCTGGACAAGCCCACTCTCCAACTACTTCAGAAGTATTTACATCTAAAATAGATGCCACTGAATTAGATGTTCCAGTTCCTAAAGATATGTCACATCCAATTATATAATTATGTTCCTGAGTTGGTCGAAGTCTTTCAAAGTCATCTTCTCTTAAATCTCCCCACCATTTTAATCTACCTCTGACTCCATGCTGTTGAAACTTATAAATGAATCTTCCATTCTTTATTTCAAATTCTACTTCACCAACATACTTTGGGGGTCTAACACATGAATTACGAATACGATCATTAATTACAGAATCAAAGTACATATCAGATGATCCAACTGGATTCATCCAAATGTTCTGATTTAAGTCTCTCTTGCTTCGTCTTATCTCCTCACCATCATGCCAAGGACTTCTTAAATCTCCTGGAATCTGCTCACAACCATCAGCAATAAATGTAATATCTTGTAAAGCTGTGTTAACTTTTTCAGAACTAGTTAACATAGACTTCTCTAATTTACTTAACGTAAAAGGTTTTCGGGCTTCAATCTTATTAAATACTTCTGGACACAATTTTCGATAATAATCAATATCAATTATCTCAATAATATCTAAATCAGGAGAAGTATATAAACCTTGGTTTTTTTCTGGGTTCTTATACCAAGGTAAAGTAACTGTCTTTATATGAGGACTTTTAACTACTTTGTTAAAAGGATGACTTGTCCCAAACCAATGAGTTGACCCATATATAACACAGTTAGTTACATCATTAACTGAATCTTTTATTGAAGTGGCCATAGATTTCTCAACTCTACCAAACTCATCTAAGAAAATGGCAGTTGTTCTTCCTCCTGCTCCAAAGTTTTCATTAGTTGCTTCTCCATCTATAGCAGAACTTATACCAAGATGACCAATATGTAAATGATTACGTTGAAGATTAGAAGGAAAATTCAAATAACTTTTTAACCAACTTGGCAAAAATTTTAAACCATGATCTATCTTAGCAAATATAGTTTTAAAATCTCCAGTCTTATCTACATAATCCTCTGTACGTGATCCCACTAAAAACTGAGATTCAGGAACAAAAAGAAAATACAGAAGAAAGAATTTAACCACAAGTTCCGTTGCTCCCTCATCACGAGACTTATTAATAACTAAATCTTTTCCATTATCAATATGATCTTTTAAGTTTCTTACAACAACTCTCTGCTGTGGTCTAAGAATAAAAGGCCTATTACGATGTCCAGGCTTTCTTCGTGGATCATTGGCCCACAACAAAAGATCATAAAATAAAACTGGATTCTCTAATCCAACCTGAATAAACTGTCTTTGAAGTCCTTTATCTTTAGCTAAAGACTCGTGCATTTTTACTCTAAACTCAATATTTCCTACCAAGTCTTTAGGGTATGTATCTTCAAGCTTATATGGATCGTCAAGAAAATTATTGTTCATTAATTATTTTACTCTCCACCTTCTTAGATTTTACTTCATCACTTATCTCTAAAAGCTTACCAGCAAAAGACTTAATCTCTTCTCCAGTAAGTTCTGCTTTAAATTCAATCTTGGTTTCATTTTTACTGATTTCAAACTTATTCTTAAACAAATCAGGCCAAAGATTAACTGCCATGAACATAGCTAATTGAGGATTTCCAGGCTGATGCTTAGTTTTAATTGTTCTGGTTTGTAAGACTTCTCCTACTTCTCCTGTCTCCTCATCAACTCTTGGAACAAATCTCTTGGTTTCTTCCTCATACTCATAGCCCATTGCTGATCGAGTCATTTGAGCCACAAAGTGTGTTCCTGCAACTGGCTTCAAATTAGCGATTTCTTCTTTAAGCTCAGGATACCTGCTCTTCCACTTATGAACAGCTTCGCCAGTAACACCAAAGATAAAGCCTAAGTCCTTCTCAGTGAAGCCCAGTGCTGTCATACGGGCTATAGGCTCTACGAATGAGAAGTCAAACGTGGCTCCCTTGCGTAGAGTGTTCTTTCTCTTCTTTGAACCCCATTGATTCTTGGAATACTGAGCCTTCTTCGTTTCTTCTATGTCTTTTAATTCTTCCATAAGGATTTTGGAGTCAGTCACAGACCAGACATTTCCACTCCATGACTGTAACCCCCTTTATAAATTAGCTCTCTGCCTAAAATGGAGACGATAGGAATCGAACCTACCGCAGATACTTTGCAAGAGTTTCTCGCCCCCTTGGAACATGCGTCCCCAATCCGAGTATTAGGATTTGAACCTAAATTATTCACGGCCCCAAACCGTGTGCCATACCAAGTTAGGCGATACTCGGTTTTCAACTTATCTCCTGTTTTTATGGTAATAGTTATTAATAATCTTATCTCTTATGTATAAATGCTTGTAAGCATGAATATCATCCTGTGTCCAAGCAGGACGATTTAATGAATCTTTTGCGTTTTTTCCAATAATTAGTCTCATATTTACGTCCGATAATAAAAATTTTTTATGGCTGGGCGAACCGAGTTCCTTCTGGTATTCCCTATATCTACCAGTTTATAATAAATATATATAAAGCTTAATATTGAATAATTATTCTCATCGCCAGCTACTTGCCAGATTCTATGTCTGGCCCTTTCCAGATTTGCTGGTTGACACAGAGGTGGTCATTTGTTCCCCTGCTCTCGGTTATGTCATTTTTTGCGTCTAAGATAATCTATCTCCCATGTACGTTTGGTACAGCATCTCGACCAAACTCGGCTGCGAGTGTTTCAAACCTGCCCGACCAATATTAATATGTAAAATACTAAGAGGAAAAAGTTACTCCTCTATATATTATAACAAAACCCCTACAAAAACAAGCTATTTCTGAATTTTTTTCAAAAAATTTTTATATTTTTTAAAATATTTTTGTATATTGTGACGATTATAACGATTATGAGGGTTATATCTTGTGTTCTGATTAAAATTTTGGAAAATGTGCAGATATGTAGATTTACTTTTGATTTTTCCTGGAAACCCTAGGTTTCTATAGGGATTTTTCCTATATATATAGAAGGACGAAATTATGAAAACAATAAAAATTACTGTGTATGATAAAGTAACAAAGAAAAAGAAGATTCTTACAGCTATAGATTTTGATAATAAAATTGCTACCTCAGATAAAAATCGCTGGAAGTCTTTTGATTTAAATTTTAAAAACTTAGAATTTTTAAATATAGAAGTAATTTTATGATAATTAACCTAAATATAGATGGTGGAAGCAGGGGTGGTTTTGGAGCCTGTGGGTGGATAGTAACTGACAATAAGAGCCATTGTTGGGCTTGGGAAGGTAAGTTTCTTGGAGAAGCCACCTGCAATGAGGCTGAATATTGGGGATTGATAGAAGGTATTCGTGGAATCAAGAAGATAAACATCAATTCCTGTAAGATTTTCACAGATTCAACTTTATTGGTAAATCAAGTTACTGGAAAATGGAGAGTAAAAAAGCCACATCTACAGAAATTACTTGACATAGTTTTATTTGAACTGGAATCTTTAGACTACTGGGAGTTAAATTGGGTTCCAAGAGAAAAGAATACAGAGGCAGATTTCATTGTGGACTACACATTTAAAGAAGGATAATGGAAAAAATAATCATAAAAAGCTTAAATGATTTTGATTCAATAAGAAATAAACTTGGTGATATTGTTTCTTTAGATACTGAAACTACTTCTTTAGATTACAATGAATTGGAGATCACAGGTATTTCTCTTTGTGATGGAAAGATAGCAGTTTATATTGATTTTCTTTCTATGGATAAAGGTAATATTGCTTGTGTAAAAGAAGATTTAGGAGCCATATTAAGATTAGAACAATTAGTAATTTGTCATAATATCCCATTTGATCTTAAAGTTTTATTCAAAGAAGGGATTAGTTGTACTGAAGATATATATTGTACTATGACGGCCATTCATCTTTTAAATGAAAATAATTCTTATGGACTTAAAGATTGTGCTGAACGAGTATTGAAAGTTCCAGAAGAACAGATTAAATCTTATAAAGAAGTTGAAGAGTTTGGACATTCTGATGTAAGATTTTATGACTATGCTATGAATGATGCTATATGGACTTATCAGTTATGGGAAAAAACTGCGTCGGCTTTAATTAAATATGACTTGGAAGAATTGTTCTATGAAATAGAAATGCCATTTCAGTTTGTATTAAGAGATTTGGAAATAAATGGAATATATCTTGATAAGAAACAAGTTGAAGAATATAATACCCAATTAAGTGAGGTAATTTTTGATTCTCAAACCAAGATGTTAGAATGTCTTAATATAAAATGGTTGATTCAAGGAAATTTTCTGGAAGATGATGAGTTTGTCAGTCCCATTAATTTTAATTCTACAAAGCAATTAGCTAAAATTTTGATGAAAAGATTTGACTGTGAATTGCCAACCACAGATAAAGGAAATTATCAGGTTGACGATACTGTTATACAGAAATATAAAGATTCTATTCCTTTTATCTATCAGTTAGAAAGACTTAGACAAGCCAATAAGCTTAAAGGGACTTATATTAAGAAGTTTTCAGAATGTAAAGAAGATAGATATATAGGTTCTTTTAATAACTGTGGAACTGTCACTGGACGTATATCTTCTAACTTCCAACAGTTCCCAAAAGAAATATCAAATGATTTAGGAATAAATTTAAGAAATTGTATAGTGGCTCCTCCTGGAAAAAATCTTATTGTTTCTGATTACTCTGGTCAGGAATTGCGTGGACTGGCTCATGTGGCTCAAGATGAGGTAATGATTGATGCTTTTAATAAAAACAAAGACCTGCATTTAACAACCGCAAATGGGTGTTTTGAGCTTGGTATTCCAGAAGAAGAGCTATATGAAGCCCATGAAAATTATAAGAAAGTACGTAAAGAATTTGATAAAGATAGATATAATGCTAAGAATAAGATTAACTTTCCTATAGCTTATGGAACTACAGAGTATGGAATAGCTAATAGTCTGGGCGTGTCAACTAAAAAAGCAAAAGAGTTTCTTGATAAGTTCTTTGAAACATATCCAGGAGTAGAGGCAGCAATTAAATCTTGTGGAAATCTTTTACGAGAGCAAGGGTTTGTTCAAACTGAGATTGGGCGTATTCGTAGATTAAATTCAATCTATTCCAGTAATAAGTTTAATAGTGGTAAAGCTAAAAGACAGGCGTTTAATTTTTTAATTCAAGGATTATTTGCTGACGTTCTTCGTATAGCTACTGCAAGATGTTTAAAGCTTTGTTATGAAAAACCTGATTGGGGTTTGAAACTAATCTTATTAGTGCATGATGAAATAGTCTTTGAAGTAAATGAAGAATATGATGTATTGGCTGAAATAGCAATTCAGGAGATTATGGAAGAAGCTTATGAACTTTCAGTAGCATTGCCTGTGGAAATTTCTTGTGGAAAAATATATGGAGAAATAAAATGAGTGAAGAAATAACACGATATGATCTTGATCTTGGGGGTTGTGCAGTATACAATAAAAATGGTTTTTATATTAGTTATGGTGATTATAAAAAATTAAAAAAACACATGAGTTGTTTGGCAAATTTAGTAATTTGTAGAAATCCTGAAACTTGGGAGTGTTATTTAGAAGAAGCTAGGGAAATAAAATGATTGACATAATTGCAGGCATAACTGAACTTTCATCTCAAGTTGTACTTGGAAGAAAGAATAAATGGGGTTGGATATTGGCTCTAATCTCTGGTGGTCTGTGGACTTACATAGCTTTTCAAACCAAACTATATGGGATTTTAATAATAACTATACCTGCTATTTTTATTAATATTTGGAATTTTATAAAATGGTCAAAGAAATAAAAAAGAAATGTGGACTGTGTAATACAATTATTAGTCGTATTTGGTGGGCTGGTGAATATTATATTTATGAATCTAAATCTGATAAAAAAATACAAGTTTGTGAGTTTTGTTATAAAAGAAGAGAAATCTATGGAGATGAGGAATGAAGGTTAAGTCTATTAAAAATGCAGCAGTATGGGGGAGGAATGATCCCTGTCCTTTCTGTCCATCTGGTAAGAAATATAAGAAGTGTTGTTTGCCTATGGTAGAAAGATGGGGTCAGGAAGAGTCTCATATAGTAAAAGATGTTAGAAAGAAAGATCAGAAATATTGGAACAAAAGATATAAAAGGCTAACCAATGGAATATGAACATATAGACAACTGTGTTTTATTTAATTTTTATCCCAATGAATTTAATTTTTGTGGTCTTTTTGATGAAGATTATGATCTTATTTTCATTGATTATAAATTATCAAAATTGAGAAAAGAACTTACTTATCAACATGAGAAACAACATAGAGAGTGTTGTAAATCAGGATGTTTTTGTTGGCTTCAAGTTTCAGTATTTTGGACTGAATATCATGCTTTTAGAGCAGAATTAGATTTTTCTTTAAAATTTGGCATTATGGTAAAAAAGACATATTTAAAAGATACATTTGAATATTTAAATAAACTTTTAAATAAAAAAGGAAGTTGGAACAAATCTCAGAAGGCCCATTATCAAGCTATAATGAGGGTTTGTAAATTAAAGAGATTTATAAAATTAGCCAAAGAATTTAAATTTTGGAACAAAATCAAGGGTTTACTGTGAAAGTATTTTACTGTCCATTCTGTCATGGTTATAGTAGAAAGCTTACTTTAAAGCAAATAAAGCAGCATGGGCATGTTGTATGTAATTTTTTTAAGTGTCCAAGATGTAGAAAGTATTGGGAAATAACTGTGTTTAATAGTATACAAACAGCATTATCGTTGAATTAGGGGAATATTATGGAAGAAGATATAATGAATATTAAGTCAAGCCCACTATCAGAAGGTGGTTTATGTGTTGGCGAAGATCGTTGTGTTCCTATTATAATACTTCAAGATGAAGTAAAAGGCCTGGAATTAGAACTTGTAACTCTACGTGGAGAAAAGGATGCCGAGATAGTCTCATTAAGAGAAGAATTATCAACATATAAAGGTTATGGTTAATAGGAGAATAATGATGAGTGAGACCACAAAACAATTAATAGATATGATAAATTATGTCAAAGACTCTTTTGTTATAGATGGGAAAGTAGAGTATATTGTTGACCCACCTATGATTCCAGCTAATTTTAAATGCACTGATAAGAAAAGAGGTGTTTTTTATGTTGGATGGCAGAAGGAGAAAGCCCTGAAAGGAGAAAAACAATGAAATTTTATAAAAACATAAGCTGGAAGTCCTGGAAAATAGGATTCCACTGGTTTTATGATAAGGAATTCTTTTTAGATATTAACCTTCAATTCCTGTGTTTTATTATGGGATGGTATAAGTTCTATTGATCTACATTACAGGATGGTCAGGATGGGGTCTGAGAGGCTCCAGGATCGTCGATCGTGTTTTAAAGCAGTTATCCCCTGATAGGAGATTAATATGGCAGTATTTAATGTGGCAGGGAAATACGGAAAAGCTTATTGTTCATAAAAAAGTTTTAAAAATTACACAAAACTATAGTATAGGAGGTTAATATAATGAGTGATATTTTAGAATTATTTGAAGTTTTTAGACCTATTGAAGAGGTTGTCAAAGAATTTGTGGAAGATGCTATTAAATCAAAAAATAAAGAACTGCTTTGGGCAATGAAAGAAGTATCTGAAGGAAGGAAACCATAATGATACCTTAAAAAACTTAAAATCTATAGTATAGGAGGTTAAAGTGAATATAATAATTAATCAAACTAAAAGTTGGAGTCCTGTATATGGGGAAGTAATTTGGGTTGATGGTTGGATTGAAGAAAATAATAAGCCAATTGAATATACTTTTATATCAAATCCTTGTTATAAAAGCGTACCAAGAGATTTATCTTACGCATATCGTTTAGTAGAAAAGGAACTTAAAGAGTTATTAGAGGCTTTAGAAGAGGAACTTAAAGAGGTATTAGAGGCTTTAGAAAAGGATTTTGCAGAAACTATTAATAGGCAGAAGATTAAAATAGAAGGATAAAATTCTTTAAAAATTGAACAAAACTGTAGTATAGGGAGTAAATATGTTAATTGGATGGATGAAAAATTTTAGTGAAACCTGTGAATATTGTAAATGGTTTAAGAAAAGAACACATAAAGAAGGCGTTTGTCATAGATTTCCTAAATCTTCACAAACTTATTCAACAAATTATTGTAGTACGTTTGTTGAGAAATATCCTGAAATAAGAAAAGGAGTTGAGTATGGTATAAAAAACCTTAATTTTTAGATAAAACTATAGTACACCATATTACCACCCTCATAGCCTTTCATAGGCCCGACCTACCACCCCAACGTCCGATAAGCTGCATAGCAGCAGACGCAAGGCGTCAAGCTCATCGTCCTATAATACCCCAACGCCCTATAACCCTACAGTATATACTATAAGCTATGCTAATATGATGTATTAGCATAATTGATTTGCATATCGCTGATTGTGTGTTATACTATAAGTAGTAAGAAACAAGGCATTCAATTAAGGGGCATTACAATGAGAATCAATTACATAGCAGTTGTAGGAATGGCAGTTGTGTTGTTGTACTTAGTAGCATTGTTCGGATTAGGTCTTTAATTAGTAGGTCAAGGAAGGCCAGCAATAATATTTTAAATATTTTTTATTTTTAGTTTAATTCTTTCAGAATTTACTTGCATTTTGGTTTTTATGTAGTATACTTTAGGTAGTGAGTAAAACAGTTCTTTAATAATTTAATAGGAGGTTTCAAAATGACAGAAGCACATGGTGAGACAGCAGCCGAGAAGTTTCAAAGATTAGCAGAGTATAGAACTTGCAATGCTTTGAACGTTATCAGGTTACTTGGTAACTTGACATCGGCACAGTACAAGAGCGAAGCAGCAGAATGGCAAATGATTATTGACGCACTTGTTATTGCAGTACAGGAATTAGACAATAAGAGACTGCACAACAAATCAGAGGAAAAGACTTTCTCATTAAAGCCGATGAAGTTAGAACAGCAAAATGTTCAAGAGTAAACGGTCGGAAACATTGGCAAGGAGGCCAGCAATTATCCTGTTTTATCTAATTAGCTGATAAGCACAAATATCAGCAAAACTGGGGTTTTTCCAGGATTTTCCCGTAAAGAAAAAAATCCTTGTAATTATTTTGGACTTTTTACGGGTTATAAAACTACAGAATAAGCAATATTTAAGGAGTTTATCATGACAGATACATATATTATTGTACAATGGCCGGAATCACAAAAATATATGGAAGATTTTGTAGATCAAATAGAGCTTGTGAATAATCCAACTTTAGTTGAAATATATGGTAATTCTGCTTATTTTGTACCTATTGAACTTACTTATTAAACTACAATTTAAGGATTATATTATGAAAACATTGACTAAAATAAAGATACATATATGGCTTTTGAATATAGCTATGGTATTAGCTGTATTAGCACTTATATCGTTTTGGGGTTCCGTTATTGTATTAGCATGTTATATGGCACTTAAACTTTTAGGGGGATAGTATTATGTTTACTTATATCTTAATAGTATTAGCAATGCTTATATCAGGTATAGCAGGCTATATAATAGGCTGGTATATGAGAGATATCTGGATTATATCAGATATTAGAAGATTAAAGAAAACATGTAATGAAATACTGAAAAGGGGATAATATGAAATTTATTGAAACATTAAAGTTAATTGGAATAAGCTTACTGTGTGTTGGCTTTGTAGCAGTTATATGCACTGCGTTTGGTTCTATACTCTACTTGGGAGTATATATAATTAGAAAATTAATGGGGGTATAATTATGTTAGTAAAAGACTTAATGAGAATATTGTTAAACTTTGACGAAGATAGTAAAGTATTGATACAATATGAAGATGTTTGGGGAACTAATAAGACCTCTATAAATAGTGTAGAGCATTATGATGATGGAGGTACTACACTTATAATAGGAGAAGATTATGAATAAATGTAAAAGAAAACATAAGTACAAACCAAGATACAATGAAAGATATACTACTGTAATTGAAGAAATGTCAAAACAAGGTTCAGGGTGTAAAATACAGGATGCTAATACTGTAGTAAAACCATATTTAAAAGAAAAGGCTTATGTTTATGATATTTGTGTAAAGTGTGGGGATATTAAAAAAGGAGTATAATATGATTGTTAAAGACTTAAAAAAGCAATTAGATAATTGTAATGAGGATAGTATTGTAGTGATATACTATAACCAGGAAGTTATTCCTATAAATAACTTAGAAATAAAGAGTCATTCAGTATTTATAAATGGAGAGGATTATGATGATTAAGAGACTATACAATAACTACAAGAACAGTGACTGGAAGTATATTATATCACTATCAATATACGTTAGTGTTATAATAGCTATATTGTTTTATTGGATATACTATTAGTAAGGGGGTACGATACTTACGGTTCGCCTTGTGACGATTATAACGATTGTAGGGATTAGGAGACTAATTATGAAGATATGCAAAGAATTACAAAGAGCAATAGAAGCATTAGAACAAATGGAAAGAAATTTAAAAAATAAGAAATTACAACAAAAAGAGAAACTTATATTAAATACAAAACATAAAGATGTTTCTTAAATTGTAACGATTAGGGGGTATATATTATGAATGCTTTAGAAAATGACACAACAGAAGATATTATGGAAATGATTGACAAAACCTATAAAGAAATAATTAAATATCAGCAGGAGATAGAAACTTGCGAGGATTTTCTTAAAGAAGCGAAGGAAGAATTAAATAGTAGAAAGTATTAGGGACGTTATGATAAATTGGAGACTAACATGGCAAAAAGGAAATTACAAATATATACTGAAAAAGAGCAGGATATAATAATTAATCTTTTGTGGGATTTAACAGTCCGTGTCAAGATCATCACTCCTGACCAATATGGAGAAATAAGCAGATATCTTGCAGAAACTACTAATATTCCCTTTTTAGTTAGTAGTTGTGGATAAATTAGGAGGTTATTATGGATAATCAAGTATGGTTCAGAGTCAGCGATTATAGTGGTAAAGAGCAAATATTATGCTTCAAACATGCAGTACAATATGCTATTAAAGGGGAAGATATTGGAGCATTTTCAGAAGAATATCAAGATAGTTGTGCTAACATAAATTATTGTAGAGAATGTTTAAGTGATGATTTTAGGATAACATAATGATAACATTAGAAGAGATAGAACTATCAAGTCCAGTTGAGATTATATATGTAGATAATTTTAAACCTTATGGTGAATATCGTTTGTATAATAACACTATAACTATAGATAATTCCTTATCAGAAAATCACAAAATATTTACTTTAGTCCATGAAATAACTCATGCAAATTGTCACAAAAAAGAATGTCATTGTTTCTATCCTACATTTAATAAGACAATTTGTGAATATCATGCTTATAAAGGAGTGCTATTATTTGTTAAAAAACATTTGGAATTTAGAGAAACATTTTTACAAGAAGTACAAAGAGTATTGAATATAGGTATGTTATGGGAAAATCATGCGGAAGCAATGACACAAGTTATCAAGTTATTAGAGTATAAAGAATTATTAGGGGATAAATTATGACAGTAAAAGAATTAATGGAAAGATTAGCTGAACACAGTGATGATGAACCGGTTTATATAGTACAAGATGGTGAGTATAGTTGTTCTATTGTTAGAGTTTATGGTGATATTGGTTTTTTTATAGTTCCTGGAGATGATAATGAATAAAGATGACATAGATGCAGAAGCAGAACGTGAAGGATTGGCAATGAAAAGACACAGAGAATTAAGACCTGATAGAATATTGAAAAGACCTAAGAAATATTATCCTGCTTTACAAAGAAATGTAAGAGGGATAGATAATACAGAGTTTACTAAAATGTTAACAAGAATATTATATTAGCTGCAAGGAATTAAAATGGAAATTAAAACAGTAAGAGATTTAATTCAAGTATTTAGGAGTAACAATGAAGAAAACGGTTGATATGGTATTTGGCAAATATGAATGGATTTGTCCTGAATGTGGTGAGAGTTATACAGAATCAGAACATTTATCAGAAGTAAAATGTGAATGTGGTAAGAGTTTTTATACAAGTTATCCTGAACATTGTTTTGGTTAGGTATTTAGAAGATTGCATAGCAAGATGAATTAGGAGGTTTTAATGAAACTTATAGTTAGTGATAAAATTAGAGATATTTGTAATGAACTAAAAATAGAACTTCCAGAAGAATCACCAATAACTTATATATATGTTTCTGTAGATGATAGAAGAAAATTAGGTTATCGAGATAAAAGTCGATATGATTCTTTAGTAAGTGAAATAATAGAATCACATTGTAAATATTCGGCAGATAAAACAGGTCACGCATTACGATTAATTAATGAATGGTTTCCTAATATAAGAGAGGAAGGATATGATTTAATGAGAACTTCAACTTATATTTGTAGAGCGGGGAAAGTTTTACGAAAAATACTTCCTGATATAAGTGATGAAACGGTTCAAGAATTTTCTACGAGATTTTATGATAATAACCATAAATTTGAAATAAGAACAGATGTTACACAAGTATATGACTGTAAAATTAATAGTTGTATGAGGGGTGAAGACGTAGATTTTTATGAGGATAATGACGTTAAGGTTTTAACTTTAGTTAGAGGGGATACAATAGAGGGCAGAGCTTTGTTATGGGAAAATGTAGAAACAAAAAATGGTAAAAGGACATTTTTAGATAGGCCATATATATTTGATTATAATGATACACGATTATTTGCAGAATATGCAAAAAGTAATAGTTGGTTATTTTATCAAGGTGATGATACTGGAATGACTTATAATTTGAAAACTACACAATCAGATTTCTACCCTTATATGGATACCATGAGATGGTTATCAAAAGAAAATAGTACTCTTGATACAGATGATGGAGAATTTCTTCTTGAAGTAACTGATGGATATTTGGAAGATGATGATGATGATAATTATGTTTATTCTGAACATTATGGTGAAAATATTCATGTAGATGATGCAGTACATTCTGAATATCATAATGACTATTTTCATGGAAGGAATTCACATTATGTAAATAATGATTGGTTCCACGATAATGATATAGGTGAAATTATTATTAGGGCAGAGGATGGAATATTATATTGGCATGAAGATGTTAGGTATACAGTTGATGGTCAATTTTATCTTAAGGATGAGGTTGTAGAAACAGAAAATGGTAAGGTTTATCTTAAGGATGATGATAGAATTGTAGAAACAAATGATGGATTTTATCTCAAAGAAAGTGTTATAAAGCTTGGTGGAAATTGGTATGTAAAGGATAGTGATGATGTAGTATTTTGTGAAACTACTAAAAGATATAGAATAAATAGAACAAGTAAATTAGAATTTAAAGAGCCTGAGATTGTAAAACCAGGAATACATTGTGATTGTGATGGTGTTTGAATTAATATAGATGGTGAATATTATTTAAAATTAGAAGACTAGAATGATTTTGGAGGACAAAATGAATTTAAGAAAAATATTAGAACTGCCAGCAAGTAACAATACTTACTTTATTCAGAAATATATCATGGATTTTCTTGGCAGTCATCATATATATACTCAAATGGATGATTTAGGAAATATCTATGTTACTAAAGGTAAAGCAAGATTCTATCCTTGTTTAACTGCTCACATGGATACAGTCCATGATTTTAAAGACCCAGAAATAATTGAGACAGTTGAAAATGGTTCTAAAGTATATACTTCTTTAGAAGGTATAGGAGGAGATGATAAAGTAGGAGTATTTATATGTTTATATTTACTTAAGAAATTGGATAATTTAAAAGTAGTATTCTTTGTTGGAGAGGAGTCGGGAGGAGTAGGGAGTAATGGTGCAGATGAAAAATTCTTTAATGATGTAGGATATGTTTTACAAGTGGATAGGCGTGGAAATAGTGATTATATAAATGATTATATGTGTGAACCAGCTACTACAAAAGAATTTGATGATAAAATATCCAAGATTTTAAATAAATATGGATATAAAGAATCAAGTGGAATATTTACAGATGTATTTAACTTAAAAGAAAATGAAAAAATAAGTGTGTGTGGGTGTAATTTCTCATGTGGATATTATTTACCACACACTAATAATGAATATGTGGTTGAAAAAGACGTTTATAACACAATTAGTTTATTAAAAGACGTAATCAAAGCATTAGGACATAAATTATATGAACATGAATTTGAGAATTTAGGTTATGGATATTATAGTAAATGGAATTATAATGATGAGGGGAGACTTTTAACAGAAGCAGAAAAAATGTATGAAGAAAAAGAATATGGTAATTATGACACAGCCAGTGGTACAATAGGAACTTGTGAAGAATGTGGATTATCAGGAATACCTATAATTGTATATTATGATAGAGATTATTGTGATGATTGTATAAAGTTATTTGATGTATCTATACAGGATTAAATAAACTGGCCCCATAGTCTAACTGGTAGTTGCTGGTGCTTTGCTCCAGCTTCAGGATATTAGGTTCTCTGCCTAAAGATGGCGGTTCGAATCCGTCTGGGGCTATTATGTTAGCTGCTTTGCAGCAAGGAAATCTATGATTTACGTTAAGGAGTAATTATGAAATTGTATGAAGTATTAGATCACACAAGAGTAAGAATAACAGATGAGTTTATTAAAGTACCATTAGGTGCACCAGAAATAAAGCAAGGAGATGTAGTATATTTCTGTAATATAGATGGAATGTATTCACTCTGTTTTAAAGATAAAAAAATGGTTCATCTTGCTGCATGGACAGAAGTAGAAATAGTGGAGGATAAAAATGAAAACTTTAAGACTACTAATGACTGAGGATTGTAATCGTAGTTGTGAAGGCTGTTGTAATAAAGATTGGGACTTAGATAATTTACCAGTAGAGACAGATTTTACTTCTTATGATGAGGTAATAATTACTGGTGGTGAGCCTATGCTTTATTTTAATGTTCTCGAAAATTTAATATATGAGATAAGATTACAAAATCCTGAAGTTAAAATTATTGTATATACAGCAAAAACAAATATCATTGAGGATTTATTAGATATATTGGGAATGGAAGAAGTTGATGGTTTGACAGTTACTATACACGATCTTAAAGATTTAATAAATTTTATATCATTTGATATGGCTATTCCCAAATATTTACGATATAAATCTTTATATTTAAATATGTTTGAAGGAATAATTCATGGATCACTTAATGAAATATATAAGACTGACTGGAAAATTAAAGATAATGTAAAGTGGATTAAGAATTGTCCACTTCCTGAAAATGAGGTATTTAAAAGGATGTAATTATGACACTAAAAGAAATTATTAGGGCTTTAAAAATAGTTGATAAAACTTGTAAAAGAGAGAAAGAACCTTATTATAGAGGTGATTATGTAAGTTGTATTCTTACAAATACAGATGATATTGAAGTAAAATTTCTTGATAAAAAATTGAAAGGAAAATGAAATGACAGAAGAAGAAGCTTTAGAACAATTTGATGAGTATTTAGATGGAGTAGATTTAATTGACTTAAACCTACCATCAACAAGTTATGTATTAAAAGAAATTGACCCGACACAATATGATACCATGTTTGCTGATTATTGTGATATAGCAGAGATTGAAATTGATGATTAAAGGATATTATTATGACTAAAAAGGAATTAATTAAACTAATGGAACGATTTAATGATGACTGTATTGTCGTTGTTAAAATTCCACCAAATCAATATCACGATGAAAAAACAATAAATAAAGTAAGTCATAGATTAGGCAGGTTAAACGAGGATGATTATTATGATTTTATGATTAAATTGGAATTAGCAACTTGAATAATTAGTGTTTGATGATTAGTTGGGTTGTAACGAATGTAACGATTGGAGTTGAATAAATCTTTAAAAACAATAAAAATTATTGAGTTTTTCTTAAAAAACCTAGTTTTTTGTAGGGAAAAAGCCTTAGTATGTAGAGGGCTGTTACAAGGAAGGAATTTAAAATGAGTAAAGGATTGACCAAAAGACAGATTGAAGTATTAATTTTAATTAGTCCCTATCCTATGGGACATGGTTTAACATATAATAAAGCAGCAGAACAATTAAATATTACTTCAAAAGCCATTGAACAATTAATAAGAACTATTAAAAATAAAAATCCAGAAGCATATAAAGCATTAAAAACAGCAAGACGCAGGGCAGCAGAAACAAGACTACAGTTGACAAAAACAACTGGATTAGATAGTGCTTTATACAATGAATCTAAAATAAAGGAACAATTTTAATGGAACATACAAAAGGTGAATGGGAAATAAGCCCTATTGATAACTTAAAAGTAATTGTCAAACAACAATGTATTCGACAGGGGCAATCGCAAATAACAGTATGCGCTATCTGGTACGAAGAACGCGCTTATTGGGGAGGGCAGGCCGAAGCCGAAGCCAATGCTCATCTAATAGCCGCCGCGCCTGATCTACTGGAAGCGTGCAAATCATTGGTTGACGAATTAGAGGGCATAGAGCAAGATGATGGCATCACAGCTTGCCAATGCTTAATAACGGGTTCGCCACCATGTAATTATTGTAAAGCCAAACAAGTAATAGCAGAAGCGGAAGGAGAATAAATGTCAACATCTACAAATAAATATAATCTACCTGAATATCTTGTTAAGCTTTTATCTAAAGATTATTGTCCAATTAAAGGTAGGATTTCTGTTACTCAATTAATTGGTGAGCCTTTGGTTCGTAATTTAAAAATGAAGCACCATGATGATTTAGTATATGATGTAAGTGATAGACTACAGGCTTTAATAGGTAACGGATTACACTTCTATCTATTTGAAAAGACTACAGAAGATGAGGATTTTGCAGAGGAAAAACTTGTAGATACTATTGGTGGTTGGGATTTTGTAGGTAAGTGTGATAACTATTCTCCAGAAAATAAGTCTATCATAGATTTTAAAACCTGTAAAATATGGGCATGGATTTATAGAGATGAAGCCGATAGTCAAATTAATTCTTATGTTAAACAAATGAATTGTTATGTTTGGCAATGGCGTAGGCGTGGATTTGAAGTAAATACAGCTTACCTTGACTTATTCTTTAAAGATTGGGCAAAGACAAAAGCATCTTATGAAAAGAACTATCCCCCATGTCAATTTGTAAGATTAGAAGTACCTGTGTGGGATTTTGAAAAGCAGGAAAGATATATAAGAGAAAGATTAGAATATCACACAACAAATAGATTTACTGAATGTTCTCCTATAAGTAAATGGCAGAGTGAGACAAGATATGCAGCCATGAAAACAGGAGGTAAAAGAGCATTAAAATTATTTGATACTAAAGAAGAGGCCCAAAATTTTAAGAGTTCACATAAAGATGTAAATAAGATACATATTGATGAGCGTCTTGGTGAGTGTACTAAATGCAAATTTTACTGTGACGTTTCAAAAGTATGTCCTTTTTACAAGGAGACAAAATGATAACTACTAAAGATATAATCATTGATCTTTCAAAAACTGTAATAGAAATAAATAATTTTGATCTTTCAAGAAAGAGGGCATTTTTAAGAATACTTGAGACGTATAGGGATAAGATGGAAGAAAGAGATTTGATGTTTTTAAATCTAACAATTAATAATGTTACTAATCATATTAGAACTATAAAATCACATACTAAATTAGCTGAACAAACTTTAAAACTTAAACAAGGAGATTAATTATGGCAGAATGGACAAAAGAGGACAAAGAAGCCTTTAGAAGGAAGGATGCACAGCAAGCTAAAGGGTATAGTGTAGAGCAAGCTATAAAGATTTTAGCATCTAGATTGAATGTAGATGATGTATTAGAAGTAGCAGAAAAGGTCTTGAACCATACTGCACCAAATATGGCTGCACCCACCAGTGGAGTAAATACTGGAGAAAAACAACAGAAATCAAGTGATATGTCTCCAAAGGCACAAAAAGTATTTGAAAGATTAGTTGAGGAATACTCTAAAGTAGGGGCGGTTGATGTGGTAAAGCTTGAAAAAGCTATATTAACACAATATGGAAAACTTCCTACTTTGTTAAAGAGTGTTAAAATTGTAATGAAAGAAATTAAACCAGAAGATATTATGATAGGAGATTAATATGAAAGTAACAATAGTTGATGGTTCAGTGCTTACTGTTAAAGAACTTTCGGAAAAACATTATGTGGGAGTGATAAATAATGATAGTAAATATATGATAATGCGTTTAGGCAATAATGGAAAAGGAAAAAACTCACAAAGTAGAAATATAGTTCCTTTGAAATTAAACTCATTTTATAATGAGTGTATGTGTGATAACTTTGAAAGTATAGAAGAAATATATAGAAATATTTCTGGAATATTCTATGTGTTTGAAACTGATAAAGAATTATATAAATGGATGTCTGAGGAGGATTAAATGATAAAATATATTTGTGATAGATGTAAAAAGGAACATGAGTATGGTGTTGGAATAGAAGTTCATATAACTAATTTTACTCATCATTCTGATGAATCTTTTGATTATTGTAAAAAATGTGCTTGTATAGTGTTAAAATTTCTAAGGGAGAAAATAAATGAATAAAGTAATTTTACTTGGTAATATAACTGCTGACCCTGATGTAACTACAGTAGGTCAACACAATATTACTCTATGCTCATTCAGTATAGCAGTAAATGAAGTAACTAAAAATGGAAAGAAAACACACTTTATTAACTGTAAAGCATGGGGTAAAACAGGGGAAAACATTGGTAAGTATTTTACAAGAGGAAAGCCAATTCTTCTCGAAGGTAATTTGAATCAAGAGTCTTGGGAAAAAGATGGCAAGAAGTTTAGTAAGATAGTGGTTAATGTTTATAAGTTTTACTTCGTAGGAGGAAATTCAGGAGATCAATCTAATGCAGGAACAGAAGATGAATTTTAAGAGTTGTAAAGTTTGCAAATGGTATGATTGTTATATTCATTGGGATTGGTTTTCATACTCTGATACTCGTTCTGAAAATCCATGTCATAATGGTAATCAAAATGGAAATTGTGTTAATCATGTTTATAAACATTGGTGGAGAAAACTTTGGGAGCTAAGATGAAAAACTTTAAACCCCCAACAATAGAAGAAGTAAAAGAGTATGCTGATAGTATAGGATTTAAATCCTTAGATTCTGAAAAATGGTGGTTCTTTTATGATTCTAAAAATTGGATGGTAGGCAAGAATAAAATGAGCAAATGGAAATCAGCAGTACAGACATGGTTCATAGGTTCTCCAGAATGGAAGGCAAAGCAAACGGAAAAGAATATTATATCTTCAAAAACATTCAAAGAAAAGTTTGAGGAAAATAAATGAAATTTCCAAAGGAAAAAATAGATAAACAACTGCTCTTATTTAAAATTTGTGGAAGATGTGGAGATATTCTCCCTTCTGATGATAATAGTGGAGTTGCTATTTGTTGTTCTTGTTTGGGAAAGATGATAAGACATTCTTTTGATAATTTTGTTAATCAAATACCAATTATTAGAGGAAGATATGATAAGAATATCTGATAATATAAGCAAAGTAGTAGCTAATATTGATAAGCAAAACTGGGGAATAAAGTCTGGAATTAAAAAATTAGATGAAATTACTCTTGGTTTTCAACCAGCAGAACTTACTATATTAGCAGGCTATCCTGGAATGGGTAAAACAGCATTGGCTATTGATTTTGCTCTTAACATGAGTAAGAAAAATTCTGTTGTATTCTTCTCATTAGAAATGCCTACTAAGCTAATGATAGAACGAATGATCTCTAATCAGATGGAAGTATCTCTACTTTATGATTTACGTTCAGGTAAGATAGATAAGAATAAAATAATCCAGACTCAGGAACGTCTATCAAAACACAATATTTATATAGATGATAACTCATCTTTGACTCCTGAAATGTTTATGGAAAAAATGGAATTAATAACAAAGGAAACTAAAGTTGATTGTGTTATTATAGATTATCTACAACTTATGAGATTAGGTAAGTTTTCAGAGGGTCGCAGGTTAGAGATAGATGATATATGTAGAAGTGTTAGAAGTGTTGGAAAACACTATGGGATACCAATTATACTCCTATCACAGTTAAGAAGGCCTAATGATGGTGGGGTGGGTAGAGAGCCAAGACTATCAGACCTGAAAGAATCGGGGGGCATAGAGGAAACAGCAGATTGTGTACTATTACTACACAGACCAGTATATTATCAGATGAAAGACGTTGATGTTGATATAGAGGATGATGGAGAAGCTTATATTATTGTTGGTAAGCAGCGTAATGGTATGGTTGGTCGTGTTCCATGTGTATTCATGTCAAACTATATGGCTTGGCGTAATTGTAACTGGACTTCGGAGGAGTTTTAAATGTTTAAGTGTAAAGCTTGTGGAAAACAAAGTAATTCAGGTGAAAAACAATACTCTAAAATAGTAGAAACAAGAAAGAAATATTATGAAGGTGGTGGATTTGGTTGGGAGATAGTAAAAGAGATTAAAGTGTGTGAAAGTTGTATGGAAAATAGTTGTTTGACGGAGTGATAATATGAGTTTCTTTGAAGAGTGGTGTAGATTTGTTGATTTAAATAAAGACTGTCCTTTATGTGGTCACAGAGATGCTTGCTGTATTAGTAGAGATGGCTCTAAGATTCTGTGTTCAAGAGTAGAATCAGACCTATTAATTGGTGAACCATTTTCAGGTGGATACATTCATCCTACGAATGGAGAGTATAAGAATCTAAAGATGCCAAAAAAGAAAAGAATCAAAGCCCCTATTAATTGGATTACTTTAAATAAACTATATGGACAAAAAATTACAAAAGAACAACTACAACTTTTGGCTGATGAATTTGGTATTCATTCTGATTATTTACTTGATTTATCTATTGGTTGGGACGGGGAGGTATATACTTTTCCCACACGAAATCCAGATAAAGAAATCATAGGAATCCAAAGAAGGTTTAAAGATGGAAGTAAGTGCATGGTAAAAGGCTCTTCACTGGGATTGTTTGTTTCATGTTTAGAGCCACAAGAAACACTATATATTACAGAGGGTGTTTCTGATTTAGCTTGTTTACTTGATTTAGGGTTCTATGGTATAGCAAAGCCATCAGCAAAAGCAGGGAATAAAATGGTAGTAGATTTTATAGAAAAAAACACACCTAAAAATATAGTTATAATTTGTGATAATGATGATCCAGGAATAAAAGGGACTATCGAATTAGTAAGATTACTTACATTTAATTTTAAACTCTGTATAATTGTAACATCACCTCCCCCAGAAATAAAAGATTTAAGAAAATGGATAAAAGAAAATGGTAAAGAGGAGGTAAGAAACTATTTAAAATGATTAGAAAATCAAAAAACTTTCGTTCCGCAGTAAAAAAAGCAGATGGATATTTTAGTAAATATGTAAGACTAAAACATTCTAATGTTGATGGTTGGTGTACTTGTGTTACCTGTGGTAATACATTCTTCTATAAAGAAGGGGACGCAGGACATTTTGTAGGTCGTAATCACATGAGTACAAGATATGATGAAAATAATGTATTTCCTCAATGCTCGAGTTGTAATAGATTCCGTGACGAAAGAGCTAGCTTTTCTTTGTTCCTATTAAAGAAGTTGGGAAGAAAAAAGTTTGAAAAATTGATAAAAAATGGGGTAGGTATTAGGAAATTTACAGTTTCAGAATTAGATGAGTTAAGTGAAAAGTATAGTGAGTTGGTTAAAGAAATAAAAAAAGGTAAATATTTTAAGGAGTAAAAATGAAAACAGAATGGGAACAGTATCGAGGGCAGATAATAGCTACTTCTATTCTATTGTTTGCAGGCATAGGATTGGGATTGCTTGGACAATGGGGGTTGGGTTATCTTTTGCAGGCAGGGATATTAGTATATGATTTCATACTTATCTACAAAGGAAAGGATACTATAACTAAATGGGCAAGGAGACAACTACCAGGATGGGTGGATAAGATAATCATGGTGGCATTGCTTGCCCTGATTATAAAATATGCTGCGAGTGGTAACGGCTGGGCTGCTGGGTATTGGTTTTTACTTGGAACAATAAATGGACACATAAATTGGGAGCGATAACATGAACAAAAAAGAAGCTGAAAATAGAATACAGGCGATAGAGAAGGAAGCAGGGGAACTACGCAAACTCATCAATGAACCAGAGGTGAAGGAGTATGAGCCTAAACATGGCGACTATGGATATGATTGTGATGCAGACCCTCGTTTTCAAGTCCACTTAGCTAATACGAGTGGTGTTATAGAATGTAGTCGTTGTCAATTGGTTGAGCATTCCCACTTCCCTATCGTAACCAAAGTCGGAAACATCATTGACGACCTTGAAGCGATTAGGAAGCCAGCACCAAAAGACTTATTTAAGATTAAACTTACTTATGATTCTAATCGTTGTTGGGGCGATTGTTTAGAAATTGATAATTCAGATGAGTCAATATATCTAAGTTACGAGGGATTAGAGAAATTTATTCTTGCACTAAGACAACACCTATATCAGATGGAGAAGAACAATGAATAAGAGTCCAATGACATTAATAATAGAATGTGTAATTATAGCAGTAGTATTATTGACAATATTTCTGCTGTTATCAGGCTGTGCCCTGTTTCAGAAAACACCAGAGATTACCGCTCTTACATCAGGACAACAACTAGCCAAGACTTTATCACAAACTCATTGGTTGGTCACATTCTCTATCTTAGGGGCAGGAGCAGGCTTCTTTGCTTTCCTCAATGGGTATGGTAAGGGTTTGAAAATACTTGCTGCCTGTTTATTGGTTGCTAGTTTAACTTTAATGGTATCCTGGTATGGTAGGTGGTTGGCTACAATAGGAATTGTGGGTTCAGTAGTGTTGTTAGGTTACACTATCTTTACAAAGACCAGAGCTTTGAAACAGATTGTAAAGGGGATTGATATGTTTAAAACTAATCCATTAAATGACAGCTACCCTATATTAAAAGATTCATTAAATTTTTCACAAAAAAGTGAAACAACAAAAAAGATTGTTAAAAGTTTAAGGGGAAAGTAAGATGAGTAAACCAGATATATACCAACAAAAATGGAAGATTGTTAAATGTCGTTCAAAAAATTGTTGGTGTCGTTTGGTGGTGTTACCTTCTTATAACTCTAAAACAGATTTACTTGATGATTGTGTGATCTTAGGAGGTTGTGTAGAAACAGAACTAGCTAAATATATTGTTAAATTACACAATAAAAACTTGAAAGGAAAGTAAAATGTTAGAATTTTGCGTGGGAATTATTGCAACATCAAACTTAATAATTATGGTAACATTAATTGTAAGGAATTAAGAATGTTTCCGAAGATTAAATTCTATGGACAAATAGAAGATGGTTCAGTAAGGTTAGATGAGGAAGGGTCTTATAAGAAATGGGTACAGACCAAGTTTAAAGATGGACAACGAATTGAATTAACTGTATCCAAGGAATCTAAAGATCAGACCAATGAGCAGTACAAATATCTATATGGCTGTGTTTATCTTTCTTTCTCTGAAGAGTTTGGTTGGTCAGCAGTAGAAGTAGATGAATGGATGAAGAAATCTTTTATGACAGAGTATGGAATTGTACTGCCTAAAGGAATGGTGTTTAGTAAGGCAGCTAATTTAAATAGAGAGTGGCTTGCAAAATATGTTGACTTTTGTATTATGAAATGTGCTGAATATGGGGTAGCTATATTACCCCCATGTCACACATGGAAGGAGGAATAATGGTTAAATTAAAATGTGATTATTGTGGGAATAAACTAGAAGTAGAAGCATTTAATGGCGGTGATATTATTTATTGTCCAGTATGCTATAAAGGTAAGCTGATTCCTATAGAAGAACAACCTGTCCAGATCGAGGGAAAAATGAGAGAGTTTGATACAGGAGCTACCAGAGATAATAATGAAGGCAATAAATTAGATGATGGAAAGAATCGACTTGATTTAATTCCTCCAGATTGTACTGAAGGTATTGGATTAGTGTTAACATTTGGAGCTAATAAATATGCCCCCTATAATTGGGCCTCTGGAATTAAGTATTCTAAAATAATTGCAGCTATAAAAAGACATCTACTTGCTATGGAGAAAGGAGAAGATGTAGATAAGGAGTCAGGACTATTACATGCGGATCATCTTGCTTGCAATACCGCATTTCTACAAACATATATGCGCCGTAAAAAGTATGAAGAATTTGATGATAGATTTAATTATGGAGAACTAAAATGAAAAGGGTTTACCTGTCACATCCCATTATGGGTGTAGAAGCTATGGAATCTACTGAAGAAACTATAGCTAAGAACTGTAGGAAAGCTATAGAATATGGAGAGCAGTTACGAAAAAACTATCCTGATGTAGAATTTTATATACCTGCTGAACATGAGGCTTTTGTTCACAGAGCATATAAGATGGGTTGTCTTAGCATAGATCAGATTCTTGAAATAGATTGTGATATAATTAGTGATTGTGATATGGTTATTTTATACAATCACGAAGGGGTGTTATCAAATGGTATGAAAATAGAAGCAGAATTTGCTTATACACATTTCATACCTACATTTAATTGGTTAGCTGTAGAAACTATAGGTAAATTTTTATTAAAGGAGTAACTATGAACAAGCCAAAACTAACAAACATGATGACTGCTGCTGGAGAAGATTTAATCTGGTTGAGAGATCACAGATGTAATGCCCATGGCCACAGATTTACGAGCCATTTCAACTGTTTCTTAAAGGAGAATCATATTGATGAGAGGATAGGGTTTCTTGATATTGAATCTGGTGGCAGTTTAACGGCAGACTTTGGTTATCTATTAAGCTATTGTATAAAGAAATTAGATGGCCCTATTCTAAAGAGAGTTATAACACAGCATGAAGTTAGAACATCAAGTCTAAGAGACAAGAGAATGGTTAAACAGTTCATCAAAGACAGTAAAGACTTTGATACCTTGGTTGTTTACTATGGTAAAGATACTGGTGGTAGGTTTAATAGACATGACATACCATTCCTCAGAACCAGAGCAGCACGTTGGAAAATAGAGGGCTTCCCCAGAGATGGTGAGTTGAATATCATTGACTTGTATGATGTGGTTAAGGGTAAGTTTAAATTGTGTAACAATAAGATGGTTACTGCTTGTAGGATGCTTGATATACAATCTAAAGGTTTCCCCATAGTTCCTGAGATTTGGCAGAACGCTTTAGCAGGGATACAGAAGGCTTTGAACTATGTTATTAGACATAACGTAGAAGATGTAAAATCTACTGAAGAATTATACAAAGCTGTGTATCATTACAAGAGATGTAAGTCTAAGATTTAAGGGAAAATAATGGGAAAGGGAAGTCAACGTAGGCCAGCCGAAGTCACAAGGGAAGAAGAAACTTTGCGATGGAAGCTGGCTATGAGGAAAATAACCTTTAAAGAATTTGAAAAAAAATTAAAAGAGTTAAAAGAAAAAGGTTTAATTAAAAGAACAAGATGAAAAAATATCTTAGAATAAAATTACAGAAGTTTTTAGAGTGGTTACTAACTAAACTTAATCCACTTAGAAATATAAGATAAACATGGGAAATTACTCAAAAGAATACTATCGGTTAAATAAACGAAAGTTTAAAATTGCCCAGAAAAAATATCAAAACTCAGAAAAAGGTAGGATTAATAAAATAAAAAGTAACAGGAAACATCGTAATACAATTAAAGGTTATTTAGCAGTGGTATATAATAATATAAAAGAACGATGTGCTGGGGAGTCCAGAAGCCTCAAAAATATAAATTATATTAGAAATAAAGTAAAAAATAAATTCAAATCTCTTAATGAGTTCCGAAACTATATAATGAATGATTTAGATTATAATAATTATAAGAAAATTAAGGGATTACAGATTGATAGAATTAATAACGATGGACATTATGAAAAAGATAATATAAGATTTGTAACTCCTAAAGAAAATTGTATTAATAGAAATTAAAAAAGGAATATAAGATGAATAACATAACTGATGAAAATGAGCATGAACCATATCAACCAGACGAAGAGGGGGTGAACGCAGCTATGAAAATGGATACAAAAGAAATATATATAAAACAACTATCTGTAAAACTTGATGAAACAATTACGAAAAATATAAAAATTAAACAAACTATAGAGAATTTAAAGAGAGCTATGCGGATTCATGCTGGAGATATATGTAGTATAAATTGTGAATTAGAGAGGGCTTTAGATAACAATGAAAAACTTGAAAAAGAAAATGATAAACTCCGAGCCGAGAATAAGGGTTTGAAAAAGATTTTAGAAAAAACAGCACTTGCATTTTTAGAAAACAACCGTAGCCTTACAGCAAATCAAGTTAATTGTTGGCAAGAGATTGAACAAGTTCTAAAAGACCCTACTTCAACACCATGACCAAAGTAGATATAAGAGAAGTAAGGGTTATACTTAATAAAGTTATGGTTACGGCCCAGTGATGTTTTAAATGGTTTGAGAACTGAGTTCTAAGTTCTCCTAACTTTACATCAATACATATTAAAAGATCGTGGTCATTCTTTTCCATGTCCTAGCTCCTAAAGTCTTGATTGTAGTCTAACTAAATCATCTGCTTTTGATTCATTGATTATCATTTCTCTTGCTGCTTTACGTATTAAGTCAAACCCCTGCTCGAAATACATTCTCTGAATCTGAGGGTCTAACCTTTTAAACTGAGAGTTATTCATAAGCTTCCGTGTAAAGTTCGACTCACCTTTAAACACCAAGCTTTTAAGTTTATCATATCTAGTATCATTTAAGTACCAAGTCTTACCAACTTTCCTACCCAATCCTTTTATTGGTAATTCCATTTGTTCAAGAAATCTTTGCTGTCCTTTTGTCATCTTCTCTCTTAAATCTCTTGCAGTATCATAGTCCTGTTGAATTATTCTACCAACAAACTCATAGTTAACTTCCTGTTCTGCCTTTATCTTTCTTACCTTATCACCTATAATAGGACGGGTTTCTTCTAATACTTCCTGCCCTACTTTTCCTAGTTGATCCCAATCAGTTCCAAAAGACTCACGAGCATAGTGATCTCTAATACTTTTTATCTGTTCTGATGGAGAGGGGTCATAGGTCTGAACACCTACACCATGAAATGCTAATGGAGTTGTGACTAATCCAGTAACCCATCCCTGATAATATGTGGCCTCAGCTATATCCTGTATAACTAAAGGCACAAACATACGTGCTGTCTCTCTTGCAATAGTTGAAGCTTTGGTATCTAATTCCTCTCCTAATGCAGTCTCACCTGTTAAGAGATTCACACCTGCACCAACAGGGGGATTCAGTTTGTATCTTAGAAATCTTAGAATCAATCCCATTCTATTAGATTCAACTATTCTACCTGTAGCTGTCTTTACTGTTCCACTTGTTATTCTTACAAAGTCACGAACTAAAGAAGCATAACCTCCGGTAATATCTATTCTCTGTTTGCCTAATTGTATCTTGCCAAAATCTGATTCTCTTGGATCACGTTCAACTTTAAATCCAAGTGCAGCCATCAAACCTAATATAGATAAAACACCCCCAACAAATTTAGTAAGATCAGCTATGGCTGCTTTCCTTGCCAGAGATAACTTACCTGTGGTTAACAACTCAGTAGCAGCCCCAGAGAACTGTCTTAATGTAGAGATTCTTGAGTAAAGTAATCTAGGTGAAAACATTAATGAGTTTAAAAATGGAAGATACTTAGAGAGGGTTTTGGACATATTAGCTCTACCAAGAGAGTCATTAAGAAATCCAGCTAATTGTTTGGCGTCCCCCCTATTCCATTCTGTCCCAGATTCATCCCATTGGTTTATCTTAGATGAAAACAAATCAAGGGCCAACTTATTAAGACCAACCACATGAGCACGTTCACTCCTCTTTACTACTGGTATAATGTGAGCATATTCACTCATAAATTGTTCGTCACGTTTAGAAATTTCTGCCTTCCCTTTTCCCCAAGACAGTAAATTAAGTTCAGATTCTATGGCTAAATCATAATGTTCAGAGGTTCGTAGTTCTGTTTCTACAGCGTGTGCAGCATCTTCACTAAGAAACATTTTATACTGAGTCTTTACCATCTTAAGAGTTTTAATAGGATGAGCCATAACATGAATTGCTCCCTGCCTACCAGCAGCAGACAGATCAAACGAAGCTAACAAAGCTCTTGGTAGGTTTAACATATTGCCAATCTTATACATTAACTTAGCACTATGTGGAAGCTTATTAAATAACTCCTCTCCTACTTCTTCTCCGAAAGCTCTACGTAGTAACTCCCTTTCAAATGGAGCAGGAACATATCCTTCCATGAGTCCTTTAGTAATAGCATCAATAGCATTAGTCTGTTCAAGAACACTTAATTCAGAATCTCTTATTACATTAACTAACTCATTTATATCGGCATCGGTTAAAGTTTCTTTAAGTGGAGTAAACTCTGGAGCTTTTAATGCACCTTTTAAAGCACTCTTAACTGCGTAGTGAGATTTTATCCCACCTTCCTTAGCTCTTTCCTCTGCTTCGGAAAATCTTTTTCCCTTTTCTTTTCTTATCCTTTCAGCAGCAGTTCCTCTTACATCTTCTGCATTTCTTAAAGCATTAAGTAATCTCCTAACAACTGGTTGAGCCTCTGCTTCTTCTGGTATGCGTTGTATCTGCTCATCTTTAAGGTCGTATAAATCTGTTACACCTAATGTACCTTCTGCTGTCTCTATTGTTTCAGGTGTCAAATCTTCCAGAGGACTTACCTCTTTCTCTACATCTTCCTTTGATAAGTCATCATCTATCTTATCTTCTGTTTCAGTTAAACCTTTCTCATAATATTTTTGAGCAACTTCTTCTATCTTCTGTTCAAACTCATCTCTCATACCTTCTGGAGCTTCAGCTTGTCCAAGTTTATTTAATTGACTTCTTACTTGTGCAGCACCAGCACCACCAAGTCCAGGAATTACTCCCATTGTAGCACCAATCAAACCTTCTTGAAGTCTCCTATCAATGAACCCCCATAGTCCACCAGGAATAGACTTATCATATACTATCTTAGAAGTGGCTTCTCCCCAAGCTCCCTGAGACATCTCTTCCAAGGCCTCAGACGCAGCAGTTTTAATGATATCCATAGTAAGGGACTTTAAACCCTTCTTTGCAATCTTCTGAGTAGTACGATTGAGTACATGAGTAAATGCACCTTTACCTATTCTCATTATACCCTGTAACTGCATTTGTTCTAAAGCAGCGGCCACAGTACCATAAGTAACATAAGCTATCTCTGCTGTTTCCTTAGACTGTCCATCATCTATAGCTTGATCGTAAGCATCCTGCCCTTCAGCAGCATACATCAAACCAACAGATAATTGAGGAGCACCAGCAGCCGTTAAGATTCCAGCAGCAAGTAACAGTGGGGTTGACTCAGCTAAAGCTAAAGCTAGTTTATCTGGGTGAGTTAATAAATCCATAAAGTTTTTGGATGGCTCGGACTCCCATTCAGGATGATTCTTTATAATAGCTTCCTGTCCCATCTTATGTAGAGCACCAACTTCTTCAAGAGCAGAGATACTATTATCAAAAAATTTCTCTGCACCACTCATTCTTTCAAGAATCTCTTTATTTGGTCTGCCTAATAGTCTCCCAATTCCCAACGTACCGGCAGAAGTAATTAGTTTTAACTGTCTAACAGTGTGTTCAGTAAAACGTAGAGGAGCCTCACCAAGAGTTCTCATACTACCCTTGACTAAAGACCCACCAATTTGAGAAGCAAAAGCACCTTGCTTTTCATCTTTATCCCACCAATTCTCAGGCTGCTTAGGTTGTTGAAGCTCCGCTCCAACTTCTTGTATATCAATAGGATCGTCTTTTTCCCACCAATTTGCCATTAGCTTTTAACCCTTCTAACACCATCAGGCCCAATATATACTGTTCCCTTTGGTAGTGCATTTCTTTGTTCTTCTGTAGTTACTTTCTTAGGGACACTTAAATGTCCACCTTGCATCATGCCTACAGTTCCTCCAGCAAATCTACTTATAGGAGAATCAACTACTCTTTCTTCAGGAGGATTAGATTCTCTATTATAAGACCAATCACGTAGTCTTTCACTCCAACCTTTTTTCTCAGGCTCAGGAGTAGCTTCTCCCCCCTGCTGCATCATATTAGCTATCATTTGTTTCATAGGATCAATACGTTGACTTGGAAGAGTCACTCCATATTCAATCTTAGCTTTAATACGTTTATATTCTTCACCTGTAAGCATACCTTTTTCAAACTCTTCATCAAGTTTTTCAAGTTTAACGTCTGTCTCTTGTTTTTTCCTCATTCTAGTCTGCTCTTCCTCCTGAAAATCAAGACGAGAACGCATTTCCATCTTCTCTACTTCCCACATCTTAGATCGTTTAGAGGATTCCAAACGTAACTCTGCATCAAACTGTG
>SDBT01001651.1_pt1 | contig 39657 bp, 39 predicted proteins | sample 2277101 | NCBI WGS metagenome assembly SDBT01 (sample SAMN10404973, study PRJNA504765) | marine sediment metagenome | isolation source: marine sediment core GS10_PC15, 103 cmbsf | place: Arctic Ocean: Southern Knipovich Ridge | collected 2010 | reverse complement strand
ATAGAGCAGCCCCGATACCAATCGCCAGGAAAATGGCGCCAATGGGGAAGATCTCCGCCAGCGGTCCAATCAGAGCAGCAGAGATGGCCGTGAGTCCCATCACTGATAGGTTGACCATGGAAAACACCCGGCCGCGGTACTGCCCCGGGACCGCCCGCTGGATGATGGTGGTGCGGGCGATGGTAATCATTGGGATGCCGATACCGTGTATAAAGATCAAGATACGGGTCTGGTCATAGGTGCTGACCAGAAAAAGCAAACTGTAGGTGATCCCGTCTAAGATCATGCCGGTGAAAAGCACGGTCGAAGGGTTCACCTTCTTGCCCAGGCGCCACACCAGCAGGGAACCGGTCAGCATCCCACCCGCCATAAAGGCTTCGATCACAGCGAACGCCTTGAAGTTAAGGAGCAGCACCTCCCGGACGAAAATAGGGATACCCACAATCGCCGGCCCCATGATAAACAAGTTATTGACAGCGGTGAGCAGTATCAGTAACCCCAATGCCTGTTCCCGCCTAACAAACCGCAGCCCGGCCAGCATGTCCGACAGGTGACTCCCGGTCCCGACCTGGACTTTGCCAGGAACAGTCTGCCGGAAAGTGATCATCGCCAGGCAGATCAAGCTGGCGGCAAACGATAGAGCGTCCAGGGTAAACAGGTGATAGATCCCAACCAGGGCAACCAACGCCCCCGCCAGGACCGGTCCGGCCAGGTGGGCGAACTGGCCGGAAGTGGAAATAAAGGCGTTGGCCCCTGTTAAACGGTCAGGGGTCACCAGGTCCGGAATCAGGGCATCGCGGGCTGGGTAAAACAAGGTAGCGAAAGTGGCCACCAGGAAGGCTAATAAGCCTAGAACCAGCGGCGATGTTCCTCCGGTAAGTAGATAACCTGCCAGTAGCGCTACCAATAACATGCGCAGCGCATCGGAAAACATCATTACCCGGCGCCGGTCAAACCGGTCTACCAGTACCCCCGCCAGCAGGCTGAACAACACCGCCGGCAGGTAAGCACTTAGCGCTACCAGTGAGGTGGTAGTTTTGGAGCCGGTCAGCTCCAGGACCAGCCAGGGCAGGGCGATCTGGTAGATCGAATCGCCCCCGTGGGAAATTATGTGGCCGGTCCAGAGCAGCACCAGGTTACGATTTTGAAATATACGGGGGAACATAATGGCCTTGAATTTCCGAATAACCACACCAGTATGCCATGAGATTGAAGCCCGATTTTGATTGATCGGGGCGAAGCGGTAAAAGTAAATTTGAGAGCTCGGGATTCAATGTAATCCCATTTTATTGTTGGATAATATTTTCTAAGGAGGAGAGTTCTGATGACCTATATTATCGCGGAGCCCTGTGTCGATACATGCGATACCGCCTGCGTAGAAGTTTGCCCGGTCGATTGTATCCTACCCGATGAAGGCTGGGAGAAGGGCGACGATCCCAACGGGCACATGCTGTATATCGACCCTGAAGAGTGTATTGATTGTGGGGCCTGTGAACCTGAATGTCCGGTAGAGGCGATCTTTGAGGAAGACGCTGTGCCCGAGGAATGGAACAAGTACATTAAGATCAACTATGAATTCTTCGGCCGGGAGTATTCAGGCTAAAATATCAAGCATTGCTGGTGAAGCGGCTGTTGTGCCCCCGGCAGCCGCTTCTTGCACTCGATCCTGCTGTTGACAGCCCCCTACTATTCGTCATTTTCAGCCGTCTAATCCTTATGGAGTATAGCAAAGCATGAACCGGGATGAAATCATGGCCATATTGAAGACCGTGAACTACCCCGGTTTCAGCCGGGATATTGTCTCTTTCGGGATGGTTTCCGAAGTCGCAGTGACCGGGGATAGGATTCAGGTGACTCTCGAAGCGGCAACCAGTAACGAAGGCCAAAAAGCCAAGCTGTCCAAGGCGGTAAAGACTGCCCTGAATGCGCAGTTGAAGGCCGGCGAGGTTGAGGTTACTATTAATTCTCCGGAGCCCGACGGCCGGGGACCGGCAACAGCGGGTAAGGTGCAGCCAGCCGCTACCATCCCGGGGGTGAAGTTCACCATCGCAGTCGCAAGCGGCAAAGGCGGAGTGGGCAAATCCACGGTGGCGGTGAATATGGCTGCCGCCATGTCGCTCACCGGCGCCAGCGTGGGCATACTGGATCTGGACATCTACGGGCCGAGCCTGCCCCTTATCATGGGCATTTCCGAGCGGCCATACCTTAACGACAAGCAGAAAATCGTCCCGCTGCAACGACATGGCCTGAGTGTCATGTCATTCGGCCTGATCAGCGGGAATCAGGCCCCCACCATTTGGCGCGGTCCTTTGGTAGCGAAAATGACCCAGCAGTTCTTCGAGGATGTGGACTGGGGTGAACTGGACTACCTGGTTCTCGACTTACCCCCGGGCACCGGTGACGTCCAACTCACCCTAGTGCAGCAGGTGGCCCTCAGCGGCGCCATAATCGTCACTACGCCCCAGCAACTGGCACTATTGGATGTGCGCAAAGGGGCAGACATGTTCTCAACTGTCAACACCCGGGTATTGGGAGTGATTGAGAATATGTCTGGTCTGCCTTTGAGAGGGGTGGTGCATAATGCCGCCGGAGAGATAGTACCGGGAGCCAAAATAGAGTTCTCCGGACTGGGTGAGATCACCCACCTGGTCGCCGATGGCCAGGGCTTATTCCAAGCCGATGTGCCGATTTTTCGCAGCGGTGGAGGACGGGAAGAAAGTGAGCGACTTCAAGTTCCCTTGTTGGGCCGGATACCGCTGTCGCCAGAACTGGTCATTGCCTCGGACTCCGGGCAGCCATATGTGCTGAGCCATCCGGACGCGCCAGTGAGTCACGAATTCAAGCAAATCGCCGCAGCTGTAATGGAGGGACTTTGGGAAACAGCAGCGGATGTCCGTATAACCACCGGAAGAGAATAGCCAAAGGGTCTGTCTGGTCGAGAGGCTTAGGTTGCCTCGGGTCAAGGCGAAAGGTAAATTAACTTGAATATCCCCGATGAATACTAAAGCTCTTATAGAAATCCAGGAGCGCATCATCGCCAATGGCGATCTGCCCACCCACATGGCGATCATCATGGATGGAAATGGCCGTTGGGCTCAGAACAAAGGTTTGCCTCGGGTGGCGGGACATAAGGAAGGGGTGGTATCGGTCCGGGAGATTACACGGGCCTGCGGTGAACTGGGAATCAAGGTACTTACCCTGTACACTTTCAGCTTTGAGAACTGGAAAAGACCACGCGCAGAGGTAAACGCGTTAATGCGCCTATTGGTCTCCACCATCCGAGTGGAAGTACAGGAGCTCATGGACAACAATGTCCGTTTGACAGCCATTGGGCGGCTGGACGATCTACCCGAAATGGCCCAACAGGAATTTCACAGTGCCATGGAACTTACCGCTGCTAATAAAGGATTAAATCTCAACTTGGCTTTAAGCTACGGTGGCCGGCAGGAAATATTGACGGCCGTCCATCGGTTGCTGGAAGCTGGGCTGGCCGGCCATATGACACCAGAGCAGGTTACGGAGGAGTTGTTCTCCGATTATCTGTATACTGCCGGACTACCCGATCCCGATCTGATCGTCCGTACCGGTGGCGAAACGCGGCTGAGCAATTTCTTGATCTGGCAATCCGCTTACTCCGAACTGATCCTCACTGATGCCATGTGGCCCGATTTCCGCCGGCCGGAACTCTACCATACCATCGAACTTTATCAACAGCGTGAACGCCGTTTTGGCCTGATCAGCGAACAGGTTCATTCAACACATAATACCGCTTGAAATTATCACGGATATATTTACTCTTTCCGGTCCTGTTACTTCCAGTGGTAACTGGGGCTCAAGCACTGCCTACCCTGGAGTTGGCCCAGGTAGTGGTGGAAGGCAATGAACGGGCCTCGGCAGAAGTGATCCGCAGTACTAGCAAACTGTATCCTGGCCGGTCGGTGACAGCCCTCGATATCCAGCGTGGCATTCAAAGGCTTTGGGATCTGGGATTCTTTGGGGACATCCAGATCTACCGGGACGCGGAGACCGATTCTGGGGTAGTTATACGGATTGCAGTGAAAGAATACCCCTCCTTGGAAAAAATAGAATTCAAGGGCAATCGAAAAATCAGTAAGAACAAAATAGAGGAAGAGATTGAGCTGCGGTCGCCCCAGATTCTGACCGATTATGCCGTTTCCGAGGCGGTACGTAAAATCAAGCGATTATACCACGATGACGGTTATCTCAATGTTGAGATAGCAACGGATCAGGAACCCGGCCTTCGGACGTATGGACGGGTTTTGGTGATATCAATCACTGAGAATAAGAAGGTCAAATTAAAGCGGATCCATTTTAGTGGCAACGAGGCCTTTTCGGATTTTCGCCTGCGGCGGCAGTTGAAGGAAACTAAAAGCTGGCACTGGTACACCTTCTGGCGCAGCCCTTTCGACCGGGACAAATTCCAGGACGATCTTTTCAATATTGAGGCCTTCTATCACAACCGTGGTTATCGGGATGGCCGGGTGTTGAGCGATACAGTGATTACTACCCCGAACGGAAAGGGATTGGAGCTGGTAATCGATATCTACGAGGGCGTACCATATTTCTATAGAAATTTCACCTGGGAGGGCAACACCCTACACTCCGACGAGGAGCTGGAACGGGCGCTGGGTTTTAAAAAGGGCGACCTGTATAATCAGGAACGGTTCGAAATTGCAGTGTCCCAGCGGGTGCACCCGGTATACATGGATGAAGGGTACTTATACTCCCGGCTGGAGCCGGTGGAATATCCGGTGGATAAGGATTCAATCGATGTTGTATTTTCTATTGTGGAGAATCAGAAAGTAGCTGTTCGTTATATCAACATCACGGGCAATGACAAGACCCGGGACTACGTGGTAAGGCGGGAGCTGCGCATCCATCCCGGCGACATCTTCAGCTATGAAAAGCTGGGCCGTAGCCAGCGGGATGTCTGGATCTTGAACTTCTTCGATAACGTGGAGCCCAATGTCCTGCCCGTGGATAAGGATGAGGTGGACCTGAGTATCAAGGTGACCGAACGCTCTACCGAAAGGGCCAATTTATCCATCGGGTATACCGAGCAATACGGCATGATAGGTGGAGGCGGCCTGGAGTTTAATAATCTGATGGGCACCGGTCAGCAGCTGACCCTGAGCTACAACCGTGGCGCCGATTACAATCTATTCGGCTCAAGCTCCCAAAGCAGCCGGGGGGCGTACCAATCTATTTCCCTGGGCCTGGTGAATCCCTGGCTGTTAAACACTCCAAACCTGGTAGGACTCTCACTGTTCTATTCTGAGCGGGGTGCCTCCAGCAGACTCTATTTACCGTTTGATATCATCCAGCGGGGCGGTTCGGTACGCTGGGGGCGCCGCTTCCGCTGGCCGGATTCTTACTTCCGCGGTTCATGGATTTTTCGGGGGTCGGAAAAACGCTATGTCGGAGACCAGGAAAGCCTGCGAGACTACTTGGGCGTTCCCGATAAATATATCCAGCCAACCACAGGCAATAAGAGTTACGTGTCAACGGTGGGAATTTCCCTTACTCAGGCCATTACCAGAGACAGCCGCAATCGACCCGAATTCCCCACTGCTGGTTCCGAAATGAGCCTGGTGTCAACACTATCAGGAATGGTCTTAGGAGGCCACGAGGACTTTCACAAACACGTTTTTACGGTGCGTTGGTATGTGCCTCTGGTGTCATCAAAACTGGTATTCTTCCAGACTTCCAAGCTGGGCTTGATTAAGCAAATACGTGACCCTGACAGTCGGTCCGTATTGCCTCCGGAGGAGAGGTTTTATCTGGGTGGCACTGGTATCCCGTATGGCGAAATGCTGCGAGGCTACCAGGACAATACGGTGGGACCATATAGTGGCCGGCCATTGGGAGCTTCCGCCCTGTTCAAATATTCGGCGGAGTTGCGTTTGTCGCTATCAGATAACCCGACTATTTATGGGCTCGTATTCATGGATCTTGGGAATAGTTGGTTGGACTTCAGCTATGTGGACCCCTTCAAACTGAAGCGCTCCGCAGGGGTCGGGGTCCGAATGTTCATGCCCATGCTGGGGATGTTAGGCCTTGATATGGGGTACGGTTTCGATTCCGTCGATACAGATCCAAAGCCCGGCCCACGAGGTTGGGAGATGCATTTCATTTTTGGGCAACCGTTCTAAGCTAGAAAGGGGATAACGTGAGCATGCGCATCACTAAGATTATTTTGCTGGGAGTTGTCGTCAGTCTACCTGGTTATCTGCTGGGGCAGCTGAAAGTTGGCTACATCGACTCCAATCGTATAATGCAGGAGTTCGAGGAAGTCAGGGATGCTCAGGCGAAGTTGGAAAAGGAGACCCGTCGCCTCCAAGTCCAGTACACCGGTTACGTGGAGCGGCTGGATTCGCTCCAACGGGAGTTCGAACGTCAGCGATTGCTGCTCAGCAACGACAAAATTCGCGAGAAGGAACAAGAGCTGCAGACCCTGGTTCGGACCACTCAGGAATTCCAACAATCCAAGTTCGGTCCGGAGGGCGATTTGTATCGCTACCAGGCTACCCTGATGGCCCCCATTCTCGAGAAGATCGATGGGGCGGTCAAGACTGTGGGAGCCGAGCGGGGTTATGATTTTATCATTGACGCCGCAGGTGGGGCGCTGGTGTATGCTCTGCCAGCCTATGATCTGACCACTGATGTGGTAACGGAACTGCGTCGCGCTACGCAAAATTAGAGAAAACCAATTTGCCAACACTGGCTGAAATCGCCGTGCATGTCCAGGGGCAATTGGAGGGGGACGGCTCAATAGAGATCACCCACGCTTGTGATATTAAGGAAGGCCGTCCCGGCGGGATCGCTTTCCTGGCGGATCCCCGCTATGCCGGACACTTGGCGGCCTCTGCGGTGAGCGCGGTAATCGTGCAATCGGAGGCGGATAGTCATGGCAAGCCCGCCATCCGAATGGATAATCCCAAGCGCGGTTTCGCTCTGGCATTGGCGTATCTTTATCCACCGGAATCGCCCGAGCCAGGAGTACATCCCACTGCTGTCATCGGGGCCAACGTCCATCTGGGCCGGAAGGTCTGCCTCGGACCATACGTGGTGGTCGGTGACCGAGCCCAGCTGGGGGATGGGGTCTGGCTGCAGGCAGGGTGTGTAATCGGTGATGAGGTAGAGATCGGTAGCCGCACCAGGCTTGCCCCCCAGGTGGTGCTGTACAACCGTACAGTAGTAGGGGAAGATGTGATGATCAACTCCGGCACAGTCATCGGCACTGACGGATTCGGATACGTGATAGAAGAAGATCCACCATTGAAAATAATACACCTGGGCCGGGTGATCATCGGTGACCAGGTGGAAATTGGCGCCAATTGCACTATCGACAGAGGTACCCTCGGCGATACGGTGATTGGCGCCGGCACCAAGATCGACAACCTGGTGCAGATCGCACATAACGTGCAGATCGGTCGGGGTTGTCTGCTGTCGGGTGAGACAGGGATTTCCGGCTCCACGACCATCGGCGACCATGTTATCCTGGCCGGCGGAGTCGGGGTTGCCGATCATCTGACAATCGGTGATCGGGCGATAGTGGCCGGCAGGGCTGCAGTGCGACAATCCCTGGAAGGCGGTAAAGTATATGCGGGTGATCCAGCGGTAGAGCACCCTCGTTGGATGCGACAAGTGACGGCGGCCGGGCAGCTACCCGAGCTGGTTAAGCGACTGCGGGCGCTGGAGAACCGCCAGGAACAGCTCGAGAAACAAATTGGCGGTCAAGGAGACTAATCTGCATGCCTGGTTTTCAGCGGACGATAATAAAGGAAATGTCCATCACCGGGGTGGGACTCCACACCGGGGTGGAGTGTACCGCTACTTTCAAGCCCGCTGATATCAACACCGGGATCCGATTCAGGCGCACTGACCTGAAGGGCTGTCCCACTATCCCCGCCACCATCGATCACGTGGGTGATATTTCGCGAGGAACCTCCCTTTCTTTCAATGGGACTCAAGTTTACACCGTGGAGCACGTCCTGTCGGCAGTAAGCGGCCTGGGGCTTGATAATATTCTGATTGAAATTTCAAATAAAGAACCGCCGGTGATGGACGGCTCAGTTCGTCCCTTCGTGGATGTGCTGCTGGAGGCGGGTGTGGTGGAACAGAGTGCCAATCGGCAAGTATTGGTGATCGATACACCGGTGTCCTATTCAGATCCCTCCCAGGGAATAGATATACATGTACTGCCGTCGGATGATTTCAGCATCACCTTCATGATGGATTACCGGCAGCTTACGCTATTGGGCACCCAGCTGATGTCTGTCCATAGCCTGAATGAGGATTTTGTGGACCGGATTGCCCCCGCCCGCACCTTCTGCCTGCTCAGCGAGGTTGCCCATCTCAAGGAACAGGGTCTGGCTCAGGGTGGCTCTATTGATAATGCCATGGTGTTTGTCGACCGGCCCATTGAACCGTCCGAGATGGACCACTTAAAGCGATTGTTCAATATCGATGGAGAATTGGTGGCTGGTGAAAATGGGTTGTTGAAGGGCCAGGAGCTTCGCTTTGAGAACGAGGCGGTGCGCCATAAGATCGCCGATCTCATTGGGGATCTGGCGTTGCTAGGCATGCCTATCCGCGGCCATGTGGTTGCAACCCGTAGCGGCCATGCTTCCAATGTTGAGTTGGTGAGGAAGATCAAGCAGATCTACAGTAAACGGATGCGCCAGCAGCGGGAGCAGAGCATCAGCGGGAAGGTCAAATTCGACGCCCGAGCCATTGCCGATATCCTACCACAGAAATATCCTCTGCTGATGATCGACCGGGTGCTTGATGTTGAGCCGGGCAAACGGGTAATAGCAGTGAAAAACGTTACTGTGAATGAGGAACAGTTCCTGGGGCATTTTCCCGGCCAACCGGTCATGCCGGGCGTGTTGATCTTGGAAGCCATGGCTCAAGCCGGTGGCTTCCTATTGCTCAATACCATTTCCAATCCGGCCACTAAATTGGTCTACTTCTCCGGTGTGGATAGTGCCCGCTTCCGCCGGGCCGTTACCCCGGGAGATCAGATCATCCTGGAAATCGACTTGATCAAACTGCGGATGAACACCTGCCGGTTCTCAGGGAAAGCCTTCGTTGATGGTGAGCTGGTAGCGGAGAGTATATTTATGGCCACCATAGTAGGGCGCGGAGAGTAGTAATTCCCGCCCAAATACACCCTACGGCCCTCATCGATCCCCAAGCCGAACTGGGACAAGGGGTGCAGGTTGGTCCCTTCGCCGTGATTGATGGCGGCACAAAAATCGGTGACCACACTGTAATCATGAGTCATGCTAGTGTACTTTATGGCACTACCGTCGGCCGGAACTGCCGGATCTTCCAAGGAGCAGTGGTGGGTGGCATCCCCCAGGACCTGAAATACGACGGTGCTGACACCAGGCTCGTGATAGGCGATAATACCACAATTCGTGAATTTGTGACGGTAGGTCGGGGCACCCGGGCTGAAGACCCCGGCACCTGTATCGGCTCCGAAACTCAATTGATGGCCTATGTCCACGTGGGGCACGATTCCTTTATCGGGGATCATGTGGTCATCGCCAACAGCGTCAATCTGGGCGGCTACGTATATATTCAAGACTACGCCTCCATCGGCGCTGGATCCCCGGTGCACCAATTCTGCCATATTGGAGTCCATACCTTTATTGGAGGCGGGTACCGGGTGGTCCAGGATGTGCCCCCATATATTCTGGCCTCGGGGAATCCGCTACATTACGCCGGCATCAATTCCGTGGGACTTCGCCGGCGGGGTTTCACGGTTGATGTTCGAAAAACCTTGAAGCAGGTCTATAAATTAATCTACCGGTCGACTTATAATCTGCACCAAGCCGTGGAGATTATCAAGAACGATATGGAGCCTACCCCGGAAGTCCAAACCGTTCTCGCTTTTATCGAGAACAGCACCCGTGGCCTTATTTAAACCCACTCCTATCGGGACTATCAACCTGGTCCTGGTGCTGCTCTACCCACTTCCCGCTCAGTCACCACGAACCAAGACCGATTTTCTCGACCTGGCCTCCACGGTCACCGCCGCTTGCATCCCTGCTCCGTTACCTTTGACGCAGTTTGGCGCTCTCTCAGCAACTCTGTTTCCGACAGTAATCCGTGCTGACGGCCAAGAGTCTGATCCGGTGATATTGCCTTTCTTGGGGCTCCAGTGGTGGTTGTCTCCCAATCTGGCATTGCTTGGCGGCCAGGGCTCTGGTCAGTTCCTGAAGCAATTAGTATTGCTGCGTCGAGTCGGGTTACGCTACCTGCCTGAAGCCCTGTCCTTTGGCGGAGCGATTCCTGAGTTTATTTTCGTCCAGGGACGAGTAGATGGTTTGGCGGCCTATACCCTTAAATGGAACGAGCTGCAATGGGTCTACAATCTGGAATTGGGGACCTGGAACTTTGGCGGTGGTCTAGCGGTTTTAAGTTATTCCATATTCCCGGATCCTGAGTATCGAGATGAGATGGTGGGCAGCAAATTGAAATCGAGCGTGAAGACGTTGATCCTGGCAGCGACCTGGAAAGTCGTGCCAAACTGTCGTCTGGCCGGCAGGATTATTATTCATCCTGAATTTATATCGGGGGGAGCTCAGTTGAGCCTGGCCATCTGATGCGGGCACTGACGATTTTAGGTTCCACCGGCTCTATAGGCACCCAAACCCTGGAGGTGGTGGCGAATCTTCCCGGGGAATTCCGGGTAGTAGCCCTCACCGCCCACCGCAACGTGCAGCTGCTTGCCAACCAGGCCCGGCAGTTCGAGGTAGAGGCAGTGGCTTTGGCTGATCCTATGGGTGCCGATGAGCTCCGGGATAGGTTGGCCGGCTCCGGGATAGTGGTAAATACCGGTCGAGCCGGCCTGCTGGAAATCGCCGGTCGGGACGATATCGACCTGTGCCTCAATGGGTTGGTGGGCGGCGCTGGGATGGCCCCTACCATGGCGGCTCTCGAGGCTGGCGTGGATGTTGCTCTTTCCAACAAGGAAAGCCTGGTAATGGCTGGTGCCCTGATAACCGCTCTGCAGCAGGAAAAGGGGACCCGGCTGCTTCCGATTGACAGCGAGCACTCGGCCATCTGGCAGTGCTTGGCCGGCGAGGATCGGTCCCAAGTACGACGGTTGGTGCTCACCGGCTCCGGCGGGCCATTCCGCACCCTGCCGCGTAAAAAGCTGTCCCGGGTGACCAGGAAACAAGCGCTGCGTCATCCCAATTGGGACATGGGACCTAAGATTACTATCGATTCGGCCACCATGATGAACAAGGGTCTGGAGGTGATCGAAGCCCGCTGGTTATACGATATGCCTCCGGAGCGGATCGATATCGTGATCCATCCCCAGTCGATCATTCACAGTCTGGTGGAGTTTGTCGACGGTTCGGTAAAAGCTCAGCTGGGTGTGCCGGATATGAAAATTCCCATCCAGTATGCTTTGACCTACCCGGACCACCGGCCGGCGGAATGGCCCCGGCTGGACTTGGCTGCTGTCGGGGAGTTGACCTTCGAGGAGCCGGATCTGGAAAAATTCCCCTGCATCGCCCTGGCCTACGATGCCTTGCGGCGGGGCGGCTCAGCTCCGGCGGCCCTTAATCTGGCAAATGACCTGGCGGTACAAGCCTTCCTTGATGATCAACTAGCATTCGCAGGGATTCCACGAGTGCTCGCACGGGTATTAGGCGAGCATCCCTTTATCGAGAAGCCTACCATGGCCGAACTTGAGGAACTCCAGGCCTGGACCCAGCGTTATGTGAGCAAGACTTTGAGCGCCGAGGTCACGGCCTGATGCTGGAATCTCATCTGTAGAATACTAGGAACAATTCGGTTTTAAGTCTATATTTGGCCCCCTGAAAAGGCCCCGGCCCACCATCTATTGAGTATTTAAAGACACACTGATGATAACAACCATTTTAGCCATCATATTCGTGCTCCTCGTGTTGGTATTCTTCCATGAACTGGGCCATTATCTGGCCGCCAGGTCGGTAGGGGTACGGGTGGAGCGCTTCTACCTGGGTTTCAACCTGTTTGGTTTGGGGATCAAGAAAAAAATCGGGGATACTGAATACGGCCTGGGACTTTTTCCATTGGGTGGCTACGTGAAAATGGCCGGCATGGTGGATGAAAGTATGGACACGGAAATCACCGGCCAGCCCTGGGAATTTCAGTCCAAGAACAACTTGGAGAAAATCTGGGTCATGTCGGCCGGGGTTTTGGGTAATATGCTCTTGGCGGTAGTGATCTTTGCCGGATTGACCTTTAGCAATGGGATTGCTCAGAGTGACCCGGCGGCTGTTGTTGGCTCTCTTGTGCCGGGTTTCCCTGCCGAGGAGGTGGGTCTGGAACCAGGGGACCGCATCACCGCCATTGATGGAATTCCGGTACAGGCCTGGGAAGGACTGACCGCCCTGATCCACTCCCGGCCTGGTGAGAAAGTAGTGGTCGAAGGGACTCGGGATGATGAATCTTTCCGGCTGGTAATAACTGCCCGCCCTACTGAAACCTTGGTGGATGACGAGATCAAGACTGTCGGCATGATCGGGATCGGCCCCCGGGTGACGCACCGTCCCGCTGGCGCCGGAGAAGCAGTGGTTGCCGGTTTCACTTTGAGTTGGCGATGGCTAGCCTTGACTTATAAGTCCCTGGCAATGATCGTCACAGGTAAAGCCAGCTTCAAGGAAGTGGGCGGTCCCATCATGATCGCTCAGCTGGCGGGCCAATCGGCCCAGATGGGATTTTCCGCTCTGTTGGGATTAATGGCGATTATCAGTGTCAATTTCGCTTTTATCAACATCCTGCCCATCCCGGCCATGGACGGCGGTCAGATCTTGGTGGTGCTGATTGAAGCTGTCCTGCGACGGCCCATTTCCATTCGAGCCCGGCTGGCCATTCAACAGGTGGGGATTTTCCTGCTGCTAATTCTGATGGTGGCGGTGATCTTCAACGACATCCAGCGCCTGATCCAGTAGCCCGCCCCGTAAGCACCCCCACTATTCCAAGCGGTACTTCACCAACTTCAGCACCATGGTACCGAAGCTGGTCTGCTGCTCTACCCGGGCGGGTATCCGGGCCGCATCGTTCGTGAGCCACAGCCGCAGGAAGCCGCCCACTTTGGTCATGGGCCGGTCGTCCAACGGCGAGGGTATCAGCAGCAGGCATTCCAACTCCCCCGCCGGCACCTTAATGATGGTGATCTCGCTGGCTTGTACTGCGATGGTACGCAACCGCTTCCCGTCGAAAATGGTGATTTCCACTCGATCACCCAGCTCCAGGGCCAGTGAGCGGAAATAGTAGATGGCCCCTATGGGGTCCAGTACCGGTCCTTCGAAACTGATGGTATCCTTGGGGGTGTAGATCCGTCCGCCAAGGATGTCAACCCGGGCAGAATCGCGCCGGTGATAGCGCCCCTCGTTGATGTTGCGCCGCACCCGCCGTAGCTCCAGCGATCGATGGTCCAGCCACAGATCCACCCGGTCGTCAATGCGGTACAACCGGTCGAAAATGGGAAACGTCCGCACCCGCGAGAGCACCTTATAGGTAGTATCCGGTCCACTACTGTCCACACCGGTGATTTCCATGGTAGTAGTGCCAACCGATAGCAGGCGGAACCCGGCTTGATATTCCAACTGCTCACCCACCTTAAAAGGATGGTCCTGAGCCCACAGTGCGCCGAATACCAGCAGCAATAATATGTGATGGGGCCTAGTCACTGAACCAGGTTGCGTTGCTGGAATTTACGCCACAGGTTCCAGGGTTTACGTCCTAGTTGCAGTTGCCTGCCGGTATCTAGAATTTCGGTAACGGCCGCCACCACTCTTTGGGCCGATTTGCCGTCGGTATAGGGATGTAGCTGGTTGAGGTATTGCCGGCGGCGGGGCGCGAATTCGTCCGGCTCCCGGAGGGACCGCTCTATGGCGGCCGGCAGGTCTGCTGCCCGAGTGCTATCGATGCCCTTATCCCGCCGCACCGCCGCCCGGTAGGTGATGATGGGCCGGTCCAGCAGGAGATATTCGTAAGCTACCGAAGATGTGTCGGTAATCAGTAGGTCGCTGGCCTGCATGAGCGGCAGGATATCCGGGTGGTCCGGTCCTACCACCCGGGCACCCAACTGCGCCTGGTACTGGGCCTTGACGGCCGGGTCCATCAGGTCGTGGAACTTGATCAACCATTGATAACGGTCTTTCAGCCCGGCGATGGGCTCCAACAGGTATGTCGCCGACGTGAAGCGCGGACTGAAGGTGGGGGCATACAGTACTACCGGTCGGTCAGGCTCCAGCCCTAATGTAGCCCGGACCGCCTTCCGCTCTATCGGGGCCGCTAACGGGTCCAGCTTGGGCCAGCCGGTCTCCCGCACCAGGAAATGGCCGTGGTATTGGGCTAGCTCCTGAAAACGACCAGTCATGTCCGGCCCCGGCGTGCAGTAAAGATCAAAAAAGCCGGTGATCCGGTAATGGCCCGGTTTTTCCTCCCCCAGGCCATGGAAAATCTGCACTTTCAGGCCCCGCCAGCGGTAGGGCACCACATTGCCGGGCACCAGTATTGCGCCGGGCTCGAAGGCCTGTACCTCAGCGCTGGTATGCAGAGCTTCTCCCGGAGGCTCGTGACCTTGAGCCGAACCCGCCAGATACCAACGAACCCTGCCGCCAACCGCGCGGATGGCCTCCTCAACCGGCTGCAACACCGCGATTGAGTAGGGCTTGGTGACGAATAGCAGAAACTTATCAGCGGGAGGCATCAAACTCCTTATCCTGGAGAATCCGAGCAATACGTTGGGCCGCGCCCCCATCGGTGGGACCCAGGAGTAAATCGCGAGCCTCCCGACGCCGGCCACTCAAGGCGAGGGGATTTTCCAAGGCTTGGCCAATCTGGTAGGCCACATCAACACCTTTGGCGGCGTGATGGGCGAAATCGAGCCGCTCTAAAAGGTCGGTATCCATGCGCCGGCGGAAGAACCGCGCCCGTTGCAACCGGTGGTGCAGCCGCAGGTGGAGTTCATCGCAAATTACAATAGGCTTATCCAGGGCAGTGAATTCGATAATGGTGGACGAGGCTTCCGAAACTAATACGTCTGCCCAGTTGAAGGCGCTGAGCACGTTATAGCCTGTCAAGGGCAACACTATGACGTTGGGACACTTCAGGGCCAGCTCCTCCAGCAATCGCACCTGATAGTGGTAATAAGGATTGGTATAGGTGAACTGGTGCGGTTTGATCACAATTTGCCAGTCCGCCGGCCATTCAGGAATCAGACCAGCCAGGATTTCCAGAGAGCCGGGGTAGAAAGTGGGCGCGTACAGCACCCGCGGCCCCGGTCCATCGGGCAAACTGTGATCCACCGGCAGTGTTCCCGCCAACAACGGGTCCAGTTTGGCGAATCCCACGGCCAAGGTCTCCACTTCAGGGGCAACTGCCAGACATTGTTCCCGGCGAAATTGGCTCTCCACAAAACGCAGGTTCACCCGGGGATTGGTATCGGTGTAGTAGACCCGTTTAACGCCGATACCGTGAAACAGCACCACCACCAGGGTATCGGGGCCGGCCAGGCGGTCCGCGTCCCGGGACTGGCCTACTATCAATATGTCGGGCTGGAGGAGGCCTCTTTTCAGGTCGTCATCATTGGCTACACGCCAGCCCTGCCGCTCGATTTCAGCCTGCATGATTGCGGCCTCGGCAGCGGTCGCTCGTGGTGAGATAGCGAAACTGATCTCGAACGCCTCCGGCAGGGCACCGGCTACCGGAAAAAACTGGGGTAGGTAATACAGGTGATGGGCATGAAAACAGATAATCATAGCGGAGGGACAGAAGCTATACTGTATGGCACTCTTTCCCAAGAGCAGTTATCCGGCCGTCCCACTTCGGCTTCCTGGTCAGTAGAAAACGCAGGACCAGAAAAGGGTATTTCACAAATTCGGAGAAGACATCGAGACGTTTTCCATTCTTGAGGCCAAACCAGCGGATCCAGAAGATATCGGTAAAACTGGATGACCGGCGGTAAAAGCGGGCTGCAATCTTGAAACCGTCAAGCATGAATACCGGGTACAGCCCATAGAACCGGAGCGGAAAATGTTCTGCGATAACCCAGTGATAGTATTTCATGCGATTAACCAGCAGCTCATGCAGGGGAATATTACGCCGGTCATTGCCACCGGAAATATCGAACCTTCGCAGGACAACCGGCTGGGGATCAAACATCAGGTATTCGCCGGGCATTTTTGTCTGCTGGAACTTGTAGTATAACGAGTGTTCCTCTCCCTCCGTTTTCAAGTAGGGATACCATCCTCCCAACGCTATTATCCTTTCTCTACGGAGCGAGCAATTGTTGCCGTGGAGCCACTCCACCGGTTTTTTAACCCGGCCAATCCCCGTGAAGACCCGCCCCCTCAAAAGAAAGGAATGGGTCAAACAGCGATCGTAGGCTCGTTCCATGTCCCTGTAGCGGGGCTTTTCATTAATTGCATGCACATGTTTTCCCGATACACCGATACAAAGTGGATCAACGAAATGCCTCGCATGGCTGGCAATCCAGTTCTCACCTACCGGGAGGTCATCGTCGTCCATAAACAGGACCACTGCACCTTTGCAATGGGCCACCCCTACATTCCGGGCTCCGATGGGACCGAGGGGCTGGGAGCGAATAACCCGCACGCGGCTGTCATACCGGTCGAACGCCGATTTATACTTTTCCCACTCGGCTTCGTTGCTCTGTTCAATCACCACCACTTCGAAATTGTCGTAATTCTGGGTTAGACAGATATCGACTATCTCAAGAACATGCTGCAAGCGGTTATATGATCGGATGAGCACAGACACGAATGGATTGGCAAGTGATTGATTCATGATAGCCCCAGCTTTGAGATAAATTCAACCGCGCGGTTCGTGCTGCGGCCGTCATTGAAGTAGAAACAGTTCTCCAGCAGGGCTTGATATCTTTCAAGGTTATCGCTTCTGGCCAGGTTAGCGGCCACCATTTGGGCGATATCCATTCCGGGGGAGCCATCATATAGTTCCGAAACACTAGCCACATTCATTTCGTCGGGCATACTATGGAGATCATCATAAGTATGTGTTGTCAGGATGATCGGCTTGCGGGTAACCAGAAATTCGTAAAGGATGGATGAAATATCACTGATCATAATATCGGAACAGGCAAAAACAGTGAAGGTATCCTGGTGAACGAGATCGTTGGGATTGGAATAGTACACATGTTTGAGGCCCTTGGCCTGGGCCCAGGCCCTTACCAGGGGTAGATATTTCATTTCAAAATGATGGGGCCGGATAATGAGATTATAGTCCCTGCTGAGTTCCCGGCAGAACCGGAATACAAATCTGAAAAGGTTAACATGGCCGCTTTGCCAGGTCGGGGCGAAGAGAATGGTTGGGCGTCCCCGGTCAATCACTCCCAGATGATCCAGGTAGGCTTCCCGGTCGATTTCTCCGTTGACGTAAGCATCAAAGCGGGGATTCCCGATCCGGATCAGTCGCGCTTCAGGGATGCTCAGGCCTGCATCTTTGAGCTTCTCCTTGTGCTTGGGGCCGGAGATGAAATGATAATCGTAGCTCTCCAGTACTTTGGCATTCCCACCATATTTACGGTCGCCGGTCCCGTGTCCCATGAAGATAGTGATGCTCTTCCCCCTTTCCCGAATAATCCGGGTGGCCGATTGAGAGATGATAATACCGTGGAAATCTCCCAGACTCTTGATATTCCGGTATAGCAATATAGGTGTGTTAAGAAAAGTCTTCACGCCGGGAAAAGCGTTTGTGTTTCGCAGCCTGGTTTTGAAGCGCAGCAGTTTCCGGAGTTTGGGTACGATGAAGGATCCGCCTGTCAGCTCATAAATAGGCTTGGCATAGGAAAATTGGTAGACTTGGTTGGCCAGGAAATAGACTGGCAAAGCCGGGGCGTTTGGAAGCTGGCGAATCCGGGGATCAGGCATGGTCCGCTGCGAGCCATTGAGGCCGGCTAACGGCCAGCCCGCGGCAATGCTCCAAAGCCTCGGGGGTGTCGATGTCGATCCAGAAGCTTTTGCCGATATCGACCCCGCCCAATTTTTGCTCGGAAATCAGCAGGTTGCAGCTGTCGGACAGCGAGCCCGAATAGTTTTTTTGAGCTTGGTACAGGACGTCAAAGAACTCGTAGCGACACTTGAACACTCCGCAATCGATGGCATCAAACCGGGGCAGCTTTTTGGACATACCGGTGATTAGCCGGCGATTGGCGGGATCCACCGAGACCTTCATTCCATCGTCCAGATCGAAAATGCCGTCGATATTGAAATCCAGGGCCACATTGGCGACTGAGTATTCAAGGCTACTGCTTTTGACTTTCGCCAGCAGCGCCGGAACATATAGATGGTCGCTCATGGAGACCAGGAAATCCTCGCCCGGCTCAATCAGCGGTTTAGCCGCTAGAACACTAATGCCGTTAGGCTGTTGCCAGTGGGGATTATTGACCGTTTCCAGCTCAAGCTCGAGGTCGAGGCCGGCCAGGTACTCATCGATTACCTGGCTTTGGTAACCGGTTACTACTATGCACCCATCGAGACCAGACAGAAGGGCATTCTCCAGCAGGTAATCCAGAATGCGCCGGCCGCCAACCTGCAGAAGGGTCTTATTGACTTCAGCGCTGACCGACCTGATGCGCGAGCCTTCACCAGCGGCTATGATTACCAATTTCACGGAGATTAGACCTCGTAGTAATCCATGCCCAGATGAGTTATCAGGGTCTCGCCCATCAGATGCCGCAGGGTGTTCTTGAGCTTGGCCAGTTGCACGAACAGGTCGTGCTCGGGGTAGAGTTCGGGCGCACACATGGGGCTTTTAAAGTAGAACGACAGCCATTCCTGGATACCTTTCATGCCAGACCGCTGGGCCAGATCGAGGAACAACACCAAGTCCAGGACAATGGGGGCGGCCAGGATACTGTCGCGACAGAGGAAATCAATCTTGATCTGCATGGGATAGCCCAGCCAACCGAAGATGTCAATATTGTCCCAACCTTCCTTATTATCGCCCCTGGGGGGGTAATAATTGATTCGAACCTTGTGATATAAATCCTTATAAAGGTCCGGATATAGTTCCGGCTGGAGGATGTAATCCAGTACCCCCAGCTTGCTCTCTTCCTTGGTCTTGAAGGCATCCGGATCATCCAGCACTTCACCATCCCGATTGCCAAGAATGTTGGTGGAGAACCAACCGCTGATACCGATCTGGCGGGCTTTCAATCCCGGCGCTATAATGGTTTTTAGTAGTGTTTGACCGGTTTTAAAATCCTTGCCTGCGATGGGCACTTCATTCTGCTGAGCCAGCTCCTGCATGGCCGGGATATCAACGGTCAGGTTAGGTGAACCATTGGCATAGGGTATTCCCAGTTTCAACGCGGCATAGGCATAAATCATACTGGGCGAAATATCCGGGTCATTATTCTCAAGACCTCGTTCAAACTTTGCCAGACTGGAGTGCACCTCCGAAGGTTTCATGAATATTTCGGTGCTGCCGCACCAGATCATTATATTCCTCCGGGTGTCATTGCTTTTTGTGAAGCCCTGAACATCGTCGCTTATCTGATCGGCCAATTCGCGTTTATCAGCCCCTTGTTTGACCCACTCCCCATCCAGATTCCGGACAAATTTCTTATCGAAGACAGCTTTCATCACCGTGAGAGGTTCCAACTTATCACGCAGTGCATCTAGCAGGGATTTTTCCAGGACACCATTGCGAATGGCGATTTCATATAGGTTTTCTTTGTTGATATCCCAGCCACCGAAAACCAGATTATCCGGGGATTCCAGTGGTACGAACTCATTGATACGTGGTACGCGCCCTTCAGTCCGTTTACCTAACCGGATAGTACCCATTTGGGTCATACTACCGATAGGCTTCGCCAGCCGGCATTTAACAGCTTCCACACCAGCGATAAACGTACTGGCCACAGCACCCATCCCCGGTATGAGTACCCCCATTTTTCCATTCGATTTTCGAACTTTCATCGTCGCTCAACCTCCCAGTGAGAGTTCAATTTATATTTAAACAGCCCACGCGAGCAGGATTTAATTGGAGATGGTCCAGAGCGCCAACCGCTGAAGCCAGGTGTTTGATCCCACCATCATTCCCAATATGAAACCAAGCTTGCATCGATACAAAACACTAATACTTTCAACTCGTGGAATTCGATAGCCGAAGCCGGTGATTTGAACAGGTTACTGTTAGTATCACCCCGGGTTTGGAGCGCAGGAGATCGTATCCCATCGCCGCCCATCCGGCGTTGGCCATCGGTCATTCGGGTAGGTCTTCAGTATTGGCATCCATAAACTGCATTTCATGTAGCTTTCGATAGTGCCCTTTTAGTGAAATAAGCTCCTCGTGGGAGCCCGATTCAACTATTCGGCCATCTTCCAGTACGATTATTTTATCTGCTCTTTGGATTGTAGATAGACGATGAGCGATGACAATCACTGTCCGATCCCGTACCAGGCGGTCAATGGCATCCTGAACCCGTTTTTCCGATTCACTGTCCAGGGCTGAGGTAGCTTCATCGAGGATCAGGATCGGCGGATTCTTCAGCAGGGCCCGGGCGATGGCCAACCGTTGGCGTTGTCCCCCGGATAGTTTCGTGCCCTGCTCTCCAATTAAAGTATCCAGACCGTGGGGCAATTCCTCGACAAATTCCCAGGCATGGGCCGCTTTTAGGGCCGCCACCACCTGCTTGTCAGAAGCCAGCGGATCACCAAATAGAATGTTATCCCTGACAGTGGTGTCAAACAGCAGGGTCTCTTGTGTGACAACGCCTATCAGGCTACGCAGCGCTTGAATTTTTAGGTCTCGTACGTCGTGGCCGTCCAGGGTTATGCTGCCGGCCGTGGCGTCATACAGCCGAGGGATCAGGTCCACAAAGGTGGATTTGCCCGAACCACTGGCCCCTACCAGGGCTACTACCTTGCCCCGCTTTATTTCGGTGTTGATCTCGTGAACTGCTGGTTTGCCGTCGCTGCCGTAGCTGAAAGTGACATTATCGAATCGGATTGAATCGTTAAAACTGGTGAGATCAATGGCATTATTTTTCTCGGCGATACCCGCCGGTATGTCCAACAGGCCGAAAATACGGTCGCTCGAAGCCAGTCCTATTTGTACATCAGCATTAACATTACTCAGACTGCGTAAGGGCTGTACCATGGCAAACATGAAGATAATGAAGCTCATGAATTCATCGGGACCTACCCCTCGGCCCAGCAGTACCTGTTGCCCACCGACCCACAACATGGCTATCCCTACCGTTACCCCGATCATTTCGGTTAAAGGGGCGTTCAGATTCTTGACGGTGATCCGCCGGAATACCAGGTGATAGTAGCGGTCGTTTTGGTAACTGAAGCGGCCTATCTCGCGCGCCTCACGCACAAAGGTCTTAACGATCCTGATACTACGCAGGTTCTCCTGCAATACGCTCATTACGCCGGCAATCTGTTCCGCGGTGCGCCGGGCCCGACGACGCAGGGTGCGTCCTAGACGGGTAGTGGCTATTGCAGCCAAGGGGATCAGGGGAATCGCCATTATCGAAAGCTGCCAGCTGATAATAAATAGCATGGAGGTGAATACCAGCAGGTTGATCGGCTCCACCACCACCTTTTGGATGCTCACTGTGAAGGCCCGGCGTACCAGGGCCACATCGTTCAGCACTATGGAGGAAATCACGGCCGTGTTCTGATTGTCGAAATAGGAAAGAGACATGAATTGGATATGCCGGAATAGATCGTTCCGCAGGTCCCGGATCAAGCGGTTCTCCATAATGCCGGCCACCATGTTTTTCATATATAGAGCGACATTCTTGGTAAGGAACACCGCCAGTAATATCCAGCATAATTTGGCCAGGGTCCCCAGGGGAGTTCTTTGCTGGATCAGCGTGGCGGTCCAGGAACGAAGTCGGTCGTAGACGGTACCAGCAGGGGAGAAATCCATGGAGGTTACAGGGATATCCTCCGGGCTGACAAGGATGGTATTAACCAGTGAAGCCACCATCCAAAGCGAGAGGGTATTCAACGCTACGTACACCATGGAAAGTGCCAAGGTAAGAGCGATCAGGGGCCAGTATCTGGCAAGATAGGTTGATATGCGTCGCAGGTTATTCACTACTTCCTTCTAACCGTCCATCTCCTTGCCGGACGATCCGCCACGGGGAGACTGCCGGATCAATGACTGTGCTGCCCTTGGAATAAGGTAAACTGCCACCATCGATCAGCAGGTCTATGGCATCAAAGAACTTTCTGGCGATTTCTTGTGGGTCCTGGATGGGTGGCTCTCCCACCCGGTTGACGCTGGTGGTAACCACCGGGCCGCTCCGATAGCGGAAAACGTCGCGCAGGAAAGGATGGTCCGGGACCCGGAATCCGATACGACCGTCCGGGCTGGACAGCTTGGGAGGGAAAGAGCCCGTTTTCCGCGCAGGCAGTAGAAAGGTATAGGGACCGGGTAACATATAAGACAATTTGTTCGCTAATTGCGGCGGAATCAAAGCATATTCAGTCAATTGCTCGTATCGGCCCACCATCACGCTGAATGGGCCTGGCCGACCTTTTACCAGGGCCAAATGTTCCAGTGCAACTGGATTGCCGGCGTCAACGCCTAAGCCGTACAGGGTATCGGTGGGGTAGGCCACCACCCCCCCCGCTTCTATAGTTTGCCAGAATCGACGGCCGGCTTCCGGGTGAGTCTGAGGTAGACTTTCCATCACGCTGGTGGTTCAGTCTTCCACATACGGTGGAACCAGAAATATTGCTCCGGATATCGACGGATCAACTTTTCCAGAACCGTGATGTAGCGTTGGGTCAGCTCCTGCACCGCGCCGGCCTTATCCTCGGGCAGGTTGCTGCTATCGATGGCCCTGAATTCGATGTGATAGCGCCGGTCCGTTCCCATTAAGCAGGTCGCAAAAAAGATCGGTACCTCGAGTTGGATGCTGAATACGGCCCCACCCCTCGGCCGCGAAGAAAGCTGCCCGAAAAAGTCAACCCACACCCCCTGTTTGCGGGCATCCTGATCGGCCACCAGCCCCAGGAAACGGCCCGCCTTGAGGAGGCGTAGCATGGTCCGAATTGAGGTCTTGCGGGTGAGAAATTCGGCGCCGGTATCATCCCGAACCTCGTTGATAAAGCGTCCTCCCGAGCCTCGCTGGGTGACTGCTACACCGGATAACGGGTAGCCCAATCGTCCCAAAACAAGGTTGACGATCTCCCAGTTGCCCAGATGCCCCGTGACCAGCACCAGCCCTTGTCGGGACTCCCGCGCCGCCCGAATGTGGCTCTCATCAAGATCGACTATCTGTGGCAGTCTCTCAACGGAATATCCTGGCATCCGGATAAAATCGATGAGCACCTGACAGAAATGCCGGTATGTGCCGCGCAGGATGGCTCGACGCCGGCTTGGGGACAATTCCGGGAAAGCCCGGGCGATATTCCTTCTCGCCTCGGCCTGCCTGAGAGGAAATAACATATACAACGTCATTGCCAGCACCCTACCAAAAGCTAGGGCCCAGGAACGGGGCACCAGGCGCAACCCTGCGGCGAGACCACGGATAAACCAATAGATCATTTTAAACCTATAACACCGGTAAAACCCAGGTAGCGAATTTACCGTTACTTGTCGAAACCTGGATAACGGTTTTTCCGACGGAAAGCAATTGACTTTCAGTGTTTGAACTTCTAATATTTTGCCATGCACAAAGCCATCTGTCTGTTGGCACTATCATTAGCCTCTGTCTCTGCCTCGGAGAAAGTGGTCTATCATGTACCGATCCAGGGCACTATCGATTTGGGCCTGCCGCCGTTCGTGGAGCGGGTGGTAGAGCTGGCCTCTTCCGAGCTACCCGCTGTGCTCATTCTGGATATTGACACTTTTGGAGGCCGTATCGATGGGGCCACCCGAATCAAGGACGCGATCATGTCCGCCAAGGTACCCACTGTGGCCTTCATCAACCGCCGGGCCATCTCGGCCGGGGCCTTGATTGCCCTCTCCTGTGAGCAGGTCTACATGACTAGAGGCGCCACTATCGGGGCCGCCACCGCTGTCGATCTGGAAGGCAAGAAGGCCAGTGAAAAAGTGATCTCCTTCATGCGCGAGGAGATGGCCGCCACGGCTGAGGCCCGCAACCGGCCCCGGAAAATTGCCGAAGCTATGGTGGATGAGGAGCTGCAGGTGCCCTATATCATCATGGAGGGGGATACGGTTTTCCTGGACGATGTGGAAGGCAGCCGGGAAGGCAAGCTGATCACGCTCACCACCGATAAGGCGGTGCATCTGGGGATCGCTGACGGCAGTTATGATTCCCTGACCGAACTGCTGCTGGGCCTGGACCTGGCGGACGCGGAAGTAATCGTCTTCAAGCCCAACTGGTCCGAGCGGCTGGTGCGCTTCCTCACCGACCCCATCGTCAGCAGTCTGCTGATGACCATCGGGTTCCTGGGGCTGATCTTCGAGGTCAAGTCGCCCGGTTTCGGTGTTGGCGGCATCATTGGCACCATTGCCTTGGCCCTCTTTTTCGGTTCCAGTTTTATCGCCCAACTGGCCACTTTCACCGAAGTGCTCATTTTCCTGGGAGGCCTTACCCTGTTGATCGTGGAGGTAGTGGCCATTCCCGGCTTCGGTCTGGCGGGGATCGGGGGGGTTGGCCTGATGCTCTGGGGTATGTACAAGATGTTGTTGGGCGAATTTCCCACCCCCGACCAGATGGAACGGGCCTTCGTGGGGCTCAACATCGGTATCCTGGGCGCCATCATCGGCGGGATCCTCCTGCTCAGAGTCTTTGTGACCAGCAAGTTTTTTCGTAAGCACGTACCGATGACTTCCGAAGATTATAGTGTAGCCGTCGGGCTTGAGTCCCTGGTGGGCCGGATAGGCGTCACGTTGACGGCCTGCATGCCCAGCGGGAAAGCCGATGTCGGCGGCCGCCAGGTGAACATCACCACCCAGGGCGAATACCTTGACAAAGGCGCCTCGGTAGAAATCATTTCGGTTGCGGGGAATACCGCTTTGGTGTGTCCCGCCCCACCGGCAAAAAAGGAGTAACTGTCCCATGGAAAGTCTCGTTTTCATTCTCCCTATCGTCCTGATCGTATTCTTCCTGTTTTTTTACCTGGTGCCGGTGGGGCTGTGGATTCAGGCCCTGGTGTCCATCGGTTGGGGGCGGGTCCCGATCTTGAAGTTGATCATTATGCGGATCCGGAAAATCCCCCCTAGGCAGGTGGTGGACGGCATGATCAACCTGCACCGGGCGGGACTCAAGGAAATCCAGACCGAGGATCTGGAGACCCACTTTCTGGCCGGCGGATCCCTGGCCAAAGTGATCTATGCCATGATCGCCGCCGATAAGGCCAACATCCCCCTGACCTACGCCACCGCCACCGCCATTGACCTGGCTGGCCGCGACGTGCAGGAGGCGGTGCAGACCAGCGTTTATCCCAAGGTGATCGACTGCCCCAAGACGGGCAACATCAGCGCGGTGGCCAAGGACGGTATCCAGCTGTTGTCCCGAGCCCGGGTCACGGTACGCACCAACATCGAGCAGCTGGTGGGGGGCGCCACCGAGGAGACCATCATCGCCCGGGTCGGTGAAGGGATCGTCAGTGCCATCGGCTCAGCCGATAACTACAAGGCGGTACTGGAGAATCCCGATACCATCTCGAGGGCGGTGCTGGACCGGGGCCTCGATGCCGGGACGGCTTTTGCCATTCTCTCTATTGATATTGCCGATGTGGACGTAAGCAAGAACATCGGGGCCGACCTACAGACCGAGCAGGCCGAGGCGGACCTCAAGGTGGCCCAGGCCAAGGCGGAGACCCGCCGGGCCATGGCCGTGGCCGCCGAGCAGGAATTCAAGGCCACGGTCCAGGAAATGCGAGCGAAGGTGATTGAGGCCGAGGCGCAAGTACCCAAGGCCATGGCTCAGGCCTTCCGGGAAGGTAACCTGGGCATCATGGATTACTATCACATGAAGAATATTCAGGCTGACACAGGCATGCGGGACTCCATCGCCGGTCCCGAGAAAGGCGCAGTAGAAACCGGTGGCGCCGTACCGGAACCGCCCAAAGAGGACTGATGGGTTTGTTTGACAGTCCCCTTTTCTGGATAATCCTCGTCTGGTGGCTGCTGTCCACCTTTCTGGGTGCCAAGGCTCGCAAGCGGCGGCTGGCGACCAGGAAAATGGCTGCCCTCGAAGCAGAGGAGCCGGCCCCGCCAAAGCCACCGGAAACAGCTGATCTCGCGCCGTCCGTCGTCCCGCGCGATGCACCGGAAGTAATCCCGGCCATCCCGGTTGCGCCGCCCCCGCCAATCCCCGCCCAACCGGTGACTCCCCTCCAGGAGATCTTTCACGCACTGGGGATGGAACAGAGGCCACCGTTATTCGGAGCGCTAAGGGCCACACCCGAGCCGGAAATCATCCCGGTGGAGGCTGAAACCCCGCCGGTTGCGCCCCAGAAGACACCGCCGCCCCGCGATGCGCCGACCATAGCACCGAAGGTGAAAATGGAAATCGTGCTACATTACCCGGCCTGGCCCCTGGCATCGCTGGAGCGGTTGACTCCCTGGCAGCAGGCGGTGGCGCTAAAGGAGATTCTCGACAGCCCACTGGCACTGCGCTCCAGGAACCGGTAGTTGGCCTACACCGTCTGGGAAAATCTGGACCAGGTGGAGCGCTACGCCCGCCAGCGGTACCGCCATTGGGATCAGCGACTACTCAACCGGCGGGAACAGCGGCTGGTAAGGAAGCTGTTTATTCGGCATGGGTTGGGCGGACAAATCCTGGATGCACCGGTCGGCTACGGCCGCTTTCAACAGCTACTAAAAGAATTTGGAACAGTTAAGGCGCTGGACTTCAACTATTATGCCGCCCTATACCAGCTCCAGCGGATCGCTTTAGCCTCGGATGCTGTCACGGGCTTGGCCGAAGCGATACCGTTCCAGGACCGCAGCTTTGACGTTATTTTTTCATTCCGGCTGATACAGCATATGCACCATTCCGGGGAGCGTAGCGCCATCTACCGGGAATTCAAACGGGTGAGCCGCCGGTGGGTGGTGATTTCCCACTACCAGAAAACGGTCCTACACCGGCTGCACCGACTGCTGTTTAGGCAACCGTCGCGGATCACCATGCAATCGCGGGAAGAGTTATTGGCCGAGACCGCCCAGGCGGGCTTATCGTTGGTTCAATCGGTGGCCGTGCTGCCTGGTCTCCACGCCCACCATATCAGTTTATTTTCGACCGAGTAGTTGCCGCAGCCGCCGCTTGCGGGCCTTACGATTGAGCAAGCGGCCCCGGGCCTGTCGATAGGCTGAGACCCAATCAGACGCGGAAGTGCTGGTCGAGCTATATTCGTGGAAGAAGGCCTCCACCAATCGTGATTCCAAGTCATCCCCGGTATGAAAATTCAGGCGGGCCAGGTCCTGCAACCGCTTGTGGCGCGACAACCGGTCCACCTGTTGCGCCCGATTTAGGTCGACGATGTAAACTTCCGCGCTGGAAGTCACAAGTAAGTTGGCGGTGGTGAGATCGCGGTGAAGAATACATCCGCCGTGCAGTCGAGCGATGCTGCCGGCCAGGTCAATAACCGCGGCCAGCTTCTGGTCCCAGGGTGCATCGGACTGCAGGAAAGACCTGAGTGTCTGGTGCGGATGGACGGCCCGGCAGACAAAAATGTTCTCCTGGATCAGGCCGCGCCGACGCCGGCTGTAGACGAATAGCGGCTCAGGTGTCCGGGCCCCCAGTGCGCAGATGGCCCGGGCGATCCGCCAGCTGGTGACCGCTCGACCCGGGAAAGTTGGACTGAGCAGGTAGTGGCCGCGGTGGCGCCAACCGAACCATTTGACCACCGTCGGCCCCCGGTCGGTATCCACTCGACAAACCAGGTTTGTCTTCTGTTTATAGACCTGGCGAGCCAGCTCGGCCAGACGCTTACGATCCAGCAGGTCTACCAGCCTTAGTGGCGTGGGCAGCTCACCGTCCGTGAAAATGGTGGAAGAAAAATCCAGCGATGTCAATCCCAGGTGATGTTGGTATAGAGGGCTTGTAACTGAGCCTGGAGCTGATCCAAGGTACCGTTATTGGTGACGACCAAGTCGGCCCGGGCCTGCTTCTCCTGGTCGGGTATCTGCAGCTGGATTCGGCGAAGAATGTCATCCTCGGTGAGGTTACCACGCTCCAGGGCCCGCTTGATACGTACCTTCTGATCGGCTATTACTACGATGGTCAAGTCCAGGTATTCCTCCAGATGGGCCTCGAAGAGCAATGGGGCATCCAGGATGAACATTTCAATGCCGGCCTGCTCTGCCAGGATCATGGCTTTATCGGCCGCCAGGGTCACTTCCGGGTGGATGATCTCGTTGAGTTGACGTTGACGATCCGAATTGGCGAAGGCTTGGCGGGCCAAACGCTGGAAATCGAGCTCGCCGACCTCATTGAGCACCGTCTCCCCAAACGCCGCGACCACTTCCTTCTGCACCCGCTCGGAACGCAGTAGAATCAGCTTGGCTTCCACGTCGGCATTGAACACCCGGGCACCCTTCTGCTTGAAAAAATGGGTTACCTCCGATTTACCCGAGCCCAAACCGCCGGTTATGCCAATTCGCAGCATAATGATTCCGGACTAATCCATCTGGTTCGCCGGTGGCAGGGCGGCCAGGATATTTTTTTGAACAGCCGCTACGGTATCGTCGCCGGGGATCTCCCTCAATCGACCGGAGGGAAGGTAATAGGATAAAAGCGGTGCGGTCTGTTTTTCATATACCCGTAGCCGTTCCCGAATAGTGGCGGGTTTATCGTCGTCGCGCTGGATCAGATTTGTTCCGCCACAGACGTCACAGACCCCCATCTTGCCGGGTGGCTTGACGACCAGGTTATAGACTGTATTGCAGTCAGCACAGGTGCGTCTGGCACTGAGACGATTGACTAATATCTCCGGCTCGACGATAATAGCCACAATCGCATCCAGTTCCCGATCAGACTTCTCGAGTAGACTGTCCAAGGCCACCGCCTGGGAAACTGTGCGGGGGAATCCGTCCAGCAGAAAGCCCCCGGCGGTGTCCGGTAACCGCAGGCGCACTGCGATCATGTCCAACATGACTGCATCGGGTACCAGCTTTCCGCGCGACATAAGGCGCTGGGCCTTCTTGCCCAACTCTGTTTGGGCCTGTACCTCTTCCCGGAGCATCTCACCTGTGGATATATGGGGAATCCGGAATTGTTCCCCCAACAGTCGGGCCTGGGTTCCTTTGCCCGCTCCAGGCGGTCCTATCAATATCAGACGCATCTGTGGTTGCTCTCCAACGAATAATGATGTCGATTTTGACTAATAATAATTGTAGGCCTGCCTGCCAGGTTGGAATTATAGAAGCATCCCGGCTATGGTTGCAGTCAGCCAGGAGGCGATGGCTCCGCCGCCCAAGGCCCGCAGGGCAATCCGGCTCAGCTCCCCGCGACGTTCGGGGATAAAGGCCCCGATACCACCCAGCTGGATACCGATAGAGGAGAAGTTGGCGAACCCGCAGAGGGCATAAGTGGAGATGATCTGGGCCCGTTCGTCCAGGGCGCCTGCCTGGATATAGCTGCCCAGAGTGCCGTAGGCCACAAATTCGTTTAAGGAAATCTTGATCCCCAGCAGATTACCCACTTCGTCGGCGTATTCCCAACGGACCCCCATGAGCCAGGCCAGGGGCCGCAACAGGGTGCCGAAAAGAGTTTTCAGGGAGCCGGGGAAGATGCCGCTGTATTCCTGGGTAATGGGAGAAAGGCCGGAGGAGGTGCTGTATTTCAGCAGCTCACCACCCAGGAGGGCGCCGTCGATCAAGCTGTCCAGCCAGTTGAGGATTACGTCTACCACGGCGATGAGTGCGATGAAGCCCACCAGCATGGCCCCCACGTTTACTGCCAGTTTCAGCCCGTCGATGATACCGCTGGAGGCGGCGTCAATGACGTTGGCGCTGCTGGCGATGGGTGGCATGTCCATGTCACCGGCGGTGGCGGAATGCTCGGTCTCCGGATAGATCAATTTGCCCACCGCCAGGGCCGCCGGGGCTGACATGACCGAGGCCGCCACCAAATGCCCGGCACTGATGCCCATGGCGATGTAACCCGCCAGGACTCCCCCGGCAATGGTGGCAAAACCACCCACCATGATTGTGGACAGCTCCGACGTGGTCATTTTGGGCAGGAAAGGCTTGATCAGCAGGGGCGCCTCGGTCTGCCCGACGAAAATGTTGGCCGAGCAGGAGAGAGTCTCGGCGCCGCTGGTGCCTATGGTCCAGCGCATGAACCGGCTTATGGCCAGGATCACCCGCTGCATGATCCCCAGATGGTAGAGGACACCCATGAAACCGCCAAAGAAGATTATGGTGGGCAGAATCTTAAAGGCGAATTGGAAGCCGAACCCCGGCCAACTGTCGCTCCCCGGAAAAAAATATTGGGGGTCCACCAGGGTGCCGAAGAGAAAGGCGGCGCCGAAATAGGCCAGGTCCAGGAAAGCAGCGATCTTATCGGAGAAAGACCTAAAGATTATCTTGCCGTATTGTCCGTAGGCTACTGCCGATGCCACCAGGGTCACGACCAAGGCGGAACCCAAGTAACGGCTCAAGGGAGCGAGACGGATCTTCCAGGCGTTGATGACGATCAGTCCAACCAGGAGTACGAGTACCCATTTCAGGTTCACCCACTGGCCCAGTAACACCAGCACAGCCCCTCCGCCGATAGCGGCGACGACTAACAGCGCTGTCATCAGGTTGCCGTTGGCAGAAACCTTTATGTCTTGCTGCAACAAGTACACCAACAGCAAGAGGCCCAACAAGGCCATACCCACGAAGCTCCACACGTTCTCCTGGAGAATAATCACGGCAAAAAGGAACTGGAGGGCCAGCCCCCAGACCACCGGGCGCAGGCGCACCTCGCGGCGCTTGGCCGATATCGCCCAAGCCGCCAACAGCAGGGTTATCATACCGAGGATACTGATGAATCTCATTTAGGTCCTTCCACGTTTGGGCTAGACTGGATGATTCAAGGATCAAAACACCGGCGGCAGCGGGCTTCATAGATGTCAGTTTCGCCAATCAATATCTGTTCCTCGTCCTTGGTGAGTCTTTGAGTGAAGGCCGCCGGTTCACCGCACTGCATGCATATTGCCAGCGTCTTGGTAACGTATTCCGCCTCAGCCATCAGCAGTGGCAGGGGACCAAAAGGCAAGCCCCGGTAGTCCTTGTCCAGGCCGGCGATCACAATTCGCTTGCCCGCTTGGGCCAGCTTTCTCACGATAGGCACGATATTTTCAGGGAAGAATTGGGCCTCGTCAATGCCGATCACCTGGGCGGTGGCGGCGAGCTTCAGGATCTGTTCCGGAGATTTCACCGGCTGGGAAGGGATACGCTGCTGGTTGTGGCTGACGATATCACTGTCGCTGAAACGGATATCGACAAGTGGCTTGAAAATGGCGACCGATTGTTTGGCGATCTGGGCGCGGCGCAGGCGCCGGATCAATTCCTCCGATTTGCCGCTGAACATGGAACCCGAAATCACCTCGATCCAACCTGAGTTACGCGGTGTCAGGGTCATGGCGAGATCACTTCTCCGCTTACTTGTTGCTCGCCCAGAAGAGCAAATATTTTGGTTTTGAGAATATCGATGGCTACTCGGTTATGCCCCCCTTCCGGTATGATCAAGTCGGCGAAGCGCTTTGAGGGCTCCACGAACTGGTCGTGCATGGGGCGTACTGTTTTATGGTATTGATCTACTACCGATTCGAAGCTGCGATCCCTTGTTTTCACGTCCCGCATCATACGCCGGATGAAACGTACATCCGCGGCAGTATCTACGTAAATCTTGATATCCATCAGTTCCCGGACAGCTGGATCAGTCAGCACCAGGATGCCTTCCAGAATGATCAAGCGGTAATTGCTCAGGCGCCTGGTGTCTGGCCGGCGAGTATGAGTACTGTAGTCGTAAATCGGAATCTCCACCGTGCGTCCCTTTAGCATGTCCTCCAAGTCAACCCGCATGCGCTCGAAATCAACCGAGTCAGGATGGTCGAAGTTCATCTTGGCCCGCTCTGCCAGTGGGAGATGGGAAAGATCGTGGTAGTAGGAATCCTGCTCAAGGACCACAACTTCGTCGCGCCCCACTTCATTCTGCAGAGCCTCGGCAATGGAAGTCTTGCCCGAGCCGGTGCCCCCGGCCAGTCCGATTAACACAGCGGTCATATCAGATTTCATCGGGACCAAACGGATGGGGCAATAGTTGGGAGGTGGTGAATATTACCGGCTGGTCACTATTCTCGCCTACCAGGTAAATGGGGATTTCTCCACACTGTTCGTGGATTACCTGTCGGCAGGCGCCACAGGGGGTCCCCCCGTTACTGGTGGCGACGGCTAAAGCTGTGAACCCGCTTTCACCGGCGGCGATGGCCCCGAATATAGCCACCCGTTCGGCGCACAGGGTGGTGGAGAAAGCGCTGGATTCCACGTTACAGCCAGGATATATGCGGCCGGAAGTTCCCAACACCGCAGCACCCACCGTATAGCCGCTATAGGGTGCCCGGGCCTGCTGGCGGGCTTGACGAGCCTGGTTGATCAGTTCAGTGTTCTCAGTCATGTCCGGGCGCTAATTTACGGCTGTACTTAACAATTGCCATGTAGGAAAAGCCGGCGACGAACCCCCCAATATGCTCGAACCAAGCCGTGCCACCGCCGACTGTACTGCCCAGACTGACCAAACCGCTAAATGTTTGGATGAGAAACCACCATCCCAACACCACTACAGCCGGCAGCCGTACGGTGGTGAAAAAGAAAACAATAAAGATCAGCACATGGACCTTGACCCGCGGGTAGCGGACCATATAGCCGCCCAGAACACCGGAAATTGCCCCGCTGGCCCCGATCACTGGTAACAGACTGTCAGACTCTACCAACAATTGCAGCAGGCCTGCCGCCAGGGCCGCGAGCATATAAAAAATTATGAATCGCACATGTCCCAGGGCCCCCTCCAGGTTATCTGCGAATACGTAAAGGAATAACATATTTCCCAGAAAATGCATCCAGCCGCCATGGAGGAACGGCGCGGTAAAGAGGGTAATATAGCCAGGCAGCAACCGAGCCCCCAGCAGCCGTTGGACACCCAAGCCGGGATAGAATTCAGCCAAAAGATCATGGTTATACCGGAGCACCGCCGCTGGGTCACCGCCCCAGAAATGGGCCGGGATAAGGCCGAAACGCAGCGAGAACAAGTGGCGGGTCACGTCGTCTGGTAAGGCGAATTGGTACAGGAAAACCATCAAGTTGAGTGCCATGATAGCGTAGGTCACATATGGTATCAACACCCGGGGATTATCGTCGCGGTAGGGGAAAAGCATTATTCGATATTAAAAGTTACCCGCACGGTATCGGTGTTTCCCACCTGATCCACGGCGGTGATGACCAGCTCGTGCTCCCCCGGGTCGAACAGTACCGGTAGTACATAATTCACTACCTCGCGGTAAGTATTATACTCGAAAATGCGCGGGACGCCGTCGATGGTAAGGGAGATAGCCGTTTCATCCTTCAGGCCGGCGACTTCATCGCGCACATTGAAACGTACCCAGCGCAGGTCACGGCGGTGGTAGGTGCCGCCAGGACCGGGCCGCAGCGGTTGGATCACCGGCGGATCGGTCTCCTTAATCAATGCAAAGATTTCACCACTGGTGGCCAGGGTGTTATAGGCCCGGGTTCGGATGCGTTCCATCCGGGATACGCCCAGCGCCGGAGGCATGAAAATCCACCCCTCTTTCCGGTCCAGATAGTAAATCCCGGTTGATTCAGGTAATAATCGATTGGGGGGTACCATCAAGCTCAATCCCATGGGTCCTTTGTAAGGCCGATTCAAGGGACCGATCTGGACTGGTGGCGTCACAAAGTCAGTCCCTGGTGGCGGCTTTACCTGAGATCCAGAGTACCAAACAAAGGTGCTGTCGTAAAATGTACCCGGCCGGAATTCGACCAGCAGATAGCCTTCGGGGTCCTGGAGCGCCCGATGCTCGTTCGGTGGTACCAACACACCCCGTTGCGGCAACCGCACCTCGTACACCGGGTCCAGTGGCACCCGGACGATCACTTCCTCCAGGTTCACCAACTCCGCCGGACGGAAGGTGCGAGTGATGAAATCAACCGGGCTGACCATCTCGGTGAGGTAAGGCCGGACCCCGTTCGCGGTCCGCAGCAAGACTTCGGGGCTGAAAGGTAAGTAATAGTCGCTGCTCACCTGCAACGCCACTCCCCGATCCAAGTGCTCTATCTTGAGCTTGAAATTCCGCTGTTGGGTGATCTCCTCCAGTGGTATCAGGCTCACATGTACCGGCGCCAGGCGGGCTCCCCAGCGGTCGACCGCCACAATCTGAAGCACCCGGTTCCGACCTCTTTGGCCCGGGACCAGAAACCGTTGGCGTTTACCGGCCTCGGGACCTGGGCGGTGGCTGAAGGTCTCCACCTGGCGTCCCCGGATATCGAAGAAGAATACGTCATATTTGCGTAATGGCGTGCTGGAATTCAACGTAATGATCCACCCCTGCTCTTCGGAAGACCATCCTTGACTGGCCTGCAAACTGCTGGACGGCGTATGTGCCAGCACACCCCGCAGAACCGCCACGTTGCCATTCTGGTCCCAGACTTTGACCGCCAAGCGATGATAGCCGGGGGAGAGCTCCAGCGCCCCCCGTGAACCGGGTTGAACGAAAGACATGGAATCGTTGTCGGGCGAAACAAATAGGCGATGGAAATCATCGTCCTCCCGTCGCCACAGGCTATAGTCCCGCTCCAGTTCCACCAGCGGTCCTTCCTGGAAGTTGTAGCGGTCGAACTGTAGACTGTAATGAATGCGCCCATCCACCATCAGACTGACGCCATAAACGGTCTTATTATAGCGCATCCCCGGGATACGGTCATGGGCTTCCAACGCCAGCCCGAAGGGACCGGACACCGCGATGGTATCCGTTAATCGGTAACTCCCCGGTCCTGACTGCACGGCCGCTAAAACCGTAGGCAGGGTGCTTCCGTGGGCCACGGTCTCAAACGAGAGGGGGATGACCGCCAGGGAAGTGATCACCGGTCGCAGGTCATCTTCTACCCCGAATCCGTTCTGCATCGGATTCAGGGGTTGGTTTCGTGAGTCGCGGATCTCGAAATGGAGATGGGGTCCCGAAATGGCGCCGGTATCGCCGGTATAGCCCAGCACATCCCCTTTACGTACCGGAAGATCGGTGGATTTGAAGCGCAGATCGAGGGTGTAGCGATTTCGCCGCTGCTGCGCGGAGTATACTAATTGTTCCAGGTCCTGAGTGAACCGCTGCAGGTGGGCATATACCACTACCCTCCGGTCCTGCAACCGCAGGTAAATGACTTTCCCGTATCCTTGGGTGGATACCAATAGCCGCTCGATATATCCACCGTCCACCGCATAGATTTCGTATCCCAGGCCTCCGTTGGTAGAGATGTCGAAGCCGGAGTGGTAGCGCCGGGGACGCATGGCGCCGAAGGTGGCGGTGATACTCCGGCTGGCTTCGGTGGGCCAGGTGTAATCCTGGGCAGTAAGTAGGGCTCCCGCCAGCAGCAGCCCTGATATAATAAAATAAATATAGCGGCGGGAGGTAGTCACTGGGCGCCAATTTAATCCCTCCGGGAGGTCATTTAAAGGGCGTGAAGCTCTATCTGGTAAGGAAATAAATTGTAAGAATGCGCCTTTACCCTGCCCTTAACCGATACTCGCGTTTAAATTATTGGGTACTGGTCTACCCGCTTCAGCATGAAAACTACTACCTGGCTTTGGTTTTATAAGACCTTGGGACGCCTGTCGGATTTACCGCAAGAGGTGCTCTTCTCGGCTGACACCCCCCAGCCCCGCCGGCTATTGTTCCTCTTCCCGGTGGACCAGCCGCGGTTGCTGGAGAGCTTGCAAGTACTCCAGAAACTGGAGCGCTATCCCAACGGCGACGCTTTCAAGCTGGCCATTCCTATCATTTTTCAGGAATTAATACCTTCGTCCCGGCACCAGATTTTCTTTTTTCCCCTAATGAAAGCCAAACCACCCAAGGTGGATGTGGCGGTGCTGCGAGCCCGCTATCGGGACGAATCATTCGATGCTGTGGTGAACCTGGACCCGGAGCTGTCCCGCCATATGGCCCGGGTAATCCGCACTATTAACGCTCCCAAGCGGATCGGCTTTTCGGGCCCCGGTGCGGACGACATCTACAATATCCAAATCGATCCGGAGGAGCCGGCACTGCTAGCCGGTTCATACGACCAGATGCTGGCCCTGTGCGACCTGGGCGCCCCCCGGGAAATGGCAGCGGTTGAGGGATAACCTCCACCGGTTCCCATTCCTGTAAATACCCAATCTTCAAACGAAACTTGCATTTAGCCTCCGGCGTTTGTATAGTATACTGGAACCAAAATTAGGCGCCAATATCGTTATAGGAGGTTGCGGTGAGTGAGATTCCCGAATCGGTAATGAAATCGATCTTCAGGGGGGAGATACCGGAGCAGCTGGTTTTCCCCTACCCTCAGATTGACCCTGATGAGGCCGACATGGTGCGGATCATTCAGGAAAATTTGCTGCGCTGGGGCGAGGAACACCACGACGCGGGCCGGGCCGACACCGAGGGTAAGTATCCCGAAGGCACTTTCGAGGCCTTGGCCGAGCTGGGGTTTTTCGGTTGGAATATACCCGAAGAATACGGCGGCCTGGAGCTGAGCATGAGCGGCTTTGCCCGGATTTACGAAACCGTATCCGAAATTGACGGTTCCCTGCCGGTGACTCTGGGCGCCCACGCCTCAATCGGTCTGAAAGGGCTGCTGCTGTACGGCACCCAGGAGCAAAAACGCAAGTATCTGCCAGACCTGGCCAGCGGTAAGACCATTGCCGCCTTTGCCCTCACGGAACCGGGCGCGGGCAGTGATGCCGCCTCCATCCAGACTCGGGCCGAGCAACAGACAGACGGTACCTGGGTGCTCAATGGACAAAAGATGTGGATCACCAATGGCGGTTATGCCGGGTTTTTCACCGTCTTCGCCAATACCCCGGTGGAAGTTAAGGGTGAGATCAAAGACAAGATCACCGCCTTCATCGTTGAGGCGGACCGGGAGGGTTTCTCCCGGGGGCCCGAAGAGCACAAATTGGGCATCAAGGCCTCCAGCACTACGCCGATCTATTTCGACAATCTAGTTCTGCCGCCGGAGAATGTGTTGGGCGAAGTGGGTAAGGGTTTCAAGGTGGCCATGCACGTGCTTAACTCGGGGAGGCTGGGACTGGCGGCCGGGGTTGTGGGGGGCTCCAATGCCTTACTTAAAGTAGCCGTCGAGCACGTGAAACAGCGTCGCCAGTTCGGCCAGCCGTTGGTGGAATTCGAGCTGATCAAGGAAAAAATCAGCCGGGTGGTAATGAATACCTACGTGGCTGAGAGCATGGTCTATTTAACTACGTCGCTGGTTGACCGTGACGGTGTGGATTATTCTCTGGAATCGGCCATCTGCAAGGTGTTTGCCAGCGAAAGGGGTTGGCAATCGATCAACGATACTATGCAGATGATGGGTGGCCTGGGCTACATGAAAGAGTATCCCTTCGAGCGGATTATGCGCGATGCCCGCATCAACCAGATTTTCGAGGGAACTAATGAGATCCTGAGATTGTTTATCGCCTTGGCGGGGCTCCAGGAACCGGGTGAGTATCTCAAGCAGCTGGGCCATGCCCTGCGAGGTCCCATTAAGGGATTCGGTTTCTTGGCCGATTATGCTTTTACCAGGGTTAAGGAAGCGGTAACCAGGCCGCACCTGGCCTGGGCCCACCCAGCCCTGCGCAAGTATACCGCTTACTTGACCCGGTCGGTGGAGAAATTGCACCTGTCGGTGAACTCTGCCATCATGAAATTCGGTCGACGGGTAGTGGATCGGGAATTGATGCTCCAGCGCTACGCCGACTGCGCCATCGATATTTACGGCATGCTGGCAGTGGTTTCCCGGGTTACTGGCCGCTTGGAAGAGGTGGGCCCGGAGGCGGCGCGACTCGAGCTGGACATCGTCCGGATCTATTGTGAGGGTGCCTGGAACCGAATACGCCGTAACCTGCGGCAGATCAGACGACACGAGGACCGGCCGGTGCGCCGTCTGGCAGGTCACATTGCACAACAGGGGGGATATAATTTTCCCCTATAACGAAGGGAAATTAGCTACTTCTGGGAGCAGAAAGGACTTGTTGGTCCCCTAACTGTCAGTTACATTTGGCCGCATTTTGCAGGAGCTAAAATTGAAATTGGAAGGTATTGTGTGCCCGGAATGCAACGAGCCTCTCAAGGAAGAGGAGCTCGCCAAATCCTTGGTATGCCCGAAATGCCGGACCAATCTAAAGAATCGCAAGTACCTGGACTTCGTGGAGTTTCTCATGACCCAGGGAATTGTGACCGACATGGATTTCTTCGATCAGGCCCTCTACGGCACGGATGCCGTGTTTGAGCAGGATATTGAGGCCCAGGACGAAACCGACCCCAATGAATTCGAACGCATTGAACGGCAGATTAAGAACCTGGATGAGGATATCGAATTGAATGAGGTGACTACTGACGAGGAAGAATTCCGCCAATGGGAAGGCTTGGAGGACGACTGGGAGGAATTCAACCGCCGGCAGGACCTCAGGGACTCTGAATAACAACCCTCACGGAATTATTAAGGCAGGTAGCTATGAAAGAGGAAAAAGTGGCAAAACCCAAACAGATTCAGATTGAACTGGATGAAAAAGTGGGTTCCGGAGAGTATGCCAACCTGGCCATTGTAACCCATTCTCCCGCTGAGTTTGTGATCGATTTTACCCAGGTAATGCCCGGCATGCCCAAGGCCCGGGTGCGCTCTAGAATAATCATGGCTCCCCTGCATGCCAAATCCTTCGCCATGGCCCTGATGGACAACGTGCGGAAGTTTGAGTCCCGCTTTGGTGAGATTCAGGTGTCGCAGGAGGACTGGCTTAAAGAATTCGGTTTTAAGCCTCCCAAGGATCACTTGCCCAACTGAGCGGGTCGGGCCAGTCTTGCCGTGAAAAGCTTCGGTAGCACTCGCCGAGGTTTTTCTATTTTTCGCGCCGGGTCAGCCAACGTCTTAGCGTGAGCAGTAGGATGATGACCCCCAGAGCAATGGGGAAAGTGGAGGTCACCAGGTGCTCTGCCAGGTAGGAGAATGCGTTGGGCATCAACTTATCCCTTCGACCACAATTTCAGCGATATCTTTGACCTGAATGCTGTTTTCCCGGTCCCGCACCTTACAGGCGTCGTCGAGCATGATCAGGCAAAAAGAGCAGGCAGTTGCCACGGTGCCGGCTTTCGTGGCGGCCAGTTGATCGAAGCGCACTAAATTGATACGCTCCTCGGAGGGCAGCTCAAACCACATATTGCCTCCCCCGGCGCCGCAACAGAAACCGTGCTCGCGGGCGGGCTCAGCCTCCACCAGACTCGCCTCAGGACCCAATGCTCGGGTGATAATTTCACGCGGGGCATTGTAAATACCGTTATGCCGACCCAAATAGCAAGCATCGTGGTAAGTGACTGTCTCAATTTGATTACCTGAAATTGCGATTCGGCCAGTTTCCATCAATTGGTGGATGAACTGGCTATGATGCAC
>SDBT01001650.1_pt1 | contig 39669 bp, 39 predicted proteins | sample 2277101 | NCBI WGS metagenome assembly SDBT01 (sample SAMN10404973, study PRJNA504765) | marine sediment metagenome | isolation source: marine sediment core GS10_PC15, 103 cmbsf | place: Arctic Ocean: Southern Knipovich Ridge | collected 2010 | reverse complement strand
CTCGTCCATCTCCAGCCAGTCCTTGAAAACATCAGTGCTGGGTTGATGGCCGATGGCAACGAAATAGCCGGTGACGTCAAGCACTTTTTCCTCATTTGTTTTATTACTGAACACCTTAACGCCCTCAACGATTTCTTTACCAAGAACCTCTTTCACTTCATGGTTGAATAAGACCTCAATATTTTTGGTGCTTTTCACCCTTTCCTGCATTATTTTTGAAGCCCTGAGATAATCCTTTCTTACAACCATATATACTTTAGTGCAGAGTTTGGCGAGGTAGGACGCCTCTTCACAAGCCGAATCCCCACCGCCAACGAGCACAACATCCTGTCCTTTGTAAAAGAATCCGTCACAAACGGCACAGGCAGAAACGCCTCCCCCTGCATCACGTATGCGAAGTTCAGATTCCAGCCCGAGCCATTTGGCATTTGCACCGGTTGAGATAATGACAGTGTCGGCAGTTATTGTCTTTTCTTCATCAATCACCACCTTGTGCGGAGACCCGGAGAAGTCAACTGAAGTAATTAGGCCAAACCTTATATCGGCATTAAATCTCTCTGCCTGTTTTTTAAAATCTTCCATCATCTCAGGCCCCAATACACCATCGGGATAGCCGGGAAAATTCTCCACATCGGTAGTTATCATCAATTGCCCGCCCGGCTCTTTTCCTTGATATAAAACCGGTTTCATATCTGCCCTTGCTGCATACACCGCTGCCGTATATCCGGCAGGGCCGGAACCGATGATCAGGCATTTTACGTGTTCTGTTTCGTTACTCATTGTTTAAAAAATTTATAATTCACCTCAAAATTACAACAAATTACTCTTCCAAAATGTCGTCAGATTAATTAAAAAATTCATTTTGCTATGATTGTATCATAACTAACACCATACCCCCCCCAAACCCCTAACGCTCCTCCTTCAATATTGGTCTTAATGGATGTAGGAGCGGCAAACGGGTTGCCATTGCTTACGATCTCGGTCTCAAAACTCCTCCAGAAATCATAATGGGCTTTGTCAATAGTGCAGAATTTGACAACTATCGTGTCTCCTGTTTTAAAGAAATGATCTTCTATATTATGTTCCTCGCCTTGAAACTGGCTATAATAACTTTTGTCATAAAAGAAATCAAAGCTTTTATCGTTTAAAAATTCATCGTCAAATACTGAGCCGAAAGGTGCGCGAAAGTTATGGTCTTCTCCTTGTATTTTGGTAAACCATCTATAAGCATTTCCCGGAGTGGCGGGGTCTGTCAGGTGAGCCCATACAAAACCCAAATTGTTGCTGGTGGGTTGTAATTCAAACCATAAACTGTCAAGGGGGACTAATTCCGGGATGTCGGTTTTTGATGTGTATGTTTTGCCTTCAGTCTCAATTTCAAGATAATATGTCTTACCAACCTCACCGATAAATCCTCCCAGGGTGCTATAAATGCAGTACTGTAGATTAACGAGATTCTCAGATGGTACACCGGTGAGTCCTGATATTAAAGGAAGAATGAGAGAAAGAAGCGCTGAGTCTATTTCATTGGCGCAAATTTCTGTAAGAATAACCTCATTGGTGCCGACTGAGACCTTAACAACAGCATCATGGACAAACATCGAGTCAAAAGTGCTGATGCCTATAGTAGAAAAATAAGGTGTGGTTCTGGTCAGGATAACAAAAGGAGGCAGTCCCGGCTCTATATGCCCCTCAACAACTACTTTCTGTTCAATATCGGGTAAATCAAGATTTATGTTCTTTTCACATGCTATTATGAAGGAAATAAAGGCAATGAAGGCAATAAAGGGAATAGGGTAGTGGATAATATGTTTTATTTTACTTTTCATATTTCTTTTTTTGATTTTGAGTATATTTGATATATCCGTTTAGTGTCACTTTTGCATCCTCTATCAGAACAATTCCTCTAATAAATAGGTCTTTATTGATATAATTCAAGTCCAGGCAAGATATAATATCATCTTTCAATTCATATAATGAACCTCTTGACACTCTATAAAGTTGTATGCTTTCCTTAAAATGAAATCTTCCATATCCTTCGGCAATATTGTGAGTAATACTGATGGATGATCTCCTTATTTGTGAAGCTAAATCATATTTTTCTTCATTTGGAAGCAGTGGTATCACTTCTTTATAGAAGAACAATTTAACTTTTCTCGCCTTTTTCCATGCATCAAGAGTCGTAAAATCTTTTGCACTGTTGTATCCTATAAGAGTTTCTTCAATAATCTTCAGATTATCATCTTCATTAGTTTCGTGTCGATCTTTATTTTCCATAATTTTCTAATTATAATTAAAGTTTAGACTTATTCCCTTATTCCCATATTCCCTTATTCCCATATTCCCTTATTCCAATATTCCCATATTCCCTTATTCCCTTATTCCCAATATTCCCTTATTCCCAATATTCCCATATTCCCATATTCCCATATTCCCATATTCCCATATTCCCATATTCCCTTATTCCCTTATTCCCTTATTCCCAATATTCCCATATTCCCATATTCCCATATTCCCTTATTCCCTTATTCCCTTATTTCCTTATTTCCATATTACCTTCCCAAGTCAGAATTTAAAATTCCACGTTATAGAAGGCAATATCGGAAACAGTGAAACCTGCTTTGCCTGTACTTCCAAATTACCATCTTCAAATTTACCGCTGGCATCAATATAAATAAAATAGGGGTTATGCCGGTTGTAAACATTATATACCGAAAATGTCCAGCTCGATTCATAGTTCTTCAGCCATCTTGGCTTTTCTTTATCTTTCTTCTTCTTTCTTTTAGCCGGGTTAAATGTTGCTGCTATATCGAGCCGGTGATAAGGGGCCATTCTGTATTCATTTCTTTTCCCATATTCATTAACCACAACCCCATCAATGATATACCTGGTAATGGGCAGGGTTATGGCATTTCCGCTTCCATATACAAACACGGTTGAAAATGTCCATGCCGGGTTCAGGTCATGTGAAATTATTATAGATATATCGTGCCTTCTGTCATATTTGGCGAAATATCTTTCACCGAAGTTGATATCCGGAAAGTCTCTGACTGTCCACGACAGGGTATAGCCGACCCATCCTGTTGTTTTGCCGGTTCTTTTTTTAACAAAAAATTCGCTTCCATATGATGTTCCCTTCCCAAAAACAAAATTGACGTCCGTATTGTCATTGATGTCATCTTCAGGCACATAACCCTCTTTATATTCAATCATGTTTTCCATCTCTTTATAGTATATCTCAACAGAGGTTTCATAAGCGTCATCTTTTAAGTTCCTGAAATATCCTATGACATATTGTGTTGAGAATTGTGGTTCAACGATAGAAGAGCTCGGAAACCAGATGTCGGTAGGCAATGCAACAGCAGATAGATTGGCTAAATGAATGTATTGATAGTTTTGAGAAAACGATGCCTTGATCGAAGATTTAGGGTTGAGCTCATACCTTAATGATAATCGCGGCTCGATATTGTTGTATGTCTTTATATGCTGGCCGGATTTATAACTGATGGTATCTTCTATTTTTCCGAGGTCGTCCTTTACATACCTGTCAAATGGCCCGATATGTTCAAAATAGGAATAGCGCAAACCGGCATTTATTTTAAACCTGTCTGTTGCATCAAAATCATCCATGATGTACAGCGCTCCTTCATGTGCATATAGCTTGACTTCATCACCGGTGTCGAAGGTGATATCGCCTGATTTTGCCGATACGCTACTCGGGGTAAAAGCATGGTATATATAATTTGCCCCGAATTCGATATTGTGGCGAATGGTAGGGAAATAATTGAAATCAACTTTTGCATTGAGGTCGGTTATCCCGGAAAACAGCTTAAACTCAAATTGACTTTGCTCTGCACCAAACTCAAAATAATAATCGCTAAAAATAGCAGAGGTCCTCATAAAGAGCTTATTGTTAAACAAATGGTTCCACCTGAGAGAGGTGGTTGCATTTCCCCATAATATTTTAGCATTAAATCCAAAAAGATTAATATTAAAAACATCCCTGCCGAAATAACCGCTTAAAAAGATCCTGTCTTTATCTGAGATTGCATAATTAATTTTTGTGGTAAGGTCGTAAAAGTAATACCCTGAATTCTTGAGTGGAGATGTCTCTTTGAATAAGGGTTGGAAGGGCTGCATCAACACATCAACATAGGTTCTGCGACCTGAAATGATAAAAGAGGAAGTATCTTTTTTAATAGGGCCCTGTATGGTTAGCCGGGAGGATATAAGGCCTATGCCGCCATCCGCCTGGAATCTTTTACTGTTGCCTTCTTTCATGGATATATCCAACACAGAAGACAACCTGCCTCCGTAATTAGCGGGCATCCCTCCCTTGATCAATTCGATATTTTTCACAGCATCAGCGTTAAATATGGAGAAAAAGCCAAAGAGGTGCGAGGCGTTATACACAACGGCATCGTCCAATAATATCAGGTTTTGGTCGGGGCCGCCACCGCGAACATAGAATCCCGAACTGCCTTCACCTGCAGATTGTACTCCCGGAAGCAACTGGATGGTTTTTAAAACATCAACCTCGCCCAAAAAGGCGGGTAGCTCCTTTATCTTTTCGATAGGTATCTCAATAGTACCCATTTCGGTGCTTTGGATATTCTGATCCGACCTTTCAGCGGTAATTACCACTTCACCGGTTGTTATCATTTGTTCTTTCAATTCAACACTTAACCTGATGTCCTTGTCCAGGGTGATCTCGCGGGTAAACTCGGCAAAGCCGAGGTACTTGATTACCAGGGTGTAATTGCCTTCATCTAAGGTCAGGGAATAAAAGCCATGTTTATTTGAGGTAGTTCCTTTAAGCAGTTCTTTAATGTAAACATTGGCGCCTATCATGGATTCTCCGGTCGCTTCTTCTTTTAAAAATCCGCTTATCGTATACTTCTTCTGCGCCTTAGCTATCGGGGGGCAGAGCATTATGCCTGCAAAGAACAAAGCGATCAAGGTAAAAGAAAAATATCGCAAATGTTTTTTCATCGTTCCTGTTAAAATTACCTTTGCAAATATAACAGGAATTTTAAATGACAGAATGCCTGCTTAGTGGAAACATTGACTAACTCTGCCATTTATGGAGAGGACGCTTGACTAACTCGGCTATATATAGCGGGGGTACTTAACTAACCCCGCCATTTATGGCGGGGACACTTGAATCACAGATTGTCTCTGAAACCAAAATAGATACATAAAACATGTCGGGGTGGGGAGATTCGAACTCCCGACCTCCACGTCCCGAACGTGGCACGCTAACCGGGCTGCGCTACACCCCGAAATTTATTTATCTGAACCCATCACCCATTCATCCCGAACGTGCAGCCCAGCCACAGACTGCGTTACACCCCGAATTGAGTGAGTGAAAGAAATAAAAAAACAAGTTATCTTGTTATGTCGGGGCGGTAGGATTCGAACCTACGACCACATGACCCCCAGCCATGTACGCTAACCGGACTGCGCCACGCCCCGAAAATTGAATGTGCAAAAATAGGAATTTTCTGAAAAGAACTAAGGAAAGTGCAAATAGAGTGCAAGTTAATATAACATAGAAGTATATTTAACTGGATTTAAAATACTTATAATTCAATAAGGCTATATTTTAGATTAGCGTTGCAAACTGCAACTATTCAGGACTAAAGTCCTTGTTTTTGTCCGTATGACTAACCCCAGCCTTAAGGCTGGGGTTATGAAATCACTATAAACTGGGCTTTAGCCCCATACACTTAACAACGCTATTTTAAAATATAGCCTTCAATAAATGATGCTTCTCCAGGGGTGTATGCTAATCCCGATCTGTAGTCGACTTGTTTTATGTATATATGTTTTTGTGAAATGAAATCTCAGAAGACAACTGTTACTCTTTCATAACGGTCATTTTACTGGTGTACATTGAATTATTTACAGCAAAATGTTTTATTCTATAGTAGCAGAGCGAGCTATCAAGCGGGTCAGTATCAACAAAAGAATAGGATATATTCTTGCGCAACAATGTATTTTGCCCCTGTTGTATGCCGATGGTTTGAAAAGTCATCCCGTCATACGATCTTTCAATGATGTATGTGCCATCTTTGGTTTTGTTTTTAATTGTCCATTCCAAATAAACCTTACCGGTTCTGTATTCTGCAGAAAATGATTTCAACCGTGCGGTCGTGTTTACGATATCTACAAGTATTATTTCATTATATGATTGGCTCTCCGTATATGATTGGCTCTCCGCATATGATTGGCTCTCCGCCACATTCTGGCAGAAACTCCTTTGCGAAAACATGCCGAACGATGTGATCAATCCGGCAAAAACGATTTTTTTGTAAGTCATGATATTTTAGTTTAATGATCTGTTAAAAAAAATTGTTATTAATTATTGTATAACCATAATCAAAGGCAAAACTATCTGATCTTCTTGTGATGGAAAAACCAACTTCGTCCTAAATCTTACTTCGGTAAGTAATAATTCTCTTTCGAAAGGGAGGAGTGGGGCAGGTATAGAAATTTATTTAAATTTGAAATACTGGCACATTTTATGATGAACTAAAAATCAAAAAACATTCTTAATTTTGTCACCCTATTCAAAAACAAAGAAAAGAAATAATGAAAATATCATTATATAAAATACTAACAATAGCAGTTCTATTGATTTCTAATAATCTATTTGCCTCCCCTTCCCTTGGGGAAGGGGTCGGGGGATGGGCTGGATATAAGATCAAGGTAAAGGTCAATGGCATAAAAGACACTGTCTGTTACCTTGCCGGCTATTACGGTCCGAAACAATACTATAAAGACACCGCAAGAGTTGATGCCAACGGGGTATTTGTTTTTGAGGGTAAGGATGAACTGCCCGGTGGCATCTATTCTGTGATATTGCCCGGCAATACCTATTTTGAGTTCATCGTCAATGAACAAAATTTCTACTTGGAGACAGACACCTCCAACCTGGTTCTGAACATGAAAGTCAAGGGCTCTCTTGAGAACCAACTGTTTTATGATCATTTCCACTTGGTAGCTGCCTTGCAAAAGGAGGCAGGAGAATTGAATGAGATTCTTAAAAATATCAAAGACAATAAGGACTCTACCGACCTGGTAAATAAGAAACTCAGATCAATAAACATAGAGGTCGGAGATTATAAGCTAAAAATAATAAGGGAAAACCCTCAAACCCTTCTGGCGAAAATATTCAAATCTATGGAGGACCCGAAAATACCGGAACCTCCAAAAGATGAGAACGGCAATATCATTGACTCTTTATTTCGGTATCACTACCTAAAAGAGCATTATTTCGACAATGTTGACTTTTCTGACGAGAGATTGCTGAGAACGCCCGTTTATCACAGCCGCCTGATGAAATATATGAAAAAAATGACTCCCCAGATTCCCGACTCCATCAATAGATCTGCAGACCATGTTATAGAGAAGGCAAAGGCTAACAAGGAGATGTTTAGATACACCCTGCATAAGATCATCAACACTTATGAAACGTCAAAGATAATGGGAATGGATGCCGTGTTCGTTCACCTCGCAGAAAAATATTACATGACCAACCAGGCATATTGGGTAGATTCCGTTCAGCTATATAAAATAAGTGAGAGGGTGAGAAAACTCAAACCCATCCTGATTGGCAAGCAGGCTCCTCCGATCTACCATATCAAAGACAGGAACGGGAAGCTAATACCTCTTTATTCGGTAGATGCGGAATATCTCATCCTCATCTTCTGGGATCCCGACTGCGGACATTGTAAAAAGGACATGCCCAAGATACAAGAGGTATATGAAAAATATAAAGATAAAGGTGTTAAGGCATATGCGGTATGCACTGAGGTGGAAAGAGACAAATGGATAGCTTTTATGGATGAATACCACTTTTCCTGGATTGACGTGGCAGACTTTGACTTCAGAAGCCCTTTTAGGGAAATGTATGACATAAGCAGTACACCAAAAGTATTCCTGCTCGACAAAGACAAGAAGATCATTGCCAAGCAAATAGGGTCTGAGCAACTGGGCGAGCTATTAAAGAGGCGGTTGAAATTGTGAGGTAGCTCAACATCGTCATTGTGATCCCGTACACAATTTGTGTGCGGTGCAGGCATCCTAACCCGTCATTGCGAGGACTGAAAGGACGAAGCAATCTCATTCAATTTTCCCGCGAATTTTCATTACATATATATATAACCATTGATCCATGCGTATATATACGCATGGGCATACGTATATATACGTATTTTATACGTAAATTTACGCAATATTTTGACAAATTAAATGTGTTTTAAACGGATGTATGGCTGGCTATTGTTGGATTACCGCCAGTTTTTCGATTAAATGAATTCTCGGCAACATCTTGTTACGTTTCTGTTTGTCAATTTTATTTTACAACATTATAAAAAAATAATTATTTAACCTCGTTTGCCGGCTTCTGGCAGATTATAAGGAGTTGGCAGGCATAATACTTAAAACCATGGCATTTGACGGAACAGAAGGCGGTGAAATAGAACTGCAAACAGCATCAGAGTGGACAGAAAATTACAGGAAAAAGTTTCCCCGTGAAACCAAGGGGCACTTTTTCGGGAAAGACATCATCAACGATATCCTCGACCAAACCGGCTGCATGGGCATACGCATTTACCACGCCCTTGACGATAGCGACAATAAGCAGTTGATACTGGCAGGCGCGAAGGCAAATGAAGATGATATGGATAGCGGGGTGCTGGCGGATGCTTCAACGCCATGCCCTCCTATTTGCGGCACGCACAACGATCTGAATAGTTAATGCAAATAAGCTATGATTTTTTATGGGTGCTGCATAAGGTATCTCCTGTAGCAATTTTATTTCCAATCATAATAAGTTTTATCCGCTTTCAACATCTTGGAATCGAACTAAAAACACTTAGTGTGTTTTTATATATTACGGCAGTTTTTGAGATCATTTTTATCATATTAGCAAATTACAGCATAAACAACCTTCCTTTTTTTCATTTATATGCAATCATAGAATTTTCCTTTTTAGGGGTAATCTTTTACCGGGTTTTTACCCGTCCTTCATTTAAAAAGGCGATCATTGTTACGATCATTGCCTTTGCCGCATTTGCCGTTATCAATGCGTTATTCATACAAAGCATCTACGAATTCAACACCATTGCCCGTGCTGTAGAGAGCTTCCTGCTTATACTGCTGGCATTGCTCTTTTTTTACAAGGTTTTTCAAGAGTCAACCGTAAAGCGTTTGGAAAGATACCCGATGTTCTGGATCAGTTCTGGAATTCTGGTATATTTTTGCGGTTCATTTTTTCTTTTTATTTTTAGCAATTATATCTTAGGGCAGTCGGGAGACATGCTTCATGCGTATTGGGGCATTCACTCAACGCTCAATATCGTGCTAAACTTGTTTTTTGCTATGGGATTATGGTACAGTCCGCAGAGATGATTTGAAGAGACGCAAAATTTTGCATTTTTTCAAATTCGAAACAACCAAAATGGAAAGATTCAAAAACAAATACAGAATACCATCTGCCCGGTTACGTAATTGGGATTATGGTTCACATGGGTTGTATTTTGTTACCATTTGTACAAAATATCGTGAATGTTATTTCGGTGACATCGTGGTGACGCAAAATGTTGTCGTAGAGACGCAAAATATTGCGTCTCTACAACAACCACCACAACCACAACCGCAACATTTTGCGTCTCTACAACAACCACCACAACCACAACATTTTGCGTCTCTACAACAAAAACAACCACAACCACAACCACAACATTTTACGTCTCTACAACAAAAACAACAAAAACCACCACAACCACCACAACCACAACAACCACAACATTTTGCGTCTCTACAACCAACCATCATTGGAAACATTGCTAATCAATATTGGACAGAAATCCCCAATCATTTCCCTTTTGTTGAATTGGATGAATATGTTGTAATGCCTAATCATGTTCATGGAATATTATTCATCAACAAACCGGAATACAATGAATGGAACCCAAATAAATTCGGTCCGCAATCAAAAAATTTAGGTTCAATTGTCAGAGGGTATAAGGCAGGTGTTAAAACATTTGCCATTACAAATCAAATTGAATTTGAATGGCAACCGGGATATTATGATCATATAATAAAATCAGATGAAGAATTAAATAGGATCAGGCAATACATAATTAACAACCCAATTAAATGGCAGGAAGACATGAATAATGTTGAAAATATGATGATGTAAATAATTTTTAATAAGGATTTTGGAAAATATACAAAATAGCGAAGCAAGTATTCCAATCATGCTTGCGGCAGGCACCGTGATCATGCTGCTGCTCGCTGTATTTATCATTTTGTTTGTGGCGATGTATCAGAAGAAAATCATCAAAAAGCAGGCGGAATACCAGCACGGGTTGCTCGAAGCCACCATACAGGCGCAGGAGAAAGAGCGCAAACGCATCGCAAAAGACATTCACGATGGTGTTGGAACCATGTTAGTCACTGTTAAACTAAAGGTAATCCAGATTATCCAAAATGCAGAAAAAGGCCGGCCCCTGCGTACTGATTTTGTGCGGGAAGCGAAAATGCTCATTGAAGAGACCATGGCCAATACCTATCGTATATCAAGAGACCTTTTACCTCCTATATTAGAGGAGTTCGGTTTGGCAGATGCATTGGATGACCTCTGTAAGAGGATCGATAATTCATCGAACATAGCTGTCCGCTTTTTGCATGAAGGCAACGGGCAGCGGCTCGACAGCAAAATAGAAATGGCTCTGTACAGGATAGCTCAGGAATTGGTCAACAACAGCGTAAAATATGCTGAAGCAGATAAAATAAAGGTAGCGTTGAAAGTAGAGCCCGGAAACATAGAAATGATCGTAAGCGATAACGGCAAGGGGTTTGACTTGCAGGAAGTGAAGCAGCGCCCGCCTGGGAAAAAAGGGCTTGGATTGCAGAACATAGAGAGCAGGATGAGTGTCCTCAACGGTAAAATAATGTACGGATCTGACAATGGTGCAGGCACCATGGTCACCATAAATGTAGAGGTATAATATTATGAAACACCCATCTTGCCTGGGGCGAAACCAAAAAGCATGAATAAAATAAAATACCGAAAACGATGGCATTTATCATCAACGAATAACGCCACGCCTTTCGGGTGGTCACCCGTAAGGGTGAAATAAAAACGAACTTGCGAATTCAATCCATTCGTATATTCGTAAAAATTCGTTATTCGGTGAAATGAAAAACATTTCCAACATTATTTTAAATGTAATTTTCAACTAACTGATAATCACTACATTATAATTTTACATAGATGAAAAACATAAAAGTTGCCATAGCAGACGATCACATTCTCTTTGTAAAGGGGATGGCTTCAATTATTGAAGAATTTGAAGGGATTGAACTCGTCATAGAGGCGAAAAACGGTATAGATCTGATGAGAAAACTCAAGAGGCGGATACCTAATGTGATACTGATGGACTTGAAAATGCCCGGCATGGATGGCTTGGAAACCACACGGTGTGTCGTGGAAGAATATCCACAGGTTAAGATCATTGCGCTTACCATGTATGATGATGAGAGGTTTGTCAAAAAAATGTTAGAGACCGGTGCTCATGGTTACATGGTTAAAAACACAGAACCGGAAGAGGTAGAAAGAGGTATTCGTGCGGTTATGAATAATGACTTCTTTTTTAGCAACAGCTTGTCAAAAATGATGATCACCGAATCATTGACAAAAGGGAGAATAGTACGAAGATGTGTCAAGAAAGCAGACTTTTCTGCCCGTGAACTCGAAGTATTGGGGTTGATATGTAATGGATACACCAGTACGGAGATTGCCACCGAAATATGTTTAAGTGCTAGAACTATAGAAGGGTTAAGGAAAAAGCTTCTTGATAAGATAGGCGCCAAAAACATAATAGGGATGGTAGCATATGCCATTAAAAACAGGCTGGTGGAGTGGGAGAGAGATATTTAATTTCACCTGCTTGCCTGCCGAAAGCACGGCCTGCCCCATCGTCATTGCCCGTTTACCTACCGCAAGCATGGCAGGTAAGGTTGGAGTAATACTACTTACTCTGACATTCAAAAACCCTCAAAAAGAATTTGATTATTGTAACTTTTAAGTTACCTTTGTCGTAATGAAAAAAGTAAGACAAATAATTGCTTACAGGGACTATTTTGAAACTTTCCTCAAAAAACAACCGAAGAAAGTGCAGAATAAGATTTATAAAGTTCTTGAGGCAATTGAAACTTTAGAAAGAGTTCCGAAAAATTACTTGAAAGCAATTACAGGGAGGAAAGGACTTTATGAAGCAAGAATTAAACTGGCATCGAATATTTGGAGAGTTTTTTGCTTTTTCGACAAAGGGAAACTGGTTATTTTGTTAAATGGATTTGCAAAAAAGACACAGAAAACTCCAAAAAAAGAAATTGATAAGGCAATCAGATTAATGAACCAATATTACAAAGAAAAGGAGGACAAAAAATGAAAACAAAAACTTGGAAGAAAATCAAAGACTCTGTATACGGACCAAAAGGTACATCCAGGCGTGATGAGTTAGAAAGAGACTTCGAGTCATTCAAAATAGGACTTCTTTTACGAAAAGTACGTGAAGAAAAAAATATGACGCAGGAAGAACTCGGAGAAATAATAAACAAAAAAAGGACTTATATTTCACGTGTGGAAAATAACGGTAGTAATCTGACTTTAAAAACCTTGTTTGATATTGTCGAAAAAGGACTCGGTGGGAAAGTAAATATCTCGATTAAAGTATGAAACCCTACTCTTCGTAGTTTGCCAGCCAGAAGCTGGTCAACCTCTGGTTGACAACTTCGCTCCTATTAACTGAGTAACTTGCAGCTACTCAAACAACCGCATTATCTTTTACCTGCCGATAGGCAGACGCGTAGCAAAGCGATCTCATTCCTGGTTCTTAATCGCTAAAAGTGTATCTTTTCTGCAATGATCTCATTATCATTTTTTAATACAAGCAAATAAATAGCGCTGCTAAGAAGGTCATTTATCTTCAGCACAAAAATATTATGCCCCTCATGTACATTTATTTTATCAGTCCACAACTGGCGCCCGGACAGGTCATTTAAACTTATTATATAATCCTTATCGCAATTAGCATTGATCTGTAGTATAGTCCCATCTTCATTCTTATAAATAATTACTCCGTCTTTATGACTATGGCGGCATTTTATCGTAATGATCCTGGAATCTGATGAATTACCGTCATAATCTATTTGGTTCAAACGGTAATAAAAGACGTGATGTGAATGTTTGTCCAGGATACTGTAATTTAGAGGCATGTTACTGTTTCCTGCCCCGTTTACTGTAGTAACAGCTTCCCATTCCGTATCATGAAGATTTTCTGTTTTTTCTATTAAAAACAGTTCATTATTTGTTTCTGAAGCAGTGCACCAATTTAATTGAATATTCTGTCCAAGGCATTTGAATGAAAAATCAATCAATTCTATAGGTAGTGGAGACGAATTATCTACTAATGTCCATGACCTGTAAAGTTCTGATCCGCTGACGTTGATAGATGATACTGTTTTGTCAACAATATTAGCTGTTCCCGCAGGGCCATAACCACTCCAACTATTTGTTGAACTATTAAATCTTTGTGCCTGTAAACTTGTTTCATTAATAGTATTAGGAGAAAGTATTTCGTTGGTGTTATAACCAATGGTGAGTGTTAAATCGGGTTTTGCAGAGTAATCATCTGCATCAATTATCCAAAAACGGTCAATTGTGAAATAAGAATTATCTCCTGAGCCGCCATCCAGGTTTGTGACATCAGAGGGCCATACGCTATTCTCGGCATCTGTCGAAAACGTGGAGAGGATAAAAGATCCGGAAGTTATTTCCGTGCCGGATGTAGTTTTATTAATTGTTAACGGGATATCCACCCCGGCATTATCTCTGAAAGGAATACTATATACCCCAATAGCTGTTCCCACATTCCATTTCACCCTGTTGTCTTCTCCTTCAGAAATAATAGCGCCACCCGTACCCGTTTCTTTTATTCCATTAGTAGAAGAAGTATTAAGAACAATATATGCACCATTGGTTATTTTTATTTTACTATTATTCAGGAGGTGAATTCCCTGTGAAGCAGCATTATTTATAGTGCCTATAAGCAATGCAAAAAAAGAATAAGTTATAATATATTTTTTAAACATAATATGGACATGAATAAATTAAAAATATCACCGGTTTGCAGTGTATTTAAGAGATACATGGACAACTGCAGGATCAGTTGAAGGATCTGCACCTTCATCAATGTCAACTCTTTTAATTCTAAAATGTATTGCTTCCGCACCTGTTATATCTGCTTCAGGTATGGTAAAATTGATATCCTGCTCTTGATATTGAGTTGAGTGCAATGCTAAATCGCCTGAATGTGCAGTGCCGGTTGTCCCTGATAAAACTGAATGTTCAGCATGTACTTTATATATGCAGTGCCAATGAACCGTTTTACCTGTTTCCGAACTCATTGGGACAAAATCCACATAAATGATAATATCGCCACCGGCATAATCTAAAGGTATTGGCTCAGCAAAATATAATTCGTCATTAATACTAAACTGTTCGACAATATTATTATCAAACACAATAGTTGTTGTTTTTGTAGCGCCTGCGCCTTTTCCTGCAATAGCAAGTGTTTCCTTTATTGTTCGTGTTTGATTAGTATCTGCTAATAATGTAAGCCATTGAGTTCCGTCCCAATACCAGAATCCCGTACCCTGGTCATCCTGGTAGATCATTAACCCTTCATCACCTGTTTCTAAACTCATTGCATTCTTTTGTGCTTCCGTGAGCCGTGGTATCATTACACCTTTATTATTCGTTGATATATCAATATCCAGTATGGCATTGCTGTTAGGGTCAGCGCCATTATCATTGATGGCAACATTTTGTGAAATCCCTGCTATAGGTATAAAGGCTGCGAGGACAAATGCAAACACCCCTGCTTTTACGATTTGTATAATTAATGTTTTCATGATTTTTATTATTTAAAATTGATTATGTAAAACTCCGGTTTAATAAAACCATGTACAATCCATTTCTTTATTCTTGTTTACTGATGTAAGAATTTTGCTTATTTGGTTAAATTGTATTGAACATCCACTTAGCCCGAAGCCCCCCTTATACATACACCGGTGTATATACAAGAAGGGGCTGGGGTTTTAGCGCGATGGTTCTCCCTCCCCAATGGGGAGGGTTGGGCCTTTGCCCGCCAAAGCGGCTTCGGCCCGCGTAGGCGGGGTGGGGCTGCTGGCTCTCTCCCCCCTTTTGGGGGGAGTCGGAGGGGGGCTTGTTTGGGAGGGGCTGGTTTACAGTTTTTAACCTCAATATAACGGGGTAGGTACGCATCGGGTTGTGGAAAATAGTCGGTAAAATGTTTATTAGATAGAAATTGATAAAAAATTCTTAACTTGCAAACCCAAAAGACACAAAAATGTATGACAGAATAACGATAGACCCGAACAAAATGAACGGAGAACCCTGTATCCGAAATCTCAGGATACCGATTGCCACAATTATTACTATGATCGCACAGGGGATGACCACAGAAAAAATACTTGACTACTATCCCGACCTTAAAAAAGATGATATCACAGAAGCATTAAACTTTGCGGCTGAAACTGTACGGGAAAAAGAATTACCCCTAACGAAAACGGGATGAAGTTTCTAATAGATAATGCACTTTCTCCTACAGTTTCTGAGGGACTAAAAAAAATGGGGTATGACTCACTCCACGTAAGGGAAATTGGACTTCAAAAAGCCGATGACAATGATATATTTGAGAGAGCTTTACAAGAAGACCGGACAATAATTTCGGCAGACACTGACTTCGGATATCTGTTATCAAAATCGGACAAAAACAAACCATCGGTCATCATATTCAGAAAAGGGTCAGAAAGAGATCCAATTAAACAGATTGAATTATTGAGAATCAATTTACAAGACGAATTGCTGCATTTAATTGAAACAGGCAGTATAATAATCATTGAAGCCACGAGGATTAGAACAAGAACATTGCCTATATTGAAAAAGTAGAAATTCGATTGACCGAGACTGCTAGCTACTTCCCACAAAAAAATGAAAAACTTAAAAAACATTAGAACCTTCGATGAATTATTGGACAAAAAATATGGGAATGTAGGAGCTCCTAAACGAAACGAGTTTGAAGAAAAAGCCCATATGTTCATTATTAGTGAAATGCTTAAAGAAGCCAGGAAAGAGGCGAAGATGACTCAGCAGGAACTTGCTGACAAAGTTAAAACAAAGAAAAGCTACATATCCAGGCTTGAAAACGGTACAGGGAATATTCAACTCTCTACGTTGATTAGAATATTTGAAACCGGACTTGGAAAAAGAATTGGCCTGACTTTTTTATAGAATTCGAAATTTCACCCCACCATAACAATCCCAGCTGAGCGAAGCCTGCCTACCGAAGGTAGGCCTGCCTGCCGGTTTACCTGCCGTAGCTCAAAGAGCGGAGGCATGGCAGGCAGGTTTGTGTGCGGGAGAAGCAATCTCACCCTAACCACCAAATCCCCTCTGCAACTTCCCCGCAGAAACCCAACAGAAAACACCCGTCATAACTCAATGACAATGAGGCATTTACAAAACCACTTGCGTAGATATACGGTAAAAACTACGTAGATATACGTTAGTAAAATAGCGTAGTTCTACTCTTGTTTGCAATGAAATTGCGATGTAATATGCGCCCGGAAAAACAAGCATCCTTTAAAAAACCTAAAACCCATGAACACATTCAAAACCCTTACAGCTATTACCATTGCCATTCTGTGCTTTGCATTGACAGCACACTCGCAAAACAAACCCAAAGCAACCTACCTGGTTGGAAAAGCCAAAGTGACCCTATGGGAAAATGAGAGGCAGGGAAAACACGGCAAGTTCACGGCAAAGACCTTCAAGGTTGAAAAAATTTACAAAAAAGGAGACGAATGGAAAACAACCGATCTGTTCAACCTAACCGAACTCCTCCAGCTAAGGGCAGCTATTGACAAAGCGGTTAGTGATGAAGGGGTGAAAGTAGGGGAGGGGGATAAATGAAAACCGGGAAAAGTAAATAAATAATATAAAGAACATTAATGTGCTTTAGCCCTACGTTCATCGGCAATCCCGCTGCGCGGGAGCCAAATCCCTCCGTGCTGCGCACTCCCGGTATTTGACTGAATTGCCGATGAACGGCTCGCTAAACCAAATTGCGGGTCAGTGCAATTCGACCCGCGCAGCTTATTCCCGCAAGCCAATTGCGGGGACTGCCGAGAACAAACGCTAAACGCAATTTGGTCCCGCACCTGCGGGCTTTACATTTACCAAAGATACTTCGTATCTTCGTAAATTCGCCCTCGGTGCGGAACTTCGTTTAGCGAGCCGTTGGGCAACATAGTAGAAACAATGGACACCAGAATCGATAAATTATTTTCGGCCCTTGAGGAATTGAACGGAATGTTCGAACATATCTACGCTTCGGGACACGACACTGACCCTACTAAAGACCATGTGCTTGATTTTGTCGAGCGAGAATACAAATGGTCTACACCACAGGAGTTTGAAAAACTCTTGGAAGAAACACAGAACTTATTCGATTGGAATTACGACATAGGGGAGACAGAAGACGAATCAGCGATTGTTTTGGAAGACACATACAAAGAATTCTCATACCTACTAACAGAAATATATAAGGATACCAATTGTGGTTATTTCGACAACTTACCAAACTCTGTACATAGCATTACTACTTTATTAGAGGAGAGCCAAGTCCTAAATGACAAACTAAATGAGTTTGATATTTATGGTGAAGAAATAATAAGCTTACTTCTAACGATTACCAGTTCAATAAATCTAAATGAAAACTACTCTTACGCGCCTGAGATATTACCAAAGAACTTAAAAGAACTTACCGAAGAAATAATTTATCAAATTTCCAGAAATCCTGAACTACTTCACTCAATTGAACCCCGTCTGTTTGAGGAGCTTATTTCCAAAATAGTTCAAAAATTTAGAATTAAGACTGAGCTAACCAAGCAGACAAGAGATGGTGGATATGACATTATTGCCATTGACGATTCAGCATTTACAAAGAATAAATATCTCATAGAGTGTAAAAGATTTAAGCCTAACCATAAGGTTGATGTTTCCATAGTTCAAAGGTTATATGGAATAAAAATGAGTGAACAGGTGACAAAGGCCCTATTGATTACAAGTTCGACTTTTACAAAAGACGCTTTCGAATTCGCAAAACAGCATTGCTGGGAGCTTGAGCTTTATGACTACAATGACATTACCAAATGGCTGAATGCCTATTGGAAATAAAAAACAACGTTGCCCAACTAATCATAAAGCAAAGTGGGCTGACAGTGGCGGTTGACAATTGGGAGATTTTTGAAATCCGATACGTTTAAATACAAAAGTTCTCTGCATGGATTTTATAAAGCAACTAATAGCTATAATACCTGGTACTAAAAAAGTATGGCTTTTTTTACTAATAAAATTTTCCAAAAAAATAGATGGGTTTAGTGAGCCGGTAGTAAAATCTTATACGCAAAATTATATCTCACCAAAATATCAAGAAGAAACACCCTCTGATAAAGAAGAACCAATCGCCTCAAAAAACCGTAAACCATTAATTCCTTATCTTCTAAAAGCACTAAAAAAAAGTAACAGCCAAAAATATTTTTTGGTCTTGGCTGGCACTGGAATGGGTAAAACTGCCCTGTTAGTTAATCTGTATTTAAAGTATAAAAGACGGTTCTTTAATGACTATAAAATAAAATTGCTACATTTTGGAGAACTGGACATAGATAAAAAAATTATTGAAACAGGAAACGAGAATAAAACTATTTTACTGTTAGATGCTTTTGACGAGGATAAACAAGCCATAAATAATTATACTGAACGAATAGATGTCATAATAAATAAAATACGTAACGCAAATATTCCTAAAGTAGTTATTGCCTGCCGTATCCAATTTTTCACTTCCCAACAAAAAGAACCTGATGGAGTTGCTGACATACCGTTAGAAGGGTCTGAACAACATAAATTCCAAAAATTGTACATTTCTCCTTTTGATGATAATGATACAAAAAAGTATATAAATAAGAAGTTTCGTGGGAAAAAAAGAAGCATTGCCATGCAAATTGCAAAACAAAATGAAAAGTTAATGGCTCGTCCTTTGCTTTTATCCTATATTGAAGATTTAATAAAAGAAAAAGAAGGAACAAAAACTAAAATAAAATATTATCGCAAATCCCAGGTATATAAAAAAGTTGTAAATAAATGGATTAAAAGAGAGGCGATTTTAGTTATGAAAAAATATCAGGAAAAAGGTAATACTATAATGGTGAAAATAGGAGAAATATTTGAGAAAGAATTATTTGCCTTTTCAAGAGTACTTACCATTGAGATGTATCGTAAACAAAATTTGTTTATAAAGTCAAAAGAAATAAAGTCATTAGCTGAAGATCTCGGATTTAATATATTGCCAGAATTGAATTTAAAAAACCGCACTTTACTTAATCGTTACAAAGACGGAGAGCGATATAAGTTTACACATAAATCTATTTTGGAATATTTTTTAGCTTTAAAGGCAATAGAAGATGAAGAATTTTATGACAATTTTAATTCGAAAGGGTTTGATGAAGTAGATGACTTTTATAAGGAAATGCTGATAGATACCCTAGGAGATGACGAAAACTTGGTAGGGGAATATTCTATTGAAGGCAATAAATGGAAAAGCTTAAAAACAATGGATTTTAATGATTTACAAAACATAAAACATCTTATTTTAGAAGAATTTGTCTATTTAGATTTCAGATTACTACGGTTATTGACCAATTTAGAAAATTTTTGGTTGAGAAGTATTGGTAAAGGAGATAATGGACTTTGGTTGGAAGATATTAATATTCAAGGTAAAAGATTAAAGGAATTAATAGAAAAAGGAAAATTAAATTTAAAAGAGCGAAATCTTAGGAATCACCATCTTACCATATTAAATAAGCTGAAAGGTTTAGTAAATTTGAACATAGGCAATGAAACTCTTGATGATTTAGCTAAAATATTAGCAAACAAGGGTCTTACGCAAAAGGAAATAGATAAGTATTTAAAAGCAAAAGAATTAAGTAAAACAAAGAATAAAATTGATGATATAAGCGAATTGTATGGACTAAAAGAACTACATACTTTATGGTTGGCAAATCTCAAAATAGAAGACATTAGCGTATTGAAAAACTTTCAAAAGTTGAGGCGTTTGGATTTATTAAGTAATAAAGTTAAGGATATAACTCCATTGGAAAGCCTGTCAAATTTAGAGATGTTAGGTATAGCGAAAAATAACGAAATCACAGATATAAAACCAATCATTAAATTAAATAATTTAAACGAATTAGATTTGAGTTATGGGAGCATCAAAGATGAAAATAATAGCAATTATCTTATCAAATTAACGACTTTAGAATATTTAAGCATACGTGAAGCAGGAATTGAAAGTTTTAGTATGTTAAAAGATTTGAAAAAATTGAAGGCCTTAACTTTATGGAATATCAAAGATTTTAGTAAAATAAAAGGATTAAATGAATTAACACAGTTGAAATATTTAATCATAAAGAACTGCAATATTGAAGATATTGATGTGCTAAAAGAGATGAAAGATTTATTGGCAATGGATTTAAGAAATAGTCAAATAGAGTTAGAACAAATAGAAGAATTGAAACAATCATTGCCAGATTGTAAAATTATTTATTAATTACAATAAGGTAAAAGTATCCTAATTACCTAATCTTCGCGTAGTAAAACGTTCTTAAATTATTAAAAATGATCCTATGAAATTGATAACCGTTTCAACAACCGACAGACACTATTAAATCAGCTGAAAGAATTTGGAAAAATATTAAAACAATAAAATCGATAAATAAAATGGTATACTGCTAACATCACTTTATTCAAACCGATGTCGCCAATTTTAATAACTAAAATCGAAAACAATGAATTACTTTAAACCCGAAAATGTTATTAGCCCTAAAGACTATGTGGAAATTCTTCAAATATTACATGATGGCGGAGTAGATTCCTATTCGGTAGCAAAGATAAAATGGAATGGAAATGATGTCATTGGAGTAAGATGGAATGTTGCGCAAAGAGAATGGGATAATGTGGATAAATTAAGTGGAAAGCAAAAGTGTGTTGGAATGCCTTCTTCACGTGGATATCCAGTTTGGTTCGTTCTGCCTAATGATTTTTTGCAAGTGGATTCAGAAATAGTCAAAATATTGCAGAATGCAACAAAAAATAAAAGGCATCTATCCTCAATTTAACGGGATAAAAGTACCTTAGGTACGCATATAACAAGTTGGCAGCAATTTGAAGAATGACTAAAAAAGAACAAGACTACCGAGAGAGACATAGGTTTTGGACTGGACAGACCTTGACTCAATTTGGCACGGCTAACAATTTTTTCATTGTCACAGGAATAGCAATACTCGGATACTTTGTCAATCAAATTGCGAAACAATTGACAGTTGATGAATTCTGCTATAGCTTTAGCTTTATCCTATTAATTATATCAGCGATTACTACCCTCTTTTCTTTGACCTGTGGCTCTCTTACTCTTTTATCCAGACTCTATGATCTGAGACTAACTCGACATATCAACTGGATAAGAATTCGAGGTGAAAAGTTGAAAGTCAATCGGGAAACCTTCGATTTTGAGTACATTGATATTAGATATAACACTAAACAAATAAAGTGCCTCTTAAGAAGGTACATCAGATACTCATTTGAGCTTTTAAAAAAATTTGTTGGGACATTGAGCAGTGTGCAGTACTTCTTGACAGATGATGATATTTCCGGTGAAGCTGCAAAGACTAAATTTCAAGAACTAAGAGAAAGAACTCTGATGCTAGGTAGTTTTTCTTGGATGAACTTTGGATGGCAAATTTTTTGGATTACCGTTAGTATTATCATTTATTCAATCAGTTTGTTTGTATAAAAAGAACAGCTGCCAACAAAGGCTAAGAAAACATGCGGGCAGATAAGGAAAAGTGAAAATTAGTGCATATAATAAAACTTGGCTCTCGGTTGACAGAGTCGTGCTACTAAACCCGCACGTTTCTTAGCCAGGACCGTTATGTAGGATTAAACTAAAAAACATGGATGAAAAACGATTATTAGATATTCTCAAAAAATTCCCAAGCTTAATATTTGAGAAAGTTGAGCATAGAATACTTTTTGACGACCCAGATGATGAAGACTTTCATTATAACCTAAGTGGGTTTAATGGAAATCCAGACATGGTTTTTATTATCGGGAGTGATAAAAGAATTTCAATATTAGAAGAAATTCTTGGGATTGATTTAGAATTTATTCCTGAATTTCTAGCTATAAAAAAAACAGATGTAATAGAAGTGGCATATAGACCAATAAGTCCACGTTCCTCTTTTCCTCTCAAACGTAGATTAGAGCAAAGCTCTTTCACATCTAAATTAGATTATTTCTCTAATAAACTAGAAATAACTCTATTGAAAATAGAAACTGAAACAACGCTTTCTAAATTTTTGAAATTAAGAGGAGGCGGACATTCATATGGAGTAATTCAAATTAAGGGTTTAGTAAGAAAAAATGAAGAACAACTCTCTCAAGATTTAAGAAAAATATTGAATTGTTTTCTATTTGATCTAACATACAACTATCAAATATCATTAGAAGCTATCAGTTTTGAAACATTAAGAAGAAGGACGCCAACAAGGCGAAAAAGAATAAATCTGCCAGAAGAATCAATAAACCTAGTTTACAAAGAGTATATAACGGAACTTATTGAATACTTTTATATAGGAGAAAAAGTTGATTATGCTCCTTTTCGCTTCATTTGTTATTTTCATATTATTGAGTATTTTTCAGATAAAAGTGCTTACTTTCTTGCTGCCCAAAAATTAAAATCAATAATGTTAAAGCCTGATTTTCATATGAAAACAGATAAATATGTTAATCAAGCATTAAATTTTTTTAAAGTAGAATCAACAAAATTTACAGGTGACAAAGTGAAAATAAAACGAGTTTTTAATCAATTTATTGACAAAACAGAATTGGAGGAATACCTCAAAGAAATTGATTTGTTGGAATACTTTAAAGATGACTGCACCATTAAATGCAGTAAAGATCTCAAGTTGCCTGGGCTAAATTTTGAAAGTGACTCAAAATTTGAAGAATCTTTAACCAAGAGAATTTATTCAATGAGATGTTCAATTGTTCATTCAAATCCTGATTTTGATGAATCAAAGGCTATCCCATTCAAAGCAAGTCCAGAAAATATGTACATTCTTAGAAAAGAGAATGAGATGATTTATGCCGTTGCAAAACAAATAATCCTTGGAAGTAAGCAATGAAAATATCCCTACATAACAATGTATATAAAAAATAGGCGAGATAGTAGTAGTATCAAGGATTGCAGCTCGTTTCAACTTTCTTGTAACTTGACAGGAAAGTGCAACGCAGTCGGCTACTATTCTTATACTCACCGTTGTCGGTAATTAGAAAAAAAGAATAAATGAATGTTTATTTCGATTGGAACATTTTTGATAGAATTGAAAAGAAACATAAGCTTTCTGAAGAAGAAAGACAGCCATACAATGAATTAGAAAGACTTGCTTCTTCAGGGAAGATAGTGGTTCCATATTCAAATGCTCATCTAAACGATTTATTTAGAGGATTTAAGAAAAACCCAGATTTTATAGATGGTCATCTCGATATACTTGAGAGATTAACTAACAATCTTTGTATCTGCCAATATTGGAATAAGAAAAATTCAGATTGGCATTTCAGAAATGTTCAAGAATTCTTTAACGAAAAGAAGGCAGAAAGAGAATTTGAATCACAAACTTTTTCGGAATTGATGGATTTTGACGAAACTGGGTTATCAAAGAAGCTTTTAAAAATCTTAGAATTAACTCCATTGCCAAAGGAATTTGAGCAGAGCTATAAATTTGATCCAATGTTTGGAATCATATACCCAACCGCAAAAACTCAAAAGAATCTTTTAGCACTCTGTGAAGATTTGTATCAATTTTCCATTAATATCAAATTGGATTATTCAATCTATAAATCTTTAAAAGTGTTTCTAATAAAAAGCACTCAAAAACTAAAGCAGAACAAAGATTTATTGAAGCCACTGAATATCAATTCAAAAGAACTGCCAAAACATTTGAACATTTTTGAACTGTTAAATAAATATGAACCTAAAACCAAAACAAGTGAAAACCCTTACTATTCAAAGATAATTGACACGTTTTATAAATATGATTTGAAAGGTTATAAATCAGATAAAAACTTCAATAATATGTTCGATGATGCGCTGCATACATTTTATGGAGCGCATTGCGATTACTTTATTACAAACGATGACAGATGTCAATATAAAGCAATCAAAACATACGAAAGACTAAATATTTCAACTGTAGTGTTGAAAGCAAATGAATATAAAAAAATAAAACCTGCGTCCAACAATTAAAAAATGAAAAACAAAGAGAGATTACTCATTAACACGCTTGCCGACCTCCAGAGCCGACTTGATGAGGGAGACGAGTACAATCTTATCAGAGCTGCTGGGCTAATTCGACAACTACTACTTGATAGGGCACCCTTAATGGATGTCGTAAACATGAACTATAAACTAATAATCAAATTTAAGACACAAAAAGGAAAAATCGACTTTCAAGACAAGCTCGTCATTGACGGTGTTGAAGTCGAGACAGTAATTGGTGTGTCATTTATTGAGGCGAAACACGGTGATGAACAATATACCTCCTATTTAACGCGAGACGAATTCCTCAAATACAAAGTAATTTACTTTGCTGGGCAGGATTTCACAGTGTTCGATATCATTAAGCTCTGTGCTCACATATACGGAGGTGTGCATCACGATAATATCAAAAAGGCGAAGGACTTGTACCTTGATTGGGCAAATAAGACAGTAACATATAAGAATGGGGTGAATTGTGCAGTAAATTCAATAAAAGACATTATCTCAATAACCATTGACGCATTACAACCACTTGTGGACGAAATAAAGAAAGAACAGCATGTCTGACAATTCAAATTCTACATACAAACAATTGGTGACAGTTTTACCACTCATTGGAGCGTTTTTGGTCTTTTTAGGCTTACTTAAACTGGACATATATTATTCCCATTTTAACATCAATATTGTTGACTATATCGACTTTTCCGAAATACTGACATCATTCCTTGACGACATTAACATCTTTCTGTTTTGCATTATTATAATGGTAATTTACACTACTCTCGGTTCCGCCTTATTTACTCAATTAATGACCAAAATGATTAATAAATCAAGAGAGCGTAAAATTAACAAGGATACAATTAAGAGAAGTTTAATACAAAAAATAAAAAGACCACTCGGTATTATTATTTCAATAATAGTGACGGGTATTGGGTTTGGGCTTTTATTTTACTTCCAGAAACCTTGGATTCTAATCATAGTGACCCTCTTCTCATTTCAATTAATTCTGCAAATCCTTGATCTTATTAACAGTTGGACAGTAAAAGTTAACGTTGATATACTCTACAAACCTGCATTTGTACTACTTTTCTTTCTACTCACATATACAATGGCTCAATTAGAAATAATAAGAGTTGAAACCCATCCTGACACAGCTACCATCACTACAGACACCGAGGCCTTTGCGACTTCAAAAGACAAGGTGCTCATCGGCAAAACTGACAAGTATTTCTTCATACATAACAAGCTAACAAACTCGAACCAAATAATACCAACAGCCCGACTTAAAATACTAACGATCGAAAAAAATAAAAAACAATGAATACCTAACAACGCTAAACCAAATCAAAAACCCTTTCGATTCACTATCTTTGTAGCAAACATAATGCGAATCAATGAGTTTTAATAAGATACTCAACAAATACAGAAAAATCTCTTTCTCTGAGCGTGACAAAGGCGACCGCTTTGAACGCTTAATGCAGGCATACCTGCAAACCGACCCGAAATACGCTTATCTCTTCAAAGAAGTTTGGATGTGGAACGAGTTTCCCGGACGCAATGATTTGGGCGGCAGTGATACAGGTATTGATTTAGTTGCATTAACGGTTGATGGCGATTATTGGGCGATACAATGCAAATGCTACCAAGAAGATTCCACAATTGATAAACCTGCTGTTGACAGTTTCCTTGCTACATCAAGCAGGAAGTTCAAGGACGAGAACATGCAAACCACTGGCTTTGCTCAACGGCTATGGATATCTACAACCAACAAATGGGGTCCAAATGCTACAGAAGCGATTAAGAACCAAAACCCACCTGTAACACGATTAAACCTGTATGAATTACAGGAAGCACCTGTTGACTGGGAGAAATTAGAAAAAGGTATTCATGGAGAAGCATCGAGAACGAAGAAAAAGACAATTTTCCCACACATATTTGATGTTGTTAAAGATGCAAATGAATACTACAAGACAAACAACAGGGGAAAGCTTATCATGGCTTGTGGTACTGGCAAAACAATTGCATCATTAAAGATTGCCGAAAAAGAAACGAAAGGTAAAGGTTTGTGCCTGTTTTTAGTGCCTTCCATTGCCTTGCTTGGTCAAACGCTTCGAGAATGGACAGCCCAAGCAGATGATCCGATTAATTCTATTTGTATTTGCTCGGATGCGGAAGTGAGCAAGACCAAGAAAAAGAATGAAGATGCGGATACGTTTAGCATAGTGGATTTGGCTTTACCGGCATCTACCAATGTAAAAGATATTCTAAGCCAGTTCCGGCACATCAAAACCAAAGGCAACAAGGGCATGACGGTAGTTTTCTCTACCTACCAATCCATTGAGGTAATTGCCCGTGCACAAAAAGAATTATTGAAAGCAGATAAAAGCTTTGGTGAATTTGACCTGATAATCTGCGATGAAGCCCACCGTACTACGGGCGTTACTTTGTCAGGAGAAGATGAATCGGCATTTGTAAAGGTGCATGATAATAGCTTCTTGAAAGCGCATAAGCGGTTGTACATGACAGCAACGCCTAGGCTTTACAGCGATGATGCCAAAGCAAGGGCTGCACAGGTAGAGGCCGAACTCTGCTCAATGGACGAAGTTGAGCAGTACGGTGAGGAAATCTACCGCATTGGATTTGGTGAGTCAGTAGATCGCAACCTGCTCTCTGATTACAAGGTTTTGATATTGACTTTGAGTGATAAGGACGTTCCACCTGCCGTACAAAAGATGATAGCCGATGACAACCAAGAGATTAATGCCGATGATGCTTCCAAGCTGATAGGTTGCATCAATGCCTTATCGAAACAGATATTAGGCGATGAAGGCATTATCAAAGAAAGCGACCCTGAACCTATGCGAAGGGCAGTGGCTTTCTGCCCAAGGATAAAGGCATCCAAAGAAATCACGGCTATTTTCAACAGCTCTTCCAACACTTACATAGAGGAGTTGCCGGAAGAAAAGCAACAACAGATGGTATCCGTTGCCGCTAAACATATTGACGGCACTATGTCTGCACCGTATCGGGATGAATTGCTCGGTTGGTTAAAAGCTGATATAGAGGATGCCAACGAATGCCGTGTGCTTACCAATGTACGGTGTTTGAGTGAGGGTGTGGATGTGCCTTCATTAGATGCTGTGATGTTTCTTTCTGCACGGAATTCACAGGTAGATGTGGTGCAATCCGTTGGGCGTGTAATGCGCAAAGCACCCGGAAAGAAATACGGCTACATTATTATTCCTGTGGTGGTGCCTTCTGATGTGGAAGCATCCAAGGCATTGGATGATAACGAACGCTACAAGGTTGTTTGGACGGTACTGAATGCCTTGCGTGCGCATGACGACCGCTTTAATGCCACCGTGAATAAAATTGAACTCAACCGCAAACGCCCTGACAATATTCTTGTTGGCAGACCGGATTATACCTTTGATGAACGCGGCAATCCTATTGCCGCTGATCCGGACTCTAAATATTCTACCAATAAAGACTTAAGCGAACAACTGTCTTTACAGTTTGAGCAACTGCAAAGTGTGGTGTTTGCACGGATGGTGCAAAAAGTGGGCGATAGAAGGTATTGGGAGCAATGGGCAAAGAATGTAGCCGAAATTGCCGAACGGCAAATAGAACGCATTACCCACCTGATTGAAAAAGACAAAAAACACCAAAAGGCATTTGAGAAGTTTTTGGGTGGTTTGCAAAAGAACATTAACACGAGCATCACACAGCAGGAATCCGTTGAAATGCTATCGCAACACATTATCACCAAACCGGTATTTGAGGCTTTGTTTGAAGGCTATTCCTTTGTGCAGAACAACCCTATTTCGGTGAGTATGCAAACCATGCTTGACTTACTTGAAGAACAAGCCATTGAAAAAGATACCGAAACCCTCCAAAAATTCTATGAATCAGTAAAGATGAGAGCGGCAGACATTGACAATGCAGAAGGCAAACAACGCATCATCATCGAGTTGTACGATAAGTTCTTCAAAACCGCCTTCCCTAAGATGGTGGAAAAGCTGGGCATTGTATATACGCCTGTGGAAGTGGTGGACTACATCATCCATTCAGTGAATGATGTACTGAAACAGGAATTCGGGCGCAGCATTAGCGATGAGAACATTCACATACTCGACCCTTTTACAGGAACAGGAACATTTATTAGCAGGCTATTGCAAAGCGGTCTGATTAAAAAGAAGGATGTAGAGAGGAAGTACAGAAAAGAGTTGCACGCCAATGAGATTGTGCTGCTGGCTTATTACATAGCTGCGGTAAATATCGAAAACGCTTATCACGACCTGATGGATGAAGTCAACGAGTATGAGGTGTTTGAAGGTATTTGCCTTACTGACACGTTTCAATTGGGTGAGATTAAGGATAGTGTTTTGTTCTCAGAAATGTTCCCTAAGAACTCAGAGCGATTAGCTGCCCAGAAGAAAGGGCCTATTCGAGTGATTATAGGCAACCCACCTTATTCCATCGGGCAAAAGTCAGAAATGGATAATGCAAAAAATCAAGTGTATCCAAAACTTGACAATACAATTGCTAAAACCTATGTAGCTAATTCCGCTACAACAATGAACAAATCTGTTTATGACCCATACATTAAAGCTTTCCGTTGGTCGTCTGACCGATTGGACAAGAAACATGGGGGTATCATTTGTTTTGTTTCCAATGGCGCATGGCTGACCGGCAATTCACAGGATGGTTTCCGTAAGTGCATTGAGCGGGAGTTTACATCCATTTATGTATTCAATACAAGAGGAAATGCACGTACACAGGGCGAGTTAAGACGTAAAGAAGCCGGGAACGTTTTTGGTGGGGGGTCCCGCACACCCATTGCGATTACTCTACTAGTGAAAAATCCGAGCAAGAAAACCAAGAAAGCCACCATTCATTACAATGATATTGGCGATTACCTGAAACGGGAAGAAAAGCTGGCTATTGTTAAAAATATGGGTTCCGTTTCCAATGTCGATATGAATTGGCTTACGCTAAAACCCAATGAACATGGCGATTGGATTAACCAAAGGAATGATGTGTTTGATACATTTATTGAAATAGGCTCAAAGAGTAATGAAAAGCAAGTGATTTTCAACCTTATTTCCAATGGATTAGTTTCAAATAGAGATTCTTGGGTTTATAATTTCTCTAAACAACAAGTTGAGACTAACATGTCCAGCATGATTGATTTCTATAATGAACAACAAGAAGGCTTTCAAGTAGAAAGGGCAAAAAAATCCAAAATCAAAATTGAAAGATACATAGACAGCAATCCAAAGAAAATCAGTTGGACTCGAGCAGTTAAAAACTCTGCCAAAGCAGGTAACAAACGAACATTTGAAACCAGCCGAATAGTAATTGGATTGTATAGACCTTATACAAAATCAAATCTCTATTTCAGTAAATATTTCAATGAATGTGTATATCAACAACCAAAAATATTTCCCGATTCAGCCGTAGAAAATTTAGTAATTGTAACGACAGGAACAGGTGCTAAGCAAGAGTTCTCAAGTATTATTTCCAATTGCATACCTGATTTGCAGATAATGGCAAACAGCCAATGCTTCCCTCTTTACTACTACGAAGAACGGAAAAAGCAAAGCCCCAATTTATTTGATGCAGCAGGAGACAGCGAGTATATAAAAAGGGATGGAGTGAGTGATTTTATACTGGAAAGAGCAAAGAAAATATATGGTAAGAACGTAGGCAAAGAAGATATTTTCTATTATGCGTATGGTATCCTGCACAGCCCGGATTACCGCATTGCCTTTGCCAATGACCTAAAGAAAATGCTACCCAGAATACCACTGGTAGATAAACCCAAAGATTTTTGGAAATTCAGCAAGGCAGGGCGTGTGCTGGCTGAATTGCATATCAATTACGAAAGCGTAGAACCGCACCCTGATATAACGGTAAACGGAGCAAGCAGTAAGTTTTTGAAAGTGGAGAAGATGCGTTTCCCAAAGAAAGACCAAAAAGACACTATTATCTATAACAGCAAGATTGTTGTGTCCAATATTCCGGCAGAGGCATACGACTATGTGGTGAATGGTAAAAGTGCTATTGAGTGGATTATGGAACGCTACCAAATTAAAACACACAAAGAAAGCGGCATCAAAAACGACCCGAACGATTGGGCTGAGGAAGTCGGCAACCCCAAATACATTTTGGATTTACTGCTTAGTGTTATCAATGTGAGTGTGCAAACCGTTGACATTGTTAAGGGCTTGCCCAAACTTGAATTTGATACTTCTGCCGTTGAGAAAACAGTACTTAATGAGTTGGATTTGGTTGTTTCAACGGCTCAAATCAAAGATGTTCCTGTGGGGACAATCGGAACTATTGTCTTTGATTATGGTAATAACAAAACTTTTGAGGTGGAATTTTTTAAGAATAAAGAAACAATTGCGGTCGAAACAGTTTCGCTGAATCAAATTAAGAAAAGGGATGAAGATGAAAATGCCTAATTGCGAGCTGTCGTCTGTACATACTGATAAAATACAAAAGTACCTTTTGAGCGATACTCATAAAGATGGCAAGAGCAAAGCTGTGTTCTTCAAGATGTTTGGATTTGAACAAGCAACACCTGATACATTCAGAGACTCGTTGCTTGACCATGCAAACAACAGAGAAGTAACAAAGATGGAGGAAAATGGACAGGGAATCAAATATGTATTGGAATGTGAAATGGAGACTCCTGATGAAAGAAACCCTTGCATAAGGACAATTTGGATTATAAAAAGTAGTGAAAAAGCACCCAAATTGGTAACAGCATATCCGGCATAATGACGACAAAGAAATTAAATATGCCAGCGCAATAAGTCATACACATTGGCAAGTCGCTAAAAGGCCAACTGCACTAGCCAAAGCTTGCTAAAAGCGCTTCAGAAGCTAACCCTGATCTGTTCGATTATTATTTATTCATATTTAAGCTACTATCACACCTATATATCCTATTGCAGCATAAAACGCCAACACTGCGATTATCAGCCTCCAGCTATGCACTTCCTCTCCTCCTTTATAAGGTATCCATAGAGCCACAAGATCTGATAAACAACTTTTCATCCTTATCTACAAATTGCGCCAATTTTTATATTTTCACTGTACCAAGTAGACTTTGTATTTGCTTTGTCTTGCGTAGTAATTATATTTAATATTAAGTTTCTACGAACCAAAAATTTGTCGAATAAATTTGAACTTTTCTTAACATTTGGATATTTAATTTTTGCAATAATATATGAGCATTCTTCATCCGATAGTTTTCTTAAATTAAAAGATTCCGATATACATAGTTCATTTATCCCGATAATTTTATCACCAAAGTTTGCAAGTAATAAGTATATTTTTATTATTTCTTCTTTTGAATATTTGTATCGCAGTAAAGATGATATCATCAATTCAATGGATTTTCTTCTTATGCTTATTTTATATTTTTTAGTTATAGTTCTTACTAATTGTTGTTCAATCGTACTAGCACCCTGTAATTTCCTTTTAAAAACAATGTTGTAGATACTTCTTATTATTGCTTTTATATCTACTCCATAATGATAATAATATCTTTTATCTTCAATTTGTATTAAGCCATTTCTTATTCTTGAATCAAGTTTGAAATTAATCCTTCCCGTACATTCAATTTGGTCATAAACAAATTTAACTTTGTTCTGAATTTCAAAAAGATTTGCTGAGTAAATTATAAAAGATAATTTACTAACAATTAATGAAAATATTTTAATTAAATATTTGCCTTTCATCTTTTCCATTCTACTTTTCCAGAAGAATCTGCTATTGTAGAAGTAAAAGTTCCTTTTAGGAGTTTATTGTTAACAATTTTTAAATTATAGGTTGAAGAACTTTGTCTTTCAAGCCCTTGTTCGATAATATTGATTGTTAATTTTGACTTAAAAATATAGTTTTTATAAATAGTTCCATTTATTGCCATATCAGTTCTTTTCTTTCCTGTATATTCTTTCAATGGTGAATTTTCTATTTTCTCCTTTGTTTTTTCAGCCCTGCCAAAAATTATAAGATCATTTTGCAAGATATGAGCAGTATACTGTAATTCCATATTGACATAGGGTTTATATGAACTTTTTAATGTTTTGGTGTATATCTTCCATGAACCACTTAACTTTGTTTTATTGAAGATAGAGGCCTTAAATAAGAAAAATATTATAGCTAATACGATACCACCAAATATTGTAGCAATTATTCCTTCTTGAATATTATTGAAATCCATTTAAATTTATTTTGATATTACCTTGTTTTATTATCAGCAAAAATACAAATTCCCAAAACAAAAAACCCCTCAAAATGAGGGGCTCTTTGCATGCAAGACACCAAGAAAAACTTTTAAGCTCCTGGCAATCCTGGCCCTTCTGGTTCAGGTAGTTGCTCAACAACCCTTACCAGTTCAACATCCAGCTCAGAAGTTCGCCCGTCTTCGATCACAACTTCATCTATCTCCTTCTTCTCATACCCTTTAGCTGTTATGCTAACAGAATATGTTCCCGGCCTCACCTTTTTGAAGTTGTAGGTCCCGTCATTGTTCGTCCTCCTGCCGGTTTCAAGTTGCGGTATCTCAACCACCGCCTTCTTGATCCTGTCACCCGTTGCGCTGTCGGTTACTCTTCCCTTCAGCCCGGTGCCGGGTCTTCCGCTGTCAACGATCTTTCGGGAGTTAAAAAACTGAACATAAAAACCGGGGTCGCTTTGCTTAAACTGGGTCATCAGTTTGTCCAGCTTGTCATTTAAAACACTATCTCCGGTCACAAACAAGCCCTCCAGTTCAGCGGTTGCACTTGCCCTGTCAGTTATTGCATCCCTCGGCCCTGCAACAATCGCTTCATAATCGTCAAGCTTGCCTTGCAGGTCCGTAAGTTCAGCAGCTGTGATACCATAATCAGCAAGGTCAGCTAATACATTATTTGCTTCGTTATGCACCAACTGGCACATGTCAATTATAATGGTATCGCGTGCAATCTTAAAATCGCTGGGAGAATAATTGACCTTTTCCCTCAGCGTGTTATTGTTCACATCCGTAGCATAAGCATGAACAGCCGTACTCACTATCAATGCCTGCTCTATCAGGATTTCCCCAGCGCTCTGTTTGTCCTGTGTAACACCTTTGGTATCCTGCTCCTGCACCAGTCTGATATCCTGGATACTTTGTATCACAGTTTCAAACTCACCAAAAGTGCTTACAAACGCGGGTAATCCATTCCATACACCGTTGTTATCGGTGCAAACTTTCTGTACCGCGAAGTACATCGAAAGTTTATTCTCTTGTACATCATTCATATTCACCTCCATTTTTGGTTAAACATTCCCCCTTTTCGTGAGCAGGGGTTAGCTCTTTCTTATTATAAAACGATAATATTTAAAGATTATTGCATCAAAACCGTTGCTACCATTGGTTTTTAACACAATCAGGCACAAAAACCCCATTAAAACAGGGGTATTTTGCACCAATACGGATGTATTTCACCTAAACTCCTTTCACTTTTTCAGTAAAGCTTAGGTAAACAAGGTTAAAACCCATATACGCCCCATTAAGACAGAGGTATTTTACACAAAAACGGAGGTATTTCACCTAAACTCTCGTCACTTCTTCACTGTGGCTTAGGTAAATCAGGTTAAGACGCATGAAAATGAAAGTGAGACGCAGTTTAACAAGGTGAAGACGCATGAAAATGACAGTGAGACACAGTTTAACAAGGTGAAGACGCAGTTTAACGAGATGAAGACGCAATCTGGTGAACTGAACACCCGTCCCTAACGAGGTCAAGCCCCGGTTTAATGAAGTGGAGACTCGATTTAACGAAGTGCAGACGCAGTTTGATGAGTTGCAGACGCAGTTTGATGAGTTGCAGACGCAGTTTGATGAGGTGCAGACGCAGTTTGATGAGGTACAGACTCAATTTGATGAGGCCAAGACCCAATTTGATGAAATGTGAACCCCTAACCCTCATCCTGTCCTGAACACAACTTGTGTGTCGGAAGAAGAATCTCCTTTACTTCTATTGTCATCCTGAGCGGAGCGAAGGACCTCCCTCTGATATCGCGGTGCATTTAAATCCCCGGCTAAACAAAGTTTACCTACTTCCCGCAATAATTGTATCTTGCCTCAACAAATACAGCAGCGCTTGAAAAAGAAACATATACTAATAAGCTTATTAGCACTGATCCTGATTGTCCTTATAACGAACATTCAACCGGACATCCCTTTGGAGGATCTTGTGGCTCGTTATACAAATGAAGAATCGAAATTCATCGCCATTCAGGGAATGAATGTACATTACCGCGATGAAGGAACAGGGCATCCCCTCGTTTTGATACATGGCACCTCCTCTTCGCTGCACACCTGGAACGGTTGGACCACAATCCTGAAGGACCGGTTCAGGGTGATAAGAATGGATATCCCTGCCTTTGGGTTAACAGGACCCAACGCAAACCACGACTATTCGATGAACGGGTACTGTGCATTCTTAAAGGAGTTTCTAAAAGTGTTAGGTGTTGACAGTTGTTACCTTGCCGGTAACTCCCTTGGCGGAGAGATCGTTTGGAACTTTGCCGTGCGATATCCCGCCATTGTAAAAAAAGCGATCCTCATTGATGCTGCCGGCTACTCCAAACACGAAACTCCCTTCGTGATCAGGTTAGCCAGGTCACCTGCCGGTTCGATATTCCGGTACATCACCCCACGATTTATTGTAGCCAACTCTGTGTACCAGGTGTATGGAGATGACTCCAAAGTGAGCGATCTGATTATTGACCGCTATTATGCGATGGCGCTGCGCGAAGGCAACCGGGAGGCATTTATCGCAAGGGCGAAGCACGTGCGGGTCCCTAATCACGGTAAACTGTCAACCATCACAATCCCGGTGCTTGTGATGTGGGGCGAAGAAGATAGTTGGATATCCACTGAATTCGCCCGGAAATTTCACAAGGATCTTCCGAACTCCCAACTCTTCATCTATCCCGGGGCAGGGCATATCCCCATGGAGGAGATCCCGGAACTGACTGCACAAGATGCGAGGCGGTTTCTGTTACAATAAGCGGGTTCAAATGAACCTGAGCTATAACAGGTCCTGGAATAAGACTACTGTCATTCTGAACGAAGCGGAGCGGAGTGAAGAACCTCCATGTATGAACACCGGTGTATGTACGGGGAGATCCTTCACCCCGCTGGCGGGGTTCAGGATGACAGGTTTTCATTGAGGACTTCATCATTTAAAAACGCCCATTCAGGGTTCGTTGAATTAATTAGCTCCTCTTTTTTCTTTCTGGTCCATCCTTTAATTTGTTTTTCTCTTTTAATTGCATCTGAAATGTAATCGAATCCTTCGTAATAAACCAGGTAATAACAATTATACTTAGATGTAAACCCTTTGATTTCTCCGGATACATGCTTAAGTAATCTACCCTTTAAATCACTTGTAACACCGACATAAAGGACTTCCTTATGTTTGTTGGTAAGAATATATACAAAGTAATTATGTTTCTCCATTGAATGTATATCAGGATGGTTTTTCAAATATACGAGAATTTTCATTGGATGTGGTGCAGATGAACCGGAGTTATAACCGGTTCTGGAATAAGACTACTGTCATCCTGAGCGGAGCGAAGGATCTCCCTCTGATACCGCAGTGCATTTGGTACTGAGCTAAAATCAATAAAACACCTAAATCCTTAGCATTTTCTATACTTATTGTAAACTTGTGGCGAGAAACTTAATATTATGCCTGGTAAATTAAAATACTATCCCCGAAAAGAAGAATACTTTAATGTGATCACCCATTTGCTTGGCTTTTTGTTAAGCATCCTCGCATTGAGTTTGCTGGTAGTTTATGCCTGCCTTGATGGCACCGCCTGGCATATTGTAAGTTTTAGCATCTTTGGCGGCAGCTTAGTATTGCAATACCTCGCATCAACATTATATCATTCGGCAAAAAAGAAGGACATTAGGAGAAAACTAAACATCTTTGACCACACTGCTATTTATGTATTAATTGCCGGCACCTTCACGCCTTTTTTATTAGTAACATTAAATGGCCCCTGGGGTTGGTCAATGTTCGGAGTTATATGGGGACTGGCTCTGTCAGGCATAATTTTCAAGTTTTATTATACAGGTAAATATAAGATAATCTCTACTTTGGGTTATATCTTTATGGGATTGACAGTTCTTATTGTTGTCAACCCGCTGATGGAAAAATTACCCGCTGAAGGTTTAAATCTGATCTTTCTCGGAGGCGCATTCTATATAATTGGTGCAATAATTTATATGATCAAAAAGATACCCTACAATCACGGGATCTTTCATGTATTTGTATTGTTGGGGAGTGTGAGTCATTTTTTCTCCGTTTTTCTTTATGTTTTATAAGATTGATAAGACCTCCTGCTGAACCGTCATTGCGAGCATACTGGCCCGTCATTGCGAGCGTAGCGAAGCAATCTTTATTCTGGTACTTATCCTCAAACAGATTGCTTCGTCCTTTCAGTCCTCGCAATGACGGGTGTAAATAAGATTGTACCTCTTTGTCACTGTGCTCATCTTAAATCGTCATCCTGTCCCGCACACAAATTGTGTGCGGGAGAAGCAATCTCATTTAGATTCACTATCTTTGTAACAGGTATAAAGTTATATGCAACCTGATTATTAACTAAAACTCTTAAAAAATGAGAAAAAATACAATTATCTTAATTGTTCTGATCGCAGCAGCAATTTCGACAAATGCACAGATCCCTAATAGCGGGTTTGAAGACTGGAATACGATGGGCAGTTATATGGAACCCCAGGGCTGGGCAACAACAAACCCATATTCTGCAGGTCCTTTTTATGCTGTTACAAGATCTACAGACCATTATCCGTCTAATGTAGGTAACTACTCAGTCAGAATTGAAAATGACACTTCTCTTTTGCCGAATTATCCCGGATACGGAATAATAATGCCTGACACCCTTGATGAACCTCAACCGGTATTTCCTATTACCGGCCACCCAACCAGTTTTACCGGTTATTATAAATATGCTCCGTTAAACGGTGATACGATGAGTCTCTCATTGGGCTTATATCTAAACGGGTCATCTGTTGCCTGGGCTCAATTATCCGTTTCGGTTTCCGTATCAAACTGGACATCATTTAATATTCCTATATCAGGTTATGCTACTGCCGATAGTGCTCACATAATACTTTCCACCTATCGTCCGGGGCCCCTGCCTACTGATATACCTCGCGGCAATTCGGTGCTGTATATTGATAATTTAAACTTTGATAGTCTTATAACTTATGCTTCTGCACCAATTTCAAAGAATACTTCATTTAATTTATTTCCTAATCCTGCTTCTGATATTGTTACTTTAGATGTCGATAACACAAACAATGAAGAACTGGCATTAAATTTTTACAATATCATGGGTGAATTAGTTAAATCGGAAATACTGAAACAAAACCAGCGGGAAATTAATATAGGGGGCCTGGATAATGGAATATATATGCTTATTATAAGATCAAAAAGCACTATAGAAAATAAAAAACTAATAATTCAAAATTAAGATTATGAAAAAATTAACTTCCATAGGATTAGCAGTAACAGCATTGATCTTCTTCAATGTGCAAACACAGGCAAAAGAAAGCCTTTCACTTTCAATGTCATCATATGAACTACAGGCAAACGTCAGCATTGAGCTTGACTCAAATATTATAGCTGCCTACCGGAGATATGGTGTTAATGAAGCAGGCATTGAGAGAATGAGAACTTATTTGCTGAGTGAAGGGATCAAAGAAAATAAGGTAAATGATGTTCTGAAAATGATAGTTAGGGTGATCCCTTCTGTTCCTGCAGAAGGAGGCGATTTTAGGCTCCCTGAGGGTGCTCTGAAATACTTTAAAAACCTGAACCTTACAGACGAACAGATCAATGTGGTTAAAAGAAGTTCAATGCGTATTGCGAAAAGCCCGGCAAATCCAAAAAATGAAAGGGAAAGGAAGTCAACAATAGAAGACCAATTCAAAAGGTTCGGAGTAGGGGATATGAACCGGATAAAAAAACATCTGTTTGAAAATGGAATTTCAGCAGATAAAATTGACCGGGTATTAGGAGGTATGGTACGTGTTATGCATGAAGTACAAGCAGAAGGAAACGATTTTGAATTGAACCCGAGAATGGAAGAATACTTTAAGAGCGGCCTGAGCTTAACAGATGTCCATATAAAACTGATTATTGGTGAAGCAATGAGAATTGTTCAAAAAATGAGAGACGCTGAAGGCGATAAAGACAAAGATTAATTGAATCCCCGGTGCATAACAATATGTAAATGCATTAAAACACATCTTACCCAGGTGAGCGAAGTTTGTCCCTCCCTGTGCACGGACTTACAGATGGCGGGGATGAACCGGAGTTATAACCGGTCCCGGAATAAGACTACTGTCATTCTGAACGAAGCGGAGCGGAGTGAAGAATCTCCATGTATGAACACCGGTGTACGTACATGGAGATTCTTCGCTACCTGCCTGCCGGCAGGCAAGCGCTCAGAATGACAATAGTATTATTATGCACATGCCTGCACACGCGCTTGCGGAAGGCGGGGATTCAGGATGACAGCGTTTCTTTAAGGACTTCTCACTTGTCTACCGGTTTACCTGCCTGCTTACCGATTAGGTTTACCTGCCGGCAGGCAGGCAATCTCATTTTGAAGTGTCATCCTTCCCCATCTGACACCAAAATGCATTCAGTATCTAATTTATGGAACGAAATTTGTAAATTGCACCAACAATCAATTTATTGTCCATGAAGGAAATGATGTTTCCATTGTTCCTGTTCCTCTCTCTTGCCACCATGGGGCAGGAAGCGAATAATTATCTTGAAGTAACCGATGCCCAGATAAAAGCCCGGTCCAGGGGTGGGATGATGAGGCCCGGAGGGAATACGACTTTTAGATACCATGTCAGCGCTGTAATAAAGACGAAGAAAAAAGTAACACTGAAAAGCCTGCATTTCAACAACGCGTGCTTTGATCTGTTGCCAAAGAAAAACATTGCGTCCGCTGCCGGAGATACACTGGTCATTAAAGCTATTTCCGGACCCATAATAGGGCAGGGGCCTCACTTGCCGGGCGAATTACCATACCATAC